>Ga0307277_10001016_pt1 | contig 10802 bp, 10 predicted proteins | sample ER_DNA_116_FD_194473 | JGI IMG/M metagenome (GOLD analysis project Ga0307277, IMG submission 194473) | Bulk soil microbial communities from the East River watershed near Crested Butte, Colorado, United States - ER_DNA_116 | ecosystem: Environmental > Terrestrial > Soil > Floodplain | place...
ATCGAGGTGGCGGATCGACGGCCAGCCGGTCTTCGAGAACCCCCGGATCACCCGCCAGGTGTGCCTCATCCGCGAGACCGGCGACACCGGCGACCGGGACGACCGGGTCCGCTACGCGCTGTGGACCGCGGCACGCCTGCGCCCCGGCTGGGACGCCGACCACGCCGACGCGCTGGTCGACCGCTTCCAGATCCCGCGGCACAAGAAGCTCCGCGAGCTCTCCCTGGGCCAGCAGTCCGCCCTGGGGATGACCTTCGGGCTGGCCACCAGGGCCCCGGTGACCCTGTTCGACGAGTCCCACCTCGGGATGGACGCCCCCTCACGGGCCGCCTTCTCCGACGAGCTGCTGGCCGACTTCATGGCCCACCCGCGCACGATCGTCATCTCGACCCACCTGATCGACGAGCTGAGCCCGCTGTTCGAGCAGGTCGTGATCGTCGACCAGGGCCGGCTGGTGCTCCAGGACGAGACCGAGGCGCTGCGGGCCCGGGGCGCGGACGTCACCGGGCCGGCCGAGGCGGTGGACGGTTCGTGGCCGGGCGCACCGTGCTGCGCGAACGGCAGCTGGGCCGGACCAAGTCGGCCATGGTCTACGGCGGGCTCGACGAGCAGCACCGCCGCCAGGCCCGCGACGCCGGGCTCGACCTGGGCCCGGTCGCCCTCCAGGACCTGTTCGTCCACCTCACCGAGCCGGCGGGAGGACCACGATGAGCGACCACGCCGACGGCCGGCCCTGGACCATCACGCGCCTGCTGTACTCCAGCCAGCTCCCCTTCCTGCTGCTCTGCACCGCGGTCTTCGCCGGAGCGGTGCTCGTGCTCACCTTCGCGATCGACCTGCGGGTCACCATCACCGAGAGCGTCTGGGACCCGGCGGTGTCGGTGGTGCGCTGGTTCGCCTTCGGCTACGGCCTCTACCTGCTCAACCGCCTGCTGCCGCTGTACGTGGCCGCCGGGCGGACCGCCGGGAGTTCCTGGGCTCGGTCGCCCAGTTCGTGGCGGGCGCCGGGGCCGTGCTGGCCGCGCTGCTGGCGCTGGGGTTCGCGCTCGAGGGGATGCTCTACCGGGCCCTGGGCTGGACGCAGGGGTGGAGCCTGAGCGGCTGTACGACGGCCCCGGCCAGCTCCCGCTCGTCTTCGTCAGCTACTGGGCCATGCTGCTGGTCTGGACGACCATCGGGCTGCTCCTGGCCGCCGGGTTCTACCGGTCCGGCGGGAGCGAGCTGGCGGCGGTCGTGCTGGCCCTGGCCATGGTGGTGGTGACCGGGTACGGGATCGGCTTCAGCGGCCTGCCCTTCGTCGGCGCCGTCGTCGACGTGGCCGACGTGCCGCTGGCCGGGACCCTCGCCCTGTGCCTGGCCGGCCTGGTCCCGGGGGCGGCGGCCACCTGGGCCCTGGTCCGCGACCTCCCCATCCGCAACCGCTGAGGGCGCGCCCGACTCAGGCCGTGCTCGCCGACGGCAGCGGGGCGTCCAGGCGGGTGGTCACGGTCCTCAGCGTCTCGGCCACGGCCGGGGACCGCACCCGCCTCGCCCCAGACCTGGAGGGCAGCTTGGCCATGCCCTGCTCTGCGTCCACCCGCCGGATGGCGAGGAATGCCGCCCCGAGGACCTCGTCCAGCGGCGGCGGGCACGCCCGAGGCCGACCCGGTCGCCGCCTCCTGGCGGCGGATGACAACCCGGGGCCCCGGGCGGCGACACGCCCGGGGCCCGGTCGTGGGGTCAGAGAGCGGCCGGCTCGCGGACCCGCTCGGCCGGCGGCTCGTCGCCCGCGGTCTCCAGGGCGATCCTGGGCAGCCAGCGGTCCAGCCAGGCCGGCATCCACCAGTTCCACCGACCGGCCAGCCGCATCACGGCCGGCACCAGGATCGTCCGGACCAGGGTGGCGTCGATCAGCACGGCCACGGCCAGCCCGAAGCCCATCTCCTTGAACGGCACCAGGCGGCCGGCCGCGAAGGCGGCGAACACCGTGACCATGACCAGCGCCGCCGAGGTGATCGTGCGGGCCGTGCTCTCCAGGCCGCGGGCCACCGCCAGCTGGTTGTCGCCCGAGCGCAGGTACTCCTCCCGGATCCGGCTGAGCAGGAACACCTCGTAGTCCATGGACAGCCCGAACAGGATCGAGAACAGGAACAGGGGCACGAAGACCTCGATGTGGCCCTCGGAGGTGAAGCCGAGCAGCCGCTCGCCCCAGCCCCACTGGAAGGTGGCCACGATCAGCCCGTAGGCAGCGCCCACCGACAGCAGGTTCATGGCGATCGCCTGGAGCGGCAGCACCAGCGAGCGGAAGGCCATGGCCAGCAGCACGAACGACAGCGCCAGGACCGACAGCACCACCACCGGGAGCTGGCCGGAGATCTCGCGGGCCAGGTCGAGGTTGAGCGCGGTCGCCCCGCCGACCCTGGCCTGGCCGGCCAGGCCGGCGGCCGGGATGTACTGGTCGCGGGTGCGGTCGACGAGGTCCTCGGCCGCCTCGGACTCGGGGGCGTCCCTGGTGACGACCGTGATGCGGGCCAGGTCGGCGCCCTTGTCCCAGTTGGCCAGCCCGGCCACGGCCGGGGCCAGCTTGGGGTCGATCCCGCCCAGCCCGCCGGCGTACAGCTTGGTGTAGGCGTCCAGGCCGGCCCTGGGCAGGACGGCGGTCGGGCTCTGCACGCCGACCGCCTCCTGGTCGGCCTGGAGGGCGCGGGTGAGCCGGTCCACCCGCTCCAGGTTGGCCCTGGTCCCGGCCCCACCTGGGGTGTCGACCAGGATCTCCATGGGCCCGGTGACGCCGGCCCCGAACTCGGCGGCCAGGCGCTCGGTGGCCAGCCGCGGGCTCTCGTCGGCGGGGAGGACGGCGGCGCCCGGCTGGCCGAGGCGGATGCCGGCGAACGGCACGGCCAGCACGAGCAGCACCGCCAGGGCGGCGGCCATGAACGCCCACGGCCGGCGCATGATCCGCACCGCCCAGCGGTGCCAGAAGCCCTCGCCGCCGGTGGCGCGCGGCCGCAGCACGGGGATGCGCAGGCGGTCGACCCAGTGCCCGACCAGGCTGAGCACGGCCGGCAGCAGGGTGAGGGCGGCCAGCACGGCCACCGCGACCACGCTCATCGACCCGATGGCCATGGAGCGGAACGCCTGGATGTCGACCAGGAACATGCCGGCCAGGGCCACGATCACGGTGGCTCCGGACAGGGCCACGGCCCGGCCGGAGGTGGCCAGGGTGAGCGGGACCGCCTCGGCCACCGGCCGGCCCCGGCGCAGCTCCTCGCGGAAGCGGGTGACCACGAACAGGGCGTAGTCGATGCCGACGCCGATGCCGACGATGGAGGCGGTGTTGGTGACGTACACGTTCATATCGGTGACGCCGGCCAGGAAGTACAGGGCGCCGAGGGTGACCCCCAGGCTGACCAGGGCCAGCATGATCGGCAGGCCGGCGGCGACCAGGCTGGTGAAGGCGAGCAGCAGGACCACCAGGGTGATCGGGAAGCTGACCCGCTCGGCCTGCTCCAGGTCGTCGCGGGAGATGGTGTTGAGCCGCTCGTAGAAGGCGGCGGCCCCGCCCGTCTCGACCTCGACCCCGGCGGGCACGCCCCGGCGGGCCGCCTCGGCGACCGCCGGCGCCGTGTCGAGCTGGGTGTTCTGGTCGCCGGTGAGGCCGGCGACCAGGTAGGTGGTGCGCCGGTCGGGCGAGACGAAGGCCGGGCTGCCGGTGGACGCGAACGACTGCACCCCGCCCACGCCCGGGACCGCCCCGACCCGGGCGGCGACGCCCTCGATGACCGCCCGGAAGGCGGGGTCGTCGACCGTCCGGGTCTGGTCGTGGACGGTCACCAGGGCGGTGGTCGGGAACTGGTTGGCGAAGCGCCGCTCCAGGTCACGCTGGACGGCCAGCGACTGCGAGCCGGGCACCTCGAACCCGCCCGACCCGAGCCGGTCCTGTAGCCCCGAGGCGAAGCTGGCCATGACGGCCAGCAGGACCACCCAGGCGCCGATGACGTACCACCGGCGCCGGACGGTGAAGGCGCCGAGCCGTCCCAGCAGGCTGTTCATGTCCCCTCCTCTACCCGGTCCAAAACCGACCGGTTGGTATCTTTCGTGCACACACGTCGGCGCATGGCATGGTCATGGCTGGTCAGCTGGTCTGGCGGATGGCCGCGAGCCACAGGGCGAGGAAGTCCCGGGCCCGGCGGCGCAGGTCGGCCCGGCCGGTCAGCATCTCGGCCACGGTCTCCAGGCCGATGAAGGACTCGACCGCGATCTCGGCCGCCACCGCCGGCTCCACTTCGGGCCGGATGTCGCCCTCGTCCTGGCCCTTGCGGATCACCCCGGCGACCATGTCCATCCAGGTGGTGAGCTGGGTCCCGAGCTGCGGGCGCAGCTCGGGATGCTCGTCGCCCAGCTCGGTGCAGAGGCGGCTGATGACCCGGCACGAGGGGTCCTGCTCGTGCAGGTCGCAGAGGGCCTCGACCATGGCGTCGAGCTGGTCGACGGCGTGCGGGTGGCGCAGCACGGCCGCCATCACCGACCCCGCCCACTGCTCCTGCTTGTGGCGGAGGGTGGCCAGGGCCAGCGCCTCCTTGGACGGGAAGTGGAAGTAGAAGCCCCCCTTGGTCACGCCGCTGGCCTTCAGCACGTCGCTCAGCGAGGTGCCGGCGTAGCCTCGGTCGGCGAACGCCTCGGCGGCGACCTCCAGGATCCGGCGGCGGGTCTCGGTGCCCCGGTCGGTGGTCGTCGGTGCCAGCGTCATGTCGCTCCTCGCAGAAGGTTGCTCCGCCGGAGATTAAAACCGACCGGTCGGTCTGTCAACCCCCTTGTTGGACTGGCTCGAACTCGACCGGGTCGGAGGCCGCCCGGGTCCGGCGGGCCAGGATCACGAACGGCGTGGCCAGCGCCTGGATGGCCGCCGCGACCAGGTAGGAGGTGGCGTAGCTGGCGACGTCGGCCACCTTGCCCAGGGCCGGCTGGATCACCACCCCGCCGCTCGACCCGAGCAGGTTGTCGAATGACAGGACCGTCGCCCGCTGCTCGGAGGGGATGAGCCCGTTCAGGTAGGTCTGCCGGATCGGCAGGGTGGCGGCCCCGCTCAGCCCCCAGACGACCAGCAGCCCGACCGCCACCCAGAACGCGGTCGTCATGCCGAGCAGGACCAGCAGCGCGACCTCGACCAGCAGGCCGGCCAGCAGGGCCGTGGTCCGGCGGCGGAACAGCAGCCGGACCCTGGGCGCGGCCAGGCCGCCGGCGATCGCGGCCCCGGCGTAGATGGCCGCGGCCAGGCCGGCGATGCTGTAGGCCTGCTCGTCGCCGTAGAGCTCCAGCAGGTACGGCTGCATGGCGTAGAACGCGTAGATGCCGACCCCGAAGGTGAACGGCGCCGCCAGCATCAGCCAGCGCACCGGCGGGTTGCCGAGGCCGAAGTGCACCGAGCTGCGCAGCACGTGGCTCATCTCGCGCACCGGGTGCCTGCCCGGCTTGGGGACGAAGCCCCAGTCGCGCATGTACAGGAAGGCGACGGCGAAGGTCACCACCAGGGCCAGGGCCCGGAGGATGTAGGGCACCCCCAGGTTGGTCCACTGGGCGACCAGCCCGCCGAGGACCGAGCCCGACAGCATGGCCGCCCCCGACACGATCTGGCCCTTGGCGAAGACCGACTCGAGGCTGCCCTTGAAGCCGGTGAACTTGAGGGCGTCGACCAGCCAGGCCTCGGTGGCCCCGGAGAAGAAGGTGAACCCCAGGCCGAGCAGCACCGAGGTGACCGCCCAGGCCCAGAACGGGGCCTGCATGTGCCAGGCCAGCCAGTACAGGACGGTGGAGGCGGCCAGGGTGACCGACCCGAGCAGGTAGGAGGCGCGGCGGCCCCAGGTGTCGGCGACCACGCCGGTCGGGACCTCGAACAGGACCATGCCGGCGGTGAACAGGGCGTTGGCGGTGAACGCGGCCGTGCTGCTGAGCCCGGCGTCGAGCAGGAACAGCGTGTTGATGCCCCAGATGAACGACGCCGCCAGGGTGTTGAACAGCATGAGCACCAGGTACACACGCTGGACGGTTCGGGGTTGCGGGTCCATGGTCCGCTGAACCTACCGCGGGCCCTCGACATTCCGGCCGCGGCGAGCGCTCCGGCGGCCCTCAGCCCCCGGCCATGCGGGCCCGGACCTCGGGGCGGCGCAGGGGCGGGTCCGCCCTGGGGGGCTGGCGCCGCGGCGGCAGGTCCTGGAGCACCTCGGCCGTGGCCCGGGCGACGGCGGCGACGGCCTGCTCGAACGCCTCCTCGGTGGCCGGGGTCGGGCGGGTGACGCCGCTGACCTTGCGGACGTACTGGCGGGCGGCGGCCTCGATCTCCTCGCCGCTGGCGGGCGGCTCGAGGCCCCGCAGGGTGGTGATGTTGCGGCACATGCTCGCGGTCCTTTCCGGGTGCTCGTCACCACGAGCCTACCGGGTCGCCCGGACCGCCCCGTCGAGCCGGGCGTACCGCTTGTCCTGCTCCCCTGACCAAGCCAAGATGCAACCATCGGCGGTGCGGTGGAGGGGCGGATGTCGAAGTCGGTGCCTCTGGGGCGCAGGGTGACCGCGGTGGTGGCGCTGCTGGCCCCGCTGGCCGTGCTCGTGGTGGTGGTGGTGGCGCTGGTCAGGCGGCCCCTGACCCTGGTGCTGGCGGTGGCCTGCGTGGCCCTCGGGATGGGCGCGGCCGCCTACGCCATCACCCGGCCCGGGGTCCGCCGCACCCTGGGGGCGGTGCTGGCCGTGCTCGCCCTCGCGGCGGCGGTCGTGCTCATCCTCGCCGCCGCCGGCGGCCTGCTGGTGATCGGCCTGGTGGTGGCGCTGATCCTGGTCAGCGCGGCCGCCACCAGGCATGCCCTGGGCCGGGACATCAAGTCGCTGAAGAGCAGCCCGACCCCGGGCGCGGCGGTCGGCCCGGCGGCCCGCCCGGTCCTGCTCATGAACCCCAAGTCCGGCGGCGGCAAGGTCGACCGCTTCAACCTGGTCGAGGTGGCGCGGCGGCGCGGCATCGAGCCGGTCGTCCTGGCCCCCGGCGACGACCTGCTCCGGCTGGCCGAGCAGGCGGTGGCCGGCGGCGCCGACGTCGTCGGCATGGCCGGCGGCGACGGCTCCCAGGCCCTGGTCGCCAGCGTGGCCGCGGCCCACGACGTCGGCTTCGTCTGCGTCCCCGCCGGCACCCGCAACCACCTGGCCATGGACCTGGGCCTCGACCGCGACGACGTGGTCGCCGCCCTCGACGCCTTCGGGGAGGCGGTGGAGCGGCGCATCGACCTGGGCCTGGTCGGGGACCGGGTGTTCGTCAACAACGCCACCGCCGGGCTGTACGCCAAGATCGTGCAGTCGCCCGCCTACCGGGACCACAAGGTCGGCACCGCCCTGGAGCTGCTCCCGGCCATGCTCGGGCCCGACGCCACCCCGTTCGACCTCAGGTTCACCGGGCCCGACGGCACCGAGCACGCCTCCGCGCACCTGATCCTGATCTCCAACGACCGCTACCAGCTGGGCAGCGGGGAGGGGTTCGGGTCACGCCGCAGCATCGACGGCGGCAACCTGGGCATCGTCGCCGCCACCTTCCGGTCCTCGGCCGAGCTCGCCCGGCTGCTCGAGTCGGGGGCGACGGGGCGGAACTGGCGGCCGCCGGGCTGGGTCGAGTGGGCCGCGGCCAGCTTCCAGCTGGAGTCCGGCCGGCCGGTGGAGATCGGCATCGACGGGGAGGCGATCATGCTCGACCCGCCGATCCGGTTCCGCACGCTGCCTGGCGCCCTGCGCGTCCGCATCCCCCTGGGCGCCCCCGGCTACTCCCCCGCCGCCGCCGCGCCCACCCCGGGCTGGGCCGGGATCACCGCCCTGCTCCAGGCCGTCGCCGGCCGGCCGGTGGCCATCGGGTCCTGAGGCGCTCGCTCACTCCCGCCGGGCCGGAGCCGCGGCCGGCGCCGCCGCGGCCAGGTACTGGTGGACCAGCTGGACGGCGATCGCGTCCTCGCCGACGGCCGAGGCGACCCGCTTGACGAGCCGTGGCGGACGTCGCCGGCCGCGAACACGCCCGGCAGGCTGGTCTCCAGCAGCAGCGGCGGCCTGGCCAGCGGCCAGGCGGGCGGGCCGCCGGCGCGGGCAGCGTCCGGGTCGTCCCGGTGGCCCGGTCGACGATGGTGACCGCCTCCAGCCGTCCTGTCCCGTGGACCGCCGCCACCTCGGTGCCCAGCAGCACGGCCCCGGGCGGGCACACGCACCCGGGCGATCCGCGAGCCGGTGGGCAGCGCCCAGAACCGCTGGCCGGCCACGGGCGCCGGCGGCAGCCGCGGGTCGCCCAGCGGCAGCAGGGCCGTCACCACGAAGGTGGCCACGCCGACCAGGACGCAGACCGCAGACCCGGCCACCCGGGCCCGCCGGCGCCGCCGCCAGGGGAGCCGGCGGGTCGACAGCACCACCCCGGCCGCCGTGGCAGCCAGGAACACGGCCAGCCCCGCGCCCAGGAACACCGCCGGCCGCGCCGACACCACCGCCACCCCGACCAGGGCGAGCAGGCCGGCCACGGCCGCCACCACCGCGACGCCCAGCAGCCGCAGGGCCGCCCGGGGGGTTGTCATCCTGCCTCCTTCCCGAACCGCCAGACGCCGACGGCGACGGAAGCATCCGGCGGCGATGCCGGGTGAGACATCCGCCAGCCGGCCGATGTCACGGCCGGGCGGCCGGGAGATCGTTGCGGGCATGGAGATCCGGATTTCACTGGAGCGGGTGGAGCCTCCCGCCGGTCGGCTGTGGCGGGACCCGGGCCCGGGACCGACGCCACGGGCCGCCGAGGGCGGGGAGGTCCCGTTCACGGGCTGGCTGGGCCTGCTGCGGGCGTTGTACGAGGTGCTCGGCCAGCCCGGTGGCCACCCGCCCGGAGGGGGGCTGAGCAGGGGCGGGTAGCATGGGCGGATGGCGACGCTGGCGCCCACCTCGCGCCTCCGCGGGCGGACGGTGGAGCTACGGACGCTCGTCGACGCCCTGGGTCGGGCGGCGGGGGGACGGCCGGCGATCGTGGTCGTGGAGGGCGAGGCGGGGATCGGCAAGTCCCGTCTGCTTGCCGAGGCGCTGGAGGCCGCCCGCTCCCGTGGCCTCCAGGTGGTGGCCGGGCGGGGCCAGGACCTGGAGCGCAACCGGCCGTTCGGCCTGCTGGCCGACGGCTTCGGGTGCTCGCGGTCGTCCCCGGACCCGCGCCGCGCCGCCATCGCCGCGCTGCTGGCCACCCACGGTGGCGACCGGGGCGCCACCACGGTGAGCAGCGACCCGGCCCTCCAGTTCCAGGCCGTCGACGCCTTCCTTGACCTGGTCGAGGCGCTGGCGCCGCGTGGGCCGCTGGTGCTCGGCCTCGACGACCTCCAGTGGGCCGACTCCTCCAGCCTGCTCACCCTGGGCGCGCTGGCCCGCCGGGTCACCGACAACCCGGTGGCGCTGCTGGCCAGCCTGCGCCCGCTGCCCCGGAGCGCGGAGCTGGACCGGACGCTGGAGGCCCTCGACGCTGCCGGGGCCCGACGCCTGGTCCTCGGCCAGCTCGACCGGGAGGCCGTGACCGAGCTGGTGGCCGAGGTCGTCGCCGCCGAGCCCGGCCCCAGGCTCATGGCCGCGGTGGCCGCGGCCGGAGGCAACCCGCTGTTCGTCACCGAGCTGGTGGCCGCGCTCCTCTCCGAGGGCGCCATCCGGACCGTCGACGGGCGGGCCGAGGTGGCCGAGATGACCCTGCCGCCCAACCTGCGGCTCACCATCCTGCGCCGGCTCAGCTTCCTGCCCGACGACACCCTGGAGGCGCTGCGCGCCGCCTCGATCCTGGGGTCGGGCTTCTCGCTGACCGAGCTGTCGGCCACCACCGACCGGTCGGTGCTGGAGCTGTCGTCGGTGCTGGGCGAGGCGCTCCGGGCCCGCGTCCTGGAGGACGACGGCGACCGGCTGCGCTTCCGCCACGACCTCATCCACGAGGCCATCTACGAGGACCTCCCGGCCAGCGTGCGGCTGGGCCTGCACCGCGAGGCCGGCCGGCGGCTGGCCGGGTCGGGCGCCGAGGCCCTCCGGGTGGCCGAGCACCTGGCCCGCGGGGCCACCCCGGGGGACGCCGAGGCCATCGCCTGGCTGACCCGGGCGGCGGGCGAGGCCGCCCCGCGGTCGCCGGCGGCCGCGGCCGAGCTGCTGGAGCGGGCCGTCGCCCTGGCCGACCCGGCCGACCCCGGGCGGGACCGGCTGCTCGCCGACCGGGCCGCCGCGCTGATGTGGTCGGGGCGGCTGGCCGAGGCCGAGGCGGCGTTCCGCTCGCTGCTGGACCGTGGGCACGACCCGTCGGTGCGGGCGCAGGCCCGCATCCTGCTGTCGCGCACCCTGGGCACCCAGGGACGGGTCCGCGAGGCGCTCCAGGAGCTGGAGCGCGTGCAGCGGTCCCCGGGGCTCGACGACCAGCCGCGCGCCGCCGCCTGGGCGGCCGAGTCCATGGCCCGCCTGGAACTGGGCGACCTCGAGGGCGCGGCGGCCGTGGCCGAGCGGGCCCGGACCGCCGCCGCCCTGCCGGGCGACCACCCGGCCATCGGCCTGGCCATGGCCTCGCTGACCATCGTCGAGGAGCTGCGGGCGAACCTGGGCCGCGGGCTCGAGCTCATCGACGAGGCGGTGCGGCTGGCCGACCACAGCCCCCAGCGGTCGGGGCACCGCAACCCGCTCCACCTGGCCCGGGGCAGCATCCTCATGGACCTGGACCGGCTCCAGGAGGCCCGGGCCACGCTCCAGACCGGCCGGCGGATCAGCGAGGAGCTCGGCGTCCGCTGGCGGCTCCCCTTCTACCAGACCGTCCTGGGCAT
>Ga0307277_10001017_pt1 | contig 10800 bp, 10 predicted proteins | sample ER_DNA_116_FD_194473 | JGI IMG/M metagenome (GOLD analysis project Ga0307277, IMG submission 194473) | Bulk soil microbial communities from the East River watershed near Crested Butte, Colorado, United States - ER_DNA_116 | ecosystem: Environmental > Terrestrial > Soil > Floodplain | place...
CGGCGACCGCACACCGGGGCTCCACACCGCTGACGACGGCTCGGTGACCATCTCTATGCAGACCGACTCCCCAGGCCCCGACAAGGAGTCCAACTGGCTGCCCACTCCCAAGGGGAAGTTCCGTCCAATCCTGCGCATGTACCAGCCGCAGAAGGCGATCCTGGATGGGACCTACGTCCTCCCCGCAATCCGGAAGGTCGGTTAGTGTCGGCGTCGCGGGCGGCCGCCGTGGAACCGGCCTCATCTACCGCCACCTGGAGGCCGCGCCCTCGCCGACCAGGGCTTTGGCCGCTGGGAGGTGGCTGCTAGATCGAGACGCTGATCGGGAACGTCGCGATCCACGCCAACGTGCTGAGCAGCACGACACAGCCCAGCCCGAGGACCACGGCACGCGCCCGCGGATTCCCGATCCGGGTGCTGATCCCGCCGAAGAACAGCGCGGACGAGAACAGGACCACACCCAGGATGTAGTTGGTGGCGCGCTGGATGTTCCTGGTCGCCACGGCGGCTTCCGCCCCTGCCTTCGCCTGCAGTCGCTCGGCCTCAACGTTGGCTGCCAGGCGGTACTGGGAGGTGGCGAAGGGTGTCAGGGGGGCGTCCGGGTTCCGGAGCGGTCTGGTGGCGATCCAGGCCTCCACCGCCGGCTTGAACTCCTTACGGAACCGTTTGCGGTAGAAGTCGGCGAGCTCGGTCTCCTTGCGAGCATAGCTGTTCACCCACTGGGTGAAGGTGGCGACGTCGATCTCGGTCTGGCTGTTGGCCAGATTCGACCAGCGTGTCGACTCCAGGCGGGCGGCGTTGGCCCGGCTGAACGCCTTCGCCTGCTCGCCCGTCCAGCGGCTCGCCTGGTAGCCGCTCCAGGCGATGGCGACCGCGGCCAGGGACAGGACGACGGTCGAAACGACCTCCACCCAGGCGCCTGCCCTGCGGCTGGTCACCGCGGCCGCCCGTCGGCGTCGCAAGGGAGCGGATCGTCCTGCTGCAGCGCGGCCCGAGTTTGCTCGATGAGCCCGAGGGTCTGGTGCATGGCGACTGGTCGCAGCTCGCCGATGCCCGGCCGATACGGGCTGTCCAGGATCCCCACTACCATCAGGGTGGTGGTCATGACGGCCACGACCGAGCCCATCAGCAGGCCCTGGACAACCGCCCGCTCACCGCTGTCGGCAAAGAACAGCATGTACACGAAGATGACCCCGGCGGTGAAGAACAGCACCAGCCACAGCGACAGGGGAATGACGCCCTCGGCTGCGTGGACCCGATCGCGGCGCGCCTCCTCGCGGGTGGAGGTCTGGTCGAGCCACTTGTCATAGGCGGACTGCTCGGGCGAGGTCGTCGGCCGGACGGTCTTCATGGTCCGGAACAGGGCGAGGCCCCAGGGATTGACCGCGCCGCTCTCGGAGCCGATCTCCATCCGCGGCCACTCCTGGCCCACCACCGACCGTCCGTAGCAGACCAACTCCCCGCTGAGCTGCCGGCGGGCGGGTCCGGTAGGAACTGAGCCGTCTCGAACTGCTGGACCACCGCCAGCGCCTCGGCCTCGGCCCCGCTTTTCGACTCGTCGTAGCTGGTGAAGGCGAGAAAGACGATGAACCCGAGGAAGACGGAGAACCCGGTGGCCAGCACCCCGAACACCCCAGAGGCGCGGTCGCCGTCGTTGAAGTAGCCGCCGTCCGGGGGCGCGCCGACGCACCAGCAGCATGGCCGCGACCGCGACCGCCACCGCCGCCACGATGATGACAACCACCCAGACGAAGCTCATCGCCGATCAGGCTGCGCCCAGGCGGTCGGGCGTGCATCACCCGCAACGGATGATAGGCAAGGCTCCATCGCTCCGGTTGCACCACCAGTGTGAGCAGGGCCCGAGCGCCAAGCCGACGTCAACCGACCTGTCGCGGCGACCCGGCCATCGGCCTCCTCTGGAGATTCCGCAGCCACGTCCACGAGGTCCACCCCGATCGGCGCGACCATGAGTCTTCTTGCGTCGTTGATTACGCCTGCACCTCCCTGCCGCCCTCCGGAGACCTAGCAACGAGCGGGTGGTCGCGCTGATGACAAGCCTCGCCGAACACGTGTGGTGGCGCTATAGCCATCCGGTATGAGCTGCCTGTCCTCGCCAGCCGTGCCCCTTGCGTGCCACATTGGACGGTCAAGCCTGATACCCAACCGGCCATTCCGGCTCCGGGACGCGACGTCCTGCGGCGGCGTCCCGACCTCGGCATCCTGGCCATCCAGGTCGAGGAGTTGCGGTCCAAGGTCGATACCAGCCGCGGCGGGACCGTGGGAGTCTCGTCGCTGGCCCCGGCCGAGCTTCGGCTGTTGCCGCTGTTGTCCACTCACCTGTCGTTCCGGGAGATCGGCGAGCGGCTGTATGTGTCCCAACACCCGGTCAAGACCCAGGCGAGGTCGATCTACCGCAAGCTCGGCGTCTCCTCACGCAGCCAAGTGGATGCGCTTCGCGCGATTGATTAACGGCACGTGCGCGTTCTTGCGGACTGTAGGTCCGCGCCACCTTCGGCGGCAATCGGCTGCCAACCACATCGGCACCCAGCGTGGGGACGGCAGGATCGACAGCGAGCAGCCAGCGCATCGCCCTCTCACCCAGCCTGTGAAGGTTTACGCTCTTGGGTTTCGAGGAGCCGGGGCCCGGGTTCACGGCTGGGTTGTGGGGGCGACGATCGTGCGTTGGGGTGGCTGGCCGAGGAACTCGATCAGGGCCAGGGCGACCAGCAGCAGCACGGCTACCAGGGCGACCGTCTTGCCGGTCGGCTGGCCCCAGAACACCAGCGCCAGGGTGGCCAGGGCGACGGCGCCGATGCGCAGGAGCTGCTTGTTGGCATAGACCCAGATCCCCACCGGGCCGGTGCGCCAGCCGGCGTGTTCGGCGCTCCCGCGCAGCCAGCCGATCCCTCCCGCCAGGCGCTGGCGGGTCCGCGCGGCGGTGGCCGACCGGCCGGACAGGAACGCCCCGGCGGCGACGACCAGTGCCAGGACCAGGATCGTGCGCAGGCCCAGGCGCAGGTAGGCCACGATGGTGTCGTACAGCACCGCGGCGGCGTCGTGGGGTAGCACCGCGGCTGGGACAGCGTCCAGGTAGATGGTCCGGAACACGGCCAACGCCAGGCCCAGTAAGAGCATGGCGACCGCGACCCCGACGGCGGCGCCGACCAGGGCCCGGCGGTGGTCGGTGGCGACCAAGATCCCGATCCCGAGCAGCACTATGGCGGCGATCGGCAGCCAGACCCCCAGGGTGTTGAGCAGGTTGAAGGCGCTGCGGGCGCGGGTGATGTCGGCCGACTGGAACAGGACGAAGGAGGCGTTGACCTGCGGGATGCGGGTGGCCAGGCCGAACCCGGAGTCGACCAGCCGGGCCTTGACCGTCTGGATGAACGGGGCCAGGTTGAGGGTGACGGTGTCACCCTCGACGGTGACCGCCCCGCCGCCTTGGCCGGTGAGGGTCTTGACTAGCGCCTGGTGGGCGACCCGGTTGGCCTCGACCCAGGCGTCGGCGAACGCCTGACTCTGGACGATCTTGTTGACCTGGGTGCGGACAAAGCTCTGGATGCCGCTGGCCAGCGGCCCGGCGAAGCCGCGGAGCTGGTCGGCCACCTGGGGACGAAGGCCGCGGGCGGCCAGCGCGTCGACTGCCTGGTTGGTCAGGCCCCGGACATCGAGGTAGGCCAAGATCTGGGTGGTGATCTGGTCGGCGATGGCGGCCTGGATGGCCGGGTCAGCGGCCAGCGGGGCGACGGTGCGGACATAGCGGTCGGTGTTGGTGACCTGGTTGCGGGCCCACACCGCCACCCCGGCCAGCGGCGCCAGCACACAGCCAACCACGATCAACACCACGGCCAGGATCGTGCGCCAGCGTTGCCGCCCCGCCGGACCAGCGCCGGCCCCCCCGCGCTCGACGCCGCTCAGGCCGGAGTGCTCGGTCATGGCCTCACCCTCCCTCTGCGGCGTGATACCCGGGTGCGGATGAACGGTGGATGCTGTTGTCGCTGGAGCGCGCCGAGCTCGTTGGCGACTCCGATTCCAGCCGGCCGGCTAGGACCTAGGCTGCCGAGGCGCGCCTGCCCGGGAGCTGGTTCCGCTGGGTGGCGCTGGCGCCCCAGTGGCCGATGTCCAGCAGCGCGGCGAACACGACCCAGAACCAGTCCCAGCCGCTCAACCCCCGACCCGGGGTGTACAACAGCACATAGATCAAGGTCGCGAACGGCAGGAAGATAATGCCCAGCAGCGGCAACAAGAATGTGCTGAACGCGGCGTCGATCCGCTCCGGCCTGGCGATCCATAAGATGAGCACCGCGAAGCGCGGGAAGACCCCGGCGAACAGCGCCAACAGACAACCCATCTCATCCTCCCAATCGTGGTGGCACCGATCGTGCTGTGGCGGCCGACGTGTCACCGTCGGCCCCGTCAATTAGTCGCTCCTCCTCCCACGGCGGCGTCAACCCACCGCCAACCTGAGGGTCCTCTGACTGCGACTCTCGACTGTGGCGGTGAGCGGGCATCACCCGAAGAGGGTGAACTACGGCAACCTGCGTCTGCCCGCGTATGGCGACGCCGATGAGAAGCTCGGAGCGCGTGTCGAACACGAGCACGCCCTGGTGCTCAGTAGCGGTCGGCGGCAACGTCGCGGCCGTGGGCGGTCAGCGCCCAGATGACGAAGATGTCCAGGGCGATGACGGTCAGCGCCCAGAACGGGTAGTAGGGGATGAACGCGAAGTTGGCCAGGGCGCTCAGCACGGCCAGGGTGATGCCGACGACCCGACCCCAGGTCCGGCCGGCCATGACCGCAAAGCCAGCCAGGGCCACTATCAGCCCGACCAGCAGGTGGATCCAGCCCCAACTGGTGGCGTCGAACTGGAACAGGTAGTTGCGGGTGGCGACATAGAACTCGTTCTGGAACAGCGCGACCAGGCCGGAGAAGGCCTGGAAGAAGCCGGACATGACCATCATGATCCCGGCGAACAAGATGAAGCCGACCGCCCAGCCGCTCGCCTCCTGCGCCCGGCCCGCCGACCGGTACTGCGGTGCTGCCTCCTCGGTCACTGCCGATCCCTCCTTCTGGGTGCTGCTCGGCCGCCGGTCGTTCCGGCGGCCCTGGATGCTTTGTCGGGGCAACCCTCACAGCTGAGCAGGCGGACCGGCATCACCCGCGACGGGTGAGGTTTCCGGTGACGTGGCGTCAGTGCTGGGATGCGTCAGCTATAGTGCAGACGTTCTCGTGCGGGAGTGGTCACCCACTACGGGTGATGGCGCAGCACGTGGTCTGACGCAGGCTTGCCGGATGCGACATCGGACCTTTGCAGCGTCCGCCCTGGCCTTCGGGCTCGGGCTGGCCATCGCCCTCGTCTGGTCGCTCGTCAAGGGCGGCGGCTTCTGATGGAGTTCCCTGCGAGCCGGTCATGCCGGATGAGCCATCGCTCGAAGCGACCCGCCCGCGGGCGCTGACCCGGCGCTGGTGGCTGACGGCCGTGCGCGGGCTGGTCCACACGGACCTGCTTGTTAGGCTGCTCGCGTCTCCGCCGACTTGACGGGAGTGCTGCGGGTCCTGGGCGGGTTGGCGTCGAGAGGCAGCTCGGACGGCGTTGGACGATCGGCGGTGTGCGGCTGGGGACGCCGAGGCTCGCGCTCGGCCTGCTGCTGGTGAGCACCGAGGTCGACCCTGATCTGCTCTGGCCGGTGGCTTCGGCCTGGGGGTGGCGAGCGGGAGCGTCCGCACAGCCGAGGGCTGCGCCTGGGTCGCTTGGCTCGCGCCTGTGGCCGTGATCGTGATGTGGGGAGCTACGCGGCCGGGCGGAGGACTTCCAGGGCTCGGGCAGCGGCCTGATCGACCTCCCCGCGCCGCACCCGCGGTCCGCCACGGATCGCGTCGGCGAGCCGGCGCGGGGTCACCACCTGGACCTGTTGGACCGACCAGTCGGCCGCGGGCCACGGCCATCCGTGGGCGCACAGCAGGGCGCGAACGGGCAGCATGGTGGCGCCGGCCAGGGCATCGGCGACGGCTACCGCCTCCTCGGGCAGCCCTCGAGCCATGCCTGCCGAGGTGCCGTGGGCGCGCCTCGACGCGATGGCTCTGCGGAGCGCCGCGGGCCAGGACGGTTGCCACGACCTGATCACCCAGACCCCGGTCCACCCGACCACCAGATGGTCGAGGCTGGCCGGCCATCCCGGAAGGGTGACGTCGTGCAGCACCAGGTAGCCGTCCCGCTCGAGCGTCACCAGCACGCCGGCGCTGCGTCGCTGCATCCGCGCCCGCCGCCGCCAGCCCCTGGCCACAGCAGCTGACGGACGAAACCGCAGCCGCCAGCCGGTGAGCAGCGCCACGAGCAGCGCGATCCACCACCCCAGCCAGGGGCCGAGCGAGCGACCGATCAGCGCGCCGGCGGTGACCGCCGCCGCGCCCGCCGCTGGCGCTCGCCACCTCCATCCAGGACGCCAGGCCGCGCGCTCCAGCTGCCGGTACCGCCGGTAGGCCGCGAAGGCCGACGCGCCGGGCCGGCTGCGCCGCGGGTCGGGGATGGGGCTGGCCGGCAATCTGCCTCCGGTCGACCGCGTCCAGATCTCCTCCGCCAGCCCGTGGACCCGGTCCTGGCTGAGCTGCCGGACGGTAAGGGCGGCGCAGCGCAGATCGGTCCGGTCGCAGCCGCACGCGGGCTCGCTCTCATGTCGCTTGCCTTGCATCTGGCACCTCCACCGGCGCGCACAGCCCCACCCTTGCAGGTCCCGGCCGGACCGCCACCACCCGAAAGGGGTGAGATTCCGTGCTAGCCGCGCGGACCAGACGCCAGCTCCCCACCCGCGTCCAGCGGCCGGCCAGCCGTCTCCGGCGCGAGCACGACACAGGCGATGGCGACCACCGTCAGACCGGTGGCGTACCAGGCCGGCGCGAGATCGGCGCCGGTCCGTCGCACCAGGAAGGTCGCCAGGGCCGGGGCCGTGCCGCCGAAGAGCGCGCTCGCCAGGCCGTAGGTGAGCGATAGGCCGCTGTAGCGAAGCCGCGTGGGGAACAGCTCAGCCAGGAACGTCGACGGCACCAGCGTCCCGAGGGCGAGACCGATCAGGATATAGCCGAGCAGGAGGCCGCCAGGTTCCCCGCGCTGGAGGAGCGCGGTCAGCGGCACGGTGAGCAAAAGGAGGGCGATGACACCGGCGACCAGCAGCGGCCGGCGACCCACCCGGTCGGAGAGCCGCCCGGCGATCGGCGCGGCACCGGCGGCCACCAGCAGGCCGACCAGTGCTGCCGCCAGTGCCCGGGTCAGCGGGGCGCGCCCGGTGATGGCCAGCTGACTCGGCAGGAAGACATAGAAGATGTTGAAGGTCGCGCTGATCATGGCCACGATGCCGAAGCCGACGACGACCTCACGGCGCGCGGCCCGAAGGGTGTCGGCCAGCGGCGTGCGGGCGGCCGCGCCGAGGCGTTGGACCGCCTGGAAGCCCGGCGTCTCCTCGATCCGGAGCCGGATGTAGAGCCCGACCAGCCCCAGCGGCAGGGCGAGCAGAAACGCTAGCCGCCATCCCCAGGCGCGCAGCGCCGGCCCCTCCAGGGTCGCGCTGAGCAGCGCGGCCGTGGCGATCCCGGCGGCAAGGCCCAGCGCGACGGTTGCCCATTGCCAGCCGCCGTACCAGCCGCGCCGGTCAGCCGGCGCATACTCGACCACCAGTGCGGCCGACCCGCCGTACTCTCCGCCGAGGCCCACGCCCTGTCCGGCCCGGAGCAGGACCAGCAGGGCAGGCGCGAGCCAGCCGACCGAGTCGTAGCCGGGCAGCAGTCCGATGCCGGCGGTGACCACCGCCATGAGCAGGAGGGTGACCGCCAGCGCCCACCGGCGGCCCAGCCGGTCGCCGTAGTGGGCAAACAGCAGGGCGCCGGCCGGGCGGGCCAGGAAGGCCACCCCGAAGACCGCGAACGTCGCGAGCAGCCCGCCGGCCGGGTCGGCTCCGGGGAAGAACTCGGCCGCGAGCAGTGTGGCGAACGCGCCGTAGAGGGCGAAGTCGTACCACTCCACCAAGTTACCGACGCAGCCGGCGGCCAGGGCGCGCCGCCTCGCGTCGGAGGCGGTGGCTTGCTGGATCCGGTCGGCCTCGCGAGCGATGGTCGATCGCTCGGGCTGCTCCATACACCTTCCCGTCCGAGCCCAGAACGTGTGGTCGGAGCCAGCCGCGGCCGGCCCCGACCCGAGACTACAGCCTGAGCATGGCGATGTGGAGCCGCTCTTCCGGGGTGATCAGGTGGTCGAGGTCCGCGGCGGCTTCATAGAGGTCAGGCTGGACCCAGTTGACCTCGCGCCGGTGAACTCGCTGCCCGCGGACCGTACTCGGATTCCGCTGGTTTCACCGACGGCCGGAAACGGTGTGGCCGACTTGGCGCGCCAGGATGCCGACGGCGGCGAACCGCGCACACGCGGCGGCACTCCTTGGCGCCTTCACTCCTCACCTCCCAGCATTCTGGCGCCATGTCACCACCCGGCGAGGGTGATGTGCCGCTCCGGCGGACCACATCTCATCCTGATGAATTGGTGGATGGATGAGGATGTCTCATCCATGGCACGGCGATCCTGGTCAGGCAACGCGAGTGATAGAGCCCACCAGGAGAACGCTATGGAAGGAACGTGCTACCGGATTGTGGTCGCCGGTGAGTTGAGCGACCGCTTCGCACCGGCGTTCGATGGGATGACGATGCGGTGTACCGGCGGCCAGACCGCCATCACCGGCATGGTGGTGGACCAGTCGAATCTGCATGGCCTCCTGGATCGGATCGGGGAACTCGGACTCAATCTGGTCAGCGTCAATCCCATCGGGGACGAAGATTTTCCGGTCGGCCCGCAGCTTGGTTCAGGCGAAAGCGCTGGCTCGCAGCCCGCCTAGAAGGGTCTTTCGATGACCGTCGCAGTCCAGCCGGGTTCTGACGCCACATCGAACAGCACACAGGAGACGACGCGGCCCGGCCCCATTCGGGGTGGCCGCCGGCGTCTGGCCGCGACCGACATGCCGCTGCTGGCCAGCAAGCTTGCCGCTCCTCAGATGCCGGATGGCATGGTCACCAGGCGCCGGCTGTTCGCGTTGCTCGATACCGGGGTGGAGCGGCCCGTGACCCTGCTTGCCGCCCCCGCTGGATCGGGCAAGACCATGCTGCTGACCTCCTGGATGTCGGCAGCGGCGCCTCCCGGGCCGATCGCGTGGCTATCGCTTGACCCCGCCGACAACGACCCGGTCCAGTTCTGGACCTATGTGCTGGCGGCGCTCTGCCAATCTGGTGCCGTGCCTGCCGACAACAGGCTGCAGACCCTGCGGCCGCATGCCGACGACCTGCTGCCCCTGCTCGTTCATGGTCTGGACGAGCTGGTCTCTCCGGTGGTGCTGGTGCTCGACGACGTGCACGAGCTTACCGACGCACGGGTACTGCAAGGGATCGAGTTCCTGATTCGCCGTGCGCCGCCGCAGCTGCGGCTGATGCTAGCGACCCGGGCGGACCCACCCTTGCCGCTGCACCGGTTGCTGGTCGGCGGCCAGCTGACCCAGGTGCGCGCCGCTGACCTGGCGTTCACGGTGGCCGAGGTCGCCGAGTTGCTCGCCGAGTACGAGTACCGACCAAGGCTGTCCGACGACGACCTGGCTCGGCTGCAGGCGCGCACCGAGGGCTGGGCGGCCGGGTTGCGCCTGGCGGCGGTGTCGATGCAGAGCCAGCCGGACCTCCACCGCTACATCGTGGAACTGGCAGGCGACGACCGAAGCCTGGCCGGCTACCTGGTCGCTGAGGTGCTCGACCAGCAGCCGGCCGAGCTGCGCAGCTTCCTGCTGCGAACCTGCGTCGTCGACGAGCTGAGCGGGGAGCTGGCCAACGCGCTCACCGGCCGGGGCGACGGCGAGCGGACGCTGGCCCGACTGGAGCAGGCCAACGTCTTCGTGGTCGCGCTCGGTCCTCGACGCGAGTGGTACCGCTACCACCCGTTGTTCGCCCAGTTGTTGCAATACGAGCTGCGGCGCCAGGCGCCCCAAGAGAGCACCGAGCTTCGCCGTCGAGCGGCCCGCTGGTATGCCGAGCACGAATTCCCGCTGAAGGCATTCAGGCAGTCGGTCGCGATGCAGGACTGGGGCTCCACGGCAGACCTCATCGCCGAGCACGGATTCGGGCGTTTCCTACGGGGGCAGGAAGCGGTGGTCCGGGACCTGTTGGACCGGCTCCCGACGGACGCGGTGCGCCGCCAGCCGGAGCTCGCGCTGCTGGCGGCTGCTGAGCGGATCGCCTCCAACGACGACGGGGCGGCGGCGTTCGTGCTTCTGGCCCAAGAGCAGGTGCCCAGGCTCGCCGATGACCGGCGTCCCCGGTTCGCCTTGATGCTGGCCATCTGCCGGCTGCTCCGGGCCAATCGAGCCGGCGACCTCGAGGAGATCCTGGCCGCTGGCCGTGCCGCCCTGACGGCGCATGCGCAGCTGGAGGGGGGCGCCAGCGCGGGTGGCGTGGCCGGTGAGGCACGGGCGGTCGCGCTGTCGGGCCTGGGCACCGCCGAGCTGTGGACCGGGGAACTGGACGCCGCCGAAGTCCACTTGCAAGCAGGTGGGGCCGCCGCGCAGTGGGCTGGGCTCGACGACGTACAGCTCAACTGCCTAAGCCAGCTGGCGCTGCTGCATGCGGTCCAGGGACGGCTCAACCACGCCGTCCAGCTCGGCCAGGCTGCCCTCGAGCTCGCCGGCGTGCCCGGGTGGGCCTCGTCGGCCCCGGTGACCAGCGCATTGCTGGCGTTTGCCTGGGTGCACTACCGGCGGGACGATCTCACCACCGCAGGCAGCTTCCTT
>Ga0307277_10001018_pt1 | contig 10798 bp, 9 predicted proteins | sample ER_DNA_116_FD_194473 | JGI IMG/M metagenome (GOLD analysis project Ga0307277, IMG submission 194473) | Bulk soil microbial communities from the East River watershed near Crested Butte, Colorado, United States - ER_DNA_116 | ecosystem: Environmental > Terrestrial > Soil > Floodplain | place: USA...
CAAGTATTCGCTAGCGTGTGCCTCTTGTACGCCGCACAAGAAAGGAAACCTCGGACGATGCTCTCCCCTCCCCAGCTGCCCCGAGACGTCGAGGGCCAGGTCCTCGGCCCTGAGGACCACGCCTACGACGAGGCGCGGACCGTCTTCGCCGCGCACATCGACCGCCGCCCCGCTCTCATCGCCCGCGTTGCGGGCACCGATGACATCGCCCGGGTCATCGCCCACGCCCGCGAGACCGAGTCCGAGCTCGCGGTCCGCGGCGGCGGCCACAGCCCCGCGGGCCACGGCGTCTGCGTCGGCGGCAGCGTGATCGACCTCTCGGCGCTGCGCTCGTTGGAGCTGGACGCCGCCGGGCGCACGGCCTGGGCGGGCGCGGGCCTCACTGCCGGCGCGTTCACCGTCGCGGCGGGCGAGCACGGGCTCGCGACGGGCTTCGGCGACACGGGTTCCGTCGGCATCGGCGGCATCACGCTCGCCGGCGGCATCGGCTTCCTCGTGCGCAAGCACGGGCTGACCATCGACGACCTGCTCGCCGCGGAGATCGTCACCGCCGACGGGCGGCTGCGCCGCGTTGACGCCGAGACCGAGCCAGAGCTGTTCTGGGCACTGCGCGGCGGCGGCGGCAACTTCGGCGTCGTCACGCGCTTGAAGTACCGGCTGCACCCGGTCGACGCGGTCGTCGGCGGCCTGCTCGTCCTCCCCGCGACGCCCGAGGTGATCGCCGGCTTCGTCGCGGAGGCCGAGCGGGCCCCCGATGAGCTGAGCACGATCGCCAACGTGATGCCCGCGTTGCCGCTTCCCTTCCTGTCCGAGGAGCTGCACGGCAGCCTCGTGGTGGTGGCGAAGATGGTCTACGCGGGCGACGTCGAAGCGGGCCAGCGCGCCGTCGCGCCCTTCCGCGCGCTGGCCGAGCCGGTCGCCGACCTCCTGCGGCCGATGAAGTACCCGGAGATGTATCCCGACGAGCGGGGCTACCGCCCGGTCGCGGTGGCACGCGCAATGTTCGCCGGCAGCGTCGGCTCGCGGCAGGCGGAGACGATCCTCGAGCGGATCGGCGAGTCATCGGCGACGATGGCCGCCTGCGAGATCCGCGTGCTCGGCGGCGCGATGGCCCGCGTGCCCGCGGGCGCCACCGCCTTCGCCCACCGCCAGAGCCGAATCATGATCAACGTGGCGGCGATCTACGACCCGTCCACCTCCGAGCGCTCCGAGCACGCCGCCTGGGCCCGCAGGCTCTCGGCCGAGCTCGACGACGGCGACCCCGGCGCCTACGCCGGCCTGCTCGCGGACGAGGGCGAGCAGCGCGTCCGCGCGGCGTACCCCGGCGCGACGTGGGAGCGACTGGCCGCGGTCAAGGCCACCTACGATCCCGACAACGTGTTCCGGCTCAACCAGAACATCCCGCCCGCGGCGTAGACCGGCGTCCAGGCGCGCGCGCGTGTAGGAATGCGGCGAGCGCTGGGCATCGCCTACCTCTCTTTCTTCGCCGTGAGGCCGGCCTGGATCAGTCGCGCCCGGTTCTCAGCCAGGTTGCGCACGAGGTTTGCCGCCTTGGCCTGAAAGTCCGGGACGAACACGTGGAGCCCGAGCGGGGGTGGATCGCCGGCGAGGAAGTCGCGCATGGCCTTCGGCGCCGGTCCTGTCAGTTCGGTCCAATGTGTGGTCGCGAAGCCCGCTTCGCGGAGCAGCTCTGCGAGCCGTTCGGGGGTGACGAGATGGCTCTGCTCGGGCGATGTCGCCCACGGGACCGGGTAATGAAGCGGTCCACCGGAGCCGGCGGTCACGTCCCACAGCGCGAGGCGACCGCCCGGTGCAAGGACGCGATGCGCCTCTGCGTAGAGCCGGCGCTTGTCGGCGACGTTCATCTGGACGTGCTGGCTGAACACGACGTCGAAGGACGCGTCGTCGAATGGGAGCTCGGTGACGTCGGCTGCGAGGACCTCGATCATGTGAGCGAGCCCGACGGCGTCGTTCAGCCATTTGGCGACGTCGCAGTACTCGGGCGTGAGGTCGACCGCTGTGACACGGGCGCCCCGCTCGGCGGCGATCAACCGGGCGGTCCCGCCGATTCCGGTGCCCGCATCGAGGACACGGTCGCTGGCGCCGACCTGCACGAGGTCGATGAGCGCGGCGGTGGCGAGGCGGCCGAGGCTATGGAAGTCCTCGAGCATCGCGAGCTCGGACGGTTGGATCGCCTGGATGTCCTTGCCGGCCGCCGTCAAGGCACGTTCGATATCGGAGCGCGCCTGGCCGGTGGCGTAGGGCTGTTCGATTGCGCTTCTCACGTCGGTCTCCTGAATAAAGAGGCGTGTGGACACTGTCCACAATAAACCGCAATGTGTGGACGCTGTCCACTAAGATTGGGTTGCGATGCCGGCAGGAGGCAAAGGGAGTCCGTCTCGGCGCAGGGGACCGCGCGCCCGAGGTGCCGTCCGGTCCGCGCTCGTCGAGGCGGGCCTCGAGCTGGCGCGGTCGGGAGGCCCGGACGCGGTCGTGCTGCGCGAGGTGACGCGCATGGTCGGCGTCGTCCCCAACACCGCCTACCGGCATTTCGCGGACCGCGATGCGCTCCTCGCGGCGGTCCGCGACGAGGCGGTCAGAGAGCTGGCGGGACGTATGGCCGATGGTATGAGCGAGGTCCGCGCAGGGCCGCACACACCGACAGGCGCGCGACTCCGGCTCCGAGCGGTCGGCCGTGCCTATCTCGAGTTCGCCCGCGCCGAACCAGGCCTCTTTGACACCGCATTCGCACTTCCCGATCACCCTGGAGGTCCGGAAGCCGACGGGGCGGCGCCGCTGCACCTTCTGCAGGCGTGCCTCGACAACCTCGTCAGTGCCGGAATCCTCGGGTCCGCTCGTCGCCCGAACATCGAGTACCCGATCTGGGCCAGCGTCCATGGACTCGCGGTCCTCCTCCGCGGACCCCTGCGGTCCCTGCCCGAGCGCGACAGGATGCGCCTCGAAGACCAGATGCTCGCGTTCGTCGGTGCGGCCGTGAGCTGAGCGGGTGCGCGCTTGGGGCTCGGCGATTCATGTCCTCGGGCTGTCACGTTTGCTGGTCGGCGCCTGTCAGGGGAGTAAGTGACCACGACCACCGGAGGAACAGCAGTGCTGGAGAAGATCTTCTACACGAGCGTGCTCGTCAGCGACCAGGACAAGGCGCTCGACTTCTACACGAACGTCCTGGGCCTGGAGAAACGCGTTGAGAACCCGACACCCGACGGGCCGCGGTTTCTGACCGTCGGTGTCAAGGGCGACGACTTTCAGCTGGTTCTCTGGCCCGGGACACCGGGGCAGGCCCAGCCCGCGATGGGACGCCCCCCGGCGTCGGTCACGATCGAGACCGAGGATTGCCGGAAGACGGTCGAGCTGCTGAAGTCGCGCGGCGTCGAGTTCGTCTCGGACGTGCTCGAGTTCCCCTGGGGCTACGTTGCGCAGTTCCAGGACCCCGACGGCAACCGGCTGCAGATACGAGAGGGCCGCTAGCCCCAGAGCGGAAGCGGCTCAGCGCCTCGGGCGCGCTGGCGCTCCTGAGATCGAGCACCTCGGGTAGCGCCGGCGCGCCGCGGTTCGGGCGGTCAGGCTCCAGAGGCCTGCGCGCAGGGCGGCGATCACGCCGCCGTCCATGAGCAGGTCGCTGTCGGTGATGAAGCCGGCGAAAGGCGAGCGCGCTACGGAGCCAGCGCGTTGGCGGCGGCCAGCGCCGGCCCATACGTCGAGTCGCGCAGCAGCGCCTGGCGGATGCCCTCGCCGAGGATGCCGGCCTCGCCGCGCGAAGCGCCCAACACCGTCCACTCGCGCTCGTCGCCCTTGCGGTTGCGATACCGAGCGCGCAGGCCGCCCGGGCCGCGGTCGAGCTCGAGGTGGCGTCCCGAAGCCGTCTCCAAGGTGAGGCCCGCAAGGCCGCGGACGCTCTGGCGCGGCTCGGGCTCCAGACAGAGGTCGACGTCCTGGCGCTTGCCGTGGGCCTTGCCGATGAGCGTCCCGTTGCGCGCGATGAGCTTCGACGGCTGCCAGCCCAGGCGCGAGGCGAGCCAGCCCAGGAGCAGCAGCCCGGCGGCCGCGGACTCTGGGTTGTGGCGCACGCTGACCGAGCTGATGTGGCGCAGGTCGGGGCGCAGGTGCGCGGGGTCGAAGGTCGCCGCCACGCGCTCGCGCCAGGGCGTCGAGCGCAGCCAGGCGAGGTCCACGACGTAGGCCTTCTCGAGCAGCTCGCGCGCGCGCTCCAACCCATCATTGATGTCCGGGTCGTCGATCGAGTCCAGCAGAACGACCTGGGCGAGCCCGAGCAGGACGTCGACTGCCTCCGGGTGTCCGTGCGGGGACCACAGCACGGTCGGCAGGTCCGTGACCACCAGCGGATCGACGATCGTGTCCAAGGCGGCCAGGTGCTTCTCGCCCACGTCGACGATGACCGTCTCGCGCAGCAGCGCGAACTCGCCCGCCTTCGGATGGACGTCGCTGGCGATGGTCGCCACGGCGTCGAGGCTCGTGCGCTTGGGCTCGACGGCCAGCACGATGGTGCGCGAGGCGTGGTAGCGCCCGACGTTGCGCAGGCGGTTGGCGACCTCGCCGCTCCATGCCTTGTCGACGACACAGACCATGTTGAGCGCCCGGGCGGGGGAGAAGGACTCGTTCTCGGCGTGGCGCTCCTTGAGCATCTCGCGCAGCGCGGCTTCGATCGCGGCGGGCGTGGTGCCCTCCGCGGCCCACCGGCTGTCCGAGACGCCGGGCATCAGATCGTCCGCCACTCCTGGCCTGGGAGCATCAGCTTCTGCGCCTCCGCCGGACCCTGCGAGCCCGACGGATACTGCGGCAGCGGCCCGGGCGTCTTCTCCCACTTCTGGACGATCGGGTCGCAGATGCGCCACTGCGCCTCGACCTCGTCGTTACGGGTGAAGAGCGTCGCGTCGCCGCGCATGGCGTCCATGATCAGGCGCTCATAGGCCTCCGGCGACTGCGACAGGAAGGACGTCCCGTAGAGGAACTCCATGTACACGGGGCGGATGCGCATGCGCGTGCCCGGGATCTTGGCTCCCAGCGACAGGGACACGCCCTCGTTGGGCTGCATGGTGAGGATCAGCTGGTTGGGCCGGACCCCCAGCGATCCCTCTTGCTTGAACGCCAGATGCGGCACCGGCTTCAGCGTCACGGCGACCTCGGTGACCTTGCGCGCCAGCCGCTTGCCCGTGCGCAGGTAGAAGGGGACCCCGGCCCAGCGCCAGTTGTCGACCTCCAGGCGCAGGCCCGCGTAGGTCTCGGTGTTGGAGTCCGACGGCACATCGGGCTCCTGGAGATACCCGCCCACGTGCTCCCCTCCGGACTCGCCCTCGGCGTACTGCGCGCGGACCGCGATATCGTCGATCTGCTCCTCGGTCGGCGCGTGGATGGCCTGGAGGACCTTGACCTTCTCGTTGCGCACCTCGTCGGCCGTGAAGTTGACCGGTGGCTCCATCGCCACGTGACACAGCAGCTGGAGCATGTGGTTCTGGATGAGGTCGCGCAGTGCGCCGGCGCTGTCGTAGTAGCCCGCGCGCGAGCCGATCCCGATGTCCTCGGCGGCCGTGATCTGGATCTGGTCGATGTAGTTGCGGTTCCACACCGGCTCGAAGAGCCCGTTGGCGAACCGGAACGCCAGGATGTTCTGGACGGTCTCCTTGCCCAGGTAGTGATCGATGCGGAAGACCTGGTGCTCGTCGAGGACCGAGAGCACCTCGCGGTTGAGCGCCTCGGCCTCGGCCAGGGTGGTCCCGAACGGCTTCTCGATCACGACCCGCACGTCGGCGCCCTCGTGGCGGCACAGGTTGTGCTCGCCGAGCTGGCCGACGATGACCGGGAAGAACATCGGCGCGGTCGAGAGGTAGAAGCAACGGTTCATGCGCACGCCGGCGGCGTTGTCGAACTCGTCGAGCGTGGTGCCCAGCGTGTCGTAGATGGACGAGTCGTCGAAGGTCCCCGGCACGTAGCGCACCTCGTCGAGGAGCTTGTCGAGCACGGCGGCGTCGGGCTCGCGGCGCGAGAACTCCTTGATGGCGTCCTGCGCCATCGTGCGGAACTCCTCGTGGGCGTGGTCCGAGCGCGAGACGCCGACGAGGTTGAAGCGCTCGGGCAGCGCCCCCTCGTGAGCGAGGTTGTAGAGCGCCGGCAGCAGCTTGCGCTTGGCCAGGTCGCCGGTCGCGCCGAAGATGACCAGCGTCGTGGGATGGACCGGCAGCCGCTCGAGCCCCTCGACGAGGGGGTTCTCGGCGCGCTCGGCGACGGCGCTCACATGAGCCCCTTCAGGCGCTCGGTCAGCGCTCGCAGCGCCGCGGCCGGATCGTCGCCCTCGAGCGTCACCCGCTCGGCCGGCAGATCGTGCGCCCGCAGCGTCTCGAGGTCGCCGATCGCCTGCGCGTGCTTGAGGCGCGTGAAGCCGTGGTCGGCGTCGGGGATGTCGACGTCGGGCCCCGAGTCGTGCACGAGTTGCAGGAAGCGACCGGTCGGCGGACCGCCCTTGTGCAGCTGGCCGGTCGAGTGCAGGAAGCGCGGCCCGTAGCCGAACGTCGTCGCCGACTTCGTGGCGTTGCGGATGACCTGCCGCAGCTCGTTGACCGCGGCGTCGAAGTCCGCGGAGGGCTCGACGTAGCCCATGACCGCGAGGTAGCTCGGCGCGCCGAGGCCACCCAGGAGCGAGCGCAGCTCGTCGTCGGTGGCGTCGGCCGGGTCCTCCGCGCCCTCGGCCAGCACGCGGCTGGTGGCGTCCTTGGCCTCCTGCACGTTGGGCTGGTCGAACGGGTTGATGCCCAGGACCCAGCCGGCGGTGGCGATCGCGAACTCGGCGAAGAAGAAGATCCGCCCGAGGTCGTCGGGGCCGCCGATCTCCCGCACGATCACCGGGTGGTCGGCCTCGCGCAGCGCGGCCACCTTGGCGTCGGTCGCCTCGTCGGGCGCGTCGGCGTGGCGCAGGTGCAGGAAGGTGCGATCCCCGCTGTAGACGTCGGGGTCGCCCAGCGGCTCGTCGACCACCGGCAGGATCCCCTTGCCCTGCTTGCCGGTCGACTCGGCGATGAGCTGCTCGACCCACAGCCCGAAGGACTGCAGCGGCGCATCGATGACGTAGGTCAGCTTGTCGCGGCCGGCCTCGGCCAGCTCGCCCCACGCGATGCCGAGCCACAGCCCGCTCGACACGTCGCCGGACTCGAAGCTCTGGCAGTTCTGCTCGGCGACGCCCGCCGCGTGCAGGATGGCGCCCACGTCGGCGCCCATCAGGGCCGCGGGCACGAGGCCGAAGAACGACAGCGCGCTGTAGCGCCCGCCGATGTCGGGGTCGTTGAGGAAGGTGCGCCGGAAGCCGTGCTCGCTCGCCAGCTTCTCGAGGCCCGAGCCCGGGTCGGTGATGGCGACGAAGGCGTTGCCGTCGGACCGCAGCGACCAGAAGTGCTTGAACAGCGACAGCGTCTCGATCGTCCCGCCGGACTTCGTGGAGACGAGGAAGAGCGCGTGGTCGAGGTCGATGGCGCTCTGCACGCTGCGCACGGCGCCCGCGTCGGTGGAGTCGAGCACGTGCAGGCTCGGCCAGCCGGCCTGCTCGCCGAAGGAGCGACGGATGACCTCGGGGGCCAGAGACGAGCCGCCCATGCCCAGCAGCACCACGTCCTTGACGCCCTCGTCGCGCACGCTCTGCGCGAAGGCCCGCAGGTCGTCGAGCTGCTCGCGCATCTGCTCGGCCACGGTCAGCCATCCCAGGCGGTTGGCCACCTCGGGCTGGCCGGCAGGGCCCCAGAGCGTGTCGTCCTTGCGCCAGATGCGCCGGGCGACGTCCTCCTGCGCGGCCTGCTTGACGCGCTGGGCCACGCGCGGCTCGACGTCGTCGTCGGGCAGCGAGGCCTCGATCGACGGTGGGCGCTGGGTCACGATCGCCTCGCGCTTGGCGCCGATGCCCTCGAGCAGCTTCTCCATCGGCTCGACGAACTTGTCGACGCCCTCGCGCAGCAGCTGGTCGGTGACGTCGACCATGTCGATGCCGGCGTCGGCCAGCGCCTTCAACACGGGCGCCGGGTCCTCCTTGGCGGCCGCGCCGCTGATCTCGGCGTGGTCGCCGGCGGCCAGCAGGGTGGCCATCGGCATGGTGTTGACGGTGTTGGGGCCGACGAGCTCCTCGACGTACATCACGTCGCGGTAGGCGGGGTTCTTGACACCGGTGGAGGCCCAGAGCGGGCGTTGCACCGCGGCGCCGGCGTCGCGCAGCGCGGCGAAGCGCTCGCCCAGGAAGATCTCCTCGTAGCGCTGGTAGGCGGCGCGTGCGTTGGCGACGCCGGCCTTGCCCAGGAGGTCGTCGTGGCCGGTGCCCTCCAGGCGCTTGTCGACCTCGGAGTCGACGCGCGACACGAAGAACGACGCGACCGAGTTGATGTCGACCGACTTGCCCTCCTCGAGGCGGCGCTCGAGGCCGCGGATGTAGGCCTCGGCCACCTGCGCGTACTCCTCGACGCCGAAGAGCAGGGTGACGTTGATGTTGCGCCCCTCGTAGATCATCTCCTCGATCGCCGGCGTGCCCTCCTTGGTCCCCGGGATCTTGATCATCAGGTTGGGGCGATCGACGCGCTCCCAGTACTCCCGCGCCTGCTCCATGGTGCGGCCGGTGTCGAAGGCCAGGTCGGGATCGACCTCGAGGGACACGAAGCCGTCCTTGCCGCCGCTCTCGTCGTAGACGACGCGCAGCACGTCGCAGGCGTCCTGGATGTCGCGGATCGCGAGCTCCTGGTAGATGCCGCGGTCGTCCAGGCCCTCATGCGCGGCCTCGGCGAGCTGGTCGTCGTAGTCGTCGGAGCCGAGGATCGCCTGGTTGAAGATCGTCGGGTTGGAGGTCACGCCGCGCAGCGAGTCCTCCTCGACCAGCCGCTGCAGCTCGCCGGAGCTCAGGAGGCTGCGCTTGATCTGGTCCAGCCAGACGCTCGTGCCGGCGGCGGTGAGGGCGGCGAGGCGCTCGTTGACCTGTTGCGTGGCCATGGGTGTCAGCTTTCTTTCGTGGTCTCAGCTTGAAGGGGAAGGCCTTCGCGTTCGAGCTCCTGCCCGGCGAGCAGCGCCGCTCCGCGGACGCCCGCCTTGGGGCCGTAGCGGGCCAGCTCGATGCGAGTCTGCGTGCCGACGCCCGGCAGGATGAAGCGGGCCGCCGACTCCTTGGCCGGTTCGAGCAGCAGCTCGCCGGCCACGGAGACCCCGCCGCCGATGACGACGAGCTCGGGGTCGAAGATGTTCACGACGTTGGCGATGCCCACACCAAGGCGTTCCCCGAGGATGCGCATGCATTCACGTGCATCGGGATCGCCGGCGCGGGCGGCCAGGACGACCGCGGTGCCGTCGCCCAGGCCGCGCTCCGCGCCGAGGCGGTCGAGCGCACGGCCCGCGGCCAGGTACTCGAGCGAGGCGTGGTGGGGCTGGCGCTCGGCGCGCGCCGGGGCGCCGTCGGTGAGGTCGGCCCCGACGATGATGTGGCCCAGCTCGGGCGCGGCGCCCGTGACGCCGCGGTAGATGCGCCCGTCGATGACGATGCCGCCGCCCACGCCGGTGCCGACCGTGATCATCACGAGCGAGGCGGCGATGAGGTTGAGGTCGTCGTCATGGGCCTCGGCGAGTGCCGCGACGGTCGCGTCGTTGTCGACGAAGGCAGGGATCCCTACCCGGTCGGTCAGCAGCTGACGCAGCGGCACGCCCTGCAGTGGGATGTTGACCGAGCTGCGCGCGCTGCCTGTTTCGAAGTCGATCACGCTCGGCACGCCGATGCCGACGGCCTCGGCGGGGCCCGCGTCCTCGATCGCCTCGCTGAGCTGATCGACGAGCGCCCCGCTGTCGGAGAGGACCGTCGGGCGCAGGACCGGTTCGGAGAGCACGCCGTCCTCGAGGACGGCGACCGAGACCTTGGTCCCACCGACATCGACGCCGATCAAGCGATCGCCCACGCTGTGCACGTTAGCGACGTTGTACGGTCCTCCGGTGGCCGACGACCACGCGCTGGTGGAGCGCCTCCGTGCCGGGGACGAAGAGGCGTTCATGGACCTCGTCGTCCGCTGGTCCCCGGCGATGATGCGCGTCGCGCGCATGTACGTGCCCAGCGCGGCCGTCGCCGAGGACGTCGTGCAGGAGACGTGGCTGGCCGCGCTGCAGGGCCTCGACCGCTTCGAGGAGCGCTCGTCGCTGCGCACCTGGGTGTTCAGCATCCTCGTCAACCGCGCTCGCACCCGCGGCGAGCGCGAGCGGCGTTCGGTGCCCTTCGCGGCGCTCGCGCGCGAGGAGAGCGACGGCGAGTTCGCCGCGGTCGACCCCGATCGCTTCGTCGGCGCCGGGACGGGCGCCGGCGCGTGGGCGGCCCCGCCGGTGCGCTGGTGGGAGGAGCCCGAGCGCGCGCTGGCCTCCGATGAGGCGGTCGAGCGCATCGAGTCGGAGATCGCCAAGTTGCCGGAGATGCAGCGCACGGTGATCACCATGCGCGACGTCGAGGGTCTGTCTTCCGAGGAGGTGCGTAGCGCTTTGGACATATCCGAGACCAACCAGAGGGTCCTTCTGCACCGCGCGCGCTCGAAGGTGCGGGCCGGACTCGAGGACTACTACGCCGATGCCTGATCTGCTCGCACGACTCTTCCGCCGCCGCGGCGGCGATCCGGGCCTCTCCTGCCGGGAGATGGTCGAGCTGGTCACCGACTACCTCGAGGGCGCGCTGTCGCCCGCCGATCACGCGCGCTTCGAGGCGCACATCGCCGGGTGCGAGGGCTGCACGATGTACCTGCGCCAGATGCGCGAGATGCTCGAGCTGCTGGGCGAG
>Ga0307277_10001020_pt1 | contig 10795 bp, 12 predicted proteins | sample ER_DNA_116_FD_194473 | JGI IMG/M metagenome (GOLD analysis project Ga0307277, IMG submission 194473) | Bulk soil microbial communities from the East River watershed near Crested Butte, Colorado, United States - ER_DNA_116 | ecosystem: Environmental > Terrestrial > Soil > Floodplain | place...
AAGAGCGTGATCACGATCGTGCTCGCGACGATCACGATAGCCTTCCTGACCTTTTTCATGCTGCTCGAGGGCCCGAAATGGATGGAGCGCTTCTACGGGCTTCTCCCTCCCGAGTCGCGCCCGCGCTGGGAGAACGTGTGCCGTCAGGTCTACCGGACCGTCGGCGGCTACGTGACCGGAAACCTTCTGATCAGCGTCATTGCCGGCGGCTCGACGACGATCGTGCTGCTCATCATGGGGGTGCCGTTTGCCGTCGCACTGGGGCTCGTCGTCGCGATCCTCGACCTGATCCCGCTCGCCGGCGCCACGATCGCGGCGATCGTGATCGGGATCGTTGCGTTCATCCACTCGATCGTGGCCGGCATCGTGGTGGTGGTCTTCTTCATCGTCTACCAGCAGATCGAGAATCACTTCCTACAACCCGTCGTCTACGGCCGAACGGTGCAGCTCTCGCCGCTGGTGGTTTTGATCTCGATTCTGATCGGGGCGGAGCTGGCCGGCATCCTCGGCGCGCTCGGCGCGATCCCGGTCGCAGGCGCGATCCAGGTCCTGATCGTCGACTGGCTCCGACACCGGCGGGAGCAGAAGGTGGCACCCGCTATCCCCCAAACGGGGGACACGTAACGTGAGGGCGCGGCCGATGTCAGGATCGTGCACCCGGTCTTCGCAAGCCTCGCGGCCGCAGCGATCGGCTTTGCCCCTGCGAACCAGGCCGCGCCCAGTCGCGCGGGCGCACAGCAGGCGTCGACCTCACGCTCAGCGCGCGTAAGCCTCTCAGCGCTCGAATCCCGGTTGCTCGGCAAGATCAACGTGACGCGTGGGCGGCACGGCCTGCGGCCGCTTCGCATCTCGGCGAGGTTGACGGCGGCCGCGAACCAGCATTCCGCCTCGATGGCGGAGAAGGGGTATTTCAGCCACGACTCGGCCAACGGCGGCTCGTTCTTCAAGCGCATCGCGAGCTTCTACAGCTACCGCGGCTACAGCAGGTGGTCGGCCGGCGAGAACATCCTCTGGTCGTCGCCGGACATCGACTCGGCCGGTGCGTTGAACCTCTGGATGAACAGCCCTGAGCATCGGGCGAACCTGCTCAACCGCAGCTGGCGCGAGATCGGCCTTGGTGCCATCCATACCGCCAGCGCCCCCGGTGTCTACCGCGGCAGCGAGGTCACGGTAGTGACCGCGGATTTCGGCTTCCGCTACTAGTAGCGGAACGCTCGACCCGCGGAGCACCAAGGGCTAGCCCCAACGTCTTCTCAGGCGCTGGATTCGGCTCCCTTGCGAGAGCCGCAGCTCGGCCTGCCTACTGCGATGCGCCTGGGAGGATTCGAACCTCCGACCCACGGCTTAGAAGGCCGTCGCTCTTCCACTGAGCTACAGGCGCGCGCAGCAAAGCGTAGCGCCGACACCTGGACGTTCCTCTCGACGTTTCCAGTCGGCGAGCCCGGGGGAGAGCAACCCTATGGGAATTATCCTCAGCCTCATCGTGATGGCGGTCGGAGCCATCCTCACCTGGGGCGTCAACACGAGCGGCGGGAGCGTCGACGTCGACGTCGTCGGCGTCGTCCTCATGGTCGTCGGCTTCATTCTCTTCTTGATCTCGCTCGTGCTCTGGAATAGCTGGTGGGGCGCCGGCTTCTGGGGCTGGGGCGGTCCGGAGCCGTACGCAGAAGGTCCCGCCGTGCGGCGCCGCACGTACTGGCCGACCCGGCGGCGGACGACCTACGTCGAAGAAGAGCCGCCGCCGCCGTAAGTCCGCAACGAACCCGAAGGGGGTCGATCATGGCTAACGAGCTGCAGGGGAAGAGAATCGCCTTTATCGCGACCGAGGGCGTCGAGCAGGTCGAGCTCACCGAGCCGTGGAAGGCGGTCGAGCAGGCCGGCGGCCAGCCGGAGCTGATCTCGACCGACGACAATGAGTTCCACGCCTGGAATCACTTCGACAAAGGCGACACGTTCACGCCGGACAAGACTGCTGAGGAGGCTCAGGTCGACGACTACGCCGGCCTCGTCCTCCCGGGTGGCGTCGCCAACCCGGACCAGCTGCGCACGGACGAGAACGTCGTCAGCTTCATTCGCGACTTCGCCGCGACCGGCAAGCCGATCGGCGTCATCTGCCATGGGCCGTGGACGCTGATCGAAGCCGGCGTCGTCCAGGGGCGCGAGATCACGTCCTGGCCGAGCCTGCAGACAGACCTCGCGAACGCCGGAGCGAACTGGGTCGACAAGGAGGTCGTCGTCGACGCCGGCCTCGTCTCGAGCCGAAAGCCGGACGATCTGCCGGCGTTCAACGCGAAGATCGTCGAGGAGTTCGCGGAGGGCAAGCACGAGGAGTCGGCGCAGAAGACGCGTGAAGCGATCAAGCATTAGCTCGTGGAACGTGCCGCACTGCTCGATGTTGACGGCACGCTGATCGACACGAACTACCAGCACGCGATCGCGTGGTACCGGGCCTTCCGGCGCCACGCGATCGTGCTCCCGATCTGGCGCATTCACAGACACGTCGGCATGGGAGGGGACCAGCTCGTTCCCGCCCTCGTCGGCCGCCAGACGGACGAAGAGCAGGGAGACCAGATCCGCGACACGCGCGACGAGCTGTTCCGCGAGTTGATCGACGAGGTCGAGCCACTCGAAGGCGCGCGGGATCTGATCGTCGACCTGAAGGAGCGCGGCTTTGCCACAGTTCTCGCTAGCTCCTCCCCGCAGCACGAGATCGACCACTACCTCGACCTTCTCGACGCCAGAGAGCTCGCGGACGGGTGGACGACGAACGACGACGTCGAGGCAACCAAGCCGGAGCCCGACCTCGTCCGCGCCGCACTCGACCGAGCCGGCAGCGGCGAGGCGGTGATGGTCGGCGACACGCCTTGGGATGTCGAGTCTGCGCGCAAGGCGGGCATCGAGACGGTGACCCTGGTCACGGGCGGTTACTCCGAGCAGGAGCTCCGAGACGCCGGTGCAGCGGCGGTCTACCAGTCGGTCGGCGAGCTGCGCCGCAATCTAGACGCGCCGCCGTTCGTCTAACCCTGTGTGCGACGCGTTCTGCTGCTGGGCGCGGCCGTCGCGGCTGCCGGCTGCGGCGGCTCGAGCGCGCCTCATCTGACGGCGCTCGAGCAGCAAGGCCCGATCGGCAGCGGCCCCAAGGAGGTCTGGTTCTACGCCGCGAAGGGCAAGCCGCGTTCGCTGGTCATCTTCCTGCACGGCTATGGCGGGCCTACCGAGGAGACGCCCAAGAACCACATCCCGTGGCTAAAGCATCTGGCGGCCCAAGGCAGCGACGTCATCTACCCGCGCTACGAGGTGGGTGGAGAAGCGAACCCGTATCCAAACATCGATGCCGCCGTCGACCAGGCATCCTCGCGGCTCGGGAAGCCGCACGTCCCCGTCATTCTGATCGGCTACTCACGCGGCGGTCGCGTCGCGGTGGACTACGCGGCGGTCCGAGCCGCGCGGGGCGACGAGCCGGCCGCCGTGCTCGCGGTCTATCCCGGCGAGCACTCTCAGTACGAGAAGCTCGGCCCGCTCGAGAAGCTCGACTCGAAGCTGAAGCTCGAGATCATGCTCGGGGACAAGGACAAGAGCGTCGATGGGCGCGGCGCGAGACTGATCCTCGCCCGCCTGGAGCTGGCCAACTTCCCCGGCGCGCAGATCCGACTGATCGGCATCAAGTCCACCCGGACGTTCACCGCCGACCACTTCTCCGCAATGAAGTCGATCCCAGGCGCGAAGACCCAAATCTGGAAGCCCGCCGACGAACTGATCGACTCCGTGCGCTAAGTCACCGCGCCCGACGGCGGAGAGAATCGATACGTCGCCGCGACCGACATGGCGGGCGCGGCTCGCAAGCGACTGCAGCGAAAGCGAAACCGCCGGAAGTCGTCATGGCCGCGAAGCGGCCGGACTTCCGGCGGTGAGGTGGCGGAGGGGACTCGAACCCCCGACCACCGGGACCACAACCCGGGGCTCTACCAACTGAGCTACCGCCACCGCGGAGCCGAGACAGAATAGCCGCGCCTTGAAGATCCTTGCCTCGCGCCGCTTTCCTGGTCCGGCCTGGGACGAGCTCGGCGACGTCGAATATCTCGCCGGGCCGCTCGCGGCCGCCGGCCGTCGCGAAGAGGTCGATGCGCTTGCCGTCGTTGGCGAACGCATCGACGACGAGACGCTCGCCCTCTTTCCGAACCTGAGAATCGTCGCGAATTACGGCGTCGGCTACGACTCGATCGATCTCGCCGCCTGCGCGAAGCGTGGCGTAGCGCTCTCCAACACTCCCGGCGTCCTGACGGCCGCGACCGCAGAGCTCTCGTTCGCGCTGCTCCTCGCCACGAGACGGCGGCTCCTCGTCGGTGACCGCGCCGTCCGCGAGGGGCGCTGGCGAGGGGGCTGGGCCGACCCCGACTTCCTGGGTCGCGACGTCAGTGGCTCGACGCTGGGAATCGTCGGTTTCGGCAGGATCGGACGAGCCGTCGCGAAACGCGCCGCGGCATTCGACATGCGGGTGCTCCACCATTCGCGGACGCCCGGGGGCGGAGGCTGGCGCGAGCTCGACGAGTTGCTGGCCGAAGCGGATGCCGTCAGCCTGCACCTCCCCTTGACGGACGAGACGGGCGGCTTGCTCGACGCGAGGCGGTTGGCGCTCCTCCGTGACGGCGCCTGCCTCGTCAACACTGCGCGCGGTCGAATCGTGGACGAGCAGGCGCTCGTGAGAGAGCTCGTCTCCGAACGAATCGAGGCGGGCCTCGACGTCTTCGCCCACGAGCCGGAGGTGCCGCGCGAGCTACTTGGGCTGCCGAACGTCGTGCTCGCACCGCATATCGGCAGCGCGACCGCGGAAACGCGCGAGGCGATGACGCGCGTGCTGGTCGACAACCTGCTGGCCGCCGCTCGCGGCGAAACGCCGCCGAACCTCGTCTACCCTGACGCAGAGGCCCCGTAGCTCAGTGGATAGAGCAGCGGACTTCGAATCCGCGTGCGCAAGTTCGATTCTTGCCGGGGCCATCACCGACAGAAGTCCGGCTGCTTCGCGGCCATGACGACTTCTGTCGGTTTCTGCGCATCTGCAATCGCTTGTGCGCCGCGGCCGCGCATGTCGGCCGCGGCGGCGTCACGGCCTAGCTCTCTAGGGAGAACCGACGTCAGAGCTAAGCGAGCCCGCGCAGGTCGGGCGCGGCGGTGTTAGGCCGCGAGTTCTCGGGCTAGGACTGATTCGACGGCGCGCAGAGCCACGCGCGTTTCTTCGAGGCGCGGTTCCTTTGTTGTCAGCCTTTGCAGACCCAGGCCGGGCAGCAGGAAGGCTTGGGCGAGCTGACGCTTCGAGCTTTCGACTGCGAGCCAGAGCTCCATTGTCAGGGCGAGCGAGAGGATGACTACCGCAGCTGACGCATAGACCGTCGGTGCGAAAGGCCAGACGCGCTGGAGGACGACGGCGATCGGGAAGACCAGCGCGGCGAAGTTCGTCCCGCAGCGTTCGGCGAAGCGCGTCGGTCGGGCCGCGCCGCGCCAGGTGTCGGCGAGACGGCGCTCCTCCGCGGCGGCTATCGCGCGATGTTCGGCGCCGTGCAGCGCCAGGGTTCGGCCGCGAAGGAGCCACAGGACCAGGCCGAGCGTGACCGAGAGGCCGGCGATCAGCGAGGCCCGTTGCGGGAGAAAGGCGAACAGGAGTGGGGCGGCGATGGCTGCCACGAGCAACAACCGCTCGCGCGGCTTTGCGACTCCGCCACGGCGGAACAGCGGGGAAAGCGAGAGCCCCAGGCGGACGAGGCCGCGGAGGAGCGGCACCTTGCGCAGCCGTTCCCGGGGCGCCGGCATCGCACCCTCTCGGAGCGTGCCGTCGGTGCCGGCAAACGCCCAGAATCGCTCGCTGACGATCGCGACCCCGTCGGGTCTCGCCATCCCTCCGAGGCGAGGGAGAGCCTGCGATCGATCGATGCCGGCAAGGACGGAATCCACCAACCCAACCTTGCCTGGCCAAAGGCCGCCCGGCAATGGGCCGGGCGGCCTGTTTTACGCAAGGTTGCGGCCTACCACCTGCCGCGCGAGAAGAAGCCGAGCAGCGCGAGCACGAGAACGATGATCAGGATAATCCAGAGAATGCTCAGAGCAGTCACCTCCTTCGGGCGTCGTCGTCCCTCTACAACGGGGTTCCGCCCGTGGCGGTTTCGCACGCGCCGGGATATTACGAGGCCTCAAACCCTGCCAGCGCGCCGAGCGGGCGGCGTTTTTCCTCCCCCGGCGCGGGGCAAAGACAAGCGATGCCGAGAGCGATTTGGAGCGGTTCGATCAGTTTCGGGCTCGTCAACGTGCCCGTGCGCATGTACAGCGCCATCTCAGAGCACAAGCTGCAGTTTCACTTCGTCCATCAACCCGACGAGAGCCCGATCGGGTACCAGAAGGTGTGCAAGCTGGAGGACAAGCGCGTCCCGGACGACGAGATCGTCAAGGCGTTCGAGTTCGAGCAGGGTGAGTACGTGTTCATGGAGGATGAGGACTTCGAGGCGGCGCGTACCGAGGGCTACAAGACGATCGAGATCACCGACTTCGTTCCGTACGAGCAGGTCGACCCGATCTACTTCGCCCGTACCTACTACCTCGGCCCCGAGGAAGGCGGCGAGAAGGTCTACACCCTTCTGCTCCGGGCGCTGGAGGACTCCGAGCTCGCCGCCGTCGCGAAGTTCGTCATGCGCGACCGCCAGTACCTCGGTGCGCTGCGCGTCCGGGATGGCTTGATCACCCTTGAGCAAATGTATTTCGCGGACGAGATCCGGCCGGTCGACGAGATCAGACCCTCCCGGACGAGGGTCTCCAAGGAAGAGCTCGCGATGGCCGAGCAGCTGATCGAGAACTTCGCCGGTGACTTCAAGCCCGAGAAGTACAAGGACACCTACCGCGACGCGCTCTGCGAGATCATTCGCGCCAAGCGTGCAGGCAAGGAGGTCCATCATGCGCCGGAGACCGAAGAGGCCGCCCCGCCCGACTTGCTCGAGGCGCTGCGGGCGAGCATCGAGGCAGCCGGTGGCGCGCGCGGCCGCTCGCGGCGGAAGCGCGGCTCGCGCAACGGCTCGCCGGGCGACCTGTCCGGCCTCTCGAAGGCTGAGCTCGACGAGCGTGCGCGGAAGGCGAGCATTCCCGGCCGCTCCAAGATGTCGAAGGACGAGCTGATCGAGGCGCTGAGCGAGGCTGCCTGAGCAAAAGCACCTGAGCGTCGTTCCCGATGTCGAGGAAGAGCTCGACCGGCTCTACGCTCTCCCGCTCGAGGAGTTCACGAAGGCGCGGAACGACCTGGCCCGACGCCTCGGCAAAGCCGGCCGAGGCGACGCCGCCGACGAGATCAAGCAGCTCGCGAAGCCGAGCATTCCCGTCTGGACGGCGAACCAGCTCGCGCGCCGGGAGCCGGGCGAGGTCCGTGCCCTACTGCGTTCGGCGGAGGAGTTGCGGAAGGCACAGCAGCGAGCGCTCGCCGGCAAAGGCTCCGATTTGCAGGACCGGCTCGCCGAGCAACGCCGGTCGGTGCGGGCGCTGGCCCGCCTTGGGCGGGACATTCTCGCCGACGAGGGGCGCTCCGTCAGCGACGCGATCGTCGAACGGATTGCAAAAACCCTCGATGCCGCGGCGCTCGACGACGGGTCGCGGTTTCTGCTTCGCGCCGGACGCCTCACCGACGAGCTCGAGCCGCCCGGCTTCGAGGCACTCGCGGGGATGGCGCCGGCCCAGCGGCCGCAGAAGGGCGCCGGAGCCGCAAAGGCGAAGAGCAACGGGCTCGGCGAGGCGCGCCGTCGGGTCCAGGACGCGAAGCGGGAGGTTCGCGCCCGAGCGCGGGAGGCGCTCGAGGCTGAGCGCGCTGCAACGCGTGCCGAAAGCGCTGCGGACGAGGCCCGCCGAGCAGCTGAAACCGCACGCGAACGCTCCGCCGAAGCGGAGCGATCGCTCGCAGAAGCCGAAGCCGCTCTGCGGAAGGCGCAGCGCGACTAGCTACTCGTCCGCGGGAGGCTCGTTGACGACAGGGTCGGTCGCGAGCCGCTCGGCAGCCCGCCGAGTTTCGTCTGCGACCTCTTCCTGCAGCTCCACGAACTTGTTCTCGTCGGTGAGCCGGCTTTCTCGCTCTCGATCTTGTTCGTCGGTCACGCCGTTTTCGTTCCCTCGCGCTCTACTCTGTAACCACCTCGTGCGGGCGTGGCCTTTCCGCTCGAAGTCATGGCTTCGGCTGCGCCGAAGCCATGACGACTTCGAGCGGATCAGGCGGCCCCGGATTGGTTGTGAGCCAAGCAAAGCCGGGCTCTTTCCGCTGGAAGTCCGGCGTCGGCTGCGCCAAGCCATGACGACTTCGAGCGGATCAGCCACCCGTGACTGGTAGTGAGCGGAGCCGAGCAAAGCCCGGCTCCGCGGCGAACTCGCGCCTATCCTTTGGAAAGCGGGCGTGGCGGAATTGGCAAACGCGACGGGTTTAGGACCCGTTGGGCGAAAGCCCTTGGAGGTTCGAGTCCTCTCGCCCGCACTCGCGGTTTTGGCGCTCGCCGCCTCGGCGTCGGCGGCGTCCAGTCCCGGTTGGCAGGCGGCTACGCCGCTGCCGCTGGCGCGGACGGAGGTGGCCGGCGCTCGGCTGGGCAGCGAGATCGTCGTCATCGGCGGCTTTCTCCCCGGTGGGGCGAGCACGGGCCGAGTCGATTCGTACTCGCCGCGAACCCGACGCTGGCGGCGACTCCCCAACCTGCCGGCCCACGTGAACCACGCGATGGCAGCTTCGGCCGACGGGCGCCTCTACGTCGTTGGCGGGTATGGGGCCGAACGTCGCGCCTTCGTGTTCTTCCGAGGGCGCTGGCGCGCTCTGCCCAAGCTGCCGGCGCCGAGAGCAGCGGCCGGCGCGGTGGTCGTGGGCCGGAAGCTCTATGTCGTCGGTGGCGTCGTTGCGCCGGGGAGGTTGGCGTCACGAATGCCCGTGCTCGATCTCCGAACCCGACGCTGGTCCTTCGAGCCCGGTCCCAGTCCCCGCGAGCACCTTGCGGTCACCGCGGCTGGCGGGATGGTGTACGCCCTTGCCGGTCGCTCGGCCGGGACGAACTTCACCACCTTCGAGGCCTACCTCCCGGCGCGGCGAACGTGGCGGCCGCTCCCCGCGGTCCCGTCTCCGCGCGGCGGCACGGGCGCAACCGTCGTCCACGGACGACTCGTCTCGGTCGGAGGAGAGGAGCCGGCGGGCACGATCCGTTCCGTATATGCCTGGGAGATCGTGTCCAAGCGCTGGACGCGCCTGGCCGACATGCGCACGCCGCGGCACGGGCTCGCTGTGGTCGCATTCGGAAACAGGGTCTACGCGATCGCCGGCGGGCCGGAGCCGGGCCTGCACGTCAGTGCGGCGAACGAGTTTCTGACGGTTCCCTGGCCAGCTGCTCGATCCGAGGCGCGGCCTTCGCGAGCGCGGTCTCGTCGAAGAGGAACGGTGTTGCGTTCGGAATCGAGTGGACGGGACTGTCGAGGTCGTTCGAGTCGCCGACCGCGTTCAATGCGTAGCGGATCGGGATCTCGTGACAGATGACCAGGACGCACTGGTAGGCGCCCGCGAGTAGACGTCGGTAGGCCGTGACGTAGCGTCGGGCCGCGTCGTCGAGGCTTTCACCGCCAGGGAAGCGTTCGCCGCGGGTGTGCTGTCGCTTCCACGCTCGGTACTGCTCGATCGTCCAGCCTTCGAGCTCCCCGATGTCGATGTCGTCGAAGAGCGGCTCCTCGACGAGCGGAACGTCGCGACCCTCCATCGCAGCCCTCGCGGTCTCGAGCGTGCGGCCGAAGCGAGTGTGCAGGCAGACGTCGAGCGGCAGGGATCGGACCTGCAGACCGAGTAGGGTCGCTTCCTCCCGGCCGTGCTCGGTCAGCGGCGCCGGCCGGGCGGGATCGCCGTTGACGCGGTTCTCGCGGTTCAGGACCGACTCCGCATGGCGAGCGAGCACGAACAGGCGCACGCGATGACCCTACTGTCCGCCGGTTCCGGACGTGTCCCGATGCCTGGCACCGGCGCCGGCTGACGGCAGGCACAACCCCTTTGCTTGAATGGACGGGTGGCTGTCCAGGTGGAAGAGCTCCCCGACAACAAGGTCCGGCTCAAGGTCGAGGTGCCGCGCGAGGACATCCGCCACGCCGTCGAGCACGCGACTTCCGATCTCGCCGGCAGCGTCAAGATCCCCGGCTTCCGCCCGGGGAAGGTGCCGCCCCAGGTGTTGCGGGCCCGGCTCGGGGAAGAACGGCTGCTGACGGAAGCCGTCGAGAGCCACATCGGCGGTTGGTTCTGGACCGCCGCGGCCACCACCCGCATTCGCCCGATCGCCCAGCCGCAGTACGACTACGACCTCCCTTCCTCGGAGGATGCCGGCTGGAGCTTCACCGCGACCGTGGACGTGCAGCCGAAGCCCGAGGTCGCCGACTGGACCGCGCTCGAGGTTCCGTACGCCGAGGCCGAGATCCCGCCGGAGCTCGTTGATCAGGAGGTCGAGATCTTGCGAGAGAGCGTCGCCGACCTCGCGCCGGTCGAGGGACGCCCCGCGCAGACGGGCGACGTGGTTGTCGTAGACGCGGTCGAGGAATCGGGCGAGGCGCAGCGAGATCTCGTGCTCGAGCTGGGGTCCGGAAGGCTGCTCGAAGACGTCGAACGCGCGCTGATCGGCGCCGCGCCTGGTGACACACGGGCGGTCGAGTACGCGCTCCCCGACGGCTCGTCCCGAACGACCCAGGTGACGGTCAAGGAGATCAAGGAGAAGGTGCTGCCCCCGGCCGACGACGAGCTCGCCCGCGCCGCGAGCGAGTTCGACACCTA
>Ga0307277_10001021_pt1 | contig 10794 bp, 9 predicted proteins | sample ER_DNA_116_FD_194473 | JGI IMG/M metagenome (GOLD analysis project Ga0307277, IMG submission 194473) | Bulk soil microbial communities from the East River watershed near Crested Butte, Colorado, United States - ER_DNA_116 | ecosystem: Environmental > Terrestrial > Soil > Floodplain | place: USA...
GAGAATCACCTGGGCGGCCCGCCGGCTTTCCACCTGCTGGCGAAGCCGACGGGCGCCGTCTGCAACCTCGACTGCAGCTACTGCTTCTTCCTCTCGAAGGAGATGCTCTACCCCGGCAGCCGCTTCCGGATGGCGGACGAGCTGCTCGAGACGTATCTGCGACAGCTGATCGAGGCGCACTCGCAAGTCCCCGAGGTGGCGGTCGCCTGGCAGGGCGGTGAGCCGACGCTGATGGGCGTCGAGTTCTTCCGCCGCTCGGTAGAGCTCGCCAACGGCTTCCTGCGGCCGGGGCAGCGCGCCGCGTACACGATCCAGACGAACGGGACGCTCATCGACGAGGAGTGGGCGGAGTTCTTCGCCGAGAACGACTTCCTCGTCGGCGTCTCGATCGACGGGCCGCGCGAGCTCCACGACGCGTACCGCGTCGACAAAGGCGGCAAGGGCAGCTTCGACAAGGTCGTGCAGGGGCTCGGGTTCCTGCAGCGGGCGGGGGTCGACTGGAACGCTCTTACGACGATTCACGCCGCGAATGCCGACCACGGCCGCGACCTCTACCGCTTCCTGCGCGACGAGCTCGACGCCCGCTTCGTCCAGTTCATCCCGATCATCGAGCGGGTTAGCGAGGCCGCGCCGGACGGAAGCGTGCCGTGGTCGTCGTGGCGCGACCGGCCGCTCTACGTGCAGGAGGGTGAAGTCGTCACCGGCCGCTCGGTAACGGCCGAGCAGTACGGCCGCTTCCTGATCGACGTCTTCGAGGAGTGGGTGCGCCGCGACGTCGGCGAGGTCTACGTGCAGATGTTCGACGTTGCGCTCGCGAACTGGGTCGGGGAGCCGCCGAGCCTCTGCGTCCACTCCGAGACGTGCGGCCTCGCGCTGGCCCTCGAGCACACCGGCGACCTCTACTCGTGCGACCACTTCGTCGAGCCGAAGCACAAGCTCGGCAACATCAAGATCACCCACATGCTCGAGCTCGTCGACTCGCCGCAGCAGCGGCAGTTCGGCCTCGACAAGCGGGAGACACTGCCCCAGTATTGCCTCGACTGCGACGTCCGCTTTGCCTGTCACGGCGGCTGCCCCAAGGACCGCTTCATCCTGACGCCGGCGGGCGACCCGGGGCTGAACTACCTCTGCGCCGGCTTCAAGGCCTTCTTCCACCACGTCGACGAGCCGATGCGGACGATGGGCGACCTGCTGGCGCAGAACCGAGCGCCGGCCGAGATCATGGCTACATACGCGTCAGCCGATGCCGCCCGCGGCCGAAACGAGCCCTGCACGTGCGGCTCGGGACGCAAGTGGAAGCACTGCCACGGCGGGTACGTGGAAGCCGTCGCGTGAGCGAGGCCGCCGCGGCCACCGCGCCCGACGTCGGCCGGAAGTGGCACGTCAGGCGCCTCCTGATCGGTGCGCTGGTCCTCGTCGTCATCGGCGCCGCGGCGAACCTCCTCGGCTGGAACATCCGGGGCTGGCTCGACGACCTCTGGGACACGATCACCGGGATCTCGCTCGGCTACCTGCTGGCCGCGGTCGCGCTGAAAACGTTGCAGACGACGGCGACCGCCTTCGCCTGGTACGCGATTCTTCGCTACGCGTACTCGACGGCGAGATTCCGGCTCGTGCTCGCCTGTTACGCGGCGTCGGTCGCGCTGAACGGCATCCTGCCGGCGAACCTCGGCACGCTGATGCTGCTGCTGATGCTGACGGCGACCATCGCGGGGGCGACGTTCTCGGGCGTGCTCGGCGGCTACGTCGTGCAGAAGATCTTCTTCACGCTCAGCGGCGCCTTCACCTATCTCTATCTGTTCCTGACCGTCAGCGGCTCGTTCGACATCAAGTTCGACTTCGTCCACTCCCATCCGTGGGCGACGGCGATCCTGCTGCTCGGCGGTGTCACGCTGATCTACCTGCTGCTGAGAGCGCTCTGGCCGAAGGTCGTCAGCTGGTGGGAGGACGCCAGGGAGGGCGGGGCGATCCTCGGCCGCCCACGTGTCTACTTCGCCCGCGTCTTCGCTCCGGAGCTGATCGCGTGGCTCGCGAGCCTCGGGGTAATGGCCGTCTTCCTCGCCGCCTACGACATTCCCGTGAGCTTCCACACGCTGATGCGGATCGCCGGCGGCAACTCGATCGCGAACGTCACCTCCGTCACCCCGGGCGGGGCCGGCGTCAACCAGGCTTTCAACGTCGCCTCGCTGAACGGGATTACGAGCCCCACGAACGCGACCGCGTATTCGGTTGCGCAGCAGCTCGTCACCACCGCCTGGAACATCATCTTCGCAATCGTCCTGATGGCGTGGGCGTTCGGCTGGAGCGGCGGCAAGGAGCTCGTCTCGACGTCCTACGGCGGCGCGAAGGACAAGGCCGCCGAGCAGAAGGCCGCGCATGCGGAGAGGAAAGAGACGAAAAAGGCGGCCAGGGCGGCCGCCAAAAATGCTTGATAGCAGGGGCGGCTAGAGGTCGCGATGGGCTGGATCGACACGGAGCTGGCTCTGACGGCGCTGGCCGCGATGCTCTCTCCGACGACCCTGATCTTCTCCGTCCTCGTGCTCGTGCTTGGAGACCGACCGCTGCGGACGGGCTTCTGGTTCTACCTAGGCGCCTTGACCGCGACGCTGGGGATCGGCGTCATCGCGGCCTTCGTGCTCGGGAATGCGGCCGCGTCCGACACGCCCAGCTCGCCGAAAACCTGGGTGGCCGTGCTCGACATCATCATCGGCCTCCTGCTCCTCGTCTGGGTGGCACGGGTCGTTCGCCGGCCCGCCGATCCAACGAAGGTCGCAAGCGCGGTCGACAAGATGGGCAAGGTCGCGTCGTCTCCGGTCGTGGCCGTACTGGGTGCGGGTGCCGCCCTGGCGAACCCCGGTGCCTTCATTCCGATTGCGCTGAAGAACATCTCGGAGCTGAATCCGAGTGCGACGCAATACGTCGTCGACTGGCTCTTCTTCACGATCGTTTCGCTGTTGCCTCTCGCCCTGGCCCTGCTGATGCTGGTCGTGGCCCGGGAACGCGCCGAGCGCTTCCTCGGGAACACGCGGGAGTGGCTCGAACGACACGCGAGAACGATCGCCGCGGCGATCGTCATTCTGCTCGCCGCCTCGCTGGTCCGAAACGGCATCGCGGGCCTGACCAGCTGATTACTTGGGGGACCGGCCCTGCATTCGCGAGACGAGGACCGCGATCACCGTAACGAGGTAAAGCTGACCGGCGAGCGCCTCGACGATGGCCAGCGTGCGTCCCAGGCTCCCCGCGGGCGTGTAGTCGCCGTAGCCGAGGGTCGCCAGGGTGACGAAGCTGAAGTACAGCCGCAGCGAGCGGGTTCCGTCCGTTCCCTGTGCGAAGAAATCGCCCGAGCCGAGCTTCGCGAGTACCCCGTAGAGGAAGACGAACAGCAACCCGATCAGCACGTAGACGCAGACAGCTCCGGTTACCGCCCGGATATTCGCCTCGCCCTGGTCGACGACGCCGAGGGCAATGGTTCCGATCGTGGCGACGGTGACCACTCCCGAGAGAATTCCGACGGCGCTGTCGAACCCGTTTCCACCGAAGACCAGCAGCGCGAGCGCGGCCAGGCTGGAAAGGGCGATCAGACTGAGGCTGAGAGTCGAGTCGGTACGCGCGACCCCCGATGTCCACAGCGCGGTGACGAGGGTGACGCTCTGGAGAAGAAGGAGAACGCTGTCGGCCCAAGCGCTGTCCGGCGCGACCGAGATGAACACGAACGAGACGACGATCAGCGCAAGCACGAGGCCGTAGCTGTGGCTTGCCCGGACGCGGCCGACCCGGGTGCCGGGATGCCACGCGTGGGCCAGTTCGGTCATCGCTCCGTTTCGCAGGCGGTCAATGCCGCGCAAGCTCGGGCGTTACGGAGCTTCCGGCATCCTCGACGGCGAAGCCCCCGTCGTTCAACAAACGGCGCCAATCCGACAGCAGCTCGTGGACGGCGACAGCCCCGACGATTGGCTCGCGGGGGATCGGAAGGGACGCCGGATAGAGGAGGAAGGGTTGACTCTGGACGCCGCCGATCCCGCCGTGGAAGGAGATCAGCTCCTCGAACGCACAGCCTTCCTGGAGGTCCGGGTCGTAGAAGCTGCCGACCATGATGTCGGCGACGTGCTCGAAGCCGTCCGTTCGCAGCAGATGCTGCGGCGCGTTCGGCGAGAAGGCGGCCAGCGGATCCTCTCCGTCGACCCGTCCGCTCGCGAGATGATGCGTCCCATCCGTCCCGAGCGCCACAGGTCCGTCGCGGTCGGAGCGAACGAGCAGCCAGCCGATGTGGGGGTGGTCGCGCAGGGCTGGTAGCAGGCGCGGATGCCGCCCCTCGATCTCCTCGAGCGTCAGGCGTCGGCGCTCCTCCATCAGGTAGACCAGCCCAAGGTTGCCCGAGCCGAGCACGACCACGTCCTTGTCCGAGACGTCGTTCTTCGGCCGCTTTTCTTGCTTCTGCCCGGTGGCTTCGGCGGCGGCGTTGCCGACCATCGAGCCCTGCTCGTCGCCGCCGCCGACGTTGGTGACGACGCCTTGCACAAGCGAGCGCTCGACGAGCTCGTCGAGGCCGTAGCCGTTCCGCTGCTTGAAGGTCGCTCCCTGCGTCTGCCCGTGGTCGGAGAGGACGACGATCTCGTAGGGTCGCGCTGCATAGGCACGGGCGCGCTCGATCCGCCCGAATTGCTGGTCGAGCTTGCGTAGCGCCTCGAGCGTGTCCGCCCGCTCCAGCCCCGAGTGGTGGGCCACCTCGTCGTAGCTGGAGAAGGTCGCGTAGATCGCGGGGCGTCCCTTCATCATGTCCGTGAGCACCCCGTACACGATCAGATCCCGGACGACGACGCAGAGAGCGGCGCGCATGAACGGATAGAGGCCGCCCCGGTGACCGCGCGGACGTACGTCCCGGCGCTTGGCTCTGCCTGCCGCCGACCACTCGAGTAGCACTTCCCAGCCGAACAGCACCAGCACGCGGACGACGTTGAAGCCGTTCGCGAAGAAGGCGCGATAGCCCGGGTTGGAGCGCTTCTCGGCATCGATCCGGCTGACGGTCAGGATCACGTGGTCGGCCTCGCCGGAGAGCAGGTTGCCGCGGCTGGCGCCGCCATCCGCGAGCAGCCCGCGCCCGGAGGCATGGCGCCGTTCGATCTCGGCGCAGTCAGGCGGGCCCGAGCACGCCACGAGCTTCGCCGTCTCCTTCTCGACCCAACGAAACGCGGGAATGTCGTCGTTTGAGCCGAGCAGAATGCCGGCCTGGCTCGCGCCGGTTTGCGACGAGAGGTCGGTTTCCCACTCGGCGAGCCGGTGCGTTCCGTCGCCGATCCATCGCGCCAGCGTCGGAGCGTTGCCGTCCCGCATCGCCCGCTGTAGCACCGGCAGCCCCAAGCCGTCGATCTCGAGGAACACGATCCCTGGCGCGTCGGTGACCATGCGTCCTCCGGAGCGGCGTGCGATCCGCTGGATGACTCTGAACGTGTACGTGTCGTCGTCGTTCGTCCCCAGCACCACGTCGAGGACCACACCGACTGCAGAGGCGGCGAGCGCGACGCCCAGCGCCGACCAGAACGAGTCCACCGAGAGATCTCCATTCGTGATGCGGTCCGCAGCGAGTAGCATCACCGCGTCGAGCACAAGGACGAGGACGAGGCCGACGAGAAGCATCAGCGGCAGCCGCAGCGCGGCGACGATCGGAGGCAGGATCGCATTCATGATGGCTATGGCCGCCGCCGCAGCGAGCGCTCCCGCGAAGCCATGGACTGCCGCGCCCGGGATGATCCAGGCAGCGGCCAGCAGGGCGGCGGCCGAGACCACCCAGGCGAGCAGAAGCCGGAACGGTCGGAGCCGGGGACGGGTCGGGCTCCACGTCGGCGTCTGCCCGTAATCGGCCACGCTCGTTGCGATCGTCATCGTGGCTTTCGATTCTCGGGCAGCGCAACTCGCCCAGGCTCATCCCAACGGGGTGATGAAGGGAGTGCGGCTGCGAGGATCCTTGTCCTGATGCCGACGGTCGCGAAGGGGCGGTGGTGAACCGGATCACATGGCTCGGCCACAGCACGGTCGTGATCGAGGTCGACGGCACGCGCGTCGTTACCGACCCCGCCTTGCGGCGCCGGATCTGGCATCTGCGCCGCTCGGAGGCTGTCACCACGGCGGCTGTCGGCGAGCTCGACGGAGTCCTCATCTCGCACGCGCACTTCGACCACCTGGATCTGAGGTCGTTCGAGAGTTTCGATCGGTCGTTACGGGTGGTCGTTCCCGAGGGTGCGGGCGGATTGGTGCGGGGGCGCGGCTTCAGCAGAGTCCTCGAGGTCGTCGCTGGGGACGAGCTGGAACTCGGCGGCGTCCGGGTGTGGGTGACGCACGCCGAACATGCTCCCGGCCGCGGGCCGTTCTCTCCGCGCTCTGCCGCGCTCGGATATGTCGTCCATGGATCGGTTTCCGTCTACTTCGCCGGAGACACGGATCTGTTCGATGGGATGACGAAGTTGGGCACGCTCGATCTCGCGTTGTTGCCCGTCTGGGGCTGGGGTCCGCGGCTGCCGGCGGGCCATCTCGATCCGCTGCGAGCGGCCGAGGCGTTGCGCCTGCTGCGCCCGCGGGCGGCGGTGCCAATCCACTGGGGGACATTCAAAACGCCTTTTGCGTCGAAGTCCGGTTCCGCACCGGCCCGTGAGTTCGCTCGGGCGGCGGCCCGGTTGGCGCCGGAGGTGGAGGTCCACACGCTGCAGATCGGCGACTCGCTTGCACTCGCTCAAACGGACCCCGTTGATTCATCCCCTCAGGGCGATGCGGGATCCAGCGGTGGCGGAGGAAGATGGGTAGCGACACGATCAACTTCCAGCACTAAGTAGGGCTACACGCTGCTGTGCGCAGGTGAGAGGAGTTCGCGTGATCGGCAAGGCTCGCACTACTGAGGACCGGCTTCGCGCAGTTGCCCGGGGAAACTTGGAGATCGGCGACATCGGTCCCGACCTGCAGAACGGTTCGGTTTCTGGGTGCGGGCTGGACAAGCAAAGCTGTCAGCTCGCTCAGATCGCCGCCCTCGCGGCGATCGACGCGCCGCACGCTTCGTGGCTACGCCATCTGGAGGCGGCGGACGAGCAGGAGATCGAGCTCGAGAAGATTCTCGGAACGCTGCTTTGCGTCGCACCCCTCGTGGGGAGCGCGAAGATCGTCTCCGCCTGCGCGAAGATCGTCCGCGCGGCCGCGCTCGGGGAAGAGTTCGGCGTTCTCGCCGAAGGCTAGCGGCGCGCGTGCCGCCCCGCCGGGCGCTTGATGCCGGCGACCGAGACCGGTGAGAAGGTGCGTCCGAACACGTCGATGAACAGCGCACACGGCCCGGTCCGGGCCGGGAGCGTCCCCTCGAGGACGTCCACCGTGTACGTGAGCTCGTGGCCTTCGAGGCGCGGCTCTCGCAGAACGATCACAGCGTCGGCCGGCGTGGCGCCGTTCTGATCGAGAAACGACAGGACCGCATTAGGGGGGTCGACCGAGAAGCTGGTCTCGTCGCCCTCCCAGAGCTCGACGAAGCGGTGAGAGGGGATGTGGCCAACTTCGCGGCGCGGACGGTCTGCGAAGTAGACGGTCGAATCGGTGAGACCATGCAACGTCACGGTCCTCTCATCGCTCGACGAGCCGGACGCGCTCTGGACGAACAGCGCGTCGATCCTCTCCAGCGCTCCTTCCGAGAGCTTGTTCACCTCGCCCAGTGTCGCTGGTGCCCTGTGGGGGATCGTCATGCCGATCGGGTGAAATGGCGGCCTCGAAGGCGCGACCCGCGACATCACCCCGAAGGGACGATGTTCGCCCAGGGGGGTGAAAGCAGGATCGATCCCGGATGGGAACGAACATTGCAGTCATCCTGATTCTCGACACGCTCGTCCTCGGCGGCGACGTCAACCGCGGTTTCAGCTCCTAGTGGAGTTCCTCAGGCACCTGCGAGAAAGGCACGGGGCGGCGGCGGCCGAGCCGGCCAAGCTCGAGATCGACGCTGCGCAGGCGAGAGAGCTCGGAACGGCGTTCGCGCCGCCTCGCTGGCTCCGCGACCTCGGGCGCACCTCCTGGTTCCTCGTAGGGGTGTTCGCGCTGCTCGCCGGACTGGCATGGCTGCTGGGGACGACGGAGACGATCGTCGGCCCCGTGCTCGGAGCCATGATCGTCGCGACGGTGGCCATGCCGTTGGTCGCGCGACTCCAGCAGCATCGCTGGCCCCGTGCCGCCGGAGCGGTGGTCGTCCTGCTTGGACTCGCGGCGCTGGGTGTGCTGGTGCTCGTCGTCGTGATCGGCGGCATCACCTCGCAGTCCTCCGAGATCGGCAGACACGCCGACGCCGCCGCGAACAAGGCGGAGGGCTGGCTGAAGAGCGTCGGCGTGAACGACTCCGGAGGCTCTGGCGCCAACTCGAGCGTGAAGAAGGATGTTCCGGAGATCATCTCGACGCTCACTACGGGCGTCATCCATGGCATTCAGGGGATCACCTCGCTCGCGTTCGGCCTCTCATTCGCGCTCCTCAGCCTCTTCTTCCTGCTCAAGGACGGCCCGTCGATGCGAGCGTGGGTCGACCGGCATCTCGGCTTACCGCTGCCGGTCGCCCGGACGGTCACGGGCGGGGTCATCAGGTCACTTCGTGGTTACTTCCGTGGCGTCACGCTGATCGCGGCGTTCAACGGAATCGTGGTCGGGCTCGGCGCCCTCGCGCTCGGGGTGCCCCTCGCGGGGACGATCGCCGTGGTCACGTTCGTGACCGCCTACATCCCGTTCGTCGGAGCGTTCCTGGCCGGGGCATTCGCCGTGGTCATCGCGCTCGGAGCGAACGGGGCTACAACCGCGGCGATCATGCTCTTGATCGTCCTCGCCGCAAACGGGCTGCTGCAGAACATCGTTCAGCCCTTCGCGATGGGCTCAGCGCTCGACCTCAATCCTCTCGTTGTGCTTGTGGTCACCATCGGCGCGGGCTGCCTCTTCGGGATGCTCGGGCTCGTTCTCGCTGCGCCGCTGACTTCGGCAGCCGTTCACATCACACGGGACCTCACCCGCGCGCGCCTGGCAGCGGCGCCGGCGGAGGGAGTGCCGGCGCCCGTCTCCGAAGCGCCGCCGGCGGCGCCGACCGTGCCCGTGTAGCGCCGAGAGGCAAGGCTTCATCCCGTTCGGACGATGCCGAACGGCCGCCCTGCCGCGACGATCGATACGAGCTAGCCAAAGGAGAATGACGTGGAAGAGGGCCTCGGAGCGAAATTCTGGTTCGGCATGGTCGGCGTGGTGCTCGCGATCGGCGTCGGCGTACTCCTGCTCTTCTGGCTGGTCAGCGCCGCCTGGTACCGCTGGGGATTCATCGGGGGCATGCTGTTCTTCGGAGCCTTGCTCGTGGCGTTCGCAGCCATCTACGACCGGAGGCAGCGGCGGCGATATGAAGACGACGAGCTGAGCCCGACGACGACTGTAATTCGCTAAGAAACGGCGGACTGGGCCGCTCGACCGGGTGGGCCTGGCGCGGCTGGGGCCGCGCCGTCGACGAGACCGAGCTCGCCCGCCCGGGAGATCGCGTCGCTGCGGCTCGATACTCCGAGCTTTCGGTAGACCGAGATCGCCTGCGTCTTGATCGTGTTGCGAGAGACGAACAGCCGCTCGCCGATCTCGCGGAACGAGAGGTGCGTCGAAAGCAGAGGCAGAAGGCGAAGCTCCGCTCCGGTCAGGCCCGAGTTGCTTCCCGTCACCGCCCGGGGCATCGCGTCGGCCTCGACCCGGAGCGCTGCCACCTGCTCACCGAGCGCGCCGACCGCAGGCCGGACGCTGAGGATCTCTTCGGCCTCGGTCAGGCGACCTCGCGCGCCGTCCCGATCTCGGAGCGTCACGTAGGCCTGGCTCAGCTCGAGCCGCACTTGCACCGATAGCCACGGGATCGCTTGCGTCAGGTTCGGCGCGAGCCGTCGGGCGATCGCGAGCTGCCGGCGAGCGTCGTCCCACTGCCCGTGCCGGAGAAGGGTGCGGGCGGAGATCGCGATCTCGAGCGCGCTCGTCGCATAGGCGTCCAATTCGCTGTCCTCGATCAGGTACCGGGCCTGCAGAGCCAGCGCTTCGGCCTGCTGGTCGTCTCTCCCGGCGGCGAGGAGCGAACGCTCGCAGAGCGCCAGCGCGTGGCTCTCTATCCTGCCGAGGCGCTCGGACGCGTCGGCGGCCTCGGTGAGGATGGCGTCGGCGGACTCGTCTTCGCCGAGCAGCACGTGGGCGGCGCCCTGGACGAGGAGCGCCCACGGGTGCCAGGAATGGTCAGGCAGGAGGTCCAGCAGGGCCGACTGGGCATCCGCCAACATTCGCTTCGGCCCGTCTGCGCACATGATGGCGCGCAGCACGGAGATGCAGGCCCGCGTCGAGAGGTCGTCCTGGTCATCTCCCACGCCACGTTTGGCAGCGGCCAGCCAACGCTCGGCCTCCTCGGGTCGGCCGCGCAGAGCATGAACCCTGGCTCCCTCGACTGCAACGCTGGGGTAAAGCTGCAACAGGGCGTCGTCGTCGAACCGTTCGAGCCACGACTCGACCGCCGCGATCCGGCCGTTGCAGGAGACGGCCATCGCGATCGACCCGAGGATCCGAGCGGCGCTGTCCGCGTTGCCGGCCGCGTGTGAATACTCGAGGGTCGATTCAGCGTCGCCTTGTGCTTCGAACCAGTCTGCGGCCCGCTGATTGAGGACGGGCACGAGCTCGGGATCGCGCTCTTCGAGCTCCCGCCTGAGCAAGTCGCGGAGCAGCCGGTGGTACCGGTACGAGCCGCGGTTGCGATCGAGCGGGACGAGGAACAGGTTCGACTTCTCGATCGAGGCGAGC
>Ga0307277_10001022_pt1 | contig 10790 bp, 9 predicted proteins | sample ER_DNA_116_FD_194473 | JGI IMG/M metagenome (GOLD analysis project Ga0307277, IMG submission 194473) | Bulk soil microbial communities from the East River watershed near Crested Butte, Colorado, United States - ER_DNA_116 | ecosystem: Environmental > Terrestrial > Soil > Floodplain | place: USA...
GTAGCGGCCTAAGCCGCCTCGGCCAGCCCGGCCAGCTCGTCCTGGAGCTTGGCCATGGCCTGGGCCTCGAGCTGGCGGACACGCTCGCGCGTGATGCCGAGCTCGCGGCCGATGTGCTCCAGCGAGGCCGGCTCGGTGTCGAAGCCGAAGCGCAGTTCGAGAATCCGGCGCTCCCGCTCGGGCAGCATCGCGACCGCCCGGCGAATGTGGAGCCTCCGGAGCGAGTCCGTCGCCTCCGTGGCCGGGTCGAGGGCCTCGGTGTCCGCGAACAGGTCGCCGAACTCGCCGTCCTCTTCCGAGCCGATCGGCCGGTTGAGGGAGACCGGAGCCTCGGCGATGTCCAGCGCCTCGTCGACGTGTCGCAGCGAAAGCCCCGTCTCGGCAGCCAGCTCCTCACGTGTCGGCGGCCGTCCGAGCTTCGGCTCGAGGCGAGCCGAGGCTCCACCGAGCTTCACCCGACGCTCGTGGACGTGCGTCGGAATCCGGATCGTGTCCGACTGCCCCGAGACCGCCCGCTGGCAGGCCTGCCGGATCCACCAGGTGGCGTAGGTTGAGAACTTGAAGCCGCGCCGCCAGTCGAACTTCTCGACGGCACGGTTCAGTCCGATCACGCCCTCCTGGAAGAGGTCGAGCAGGGGCAGGTTGCGGTTCTGGTAGCGCTTCGCGATCGAGATCACGAGGCGCAGGTTGGAATTGATCATCCGCTCCTTGGCCTCGCGGTCGCCGCGCTCGACGCGCTTCGCGAGCGCGATCTCCTCCGCGGCGGTCAGGAGCGGATAGCGGCCCACGTTGTTCATCAGGAGCGTCAGCGCGTCGGTCGAGCCGACGACCGGCTCGGGCTCGCGCTCAGTCCGGGCAGGCGCGACCGGCGCGAGGATCTCGACCTCGCGCTCCTCGAGCTCGGCGCGCAGCGCGGCCAGCTCGTCGTCCTCGAGCTCGTGCTCGAGTGCGAGCGCCTCCAGGACGGTCTCCTCGATGGCGCCGCGCTCCTCGGCCTCGTCGAGTACGGCCTGAATCGGTACGTCATACGTCATGGTGCTCAGTTCGTCTCACTTCCTCTCTCTGGGGGTTGCGGGGGACAACAACACACGCCTCCCCGCGCACAGATTCAAACGACGCGGGGCTCGCGCCTATTCCTCGAGAATCGCCTTCAGGCGCTCGAAATCGCCGCGCAGCTCCTGGCGGGCCTTGGCCGCGACCGCCGGGGCGGCGAGCCGCAGCAGACCGTGCGGCCGCCCTTGGGCACTGACGTGCAGCGTCGTGCGGCCGTCCTGCTCGTCGAGGACATGGTCGATCGTGAGCTTGACCGGTCCCCGAAGCGTCCGCAGGGCAAGCCGACGTCCCGGCTCGAATGCCGTGACCTCGAGCTCCGTCCACCCGTCGTGCCCCAGGAAACGACGGCGCTCGTGGATGCGGATACCCTCGGCGAGCGGCGCATCGGACCGCGACTCGACCGCGCTCCGCTGCCATTCCGGAACCCGCGACACGTCTGCCAGGAACGCGAAGACGTCCTCCGCCGGCCGCGCGATCTCGACGGTGTGCTCGACCCGAACCACGGCGCCCGAGACTACCCTGTCCCAGACCGCGGGCCGGTAGCTCAGTTGGTAGAGCAGGGGACTTTTAATCCCAAGGTCGCAGGTTCGATCCCTGCCCGGCCCATCGGCGTTCTTCTGCCGCCTCCTTCGCTATCCATTCGCCGTGCTCGAGGTAATGACGCGCGCGGGCGGCGTGGACGCGGGCGAAGTCGTCGTCCCGGGGTTGCCGCTGCGCCCACGCAAGGGATTCCTCCATCGCCTTGCGGACGGCCTCGGCAGAAATCGGATCGAAGAGCTCGCTCCACCGGCGCCGGCCCCACAGCGGGACGGCGTGCTCCTGCGCGAGCGCTGCGTCGAGGATGAACCAGAACGGTTCCTCGTTCGGTCGCTCGACCCCCTCGTTGAGGTTCAGCTCGAAGTTCGGAGGTTGGCGGCCCTGGACGTACACGACGAGCTCGAGGTCGCGCACCGGAACCTCGAGCGAGGCCAGCCGCCCGACGACCCGGGCTCGTTCCGCACCCAGTGGGCGTTCGATGACGACTACAAGGTCGACGTCACTCGTGCTCGGGTCGAAACCGCCCACCGCCGCGGAGCCGAGTAGATAGGCCGCGCACACCGGCACCACCGAGTCGACAGCCGCGAGCACATCGGCGACGAACGCCGCGGTTCGCGAGTCCAGGAAGCCGCTATCAGGCTTCTGTTTCCGGCGGGTCAACGTTGTAGCGTTAGCACAGTGAGGGTGCAAGGGGTGCCTGCGCTCGTTGCGCTGATCGCCGGGGTCGGCCTCGTGCTGCTGCCTTCCGCAAACGCGGCCTCGGACCCGACGACGCGGGTCAGCGTGGCGACCGGCGGCGCCCAGGCGAACGGGCACAGCCTCGCACCCGCGATCAGCAAGAACGGGCGCTTCGTCGCGTTCTACTCGGACGCCCCGAACCTCGTCGCCGGCGACACGAATCGCGCTCGAGACGTCTTCGTGCGCGACCGCCAGACGGGCGAGACGGCGAGGGTGAGCATCGGCAACGACGGCGCCCAGGCAAACGGCGACAGCTTCGCCCCCGGGATCAGCGGCGACGGCCGCTACGTCGTCTTCTCGTCTGCCGCCTCGAACCTCGTCCCGCGCGACAACAACAACGCGAACGACATCTTCGTGCGCGATCGCGTCGCCAACACCACGACCCTCATCACCCTCGGGTTGGGGGGTGCCGACAGCAACGGCGGCAGCTATGCGCCCGCGATCAGCGCCGACGGCGGCGTCATCGCTTACGAGTCCGACGCCACGAACCTCGTTCCCGGCGACGTGAACGGCGTGCGGGACGTCTTCGTCTACGACCGCGGAGCCGGCACGCTCGCCCTCGTCAGCGTGAGCACCACCGGCGACCAGGGCGACGCGCCGAGCGGACAGCCGACGCTCGACGCGGACGGGAACATCGTCGCGTTCTCCTCGTTCGCCGACAACCTGATCCCGCTCGACGAGAACTTCACCTCGGACATCTTCGTGCGCGACCGCCAGGCGGGTACGACGACCCGTGTGAGCGTCTATACCGGCGATTTCGAAGCCGACGGCAACAGCTTCCACCCGAGCCTCAGCGCCGACGGCCGGCTCGTCGCCTACGACTCGGACTCGTTCAACCTCGCCTGGTTCGATCCGGACGAGGGGCCGGATGTGTACGTCTGGGACCGCACGGCCGGCGCGATCTCGACGGCCAGCCTCGACGACGGCGGAACCCTCGGCAACGACTCCAGCTCGTTTCCCTCGATCAGCTCAGACGGCCGCTTCGTGGCCTACTCCACCGAGGCGACCGACATCACCGCGGGCGACCAGAACGGGGTCGCGGACATCGTCCTCTACGACCGGCAGAGCGGCGCCGCCAACCGGATCAACCTGACGAACTCGGGAGACGAGGGGGACGGCGAGAGCATCCGGCCTTCGCTCAGCGGGGACGGCAAGCTCGTCGCCTACGAGTCGCTCGCCACGAACCTCGTCGGCGGGGACTCGAACCGCATGAACGACATCTTCGTCCGCGACACCACGCTGAACCCACCGCCGCCCCGGCGCTGCGTCGTCCCCAAGGTGATCGGGTTGAAGCTCGCCGCGGCTCGAAAGAAGATCACGCGAGCGAGGTGCGCCGTCGGGAAGGTTCGCCGCGTGCACGTGCGGTCGCGCCGCAAGGTCGGGCACGTGATCGCCCAGAGCCCGCGCGCCGGAACGCGCCGTCCGGCCGGAACGCGCGTCAAGCTCGCCGTCGGCCGCCGCTAGCGCCGCTTTACCTGCTGCTGGCACTCTGCCTTCGTGGCGGTCGTCGTCAGCGCGCGCGGTCTCGTCAAGGTCTATGGACAGGGTCGTGCGGCCGTGCGCGTGCTCGACGGGCTCGACCTCGACCTGCAGACGGGCGAGCTCGTCGCGGTCACGGGGCGCTCCGGCTCGGGGAAGTCGACCCTGCTGAACGTGATCGGCGCGCTCGACCGCGTCGACGCCGGCCGGATCGAGCTCTGCGGCGTCCGGCTCGACGAGGCTTCTGAGCGCGAGCTGGCCCCGCTCCGACGCGATCGGATCGGGTTCGTCTTCCAGTCGTTCCATCTGCTGCCCGAACTGACCGGCCTCGAGAACGTCCTGCTGCCGACGCGGCTGAACGGCAGGCGTCCGTCGCGCGAGCGCGCGCTGGAGCTCGTCTCGCGCCTGGGCCTCGGCGCCGCCGCGGAGCGCCTGCCGGTGGTGCTGTCGGGCGGAGAGCAGCAGCGACTGGCGATCGCCCGCGCGCTCGTCAACGAGCCGCAGCTCGTCCTCGCGGACGAGCCCACGGGGAACCTCGACTCCGAGTCGGGTCGTGACGTGCTCGAGTTGCTGCGCGCGATCGCGGACGAGGGCAGGGCCGTCCTGCTGGTCACGCACGAGGCCGAGGCGACGCGGCGCGCGGACCGCGTTCTCCGCCTTGTCGACGGCCGGCTGCAGTGAGGGCCGTCCTTGTCTACGCGCTGGCCCGTCTGCGGGTGCGGCGGGGCCGGGTGCTGCTCGCAGCGGGCGGCATCGCGGCGGCCGGCGCGATGCTCGGCGCCGCGGTCACGGCTGCGTACGGGCTCGGGAACGGCTTCGACCGCACCGCGAGCAAGGCTCAGCTTCCCGACATCCTGGCGACCTTCTCGCCGCTGCAGCGGTCGCAGGTGGCCGACGCGGTCTCGAGCCTCGCCAACGTGCGGGCGAGCTCCTACCGGCTCCAGGTGGGCAGGCAGTACGTGGAGGCCGCGGGGCACTCCGAGTACGACGCGACGGTGATCGGCCTCGGGCACGACGGCCCTCGGGGCTACACGCTCGTCGGCGGGCACGACCTCTTGCGGCCAGGGGACGTTCTCGTCGAGCAGGGTCTCTCGCGCGCGTGGCACCTCCGCCCGGGGCAACTGCTGGATCTCGACGGCAGGACGTTCCGGGTCGCCGGGATCGCGGTCGCGCCGGACAACGTGGCGTTCCCGCTCGCGCGCGGGCCTCGTCTCTGGACGAGCTACCGCGATGCCGTGGCGATCACGAACATGCCCGCCGGGACCGTCAACTCCGTGCTGCTGTGGCTCCAGAGCCCGCGCCTCGTGGACGTGACGCTCGCCCAGGCCCGCTCGGCCGCCTTCGGTGTCTCCGGCCTGCGCTTCACGACGAAGAGCGGGCTGCACGCGCTCGTGGGTCAGGCCGCGGGGATCGTGATCGCGCTCCTCGTGGCGTTCTCGTTCATCGCGATCGCGGTGGCCGGAACGATGCTCGCCGCTTCCGCGAACGCTGAGGTGCAGCGGCGACTCGAAGCGTTCGGTCTGCTGCGCGCGCTCGGAGCCTCACCCGGCGCGGTCGTGGCTGCCGGCGCCCTCGAAGCCGCGCTCGTGGCCGCTCCCGCCGGCGCCCTCGGCGTCATCGTCGGCTGGCTGGCGGTCTCGTCGCCGCTCGACCGGCTGCTCGCGAGCCTGAGCGAGCTCGGGCCGGGCTGGTCGGTGGCGCCGCTGCTGCTGGGAGCATGGGCCGGGCTCGTGGCTTTGGTGGCGGCGGCTTCCGCCTGGCCCGCGTGGCGGGCCACCCGCGTGCCGGCTGCCACAACACTTCGGCGCGGCGACGTCGTCGGCTCGGCCCGCAGGCTGCCCGGCGGAGGCGGCCCGGCCGGGCTCGGGCTGCGAATGGCGCTTTCACGGCCGGTTCGAGCGGTGGGCGGCACGCTCGTCCTCGCCTCGGCGGTGGTCGTGATCCTCCTGATCCTTTCGATCGCGACGCTGCTGCTGCGGTTGGACAGCAACCCGGTCGCGATCGGCAAGCGCTACCAGCTTGCGGTCTCAGCTCCGTCCACGGAGGCCTCCCGCATTGCGCGCCTGCCTGGGGTGCAGGCCGCTGCGCCGCGCAACGACGTGAACGCCGCGGACTCGTTCCAGCTCGGCGAGCCGTTCACGATGATCGCGTTTCCGGGAGATCACACGACCTTCGAGGCGCCCGCGCTGGCGCAGGGCCGCCGGGTGCGCGGGCCTGACGAGGTCGAGGTCGGGCTCGGCCTGGCGCAGATTCTCAACGTCTACCCCGGTTCGACGCTCGCGGCGCAGCTGCCGAGCGGGCGCGAGCTGCGCTTTCGGGTCGTCGGGGTCGTGCGCGCGCTCGAGCGGCAGGGCCGGATTGCATACGTCGAGGCACGGCGTCTCGTGGCCGCAGAACCAGGCGTGTCATCGGTCGTCGCGGTGCGCTTGCGGCCCGGGGCGAGCTCGGCGGCGGTGCGGCAGGAGCTCGACCGGGCCGGGTACTTCGCCTCGTCGACCGGCGGGATCGCGGGCGAGTCCGTCCAGGGCTGGGCGAGCCGGTCGAGCGGCTTCATCGGCGTCCTCGTAGCGCTCTTGCGCGCCGTCGCCGTGATCGACGGGCTGGTCTGCCTCTACGCGATCGCGCAGATGCTGGCGCTGACGGTGTGGGAGCGGCGGGTCGGGCTGGCCGCCGTGCGCGCGCTCGGAGCCGGCCGCCGGCAACTGACTGCCGTCCTGGGAGCTGCGGCGGCGCCGGTCGCCGTGGCTGCGGTTGCGGTCGGCTTCGTGCTCGAGCGGTTCCTCGTCGGGCCCGCCGTTGCGCGGCTGGCGGCGAGCTACGTCTCGCTCTCGCTGCGGCCGTCGATAGGCGCGGTGGCCGTGACGGCCGCGGGCCTAGGCGCCGGTGCCGCGATCGCGGTGCTCTGGGCGGCGAGGCTGGCAGCCCGCGGCCCGGTCGTCGACTGGCTGCGGGAGGCCTAACCCGGAAGACAGAGGCGCGCGTTGCGGTCTTTGCGCGCGCCGGCGAGCCGCTTCGGACGGCCGCCCTGGAAGTCGAGGTAGGCCAGCTGTCGAGAGATCGATGCGAGCCGGTCAGCTGGATCGGGGTCGATCATCCAGGTCTTCAGTACGAGCCCGCCGTTCGCCGTCCGGTCGAGCTCGAAAGCCCGGGCCTGCTGCGGATAATCCGCGAGCGACGACGTCGAGATGAGCCAGTACCTGCCGCGCCGCTCGATCGAGTTCCGGTGCGTGTCGCCGGAGACGGCCGCGACGACGTGCGGGTCGCGGTCGAGCAGCTCGAGAACGGCCTCGCCGCCCGCCGCCAATTTGAGCGGGGTATGTGAGAACACGACCACCGACTCCCGGCCGGCCGCGCGAAGGGCTGAGCGGAGCCGGCGCAGCTGACCTGGGCGGACGAGGCCCGAGGCGCCCGAGCCGCGCCGAATGGTGTCGAGCGCGATCCCCCGCACGTCCGGCGCGAGCCGGAAGGAGTAGTCGAGCAGCGGCCCCGAACCGCTGATCCCGCTCGCCTTGCGAAGCTCGGCCAACACCTGATCGGCGTTGAGCTCGCGGCGACCGGGATCCGACGTGACGCGGATCGAGCGGCCCGGGAGCCCGCGCCGGAGCTCCAGCCGGATCAGCTTCGGCGAGAGGCGGCCGGATCGCGCCAGGGCCCGCGCGCTCGGGCTCAGCGAGACGAGCTTGCGCGAGCCGGTCGCGACGACCCGCGTCTCCCGGGTCGGCGCCAGGTTCCCCTGGACGAGGAGGTCGTGGTTGCCAACGAGCGGGTACCACGGCGCCCGCAGCCCCGGCGAGACGAACGGCCGCTCGGCCACCTGCAGGATCCCCTGGTGCCGCGGCGGGTCGACGTCCGGCCGGTAGTAGTACGGATCGGCGTCGGAGGCGGCCTGGACGCCCTGGTAGCGGGGCGCGCCGCTGTTCGGATCGACCCTTCCCCCGCGCAGAATCGCCAGCGCCTCGCGGAGCTCGTTCTCCTGCGCGTTGTCGATCAGGTCGCCCGTCTCGACAACCGCCTGCGGGCGGAGCGCATTCAGCGAACGCAACATCGCGGCGAAGACCCGGCCGCTGAGCGCCTCCTGCGGGCGAAACGCGGAGGTGAACGGCGATCCGAGCCGGTCGAGCACCTCGAGCCGCGCGGGCGATTCCTCGTCGACGATGTGGACGTCGGTCACCTGAGCGAACAGCGCCAGCCTTTTGGTCGTTCGGGAGCACCGTCCACCCAACGGCTCGCCGGGCCCGCGCTCGAGCACGCCGTCCCCGTTGCGGTCGACGAAGGTCGCCTGCAGAGTTGAGCCCCGCCAAGGCGCTTCGCCTCCTGCGGTCAGGACCGCCGCCAGCGCGGCGCTCCCGGCGACAAGAAGGATCAGCGCCGCCAACGCGAGCCGTTTCACCTTGGCATGGTGCCCGAATGGAAGCGCAGTCACGGCTCGCGCGGCGGCTCGGGACGTTCGACGCGGTCGTGGTCGGCCTCGGCTCGATGGTCGGGGCCGGGATCTTCGCGGCGCTCTCGCCGGCAGCCCGCTACGCAGGCTCGGCGCTGCTGATCGGGCTCGTGCTCGCCGGCGCGGTCGCCTACTGCAACGCCACGTCGTCGGCTCGCCTCGCTGCGCTGTATCCGGAGTCGGGCGGCACGTACGTCTACGGGCGCCGCCGGCTCGGGGACGTCTGGGGCTACCTCGCGGGCTCCGCGTTCATCGTCGGGAAGCTCGCCAGCTGTGCGGCGATGGCGCTGACGTTCGCGCACTACGCGGCACCGTCCATCGCCCGGCCGCTCGCGGTCGGCGCCGTCGTCTTGCTGACGGCGGTGAACCTGGCCGGGATCGACAAGACCGCCGGCCTGACGCGCGCGATCGTCGCACTCGTGCTCGCTGCGTTGACGGTGTTCGTCGTGGTGGCACTCGCCGGCGGGACCGTCGACGGGTCGCACCTCACGGACGCGCACGGCGGCGTGCTCGGCGCGCTGCGCTCCGGCGGGATCCTCTTCTTCGCGTTCGCCGGCTATGCGCGGATCGCCACGCTCGGCGAGGAGGTGGCCGAGCCGGCCCGGACGATCCCGCGGGCGATTGCGCTCGCTCTCGGGCTGACCGTGGCGATCTACGCCGTAGTCGCCGTCGCCGCGCTGCTGGCCGCACCGCCCTCGCTGCTCGCGTCGACCCAGGCTCCGCTGCGGGCAGCCGTGCGCGCGGGCTCGCTGGACGGCTTCGCGCCCGTCGTCCAGGTCGGCGCCGCCGTCGCGTCGCTGGGAGTGTTGCTCTCGCTGCTTGCCGGAGTATCGCGGACGGTCTTCGCGATGGCCGCGAACCACCACCTTCCGCACGCACTGGCGGCAGTCCACGAGCGCCGCCGCGTCCCGCACCGGGCCGAGCTGCTCGTCGGAGCAGTAGTCGTCGCGGTCGCCGCCCTCGCGGACATCCGCAACGCGATCGGCTTCAGCTCCTTCTGCGTCCTCTTCTACTACGCGGTTGCAAACGCCTCCGCGCTGACCCTGCGGCGGAGCCTCCTCGTCCCCGCCGCAGGAGTCGTCGGCTGCCTCGTGCTGGCCTTCACGCTGCCGCTGACGTCCGTCGCCGTCGGCGCGGCGGCCATCGCAGCGGCGGCGCTGCTGTATCCCGTCACAAGGAGCTAGTCCTTGTACGGGTCGTGCACGTCGCGGCCGGCCATCGCAACGCCGACCGGGCGCAGCGTGTGCTTCACCCGAATCGTGTCGCCGTGCGCGGCGAGCACCTCCGGCAGGCGCTTGTACACCTCCGGAGCCTCGTCCGCGCCGCCGCCGACCAGCACGATGCCCTGCTCGTGCAGGCGCGCCTGCACGGCCGGCCAGTCGACGACACCCGGCCGGACGACCTGCTCCGTCCGCCACTTCCGCATCTTCGCGGTCGGGTGGTCCGGACAGGTCTGGCCCGCGTAGCCCTTGGCCGGGACCGAGAACGCACAGTCCCGATCGGAGCACGCGTACACGGTCTGCCGCCGGACGCGGCCCGCAGCCTGCGAGCGGCTCATCACACGGCCGGCGCCGTGCACCGTCGAGAAGAGCGCCTGCTCGTTCTCGTCGGACTCGACGCCCTCGAGGATCACCGACTCGTCGCCCATCGAGCCGCCGACGAAGCCCTCCTGACCCGGGCGGGCCGGCGTGCAGCCCTTCCGGATCACCCAGTAGGTGCGGCCGAAGTGCTCCTCTCGCCACGCGAAGTTGTGGTGGTTGTGCACCTCGTGCGCGGCCTCGGCGCCCAGGATCTCGAGCACCTTGTCGACCACGACGTCGCGGCCGGCGTAGGCGTACTCGCCGGCGAGCTCCATCGCGGAGATGTAGGAGTCGCCGAGCTCCGAGCCGACCTCGAAGAGCACCGGCGGCGAGTCCATCTCGCCCTCGATCGCCCGCTCGCCGAAGCGCTTGCCCTCGGCCAGCGCCAGGAAGCCCGACGCCGTCTTGTGGCCGAAGCCACGCGAGCCGAAGTGCACGCCGACCCAGATCCGGCCCTCCTCGTCCTCCATCAGGTTGACGTAGTGGTTGCCGGAGCCGACGGTGCCGAGCTGCGACTCCGCCAGCTGCGACAGCTTGCGCTGCGGGCGGAACTCCGCGTTCCGGATCTTGTCCAGCACCGGGTGGTCGGCCCGCTCCTGCGCAGGCACGCCCATGCCGAACGAGATCCGCCGCGTGATCTCGCGCATCACCGCGTCGACGCCGCCGAGCGCGTCCAGATCCGCGCGGGTCAGCTGGGTCCGCGCTGCCTTGTTGCCGCAGCCGATGTCGTAGCCGACGCCCGACGGCGAGACGTAGCCCTCGTAGGCGATGCCGCCGCCGATCGGCTGGGAGTAGCCCGGGTGATGGTCGGCACAGAGCACGCCGAACTCGGCGTCGCCCGCCTCCATGCAGCGCTCGAGCTGCTTGAGGCTCCGCTCGTCGACGGAGCCGAACGTCTTGATCGTGCTCATCTCGTTCCTCCTTTCATTCTCCAAGACACCGGGCGGACTCGAACCGCCGTA
>Ga0307277_10001023_pt1 | contig 10789 bp, 6 predicted proteins | sample ER_DNA_116_FD_194473 | JGI IMG/M metagenome (GOLD analysis project Ga0307277, IMG submission 194473) | Bulk soil microbial communities from the East River watershed near Crested Butte, Colorado, United States - ER_DNA_116 | ecosystem: Environmental > Terrestrial > Soil > Floodplain | place: USA...
CTGCCTGATCGTGCCCAATCACATCACCTGGGTTGATGCGATCATCCTTCAACTAGCCTGCCCGCGGCCGGTCCGCTTTATCATCGACGAAGAATTTTATTGCAAACCGGCACTCCAGCCGGTGCTGCGAATGGCGCGCGCCATTCCGATCGACCGCCGTAAACCACGCGAAGCAATTCGCCGGGCCAGTGAGCAGATTGAAGCCGGGCAATTCGTTTGCATTTTCCCGGAGGGCCAGCTCTCCCGTACCGGCACTCTGGCGCGTTTGCAACGCGGATTCGAAATGATCGCGCGTCACGCCCAGGCACCGGTGGTCCCGGTTTTTCTCGATCAACTCTGGGGATCGATCTTTTCATTTCGCGGCGGAAAATTTTTCCGGAAATGGCCGAAACAATTCCCGTATCGCGCCACCGTTGGCTTCGGCGCGCCTCTTTCGGCGGAGGACGCTACGATCCCACGGGTGCACGAAGATTTGCTGAAACTTGGAGCCGATTGCTTCGAGCAACGGCCCGAATTGCGGCAGCATATTGCGCGACATGCTGTGCGCGGACTCAAACGCTCGCCCTTCGCCACCCTGGTCACCGATGGAATGGACGGCAGCAAGTTGAGTCGCGGAAAACTCCTCGGAGTTTCGATCGCGCTCAGTCGTTACCTTCGGAAAACATCTCCGGACCAACGAATCGCAATTGTATTACCAGCCAGCAAAGGCGCAGTCGTTGCCAATCTCGCGGCGACATTGGCCGACAAAGTTCCTGTCGGATTGAATTTCACGGCTTCCGCTGATGCCATCGCGAGCGCGATTGATCGCGCCGAAATTCAAACTGCCATTAGCGCCAGGCAATTCCACGGACGGCTTACCAATCTTCCATGGCCACGCAATATCGTATTTCTTGACGAGTTACTGCCGAAATTGAAGGGGCAGATTCTGTTTTGGTGGATGGCGGGAATTGTTACGCCCAACTTCTTGTTAGCTCGCTGGCTCGGGCTTCCACGCCAGGGCGGACACAAAGAAGCGGTCTTGCTTTTTACCAGCGGCAGTTCGGGTGAACCCAAGGGTGTGGTTCTTTCCCATCATAATCTCATCGGCAACGTCACGCAGTTTACCGTCATGCTCGATGCCGGACCGGAAGATAGTCTCCTTGCCTCGCTTCCCTTCTTTCACAGTTTCGGATGCACCGTCACCCTCTGGTATCCGCTGATCGAGGGCACGCCGATAGTCACCTATCCAAGTCCACTGGAAGCGGCAAAAAACGCTGCCCTGGTCGAGAAGTACAAAATCACGGTGCTACTGGCGACACCAACTTTCTTGCGGGCGTATTTGCGTAAGGCTGAACCGGAACAACTAGGTTCGGCGCGCCTGGTCATCGTCGGCGCGGAAAAGATGCCGCTCGATCTGTCCGAGAAATTTTTCGAACGCTTCCGCAAACGCGTGATGGAGGGCTACGGCTTGACGGAAACGGCGCCAGTCGTTTCCGTCAACCTGCCCGATCCAATTCCAGAACGTCCCGATGTCACAGTGCAGCCGCTCTATCGCCTCGGCTCCGTCGGAAAAATGGCCGCCGGAATTGCGGCGGAAATTCGCCACCCCGAAACTAACGAGAAATTATCTATTTACGACAGCGGGATGCTCTGGCTGCGCGGTCCAAATATTTTTGAAGGCTATCTGAAAGATCCAAAGCGGACCGCAGAAGTTCTGCATAACGGCTGGTTAAAGACGGGCGACATCGGCCGCCTGGACGAAGACGGCTTTCTCTACATCGAAGGCCGGCTGTCCCGTTTCTCCAAGATTGGCGGTGAAATGGTGCCACACGAAGTAGTAGAGCAGAAGATTATCGATGCGCTCGGTTTGGAAGGAAGCGAGCGACGCATTGCCATTTGCGGAGTGCCTGACGAAGCGAAAGGCGAGGCGCTGTTTCTGTTAACAGCCGATCCCATCGAGATGGATAAACTGCGCGCTGTACTGACTGAAAGTGGCGTCCCAAATCTTTGGATCCCGAAACGTTCCGTCGTGGTAGAAAACATTCCCGTTCTCGCCTCCGGCAAACTCGACATCAAGCGATGTCAGGAGCTGGCTTCCGGGCGAAAGACTAAACATGCCTATTAACGATTTCTCTTTTGTCATGTCGAGCGAAGTCGAGACATCTCTAATCATTTTCTGAAAGAGAATAGTTAGAAATTCCTCGACTTCGCTTGGAATGACAGAGGTGGCGGCAAGCGGGAGCGCTTGCTTTACAAGTTCAGAACGGGCTCAATCCAGCCAATCCATCTCACTAAGGATGCGGCGGAATTGTTCATCGTCGATGGAAAGTGCAGGAAGCCATTCACCGATCGGTTCGCGTTTCCACCAGGTTGGGTCGCCCGGCGGCGCGAAATGATAGCGATAGAGTTGCGCGCGAATGTAGTGCGGCGGTCTAACAGGAAATGGATTGCCGCCCAGGAGAGAAAGCGTTCCAGGATCGTTGTGCAACAGTTTCCAGACGAAATGGAGCGTCCATGGGTATTCCGCGGGCGAACCCATGGCGGCGAACCAAATTTGCCAATCGATGCGCGGTTGATACGGGGCGATGAACGGAGGCCGCAGATCTGGATTACCCGGTTTGGCTTTGAATTCGTATTCCTTCCATTTGGTATCGCCGGTAATAATCGCGTCGTCGGTTCCTTCGAAAATGATCTCGTCACGTTCCTTCCCGACGGCGCCGAATGCGCCGTAGGTGTTAACGAGGCTAAGCCGATCGAAGGACGTGTTCATCATTTGTCGTTCCGAAATGAGATTGGTGATGGGCGCGATGCTCAAATACACGACCAGGAGCGACAATCCGATGGCGATGGTGTTGTTGATGCGCGACGGCTCCGATTCCTGCGCCGCACGTTCTGCGCGCCTAACGATCGGCCGTGGAAGAATTCGCCGAAGGAAGGTGTCATCAAAACAAGCGAGAAACGGAATAATCGTTACATAATTCAAAAAGGAGAGGTTGCCACTGATGATGAGAATGATTTGAAAACTCACCAGCAAGATGCCGGCAACATGGCGTGCGCGCCGCGGACCGAAGGAAAACCAAGGGACAATCAGTTCAATAAAATGATTCCAAGCCGTGCCGAATTTGTGGAACCAATGCGGCGCGAAATGCAGATACCAACTAATCGGACTTGGGATCGGCTGCGTTTCGTAATGATAATAAAGACAGGTAAGATCGCGCCAGCATGGATCGCCGCGTAGCTTGATCAGGCCGGCACCAATCATGATGCGAAAACCCAGCCAGCGAAAAAGCCAGATCACGAGCAGCGGCGGACGGCATCTCGGGAATGGGCGACCGTCGAGCAATGGGCAAAGAAAGATCGACAGGAATCCGGTCTCGAGAAGCTGCGTCTCCCAACCATAGCCGTACCAAATTTGCCCAACGTGAATGATGGACATGTACATCGCCCAGAGAATGGCGAGCAGAATCGCGTTGGCGTAACCGCCAAGGACAACGAGCGACAAGCCGAAACCGACCCAGGCAAAGATCGAGAGACCTTGATCGGAAATACCGAACCAGAAGAACGATGGTAACTGCAAGGCTGCGTCAGAGCGCGAGCCGAAATGCGCCTCGACTCTTTGAAAAAAATGATTAGCCGGGGTTAAGCCGTGTTCGCCGACGAGAGGGATGAGTTGCTGTGCTGCGATCAAAAAGGCAACTGCATAAACAAAACCAAGCAGGCGCAAAATAGCGAACCGGGTGAGCCAATAAGAATTCCCGCCATGGAAGAGTTTTCCGAAGATATTTTGAGCCATCATAAGATCATGGGAGCTGGCTCCATTTGGTTAACATCGAACGTCCGACGCCCAACATCGAACATCGAATACAGGAGAATGTGAATCTTAAGCCGCGTACGCTGCCTGTCGCTACTGGAGGCCAATGCGCTTGAGGATTTCGACGAAACGGGGTTCCGAACGCATCGAATCCCATTTTGAGTCGACTTTCAGGCGACAAAGTCGAATATCGCGGTCTTGATACGCCTTTTCTAACCAGCTGAAAGCCTCATCCTTCTCGCCCAGGACATAAGAGAGGAGCGCGAGATTGGAAGGCGGAACGTAACGTTGGCTTTCGAGAGATTTTAATTCCTGTAGTACCGCCCGTCCTTTCGCCGTGTCGCCGGACAATACCGAGACATAACCATTCAGGGCAAGCGGTTCTGTATTTCCGCCGGATAATTTTACGGCCTGACTGAATTCGGCAATGGCTTCGGGGTACATTTTCTTCTCGACGTAAGCTATTCCTAAAAATTGATGCGCAATCCAGAAACTCGAATCCAGTTCGAGCGTCTTTTTTAACCTCGCGATAGCCTCGTCGTCTCGTCTTGCCAGATGAAGATGGTAACCATTGAGTGCATTGACGATTAGGGAGAGCGGATCGAGCTCGACGGCGCGGGCACCTTCGGCGATTGCTTCCTGGGAACGCCCGGTGACGCTGAGCATTTGCGCGTAAGCGATATGGCCAAAACTCCAATTCGGATTAAGTTCGATGGCACGTTTTGCTTCCCTTTCCGCAGCGGACCAGTCCCAGTCATACCAAGTATGAATGAAGGCCAGGGTAGCGTGAGGTTCCGCCAGCGTCTCATCGAGCTCCAATGCTTTTGTTGCAGCAGCCTGAGCCTGCGGAAGGGTGTCCTTCGACGGTACTTCACTGGTTGGCGCAAGGCTTCGATAAGCATCGGCTAATCCGAAGTAGGCCAGGGCGTATGTCGGATCGAGCTCGATCGCCTTTTTAAAAAATTCAATGCTCTTCGTAATCTCCGGCGGAGTGAGCTTGTTCCAATGATAACGCCCGGTAAGGTAAAGTTGGTACGCTTCGACATTTTCGGTGTAACGTCGGGTCAAACGCTTGTTCTCTTCGCCGCTCAAGCGCAACGCGAGTGCGTCTGCTACCTTTTGGGAAATCGCATCCTGAACAGCAAAAACATCCGTGAATTTTTCGTCGAACGTGTTCGCCCACAGTGAAGATCCGTCCGCTACGTTGATCAAACGAGCACTAACTCTGATGCGATCGCCCGATTTCTGCACGTTACCTTCCAGGACCGAACTAACTTCCAATTCGCGTCCAGCGGCCACAGGATCTTGGTCCAGGCCGCTATATTTGCGGACCGAGTTGAGCGAGCGAACAACGATTTCCCGGATGTTGCTCAGTTTGGCAATTAGACTATCCGCCATGCCCAACTCGAGCACCTGATCTCGGTTCTCGGGCGCCAAGGGTTTGAAAGGAAGCACAGCGATTCGCTTTTCAGGAGATGACAAAGCGTTTGCCACTTTTTGCGAGTGACGGTGAGAAAATGCCCAAAAACCAATCACCAAAGCGCTTGTGACCAAGATCGCGCCAGTTAAGAGCAGCGGCTTTCGCAGTTTGGCGGGCTTAACGGAAGGCGCAGCTGGAGTTGTCTCTCTCCCCTCTTTGAGCTTTTCGGGAATCGCGGGGTTGCCCACCTCGTCACGATAAAGATTAACTAGGCTAACCCTCGCACCATGCTTCACTTCGCATTCGCCAAGTTCGTGCAGATACGGCCGCCATTGCCGATATTGTTCCAGATCTTCGGCAACACGCTTAGAGAGAAGGATGTGGCCACCATCGCCGCAATCCATCACCCGCTGTGCCACGTTGATGCCGGCACCGGCGATGTTCGAGCGATCGTTTACATCCTTGATCCCGCTAACCGGACCGCTATGAATGCCCATGCGAACTTGAAGTTCTGAATGGCTCCGCAACGCCTTACTGATTTCCAACGCGCATTGTACAGGTGCTTCCGGGGTCGTCGAAAAAACGAGAGCCATGCCGTCGCCGGTCGGAACTCGAATCAAGTTAGCGGAGGCTTCCGCGCTCCGGAACGCCGCCGTGTTTCGGACAATTTGATTAAGGTCTTGGAGCAACTCGTGCTGCTCGTCGATCATCCGTTTCGAATAACCGACGATGTCTATGAACAAGACATGGGCAATCTCCAGTCGAAGATCGGATTTCGGTTCGGGCATGGAATCCAGATAGCTTTGTTAATCGAAGAACGTTAAAGGCTCAATGCGGGATCGATTCGTCTAATTCGACAGGCAATCCGCACCGACGCGGTTAACGGCTGAATCTGTTGGGGATCAATGGTTGAGAACGACTGGCAATTCGGCTAAAAGAAATTTCTCGCCAGGGTAGCTCAGTGGTAGAGCAGGGGACTCATAAGCCCTTGGTCGGGAGTTCAACTCTCCCCCCTGGCACTCCCCTACTCTTTCGGTTTTGAGAGGTAGGGCGCGAGATCTTTTTTCGGGCCGCGAACTGCAGCCATGAAAAGAACGCCTTTGCGCGCCTGCACCGCACCGGTCCATCCTTCCTGCTCGATGTAACGCCAGCCCTCGAATTCCTCCGGCTTTCCGCTCTTCGAATCGCGCCGCGCAGGAAACAGAAACAACTGCATTCGCTTTTCCGCCAGACTGATTTGTGCAACCTGACCGGCTTCATCGTCATCAAAAACGCGGACACCGACCGTTCGCTGCTGAGAAAATTCCGGCGGCACATCGTAATGCTCAAGCCGGTATTTCATGAAAAATAAATCATTCAGCGTTCCGGCCTCCGCCTCCATCGGCTCGAATTCCGAAGGCCGCGTCATCGCCGCCACGTTCAGCAATTTCTTCGCCGTCGCCGTGCCGGGGAAAGCGTGCATTTGTTCGTCGAACGTGATCCATGCGACCACCGCGATTACCACCAACGCGATTCCGATGGCGAGAATGGCGGGATGAAGAGCGGTCTTTCTCCAGCTCCGCTTCGCCCCTTCCGCCATTCTTTCGTTGGCAAACCACTCCTGGATTTCGGTCGATACCGGGGTTGCCTGCACCAATTTGGCAACTGCACGATCAAACGATTGCTGCGCCGCAAAATCTTCCGTTCGTTTCGCGCGCGACACTGCTGTGCGCATCCGGCGATCGGGGGCCTTTGCATTTGCGATAGGCGCACAATCCGCCAGCGTGCGCAGGCCGCGTGACAACCGCTTCATTCCGAGGCCGCCGCCGGCACAGTTGTATTGAGCCAGGCTTGAAATTCGCGACGACCGGAGGCGATCGCACGCGAGAGGTCAGTCAATTTCAGGCCAAGCATCGACATCATTTCGCGATAGTTAAACTCATCCAGGTAATAGAGGGCGAGAGCGCTGCGCTGTGGTTCCGGTGCAGCAGAAATCCAAATCGCCAGTTGTTCAGGTTCGAGTTGCTCGATTTGTTCAGGAGCCCTTGGTGAAAGTTCGGTCGACTCGTTCGCCGCATGCTCTGGCTGCACACCCTGGGCAACTACATCGAGGCAACGCCAGCGCGCTTCGCGAAAAAACCAATGGCGATCCGCGGGCGGCTCTCTGTTCGCGACAAGAAATGCAGCTTCTCGCAAAGTGTCCTGAAAAATATCCTGCGCTTTCGACGCCTCGCCCGTCATCAGGAAACAAAAACGATACAGTTGCGGTAAATTTTGCGCAGCCACCCTAACAACGGGAAGCAGAGAATTTGCCGGGCGCAAGTACCTCCAACAAGGGACGGACCTTCCGGGATGGACCAAGGGCTCATCTCTCCAAGTAGCGAGTTGAAGGTGAAATGGTGCCAATTGTTCCTCAGGCTCAGGAATTTGGACCGCTTGCATCGCGCAACCGCCGCGCGACTTCCACGGCATTGGCACGGCTATTAAACGCCGAAACGCGAAAGAAGCCTTCCCCTCTCGAACCAAAGCCGCTACCGGGGGTTACAACGACGTTCAATTTGCGCAGCATCCAGTCGAAGGTTTGCCAGCTCGTTTGGCCAGGCCGCGTTTCCACCCAAATGTAAGGCGCGTTGGTGCCGCCATGTACTGCGAAACCGGCGGCGCGGGCTCCCTCGCTCAGAATCCGCGCGTTGCCCATGTAATGATCGATAAGCGCCTGCACTTGCTCGCGACCTTCCTCAGAGTAAAGCGCCTCCGCGCCACGTTGCACCGGGTAACTCACGCCGTTTGATTTCGTACTCCAGCGCCGACGCCAGAGCGGATGGAGGGCTAATTCTTTGCCGTTTTCAGTTCTGGCGAGAACCGACTTTGGCAAAACGGTAAAGCCGCAACGAACGCCGGTGAAGCCACCAGTCTTGGAAAAGCTGCGAAATTCAATCGCACATTCGCGCGCCCCATCAATTTCGAAAATCGAATGCGGAATTTCACCACCCCTCACCTGGCGCTTCGCGCCTTCCTCTCCCCTCGGGAGAGAATTGAGGTGAGGGCGATCATCGATATAGGCTTCGTAAGCCGCGTCGAAGAGAAGGATGGCGTCGTGATCATGCGCGTACTCGACCCAGTTCGTCAGTTGCGCACGCGATGCCACTGCGCCCGTCGGATTGTTAGGAAAGCAAAGGTAAATAACGTCTGCGTGTTCGCCGGGAGGTTCGGGAACGAAACTATTCTCAATCGTGCACGGTAAGTAGACAATGCCTTCGTAGCCACCATCGGCTCGGGCTGGGCCGGTGTGCCCCGCCATTACATTGGTGTCGACGTAAACTGGATAAACCGGATCGGTAATCGCGATCTTATTTTGCCCGCCCAGAATATCGAGAATGTGACCGCAGTCGCATTTTGACCCATCCGACAGAAAAATTTCGTCATCCGTAATTTCGATTCCGCGATCGAGATAATCAAACTCCGCGATTTTGCTGCGGAGAAATTCGTAGCCCTGCTCGGGGCCGTAGCCACGGAACGTTTCACGTTGCCCGAGTTCTTCGGCCGCTGCTTTCATTGCCTCGATCGCAGCTCGCGGCAAGGGCTCGGTTACGTCGCCGATCCCACAACGGATTAATCGCTTGGCCGCCGCGGGGTCTTCTTCCGAGAATTGGCGGACACGGCGCGCGATCTCGGGAAATAAATAACCAGCCTGAAGTTTGAGATAATTCTCGTTTAGATAGGCCATATCTGTAGCAGCGGCCTGCGACCGCCGGATCTAATTTAAAACGGCGGTCACACACCGCCGCTACAGAAAACAGCTCAATAATTCTTCGCCACTTCGTCCCAGTTCACCACGTTCCACCAGGCTTTAATGTAATCGGGGCGACGATTTTGATAGTTTAAGTAGTAGGCATGCTCCCAAACGTCGACGCCAAGGATCGGCGTGTTCCCGTCCATTAACGGCGAATCCTGGTTGGCCGTCGAAATCACTTCGAGTTTGCCGCTTTTGTTTTTGATTAGCCATGCCCAACCGCTGCCGAAACGGCCGACGCCCGCGGCAGCAAGTTTTTCCTTGAACTGATCGAAGCTGCCGAAGGTTGATTTAATGTCATCGGCGAGCTTCCCTTTCGGCTCGCCACCTTTCCCGGGACCCATGATCTTCCAAAAGAAAGAATGATTGGCGTGGCCGCCGCCGTTGTTGCGGACGGCCGTGCGAATGGTTTCGGGCACGGCATTCAAATTGCGAATCAAATCTTCGACGGATTTCTTCGCCAGCTCAGGTTGATCCTTGAGCGCGTTATTAACGTTGGTGATGTAAGTCTGATGATGTTTGGTGTGATGAATTTCCATCGTGCGCGCGTCGATGTGCGGTTCGAGCGCGTCGTATGCGTAGGGAAGTTTTGGTAATTCGTAAGCCATAATCTTTACTGTTAGATCGCTTTAGCGCGCTGAACAGCATTTATTTTTTGCGGAGGCGAAGGGCGTCATCCCGGGCGAACGCGAGGGACCTTACGAATGTCCTCTCTGAGATCGCGAGGTCCCTCGCCGTCTGCGCGGCTCGGGATGACCGCGATTTCAATCGCGCAGTTTGTTAGCCGCAGCGGAAAAAGCTCGGCGGATGACCGAGACCGCGGCGGTAATTCACGTAGGTAGCGAGCGCAAGGAGCGGAAAGTTTTGCCGGTACATGTCGTATTTTAAGTAGAACACGCCGGGGAAACCAGTACCCGTGATTTGCGGTTCGTTCCATGACCCATCCCCCTGTTGGGTTGAAAGAAGGTAACGCAAACCGCGTTGTACGCTGGAGCGATTAAGGTCGCCACACGCGCAAATGCCCATCATTGCCCAGGACGTCTGTGAAGCAGTGCTTTCGCCTTTTCCTTTGGCCGAAGCATCTTCGTATGTGGCACACGTTTCGCCCCAGCCTCCGTCGTCATTCTGACAACTTTCCAGCCAATCGCGCCCGCGTAGAATCCAGTCTTGCGTCATGTCCTGACCGATGGCGCGCAGTCCGCGCAGCACCTGCCAGGTGCCGTAAATATAATTCACGCCCCAGCGCCCGTACCATGAGCCATCATCTTCCTGGGTGGCGATCAAATACCGAATCGCGGTCTCTACACTGGCATCTTGTCGGTCGAAGTTGATGTAACCGAAAAGCTCGAGTGTCCGCGCCGTCAGATCGCTGCAGGTCGGATCCAGAATCGCATTGTGATCGGCGAAAGGCATATTTTCGAGCCAACCGTCAATCACGTCCTTGTCGAAGGCAGCCCACCCGCCATCGCGACATTGAAAGCTCAGTTGCCAGGCCAGGGCGCGCTGGAACAAATCTTCATAGCTGTTTTTATCTTTCGGATGAACCAGGCGCAGCGCCATTAGCACCATCGCGGTGTCGTCGGTGTCCGGATAGTAAACGTTATTATATTCAAAGGCCCAGCCGCTGGCGTCGGGATGAGGATTGTTTTTCGCCCAATCGCCCCGGAAACGAACTTCTTTATTCGACAACCACGCAGCCGCTTTCTGTAGGGAAGGATGCTCGGCGGGGAGGCCGCTTTCGGCTAATGCGATGATATTAATGGCGGTGTCCCAAACCGGTGAAAGGCAAGGCTGAATCCGGAAATCT
>Ga0307277_10001025_pt1 | contig 10787 bp, 9 predicted proteins | sample ER_DNA_116_FD_194473 | JGI IMG/M metagenome (GOLD analysis project Ga0307277, IMG submission 194473) | Bulk soil microbial communities from the East River watershed near Crested Butte, Colorado, United States - ER_DNA_116 | ecosystem: Environmental > Terrestrial > Soil > Floodplain | place: USA...
GGACAATGTCGAGTCCGCGATCGCGAACGGGGTCAACGTCGGCTTCTTCGGCGGCAACGAGGCCTTCTGGCAGGTGCGCTACGAGCCGAGCTCGGCTGGTGTCGCGAACCGCGTCGTCGTCGGTTACAAGGACTTCTCCGACGACCCGACGGTCTCCTATGGCCCGGATCCGATGTGGAACGTCAACAACTCGGTGCTGACGACGCTGTGGCGTGACCCGCAGGTGGGACGGCCCGAGGAGTCGATGATGGGCGTGATGTTCGGAGGCGAGGTCAGCAACAGCTCACCGGACTCGTCGGTTCCGGGAACCATCAACTACAACATGATCGTCCAGAACGCCTCGCACTGGATCTACGAGGGGACCGGTTGGGTCAACGGCACTGAGGTTCCGGCGCTCGTCGGGTACGAGTACGACCACCTCTGGAACGACAGCCACACGCCCGCCAACATCACGGTGCTCTCGAACACGCCGCTGACCAACAGCGAGACCGGCCAATCCGATACCGCCAACTCGACGATCTACACGGCGCCGAGCGGAGCGATGGTCTTCGCTGCCGGCACGATCCAGTGGGATTGGGCGCTCGACAGCGTCGGCGGCGGCCCCGCCTACGTGAACGGCGGCATCCAGCGGACGACGGCGAACATCCTCGCCCGCTTCACGCAGTAGCTAGACGCGTTAGCGGTCAGGCTGCGAACCGGTAGAGCAGGGCGCCGAGCCGGCGGCCGAACCAGATCGGTGCGCGCCGGAGCACGGGCCGGAGCAGGCGATCCGTGGTCTGTCCGCTGCTCTGCGGCCGGCCGAGCGTCGTGTAGACGAGGGGGTGCTCCACCGCGCCCCAGCTCGACTTGAACGACCGGAGGCCATCGTCGGCCAGGTCGGTGCGACCGAAGTCGAGCTCTCGCGCGCCGCCTTCGCAGGCGCGGCGAATCGCGTCCCAGAAGATCAGGTTGTTCGGCCGGAGGGGCCAGGACCGCTGCGCGGACGCTCCGAACTTGTAGACGACCCGGCCCTTCCATTCGAGGAAGACGGCACCGGCGACCGGCTGCCCCTCGTGATAGGCGAGCAGGACGGACGCGAGTCCCGGATCGACCATGTGCCGCCAGATTGCCTCGAAGAGCCGCCGCGGCTGCGTCGGAACTCCGAGGCGGCGCCGCGTCTCGGCGTGGAGGTCGAAGTAGGCGTGCGTCAGGTCTCGAGGGTCGTCGGCTACGCGCACGGTCAGGCCCGATTTCTCCGCCTTGCGGATGTTGCGGCGCACCTGCGACTGGAAGCCCGCGAACAGCGTGTCCGGATCGGAGAGCGTCAGGAGGTGCTCGACGCCGCGGGTCGTCTCGTGGCCGGACGGAGCCGACAACGAGCCGCGGATCTCGATCGAGGAGACGCCGGCGGCTTCTGCGGCAGACCCGACCAAGGTTGCGAGCTCGGCAGGGCTCGTTCCGTTCGAGGAGAGCGGCTCCAGTGCGTCCGTGAACGGAAGGGCCACCCAACGCTTGCCGCGGAGACGTCCTCCGAGCGGCACGAAGGGAATTCCCGCCGTCAGCGGCCCTTCAGCCGGCCCGAGCGCCGCCACGAAGGGCTCGAACCCGTAGGTCTCCGAGAGCGCGCGCGTCCACGCGGGGTGGTGGTAGGGACGCGCAGCGGTGACACCGCCGAGGAATTCGAGCCAGCGGGGATCGTCTGTCGAGACGAGCTGCAGCGCGCCGCCGCCGGCGCTCACCTAGAGGCCCCCGCGGGAAATCAGTCTTCTGACCAGAGTCGCGAGCAGCATCGGCAGCTCGACCAGGGCCGGTTTCAGGTCGTCGCGCGCGAAGATCGCGTTGTCGTGCGGCGGGCGGAGCGAGGCGAGGTAGCTCCAGAGCGAAAGGCGGCGGCGTGTGATCTCGGCGATCGCGTTCGGCACATCGGTCGAGAGCCGCACCCAGCGCACACCGGGCTTCGCCTGGGCCGGGGGCGGCTCCTCTCCCTGGAGGTGGAGCCAGAGCAGCCACAGGAAGTCGACGCCGGCGCGGGCGCATAGGCTCTGCCAGCCCCAGACCCGCGGGTTCATGTCGAGCAGCAACGTCCGGCCGGACTCCCGGTCGACCTTGTACTCGAGCTCGACGAGCCCGGTGAAGCCCGAGGCCTCCAGCACGCGACGTGAAGGCTCTGCCAGGCCGGGATCCTCGATCGTCTCCACGAAGGTGCTGGCACGGCCGAAATCGGCGGGGTACTGGCGCGTGCGCCGAGCGACGAGCGAGTGGAGCACACGTCCGGAATCCGTGAGCGCCGCGTACGAGAGCTGTGCCGAGCCGCCGCCCGGAATCAGCTCCTGGATCATCACGAGCTCGGGAGGCATGAACTCGCAGGCCTCGTCGTAGCGCTGCAACAGCTCTTCCCGGTTATCCACACGCCAGGCCTTCGCAAGCGTCAGCCGGTTCTGCTCCGGCTTCACCGCGGGCTTCAGAATCACGGGGAAGGTGAGGTCGAGGCGCTCGACCTCGGAGCGGTCGCGCGGGTAGTACGTCTCCGGGCAATCCACGCCCACCGACTGCGCGAGCTCGTGCGTGCGGCGCTTGTCATAGGTCAGGCTGAAGATCTCCCAGGGCGGGGTCGTCAGCGCGAAGTGCGGCGCCAGGCGCTCGTGATGCCGCGAGACGAAGGCGGCAAGCTCGTCGGCCGAGGGGAGCAGAGCCCATCGCTCTCCCTCGGCTCTGGACAGGCGCTCCAGCAGCTCGAGCCGGTCTGTCTCCTCGTCCGGCCAGCGGACGGTCGCTCGCGCATACCGGGAGAAGCCCGCCAAGCGGTCGTCGCCGGTGACGATCACGCGCACGGGAACGCCGCGCCGCCCGATGCTTCGTACGGCCGCGAGCGCTCGATAGTCAGACCCGAGAACGAGCAAGGCCGTGGGCTTGATGGCGGATGCCATTTCGTGGGGCTGTGCCCTCCGCGCGCCAGCCATCGTCGTCACGACGTGCGTCCCCGGCTACGTCGCGCGCGCACGAATGCCGCGTGCGAGCGCGTCGGACGCGAACGCCGTTCCGGCAACGAAACGCATGAGCGGCCCGAAGCTCCAGGCTGCGGGCGCGCCCAGGAAGTGGAGGCCGTCGACGCTCGACTCGAATCCGCGGTTGAGGACCGGATAGCCGTTGACGACCTCGAGCTCGTTCGCCAGCTCGGAGGCGAGGAAGGAGTATTTGCGCACGTCGACGCGGTATCCCGTCCCGAGGAGGACGTGGTCGACCGTGCGGACGGTGCCGTCCTCGAAAGTGATCTCCACCTGCCCATCGGTCTCGCTCATCTCTACTGCCTCGGCGCCCAGACGGATCGACACGTTCTCGAGCCGCGCAGGCAGCCAGCGGGCCCCGGCGGGCCGCAGAGACCTCCGGGTCATCCAGTCCTGAAGACGCCGCGGCAGCCGGCCGAAGAGCCCCGGTGCGGACACGAACCTGCTCACCACGACGGGGCCGACTTCTGCCGGGTCGTAGACCATTCGCGAGATCGGGCCCAGGTTGTGATGCCATCGGCGCGTGAGCCAGCGAACCATTGGCGCCCGGACAGCGAGCTCGACCTGTGCGCCCGCCTCGGCCAGGAGCGCCGCCGACTCGAGCGCGCTCTGGCCTCCGCCCACGACCAGCACTCGGGCTCCCTTGAAGGTCCCGAGGTCGTCATGGTCACGGGTATGTGTGACGCGAGAGGATCCGGTCTCGCCGAAGAGGGCCGGCTGCGAGGCGAAGTCGTTGATGCCGGCCGCGATGACGACCCTGCTCGCGTGCGCGATCTCGCCCCCCGACACCGTCAATTCGAAGCCGTTGGCATTGCGGGCGATGCGCTCGACGCGCTCGTGTCGCAGTTCCGGCAGCACGTGGCGCTGAACCCAGCGCCCGTACTCGACGAAGCGGTCGAGCGGCACCGGCTCGGCCTTCTCGAGCCCCATCGCGCGCTCGTACGCCGAGAGGCTCAGCGGCCCGGTGGGATCGCCGATGTCGCTCGCGACGTACGGAGACCGGAGCAGCATGCCCCTGGGCATCTGCCGCTCCCAGAACGACATCGGCTCCCCGAAGCCCGTGACGCTGAGGCCCGGTGTCAGCTGCTGGAGTCGCCCTGCTGCGGCCAGCCCGTACGGGCCCGCGCCAAGGATCGCGACGTCGGAGGCGCCGGAGCCTTCCGGCATGGTCGATCTCTGGTTTCCCGCCACAGTTGCACTCGACATAAGAATTTCTCCCCACCGCAGGGTTCCATCGATCGTGCCCCGCTCCAACTAGCCGAAGGAGTAGTTGTTCAGGACCATCCAGATCTGCGATTCGTGTCCTATGGCCTTCGCTAACGAAATCGACCGACTCCTGGCGCCGTCATCGACGGTGCAGCTCGACCATGGGCCCGGGGAAGGTGCGTCCGAATGGCTCCAATCCGGCGATTGGCGGGTGCTGGCGCGCCCGCGCACAGGCGAGCCGGCGGGGGAGGAGGTGGCGCGGTTCACGCGCGAGGACGGCTCGGTGCTCTCCGCCCGGGCCGATCCTTCCAATCAGTCGGTCTGGGTCCCGTTCGACCTTGACGAGGCCTATCTGAACTACGTGCACGAGCGCTGGCGCAGCGTCACGCCTCAACGCGCGCTGTCCGAGCGCCAGCTCGGCGTCTTCTACGGCGTCAAGCGATTCATTCCGCGCTGGGCCCAGCTCCGTGCGCGCCGGCTGCTGATGAGGCGGCAGCAGAATCCGGACTTTCCGCGCTGGCCGCTCGACGAGAGCGTCGTTCGCCTCGTGCGGTTCTACGCGAAGTCTCTCCTCCTCGCCGGCGGACAGGACGAGCTTCCGTTCCGGTGGTTCTGGCCGGGTGATTACCGCGCGGCGGCGATCCTGAGCCACGACGTCGAGTCGTCGGAAGGGCTTCGGCTCGCAGTCGAGATCGCGGACCTGGAAGAGGAGCGCGGGTTGCGCTCGGCCTTCAACATCGTCGCGGACTGGTATCCGATCGACTGGGGCGTTGTGCGGGAGCTCGCGGCGCGCGGGTTCGAGCTCGGAGTGCACGGGGTGCACCACGACCGCTCGATGTTCTCGTCGCGCGAAGCGTTCGAGAGACAGCAGCCAGCTGTGCGCGAGATGGCCGAGAAGCTCGGCGCAGTCGGCTTCCGGTCGCCGGCGACGCACCGGGTGATCGACTGGCTGGCCGAGCTTCCGGTCGAGTACGACTGCTCCGTTCCACACTCCGACCCGTTCGAGCCGCAGCCCGGCGGCTGCTGCAGCCTCTGGCCGTTCTTCGTCGGCGACGTGGTGGAGCTTCCGTGGACCTTGCCGCAGGACCACACCGTCCTGACGCTGCTCGGCCACCGAACGATCGACCTCTGGCGTGCGCAGCTCGAGCGAATCGAGCAGCTCAACGGGCTGATCCAGATCCTCACGCATCCCGACCCCGGCTACCTCGCTGAACCAAGGAAGAGGGCGCTCTACGCCGAGTTCCTCGATCTGCTCCGCAGCCGGAACGTCTGGCAAGCGCTTCCGCGCGACGTGGCGAGGTGGTGGCGGGACCGCCTCGCGCCTGACGGCGCCGAATCTCTCGGTCAGGCCCGACTGGACGGAGACGAAGTGGTTCTCGACCCGCCTGGACGCTGAGCGTCTGGGTCAGCGTCGAGCGATCGGAGGGGGCGCGCCGGGTTCCCGGCCACGACCGTCCGAGGCGCGACATCCTTCGTCACCACCGCGCCCGCCGCCACGACCGCTTGCTCGCCGATGGTCACGTTGGGCAGCAAGATCGCGCCGGCACCGATCCACGCGTCGTCGCGAATCGTCACCGTTCCGTTGACCGGCTCGAAGTCCGCGGTGAGGCGCGACTCGTTCGGGTGCGATGAGAGGAGGATCAGGACCCGTTGCGCAATCGCGACACGCTCGCCGATCGTCAGCGTGCAGCGATCCGTGAAGAGCTCGTCGGTGATGTGCAACTCGGTGCCGAGGTAGACGTGCCGCCCGACCGCGTAGCCCGCCGCGCGGAGTGCGAGCACGCGCACCCCGTTGAGCGGAAAGCCCTTGGCGATCCCCTTGAGGATGCGCTTGCGCAGACCGTGGAACAGGCGCCGGCGGGGCGGACCCGGACGGGCCCACGACCTGCGCGGGCGCTCGAGCTCTCGCGCTTCGAGACTTCGCAGGTTCACGGGGTGGGGTTCGGCGGCGGAGAGGGAGTCATGAGAGAGGGGATCGAGGACGGTGGGGGGACTCGATCGACTGTAACGGGCAATCGCCTCTGCGAGAAGACCTCTGCGCCAACAACGCCCTCAAGGGACAGGAGATCTCCCGGGCAGCGGGCGAAAACTAGTCCATTGGCTAGTGAACGTGTTAGTTCCGCGCGGGAACAATGTGAAGGCGTACACGAGCTCGTACGAGGCATCCCGAAGCAATGAACCCAGACTACGCCCGCACATTTTCCCGCCACCGGCTGCTCTTCATCCTGCCGGTCGTGTTGACGGCTGTCATCGCACTGCTCTTCACCGTCGGCGCGTCTAAGGTCTACGAGGCCGAGACGACCCTGTGGGTCGACACGCCGCCGCCCGGACAGTCGTCACTCGACCAGACCAACCCGACGGTGACCACCCCTGCGGCCCAGGCGCAGCAGCTGTTGAACGAGCTGCTCGCGACACGCAGCTTCCGGCTCGCGGTGGGTGCGCGCGGCGGCTTGACGAAGTATCTGGCGGACCACTCGTCCGCGGGCTGGAGCCCGAGAGGCCTGCTCGAGTCGCTCCGCGGCAAGCAGCCACTCAGCAATCGCGTCGTCTCGGCGCTGGACGTGAAACACCTGACGACGTCCTTGCCGGGCGGGCAGATTCTGGCGATCTCCTTCAAGGGGCCTGATCCGGCCGTCGCGGCCAACACGCTCCGCGCCCTTGTCGACCAGTTGGGCCTCGAGCGTGCGAGGTTCGCCGTTCGGCGCGAGGAAGGGGCCGTCAACTACTTCCAGGGCCAGGTCGATGCAGCGAGGGCCGCACTCGGATCGGCCGCGACACCGGCGGAAGCAAGCATCGCGTCGAAGCGGCTCGTGAACGCGACGCGAGCGCTCAACCAAACGCGCCTGAACCTCGGGGCTACAAAGCTGCAGAAGGGCACCTTTGAGACCCAGGATCCGGCGAAGCCGCCGACCGGGCCGGTGAGCGGCAACAAGAAGGTCCTGTTCGCGATGGTCGCGGGAGTCTTCCTGGGCGGCCTTCTGAGCTTCCTCGGGATCGTGGTTCTGAGCGGCCGCGAAGGGCGAGCGCCGCTGGTCGCACGGCGTCCGGAGCTCGTGGACGGGCACGACGCGCCGTGGGTCGCGCGGGCTTCCGAGTACGGCCTGAACGGCGGGTCGCACGACGCCCCGCACGAGGTCGAGAAGCCGGCCGCCAAAGCCGACCAAGCCGGTGACTAGCCGGCCGGCCCTTCCAGGCGAGGCATTGCGATGAGTCGCTGGGGGATCCTGCTCCTGCTCACGTATCTCGGTCTCGGCCTAGGCCTGGGCGCCACACGTGAGGCCAAGGCGAAGACGCTGGGCATTTGCATCACGGCCCTGGTCATCACGGGCGTGATGGCGATCACGGTCCGATGACCAGCGCCGCTGCGGCGGTTCGGTCGGCGGCGACCCGCGGCGGGAGGACGGTCTGGCTCGCCGGAGCGGCGCTGAGCGCCGCCGCGTTGCTGGCCGGCCTCCTGGCCGGAGCATTGATCGTCAGCGGGCACGGGACGGCGGTCTTCGGCGTCGGCGCGATCGCGCTCGTCGTCGTGCTCTGGAAGGCGCCGCGCTTCAGCCCGGTCGTCCTGCTCGCCTCCGCGCTCACGATCGAGCAGTTCCCTCTGAGCGGCGCCCAGCCGGGCGCCTCCCTGGGCGCCGGGGTGGCGCCGAGCGACCTCACGGACCGGATCCCGCTCTTTCACGGGATCGCCCGCAACGTCCACGTCAGCCTCGCCGACCTCCTCCTGCTGACGCTGGTCGCGATCTGGCTGTTGAAGCGCGGTACGGGTGTGTCGAGCGCGGTTCCGCGCTCGCGCGTGACGGCCGCGATCCTCGGGGTGCTGTTCGCGGTTCTGCTCGGTCTGGCGGTCGGCCACGCGCACCACGGCGACCTGCGCACGGGCCTGACGGAGGTCCGCCCGTACGTGTATCTCGCCGTCGCGTACCTGATCGCGTCGGTCTACGTCACGAGCCGCAGCGTCCTTCGGGCGGTGCTCTGGGCTTGCGTCCTCGGCAGCGGCCTGAAGGCGTTCCAGGCATTCCACAGCTTCGTCAAGGTCCGGACCGAGAATCCGCGCCCCGACTTCGTCGTCGGCCACGAGGAGGCGCTGTTCTTCGCCCTCTTCATCCTGCTCGCGCTTTCGCTGTGGGTCTTCGACGTCCGAGGCCCGCTGCGGAAGACCGCGACCGCCCTCGTGCCGTTCGTGCTCTTGGCGGACCTCGTGAACAGCCGCCGCACCGCCTGGCTCATCCTCGGCGGGGCGCTCCTCGTCTTCGCGCTGATGACGATGGTCGCGGTGCCCGAACGCCGCCGGCTCATGTCGCGCATCCTCATGCTCGTCGCCGTCGTCTCGGCCGTGTACTTCCCGGTCTACTGGAACCACACGGGAGCGCTGGCGGGGCCTGCGCGCGCGGTCCATTCCGCGGTCGCTCCGAATCCACGAGACGAGAGCTCGGACCAGTACCGCGTCCTGGAGAACGCGAGCCTGAGAAGCAACATCCAGCAGGGAGGCTTCGCGGGGAAGGGCTTCGGCGTGCCGATCGAGTACTCGCCGGAGATCCCGGACATCAGGTCGATCGACCCGCTGATCACCTACATCCCGCACAACGGCGTCTACTACATCCTCATGCGGATGGGCCTCCTCGGAGGGATCGCGTTCTGGTCGCTCATCGGGGTCGGGATCATCGGCGCCTGCCGCCTCGTGCGGTCGGCCGACCGGGAGGTCGCCGTCGTCGGCGCGCTGGTCACGTGCGCGCTCGTCGGGTACGTGCTGGAGGGATACAACGACCAGGGGTTCTTCCTGTACCGGGTCGCGTTCGTGATCGGCTCGCTCCTCGGCCTCGCAGAAGGGGCCCGCCGCCTCAGCGGCGAGGCGGAATGACGAGCCTCGGATCCGCCGAAGCGGTCGCGCCCGCACCGTCGCGCGTCGGCCGCAACTTCACCGCCCTCGCGCTCGGGCAGCTCGTGACGTGGACGATGACCCTGCTCTGGACGGTCATCGTTCCGCGAGCGCTCGGCCCCGCAGGGCTGGGCGTGATCGTCACCGCCCTGGCGGTAACCGGCGTCTTCAGCATCCTGCTCGGGCTCGGCACCCGCAACTACCTCGTGCGGGAGATCGTCGTCGATCCGGCTCAGGCGCCGAGCCTCGTCGGCACCGGCATCGTCCTCCGCCTCCTGCTCGCTCCGGTGTTCGCCGGCGGAATCATCGTCTATGCCCACTTCGCCCACTACGGGCACGATGCGACGCTCGTTCTCTACCTCGCGGCCCTGGCGGGGATCCTCACCCTACTGGCCGAGCCGATGCTCGCGGGGTTCCAGGCGATCGAGCGGATGAAGTACCTCGCCTACTCCGACGTGATCAACAAGTCCTCGCAGGGGCTTGTCGGGATCGCGCTCGTCTTTCTCGGCTTTCGGGCGATCGGGCTGACGGCGAGCATGGCCGTGATTGGGGCAGGTGTCTTCGTCCTGGACCTGGTCTGGCTGCGGCGCTTCTTCCCGCTCGACCTGCGTGCCACCTGGCGCCGGATCGTGCGGATGCTGCGCGAAAGCGTCGCGTACTGGGCGTTCGGCCTCTTCTTCATGATCTACCTCTGGATCGACTCGGTGCTGCTCTCGCTCCTGACCCGCTCAGAGGTCGTGGGGTGGTACGGCGTCCCGATGAGGCTCTTCCAGACCCTCATGTTCCTGCCGGTGCTTCTCTCGACCGTCTGGCTGCCACGGCTCGTCTCGGCCTACGAGGACAGCCCCGAGCGCCTCAACAAGGAAGCGCGGACGCCGATCGAGCTCGCGCTGCTGCTGAGCGCGCCGATCTGCGCGGGGACGGCGATCCTCGCCGCGCCCGCGATTCACCTGCTCTACGGGTCCGCGTACGACAACTCGGTGCCGGTGCTGATCATCCTCGGGCTGTGCATCCCGCCCATGTACCTGAACATCATGCTCAACCAGGTTCTCGTGGCCGCCAAGCGGCAGGTGCTCTGGGCGTGGGTCATGGCCGGCGCAACGGTGGTCAATCCGCTTCTCAACCTCGTTCTGATCCCTGTGACCGAGAACCGGTACGGGAACGGTGCGATCGGCGCCTCGTTGAGCCTGCTCTTGACCGAGGCGCTGATCGTCGTGGCCGGTTTCGTGATGATCGGGCGCGAGGTGCTGGACCGGCTCCTGGTTAGGCGGGCCGTCCTCCTCGCGTTGGGCGGCGGCGGAATGTGGGGGGCGGCCTACCTGGCCCGGCCGCTGGGGCCGGTCGTTTCGATCCTCGTCGGCGCCCTCGCGTTCGCGGCGTTTGCCTGGGTGACGGGCATCGTGACCTCCGAGCACGTGGAGCTCGTCCGCGCGACGATTCGCAACCGGCGCAGACGCGACTAGCCAGGAGGGCTAGCTAGGGCTGCAGGAAGCGGGCCAGGATGTTGGCCGTCGTCCGTTGCACGCCCGCATTCACGTAGGTGGGCCCGCCGCCGAAGCTGTCCAGGCCCCAGCTCCACTGGATCGTCCCGATGGCGAAGACCGTGGCTCCGCTCGGTGCCGTGTAGACGGTCGAGTTGGCCGTGTCCTGCTGCCCGTTCTCGGTGTTGACCAGCGGCGTGTTCGAGAGGACGGTCGTGTTCGGCGGCGTCTGCGCGTTCC
>Ga0307277_10001026_pt1 | contig 10781 bp, 10 predicted proteins | sample ER_DNA_116_FD_194473 | JGI IMG/M metagenome (GOLD analysis project Ga0307277, IMG submission 194473) | Bulk soil microbial communities from the East River watershed near Crested Butte, Colorado, United States - ER_DNA_116 | ecosystem: Environmental > Terrestrial > Soil > Floodplain | place...
ACCGCCGCCTGGCCCGCGAGCGCGCCGCCGGCCACCCGGCTCGCCCCGTCACCCGCCCCCCGGTCCCATGAGCGACGCCTTCGACGTGACCGGCAAGGTCCGCGCCTATTGGGACGCGGACGCCGCCACCTACGACGACTCCTCCGACCACGGCTGGGCCGCCGCCACCCCGGCGCTCCGGGCCGCCTGGAACGCCGCCGTGCACCGGCTGCTGCCGGGCGAGGGGAGCAGGGTGCTGGACGTCGGCGCCGGGACCGGGTTCCTGTCGCTGGCCGCGGCCCGGATGGGCCACCGGGTCACCGCCCTGGACCTCTCGGGCGGGATGCTGGAGCGGCTGCGCGAATGGGCGGCCGGCGAAGGCCTCGAGGTCGAGGTCGTCCAGGGCGGCGCCGAGGAGCCGCCGGCCGGCCCGTTCGACGCCGTGGTCGAGCGGCACCTGCTCTGGACCCTGCCCGACCCGGGGGCCGCGCTGGCCGCCTGGCGGGCGGTGGCCCCCGAGGGGCGGCTGGTGCTGTTCGAGGGGCTGTGGGGCGGCGCCGACCAGCTGGAGGCACTGCGCGCGCAGGCAAGGGAGCAGCTGCGCAAGCTGCGCGGCCAGCCCGACCACCACCACGACCACTACGACCCTTCGACCCTCGAGGCGCTGCCGCTGGCCGACGGCACCCACCCCGACCGGGTGGTGGAGCTGGTCGAGGCGGCCGGCTGGGGACCGGCCCGGCTGGAGCGGCTGCGCGACATCGAATGGGCCCAGCTGCTCGGGCTGCCGCCGAGCGCGCGCCTGCTCGGGGTCACCCCGCGGTTCGCGGTGGTCGCCGGCTGACGGGCTCAGCCGGCCAGCTCCGCCCCCGCGTCGGGCTGGAGGTCGAGGGTGGCGGCGTCGAGGGCCTCGCGGACGGCGCGGCCGTAGATGGTGCCGAGGAAGGCGTAGCCGGCGCTGGAGGGGTGGAACATGTCGGCGCTGAACATCTCCCGCTTGCCGTGGAAGGCCGATTTGGTCAGCTTGGCGATGTCGAACACCGAGATGCCGTGCGGGGCCAGCTCGGCCCGGTACAGGCGGGTGAACAGCAGGGCCCGCAGCCCCAGCAGGTCGCGCAGCGGCCGGTGGAAGGCGGCCGCGGTCTCGGCCGGGGGCAGCCCGGAGACGATCACCCTGGCCTCGGGGGCGACCCGGGCCAGGCCCTCGACCAGCAGCCGGAGCTGGCGGCGGGCCTCGCGCAGGGTGGTGCCGTGGGTGACGTCGTTGGTGCCGACGCAGACCAGCAAGATATCCGGGTCGAGGCCGTCGACCTGGGGAAGCTGCTCGCCGACCACGTTGGCCAGCCGGGAGCCGGAGACGCCGAGGGCGTGCAGGCTGACCCGGTACTGGTCGCTCAGGGCCTTGGCCACCCCGTAGGTGAGGGTGTCCTCGGCGGCGTCGGCCCCGACCCCGGCGACCGAGCTGTCGCCCAGGACGACCAGGGTGAGCGGCGCGCCGTCCTCCGGCCCGACCGTGCCGCTGATCTCCAGCGGGGTCTCATGGACAAGGAAACGGTGGCGCCGGGCCGCCATCACCTCGGCGGCCAGCGTCGTTGCCAGAGCGCCCGCACCGAGCAGGGTCGCCCGACCGATGTGCCGGACAGCGATGCCCAACCGCGCCTCCTCGTACGGAGTCCAGCGTACGGTCTGCTGACCGGTTTGTGAAGCCTGCAACCACCGTACGCAGCGCTATGTCGCTGACCGTCACCTGACGATCTGGGCCGGGTCCCGCTGGTAGTGGTCCACCAGCTGGGCCGTGCAGGCGTCGATCCGCTCGTGCAGGGCCCGCCGGTAGGCCGACAGCTTGACCTCGGCCTCGACCAGGCCCCGCTCCAGCCGGTGCAGGGCCGGCGGGTCGTCCCAGGCGATCGGGGCGTCCCACAGGTCCTCGAGCCCGGCCAGGGGACTGACCAGCCCATCGAGGGCCAGGCTGGTGGCCGCCGGCGAGCGCCGCCTGGCGCCGTCGCGCGGGCGGGCCGCGGCCAGGGTGGCCAGGTCGTCGGCACTCGGGTGGCCACCGTCGAGGGCGGTGCGGACGAGGTCGAGCCGGCCCTGGACGAGCTGGCGCCAGTAGCTGACCCGCTGCTCCTCCTCCCGCAGCGACTCGCGAAGTGTGCGTAGGTCGTCGAGTGGCGCCCGCCACTCGTGCTGGACGTGGTCTCCGGTCACGGCACCCTCCCCAAGCGCGCGGTCCCCAACCTTTCTCGGCAGGTTCGGCCCCGGACTTCAGTGGCCGATCCCAGGAAGGGCGCTACCATCCGGCCATGTCCGCCTCCCCCGGCAGTCCGGTGCCCCGCCGCGGCCGCGAATCCAAGGCCGCCAGAGCCGCCAGGGCGACCGAGATCCGCGCCCGGCTGGCCGCCAGGTACCCGGCCGTGACCACCGCGCTGGACCACCGTTCGGCCTGGGAGCTGCTGGTGGCGACCATCCTGTCGGCGCAGTCGACCGACGTGGTCGTCAACCAGGTCACGCCAGCGCTGTTCCGCCGCTACCCTACCCCGGCCGACCTGGCCGCCGCCGACCGGGCCGAGGTCGAGGAGGCCATCCACGCCACCGGGTTCTTCCGCAACAAGGCCAGGTCGATCCAGGGCGCGGCCGCCTACCTGCTGGAGCACCACGGCGGCGAGGTCCCCGAGACGATCGACCAGCTGGTCGAGCTGCCCGGGGTCGGCCGCAAGACGGCCAACGTGGTCCTCGGCACCTACTTCTCCCGCAACGAGGGCGTGGTGGTCGACACCCACGTCGGGCGCCTGTCGCGCCGCCTCGGCCTGACGACCAACACCGACCCGGTCAAGGCCGAGCGCGACCTGATGGCGCTGGTGCCGATGGAGGAGTGGACCATCTACTCCCACCGCCTGATCTGGTTCGGGCGCGAGGTGTGCACCGCCAAGGACCCCCGCTGCGACCGCTGCGAGCTGGCCGACCTCTGCCCTTCGGCGTTCAGGGTCGGCCGCTTCGTGAAGGCGAAGGCCGCCACCCGTGCTCGTCGCTGAGGCGATGACCCCGGGGCCGGTGACGGTGGCGCCGGAGGCGACCGTCGCCGCCGCCCGCTCGGCCATGCGCCGGGGCCGGTTCCGGCACCTGCCGGTGGTGGCCGGCGCCGAGCTGGTCGGGGTGGTGGCCGCCGGCGACCTGCAGGCCTGGCCGGGGGCGCCGCTCGAGGCGGCCGAGTCGCTGGCCGACCGCCCGGTGACCGAGGTGATGTCGACCGAGCCGGTCACCGTCTGGCCGGACGAACCGGTCGAGGTGGCGGCCCGGCTGCTGGTCGAGCACGCCGTCGGCTGCCTGCCGGTGGTGGCCGACGAGGGGCTGGTCGGCATCCTGACCGAGTCCGACCTGTTCGGGGTGCTGCTGCGCCTGCTCGGGGGCGGCGAGCCGTCCAGCCGGATCACCGTGGTCCTTCCCGACGTGCCCGGCGCCCTCGGGCGGGCCATGACGGTGGTCGGCGACCTGGGGGTCAACCTGTTAACCGTGGTCACCGAGCCCGGCCCCGAGCCGGGCACCCGCGAAGTCGTCCTGCGGGCCGGCACCATCAACGCCGCCCCGGTGGTGGCCGCCCTGGTGGCCGCCGGCTTCCCCGCCACCGGACCCGGCCGGCCCATCCCGCCCGGCCGGTGAGCGGGACCTGCGCGGTCGCCGCCGACGACCGGCTGGCCGCCTACGACTTCGGGCCCGGCCACCCGTTCCAGGCCGGCCGGCCGGAGACTTCCGGGCTCGACCACCCCTTCCGGGCCGGTCGGCTGGAGGGCGGGCTCTCGCTGCTGCGGGCGGCCCGGGTCCTGGACGACGGCGACCTGCTGGCCTTCGGGCCCGCCGCCGACGCCGACCTGGAGCTGATCCACGACCGCGACTACCTGGAGGCCCTGGCCCGGTTCTCGGACCCGGAGGCCGCGGCGGCGGCGCCGGCCGAGGCGGCCCGGTTCGGGCTGGCCGGGGACAACCGGCCGTTCCCGGGCATGGCCGGGGCGGGGCGGCCGTCGCCGCCCTGGACGCGGTCGCCGCCGGCGAGCGCACCCACGTGTTCGCCCCGGTGGCCGGCCTGCACCACGCCCAGCGGCGCCGGGCGGTCGGGTTCTGCCTGGTCAACGACGTCGCCGTTGCCATCGCCCGCTGCACCAGGGCCTGGCCGCTGCGGGTGCTGTACGTCGACCTGGACGCCCACCACGGCGACGGGGTGCAGGCGGCCTTCTACGACGACCCGCGGGTCTGCACGGTCAGCCTGCACGAGACCGGCCGCTACCTGTTCCCCGGGTCGGGCGAGGTCCACGAGCTGGGCCGCCCGCCGGGGACGGGCCGCAGCGTGAACGTGCCCCTCGAGCCGCGGACCGGCGACGACGGCTTCCTGGCCGCGTTCGACGCGGTGGTCGAGCCGCTGGCCGCCGCCTTCCGGCCGGACCTGCTGGTCACCCAGAACGGCTGCGACGGCCACGCCGGCGACCCGCTCAGCGACCTCACCCTGAGCCTGCGCGGGTACCGGGACCTGGCCAGGCGGCTGCACCGCCTCGCCCACCGGCACTGCCAGGGCCGCTGGGTGGCCACCGGGGGCGGCGGCTACGACCTGGAGGTGGTGGTGCCGAGGGCCTGGGCGCTGCTGTGGTCGGAGCTGAGCGGCCGCCGGCTCCCGGCCCGGGTCCCCGCCGCCTGGCTGGCCGGGCGGGCGGCCAGCCCCGGGCCCGCCCGGCAGGCCGGCTGGCTGGAGCCGCGGCGGCGGCGGCGTGCGGAAGGCGCCTCGGCGGGGGCGCGGGAGGTGGAGGAGCGGAACCAGCGGACGGTGCGGGCGGTGCGGCGCCTGGCCCTGCCGCCGTCGGTGCGGGTCGTCTACCCGCTGGCCTCCCGGGGCGGCGGGACCGGGCGGCTGCCCGGCTGGGAGCCGCGGGCCGGCGAGCACCTGGCCCCGGGTGGGCCGCTGGTCCTGCGCGACCGCTGCCCGGCCTCGCTGCTGCGCCGGCTCGAGGTCGACCCGGGCATCCACGCCTTCGTGCGAGCCCCCTCCCAGGAGCGCGAGGTGCTGGCCCGGATCGCCCAGGAGCCGGCCGGCGAGGTGGTGGTCGCCCACACCCCCGAAGGGGTGGTGGTCGGCTATGTGGCCGTGCTCGAGCCCGAGCCGGGGACCCGCTTCGCCAGCCTGCCCGGGCTGCTGGAGGTCGGGGCCATCGAGGTGGCCACCGGCTGGCGGCGCGGCGGGGTGGCCGGCGCCCTGCTCCGCTTCGCCGTCGAGCCGGACCCGTTCGAGGACCTGATCCTGATCGCCTCCGGCCTGGCCTGGCACTGGGACCTGGACCAGAGCGGCCTCCAGGCCACCTCCTACCGCCGGGTCCTGCGGCGGGTGTTCGAGGGCGCGCGGTTCGAGTCGCTGCACACCGACGAGCCCGAGATCGCCTACCACCCGGCCAACCTGTTCCTGGCCCGCATCGGCACCCGGGTCCCCCCGGCCCGCCGGGCCGCCTTCTCCTCCCGCCTGGTCCGCGGGCATCACCCGCTGCCGTGAGCCCGTCGTCGGTCCTGGACTGGCTGGAAGGGCTGCACGGTCCGTTGCCGTACGTGGCGGTGTTCGTGGTTGCCTTCGCCGAGCATGCGCTGTTCGTCGGGACCTTCGTGCCCGGGGAGGTGATCCTGCCCCTTGCCGGGGTGGCCGCCGCCACCACCGGGGTGCTGGCCTGGCCGGCGGCCGCGGCCTGCGCCACCGCCGGCGGCCTCCTGGCCGACCAGCTCACCTACTGGCTGGGCAGGCGCCTGGCCGCCCGGCGGGGCAACCTGCCGGCCACCTCAGGCCAGGACCCGCGCCGGGGCCGCCTGGCCATGCCGGCCGCGGTCGTCCGCGAGCTGTACCGCCGGCACGGCGCCCTCGCCCTGGTCCTCGGGCGGTTCGTGGCCGGGGTGGCCCCGTTCGTCGCCCCCGGCGCCGGCTGGGCGGGCATGCCCTACCGCCGGTTCCTGCCCGCGAACGCCCTGGCCAACGTCCTGTGGGGCCCGGTGATGGTCGGGACCGGCTACCTGTTCGGGATCCAGGCGGCCAGGCTCCAGGGCCCCTGGCGCTGGGCCGGCCTGGCCGTCACGGTGGCGGTGCTCGCCGCGGCCTTCCTGCGCCTGCGGTCGATCGGGACCGACCTGGCCCGCTCGACCGATCGTCGGACCGGCGACATGCGCGACGCTTGACCGGTAGTTGAGGCACAACCCCCGAACCTGTTTCATACCCGGTCTGTGATGCGGACCAGGGAGGAAATGGCGCAGTCCCCCCAGACCAAGCGCCGCCCGGTGGGCGCGGCCATCCTGGCGATCCCGCTGCTGGCGGTCCTGGTCCTTGCCGGCGTCGGCACGGCGGTCAGCCTGCGGGACGGCGCCAGGGCCGAGCGGGTGCGGGGGCTGGCCCCGTTCAGCGGCGCCCTGACCAGCCTGGTGCACGCTCTCCAGCGGGAGCGGAGCCTGTCCGCGACCAGGGCGGCCGCCGCCGGCCAGGAGGCCGGGGTCGCCGGACCGGCCCTCGAGACGGCCCGGCGGGCGGTCGACGGCAGCGCCGCCGCCTACCGCGACGCCGCCGTGCGGGTCGACATCTCGGACCGTGACCGCGGGCTGCACCAGCGCCTCGACGCCGGCCTGACCGCGCTGGCCGGGCTGACGGCGCTGCGCAGCTCGGTCGACACCCCCGCCGCGGGCGGGGACCCGGCCACCGCGTCGGCCGCCGTCTTCCGCCGCTACACCGCGATCGTCGGCGGCCTGCTCGCGGTCGACGCCGAGATCGGGCAGCGCGAGACCGCCCAGGACGCCGGGCTGCTGCGGGCGGTGACCGCCGCCAGCGCCTTCGCCCGCGCCAGCGAGCTGGCCGACCGGGAGCGCGCGGCGGCCGGCCGGGCGGCGGACAGCGGCCGCGTCGAGCAGGCCGACCGCGTCCGGCTGGCCGCGCTCGGCGGCCGCCAGGACGCCCTGCTCGACCAGTTCGGCTCCCTGGCCGACCCCCGGCAGCTGCAGCGCTACCACCGGGCCGTCCCGGCCGCCGAGACCGAGCGGGTCGGCCGCCTGCGCCGGGCCGCCCTCGAGGCCGACGAGGGACCCGGCGCGGACCTGGCCGGCTGGTCGCGGGCGGCGACGACCAGGTCCGAGCGGATGCAGGCGGCCGAGCCGGCCCTGAACGCCGAGGCGGCCCGCCTGGCCAGCCAGGCCGACCGGACCGCCGACCGCCGAGCCCTGGCCTACGGCGTGGTGCTCCTGCTGACCGCCTGCGCCCTAGTCGTCCTGCTGGTACTGGCCCCCGCCCGTTCCCGTCGTTCCCGCCCCCCCGATACGGCGCACACGTCGGCCCCCGGGTCGGCCCGCGAGCCGGCCTCCACGGTGGCTCACCCGACGGCTCCCAAGGCAGTCCGCAAGGCGGCCCGCAAGGCAGCCCGCAAGGCAGCCCGTCGCCCGGACACGCCGGAACCCCGCCGGCCGCTGGCGAGCCCCCCGGAGGGGGAGCGTAGCCCAGCGGCGATCGGCGGTGGTCCGGTTGTCCACACCCCCCCGGCGGTGGCCGGCCCCGGCCTGGCCGACCTGGCCCGGCGGAGCCAGGACCTGGCCGATCAGCAGCTGGAGCTGCTGGACCGGACCGGGGCGGACCAGGCCGACCCGCGGCTGCCGGGCCGGCTGCTCCAGATCGACCGCCTGGCGGTCAGGGCGCGGCGCAACGCCCACAACCTGATCGTGCTGGCCGGTGGCGAGCCCGCCCGGCAGTGGAGCGGCCCGGCCCCCCTGGCCGAGGTGGCCGCGGCCGCGGTCAGCGACAACCCGGACGCCCCCCGGGTCGACCTGGCCGTGGCCGGCGACCCGCTGGTGCCCGGACCGGCCGCCGACGACCTGGCCAACCTGCTGGCCGAGCTGGTCGACAACGCCACCGCCTACTCCGCCCCCGAGACCAGGGTGACGGTGCGCGGGCAGAAGGTCGGGTCCGGGTACGTCCTGGAGGTCGAGGACCGCGGCCTGGGCATGACCGACGGGGAGCTGGAGGCGGTCAACCGGCGCCTGGCCGGCGACCCGGCGGCCGGCGACGACCTCGACCAGCGGCTCGGCACCTGGGTGGCGGGCCGCCTGGCCGAGCGCCACCAGGTCAGGGTGCAGCTGCGCCGCTCCTCCTACGGAGGGGTGACGGGCCTGGTGTTCCTCCCCGAGGGGCTGGTGGCCGCGCCGGAACCGCACCCTCCGGTGCCGGGTCCCCCGGTGGGGGAGGCTACCCCAGGGGAGGAACCGGTGGCGCCGGTTGTCCACACCCTCCCGCCGCGCCGCTACGTGACCCAGGTTCCCGAGGGCGACCAGCCACTGCCCAAGCGGGCGCCGCACACCAGCCTCGCCCCCGACCTGGCCGCCGGCGACCCGGGCGGCCCCGCCGGCAGCAGCGACCGCCGCCGCCCGGCCGCCCCGGAGGCCCATCCCGGCGCCCGCTCGCCCGACCAGGTCAGGAGCATGCTGACAAGGTACCGCTCCGGCCTGGAGCGCGGCCGGGCCGCGGCCGCCCGCGACCTGCCCGACGACCCCGACGACGACCCGGCGGCCTGACCGGGGTCGTCAGGCGACCTCCCGCCCACCGCCCGCCCGGCGGCATGACCGGGGTCGTCAGGCGACCGTCCTCGCGCCCACCGCCCGGTCAGCGATCCTCCCCGCCGTCCCGGTGGCCCGTGAACAGGGTGCCGGCCAGCTTCCAGGCTCGGGCGCCCACCTCGCGGCCGATCACCTGGCCGGTCAGGTCGGCCTCCCTGAAGTGGATGCCGCCGTAACGCCGCGAGCGGCCGGCCTGGGCGGCGGCGTCGGTGAAGGTCGGCCAGGAGAGGGTGACGTCGGCCGCCGGCGTGGTGTGCGGCTCGACCCGGGAGCTGCCGGCGGCGATGGTCACGGCGGCCCCGAAGCGGTCCGACCCGGTGAACCGGGCCAGCACCTCGGCCGCGGCCGCGCTGAAGGTCGAGTGCCCCGAGACGTACTCGGGGAACGGCGGCGTGGCGATGTAGGGCTGCCAGTCCTCACCCCGGATCCGTCGCGTGCCCAGCCCCGGCCCACCCCAGGCCAGCACCTCCTGGCCGGCGAACAGGTAGCGGATGGCGGTGACGGGCCGCACCGAGTCGTAGGTCCGCTTGGCGTCCCAGCAGGCGATGCCGGCGTCCAGCAGGGCCGCCGAGAGGGCGAAGAACAGCTTGACGTCGTCGTCCAGGTCGTGGCCGTCCCTGGCCGACACCTGCTGGGCGAGCAGGCACCAGTGGCCCGGCGGGGTCTCCGAGGCCGGGCCGTCGGCCCAGTACTCGGCGATCGCCTTGCGCTCGTCGTCGAGGCCGGCGCTGTCGGTGAGGAGTTCCTGGGCCTGGAGCAGGAAGCTGCGCCCCGGGCGGCGTCTCGGCCCGGCCGGCCGCAGCTCCCAGCCCTCCTCGAGCGCGAAGGGGACGACCAGGCCCCACTGGGGGACCAGGAAACGCTGCCCGCCCCCGTCGGGGGTGGCCAGGGGCTGCCAGCGGTTGGGGTCGGCCAGCCGCCCGAGGGAGTTGGCCGGCTCGTAGCCGGTCCAGTCGGCATAGGGGCCGGCCAGCTGGCCGCGGCCCGGGCCGAGGTCACCGAGCTGGTTGGCGCCGTCGCCGTGGCGGAAGGCCAGCACCGCCCTGGCCGCCTGGGCGCCGACAGCGCTCGGCGACCCGTCGGGTCCGATCGCGTCGGGGTCGTAGCCGAGGTCGCTCATCAGCTTGGCGAAGGCGGTCGCCTCGGAGGGGAACAGGTCGGTCAGGGCCCGGTGGGCGGCGAAGCTGACCGCCTCCTCCCTGGCCGCCCGGGTGCGGCCGGCGGGCGGCCGGCGCCACTCGTCGCCCAGCCTGCTCCCGAAGGCGACCTCGTCATGGACCGCCCAGGCGTCGTAGACGGAGGCGTGCAGGAGGTGCAGGGCGCGGGCCACGATCGGCGGGCCCATCCGGGTCCGGCGGACGGCTTCGAGGGCGGCCCTGTTCCAGGCGAGGGCGAGGTTGTCGCTCATGACCGGGCTCCTCCCCGTGGCGACGGTGCGGCCAGCTGCGCGGCTGCTGCCATCTGCCCGGTTCGGCGGAGATCAAACCGTCCGTGCCCGTTTTGTTGCCGCCCCGCCGCCACCCTGCTACGGTTCCTAACAACCGTTCGTTAGGAGCCCGACGTGCAGACCCGGCGGCGCCAGATCGAGGACGTGGCCAGCGCCCTGTTCAGCTCCCGTGGCTATGCCGCGACCAGCATGCGCGACATCGCCAGGGTGCTCGACCTCCAGGGCGGCAGCCTGTACTCCCACATCCCCTCCAAGGAGGCGGTGCTGGCGGCCATCGTGGAGGAGGCGGCCGAGGCCTTCCACGCCGCCGTCCGGCCGGTCGCCGAGCGCCGCGGGCCGGCGGCCGAGCGGCTCCGGGAGATGATCGCGGCCCATGTCCGGGTGGTCACCGGCGCCCGCGAACGGGCCAAGGTGTTCCTGTTCGAGTGGACCTTCCTCGGCGAGGACCACCGCGAGGCGGTGCGGCGCTCCCGCGGCGCCTACCAGGGCTACTTCGAGCGGGTGGTGGCCGAGGGTGTGGCCGCCGGCGAGCTGGAGACCGCCGACCCCCGGCTGGCCGCGGTGTTCATCCTGTCGGCCATGAACGCCATGGCCTACTGGTACCGGCCGGACGGGCCGCTCGATCCCGACGCCCTCGCCGGGCACTACGCGGACCTGTTCCTGCACGGGCTCCAGGCACACGAGGGGAGACCATGAGCGATTCCAGGCGCGTCCAGGAGTTCAACCGGCAGGTGGCCTCCAGCGTCAAGGTGGA
>Ga0307277_10001027_pt1 | contig 10781 bp, 11 predicted proteins | sample ER_DNA_116_FD_194473 | JGI IMG/M metagenome (GOLD analysis project Ga0307277, IMG submission 194473) | Bulk soil microbial communities from the East River watershed near Crested Butte, Colorado, United States - ER_DNA_116 | ecosystem: Environmental > Terrestrial > Soil > Floodplain | place...
ATGGTCCACAGGATGCTCATGGTTCTCCTCGCTTTGCCTTTCTGCAGCAACTTGCTCTTCGATCTTCGGCGACGCCTCAACCAATAGCGTCTTGACGCTTCCCTGCAAGCGGATCATGACGGCTCCGTTTCCTCAACACCAGTGCCGCTCACATCATGCTGTTCGAAAATTTCGCAAGGTGATGGAGTATCGAAGTTCGGTCACTGCGGGAATGCTGTGCTCCCACTCCACCCGCGCCTCACCGCGAAGAAGATAGGCCGATCTCCGCCCTAGCGTAATGGCTGCGCGCTGCCACCCGACACCTGCTTTCCTGCGCAAGCGAAAGGTGCAGGGTGACATCAGCGAAATGCCCACGACGTCGCCGAAGACGGAGCGGTCCTTGTGCCAGCCGATCGCCGCGCCTGGTTGATATTCCGTGACGAGCACGTGTTGCAGGTCGCTGGCCTTCAACATCGCGAAGGCCGCCGCCTGGCTGCGTACCGGCTTGAGAAAGGACGGAATGTCGTCCGTCTTTTGCAAACCTCCGCCGCTGAAATCGTAGCGCCAGCCGAAGGAGACGATTCGGCGTTTGCCAAGGAAGCCATGGAACTCGAATGGCTTGAACGCCAGCTCCTGGAAATGCTTGATCAGGCGCTGCTCCTGCGCGTGCGAGATCAATTCCCCCATATAGCGAAATCCCGCAGGAAATTTCGACGCGGTGTCGAAGAGTTCAGCCTGCTCCATGTCACTTTGGTCGAATGCCTCTGACCTGAAGGCGCGCCGCGGCGTAGCGCGGCACAAAAGAGTGCTCACCAATGACTGGCCTGCTCTTTGGGCTGTTTGGGGCGGCGGTTGCAATCCAGCTGCGGGGCCGATCGCTTGCCAACTGCGCGCGCACAAGGAGTTGCTTCCTGCGCTCTTCTGCGGGACGAAAAATTTCCACTCAGGCCGAGCCCATCCGCTCCGCCGGTACGCTCGTCAGCGCGTCAGTCGGGCGCCGGTACCATTCGTTGGTGCCGCGCTCGGATGTTGGGGAGGACGGCCACACCGGCCTATGGTCCGCCGCTGGGGTGCGCGCGGGCTCGTAGCGTTTGGCAGCGCTGAGCCACGAATTGCGAAATCGGATGAAAAGCTCGCGCGTGTCTTTGTCGGGAGCCTCTGCAGCGCGTGCGGCGTACTCCTCCGCCTTTTGCCAGCAGTATCCGATCTGTTCTCGCATCCCACTTCCCACCACTCGAGCCCGGAGTGGGCTCATCTCCGGTATCTTCCAACTCGGCGAGCGGGACTTAGGTTCCATCGCAGTGCACTTACTCTGCGCGGGGGGAGGATACCGTAACCCGCCGCATCTCGGGGAGAGGTATCGCTTCGGCGGCGACGGCTTCGAATGCCTGACGGATGCCCGCCGACTGCGGCGCGACACCAAATCGCGCCATCATCGCGGGATTGAAACCGAAACTGTCTCCGCGCGTTCATTCGGCCGGGGAGACGAGGTGAGGTAACGTGCGTATGAAAGACGAACTTGCCACAATTCTCGATGCGATGCGCGCCGCCCAGGCGGAGCTCGCTGCTTATCTAAACTCGGCCGATCCTAATGCCGAACTGACGCTCGCGAAGCTCGTGGGCATTCTCGATCGTCGCGAGGTCGTCAGGGCCACGCGGGCCGCGAGTCGGCCGACCGCGGTACCGGAGCTGGCCGAAGCGAGTTGATGCATTCGACGGCTCAGCGGCGCGTCGACCTACGCGGCACTAGCGAACCCGCTGGAGGTCACGGTGGAGTTCGACATCCGGCGCGGGGGCTGGCAGCCGGCGCCCGTGTCCCCGCTGGCGATCCTGGCATCGCAGGGCCGTGTCGGTTCTCAGCGTGCGTTAAAGGCAGCAAATGCGCTCGAAGGGGGGCGATCGGAACATACGGGTGCGCTGCCGCGTTGAACCAGATGGGCTGTAGGGCGCTTTCCCGCATGGGGCGACTGGACGACTATCGCCGTTACGCTAAGGAGTGCTTGGACATGCGAACGCCGTCCAAGACGCAAAATCGCGCGCCTCCTTGTTACAAATGGCACAGGTATGGTTGCGCTTGGCACAGGCGCACGATGCCGAGAAGCACTCCGATCAGGGCTGCGAATAAGAGTCTTCCAGATCAGTCTCCTTCGCAAGTTTCTCCCAAGCCCGGGCCATTTCCTCCAAAATCCGCTGCTGCTGCTCGGTTTTTGCCTGTTGCGCCAAACGGCGGCATTCCTCTGCAAAGCGCTGGTATTGGGTTGACGGTTCCATGCAATGGCAACCGGCCGGCCGACGAGCCGTTCCGAATGCATAGCGCGCCATGCGGATGGAACCGGATGTCGAGAGGAGCGGATGCGCACCGTTGCGGATGCAACGGTCATCACTCGACGATGGTCCCGTCGTCTATCGGCGCGACGATAAGAGGGTGATCGCCCGCCGCCAAGCTCAAGAGTTCGCCAATGCTCGGAGCGCGATCCGTTGCGCTGTTGTGTTGATCCCCTTCGGAGGCGCTGCGGACAAAATAAAAAAACCCCGCCGAGTGGCCGGGGCGGGGCCTTAGACCCGCAGCCACTCCGGGCGAGGAGATGCAGCCGAGGATCCAGCCAACTAATGCGGTCCTTCGCCCTAGGTTCCGTCAGCGCCCGAGTGAAGTCCCCTAAGGCTTCTTATCGGGGGAGGGAAACACCCTATTCGCGTTCTGCCGCACGACGCCGTAGCACTCGCAGGCGATGTCTTCGAGCGCGGCGCGGTCGAGGATTTGGATATGACCCCGGCGGTAGCGGATGAGGCCGGCGCCCTGTAGCAGGCGGGCGGCGATGGTCACGGTGGTGCGGCGAACCCCGAGCATCTGCCCGAGAAACTCCTGCGTCAGCGGGATGACGTTGCCGTCGGTGCAATCGTGCGTTTGCAGCAACCAGCGGCAAAGTCTCGCTTCCAGCGCATGCAGCGCATTGCACGCCACCGATTGCTGCACTTGCGATAGCAACAGATCGTTGTGGCGCACGATCAGGTCGCGAATGGCTTGGCTTTGCACGGCAGCCGCATGAAAGTGGGAGGCCGAGAGCCACGCGGCCGTGCCCGGCAACTGAACGACGGCCCGCGCCATGGTCGTCCTCGCCCCCAATCCAGCGCTGGCGCCGATGACCCCCGCCCGTCCAATGGTCGCGGTTTCCACTGTTGCCCCGCTCTGCATCACTGCCACGAGCGACACCATGCCCGTATGCGGGAAATAGACGTGCTCGATCTGCTCCCCCACGTCGTGCAGCATGACCCCGCGTTCGAGCGCGAGTGTGCGCAAATGCGGCGCCAGTAGCGAAAAGTCGTGCGGCGGCAATGTCGCCAGAAACCGGTTGAATCGGCCGTGCTCAAGCTGCCGGGCAAGAGGGGGCGTGCCGTAAGGCATCCGGGTCGCTCCTGTCAGAATGGAGGCGCTCACAAGGCCACGCCAGACCAAGGCCCATTCCAACGGGTTCGTCCGACCTTATCCCTCCCGCAGACGCTGCGAAAGTTCAAATTTTGCCGCCGGCAGCCCGGGCGACGAGACTAGGCGATTGGTCCGAATGCGGATGCCCGCACTGGCTTGAAGTATGGAAGATAACTCGCGTCGGAGTCGCTCATTGTGTTTCAGCAAGTGAACGGTCATTTCCCGCCGCGCGGCCATTTGCCGAAGGAGCTCCACAATGCCGGGGTGGGAAGAGGGGGTGTTTGAGCTGCCCGGAGCGGCTCCGCGCACCGTTCAAGGCGACGCGTATTGGTCTCTGGGGTCACGAGCTCGAGCGCGGGATGCCCAATGGGGGTGCGGAAGAAGCGGCCGGTCTCGTCCGCCACATCGAGGAACCAACTCGCCCAGCGTCGCGAGTATTCGCGGTGTTCGGGATTGACGAGATCCCGCACCACCGCCAGCGCCTCTTCGCGCGCGGCGATCCGGTTCGACAGTTCCACGCCTTCCTCATCCGGCACGATGCGTTGACCGAAGCTGAGATGGAAAAAGTAGCGCGGCATGATTTCATCTCCCGCTCGACCGGCAAAACGCAAAACGCAAAACGCTATTTCGTTCCCTAGCGCGGCGGAACGCAGATGCAAAAGACTAAAGCCTGGCGGAACGCAGACGCAAAAGACTAACACAAAAAATAGCTCGCGCTGAGTCGCTGATCAGACAGACGCCCCGCGGGAGAGGCATATGATCCATGCTGAGATCATCGGAACAAAAGGTAAGTGATGCGATCCAAGTCCGACCACGCGTGGCGGATGGCTGCCCAATGCGCAAAGCTTGCGCAAGAGGCCGATCAAAAGGACGAGCGCGATTTCTACGTCCGCATGCGCGACTCCTGGATCACGGTAGCGAATAGGTTCGCGTTCCTCGACGCCGTCGACGAGCACGGTCTACCAGGCGAACGGGTTGCTCCCGCCGCCGGGCGTTACATTCCCTATCCCGTGAGCCGCAGCCTCGATCGGCGGCGCAGCCCGGCTCCGCGCCGCTGAGGGCGAGCTGATCAGCCGAAGGCGCGCGAGTCCGAGATCGTGCTCGCGAGGCGCGTCAGCGGCGCAGCGTGCCCACTTTTGATTCCAGCTCTCGACTTATTGGCCAGGGAGCGTCTTTGCACCGCGCTCCGCCCAGGCTACGCACTGAGAGATCGGGTCAGACCGCCTCGCGGAGCTTGACCGCGTCTTCGAGGTCGACGGAGACGAGCTGGGACACACCGCGCTCCGCCATCGTGACCCCGTATAGCCGGTTCATGCGCGCCATTGTGATCGGATTGTGGGTGATGATCACGAACCGCGTGTCGGTCGAGCGCGTCATCTCGTCGAGCAAATCGCAGAAGCGCTCGATGTTGTGATCGTCGAGCGGCGCGTCGACCTCGTCCAGCACGCAGATCGGCGCCGGGTTGGTGAGGAACACCGCGAAGATCAGCGCCAGCGCGGTGAGCGCCTGCTCGCCGCCCGACAGCAGCGACAGCGTCGCCGGCTTCTTGCCCGGCGGCCTGGCGATGATCTCGAGGCCTGCTTCCAGCGGATCCTCGTGCTCGACAAGCTGCAGCTCCGCGGTGCCGCCGCCGAACAGCTCGGTGAACAGATGCTTGAAGTGATTGCTGACCATCTCGAAGGAGGCGAGCAGCCGCTCGCGCGCTTCGCGGTTGAGATTCTGGATGCCCTGACGCAGCCGCTTGATCGCTTCGACCAGGTCGTCGCGCTCCGACGCAAGCGAGGCGTGCTGGGTCTCGACCTCGCGCAGCTCTTCCTCGGCGCGCAAATTGACCGCGCCGAGCCGCTCGCGATCGCGCCGCAGCCGTTCGAGCTTGGCTTCGACCTCGGCCACCTCGGGGAGCGGCTTGTCCGGCGGCATGTCGGCGAGGCTCGCGACCTCGCCGGGCTCGACCTCGAGCATGTCGTGGATCTCATGGGCGATGTCGCCAAGGCGCCGCTTGCCGCCTTCGAAGCGTTCCTCCGCCCGCGCCGCCTCCTCGCGCGCCGCGCCCGTGACTTCGAGCGCCGCGCGCTGCGCGCGGTCGGCTTCGGCAAGCGCGTTTTCGCCTTGCGCGAGCGCATCGGCGGCGGTGCGGCGCACCCCCTGCGCCGTTTCAATCTCACCGATAAGCGCGCGGCGCTTCTCCTCGAACGCGCGCGGGGCATCCGCGAGGCTTGCGCGTTCGCGCTTGGCCTCTTCGACGCGCGCTTGCAGCGTCTCGAGCTGCGCCGCCGCGCCGTCGTTGCGCTCGCTCCAGGCTTGGCGGTCGGCGGCGAGCCCCGTGAGACGGCGTCCAGAAATCTCCGCCTCGCGCGCGAGCGCCTGCGCTTCCGCGCGGACCTCGGCAAGCCGTGCTCGCTGGCCTTCGACCTCGCCGCGGACGGAGGCAAGCTGTGCCTCGATGTCGGCTGCCGGCGGCAGCGCTTGCAGTGCGCGCTGCGCCTCTTCGCGCGCCGCGGCCGCCTCGTCGCGGCTCGCCGTCAGCCGCGCCTTGGCCTCGCTCAGCGCGGAAAGGCGCGCTGCGTCGCGGCCGGCCTCGCGTTCGGCCTGCGCGTGCCGATCGCGCGCCGCCTGCGCATCCTGCTGCAGCGCGCGCCAGCGCGTGCGCGCCGCGGCTTCGGCCTCGGCGGCGCTGCCAACCTCGGCTTCGGCCGCCGCCACCGCCTTTTGCTTGCTCTCCACCTCGCCGCGTACGGCTTTACTGTCAGCCTCGATTTCGGCGAGGCGGTTCTTGCCGGCGAGCCGGCGCGCGGCGCCGGCCGGCGCATCGGCGGCAACGGAGAAGCCGTCCCAGCGCCAGAGGTCGCCTTCCCGCGACACCAAGCGCTGACCCGTCTTGAGCAGCGGCAGAAACCGGGCGGCCTGATCGCGCTCGATCACGCCGATCTGCGCCAGGCGGCGCGCCAGTTGCTGCGGCGCCTTCACGTGGTCGGTAAGCGCGTGCACCCCATCCGGCAGCGTCGGGTCGCTCGCGTCGACGGTGGCGCCCGCCCAGCGCATGGGCGCGGACGGATCGATCGGCGCTTCGAGATCATCGCCGAGCGCGGCGCCGAGCGCGGCCTCGTAGCCCTTGTCGACGCCCACGTGATCGAGCGCGGGCGGCCATAGCGTCTTGGCGTCGACGTGCAAAAGCTTGGCCAATGTCCGCGCTTCGGTGTCCAGGCGCTGCGCGCGGCGCTCGGCCTCGGCGAGCGGACCGCGGGTCACCTCGAGCGCTTGGCGGGCGGCGGAATGCGCGGCTTCCGCGCGCACGGCCGCTGCTTCCGCGTCGGCGGCGGCCGCCTGCGCCGTTTCCGCCGCTTGGGACAGCGGCGCCAGATCCGCGCGCGCCTCGGCGGCGATCTGCGCCAGCTCCGCTTCCACCGCGGCGGTTTCGTGAGCGAGGCGCGCCGCCCGATCGCTGTGCTCGCGCACGGCGCCGTCCAGCGCATTGCGCCGCGCGGTCAGATCGGCGAGCGCCGCGGTGAGTTCGTCGGCGGTCTTTTCCGAGCGCGCCAGCACGGCGTCGGCGTGCGCGACCTCCTTGTCGACGCCCGCGCGCCGTTCGTCGTTGACTTTGATCTCGCGCCCCAACGTCTCCTCTTCGGCGGCAAGCCGCGCGAGCGCGGCTTGCGCGTCGCCGGCCAGCCGCCGTTCGCGCTCGATGTCCTCGGCGAATTGAAGGAGCCTGCGGTCGAGCTCGGCCATGCGTTCGGCGGCGCGCGCTTGCTCGTGATCGAGCGCCTCCCGCGCCATGGTCAGGCGTTGCAGGGCGGCGGCGGCGCGCGCTTCAGCCTCCCGCAAGGCCGGCAGCGCCGCGGCCGCGAGCGCTTGGCGCTTGGAGACCTCGGCCTGTTCCCCGGTGCGCGCGGCGACAATGCGCACCGCCCCGTCCTTGGCGTGCTCGGCTTCGGCCAGTTCGGCATTGGCGGCGAGCCAGCGCAAGTGCAAGAGCGTCGCCTCGGCCTTGCGCACCTGCTCAGCGACGGTGCGGTAGCGGATCGCCTGCCGCGCCTGCCGCTTGAGCGCGTCGATCTGGCCCGCGAGCTGATTGATGACGTCCTCGAGCCGCGCCAGGTTCTGCTCCGCCGCGCGCAGCCGCAACTCCGCCTCGTGCCGCCGCGCGTGCAGGCCCGATATGCCGGCCGCCTCCTCCAGCACGCGCCGACGCTGTTCGGGCTTGGCCTGAATGATCTCGCCGATGCGGCCTTGGTGCACCATGGACGGAGAGCGTGAGCCGGTCGACGCGTCGGCGAAGAGAATGTGCACGTCGCGGGCGCGCACCTCGCGGCCGTTGATGCGATAGGTGGAGCCTGCGTCGCGCTCGATGCGGCGCGAGACGTCGAGCGTGTCGTGCTCGTTGAACTGCGAAGGCGCCTTGCGTGCGCTGTTGTCGATCTGGATCGCGACCTCGGCGTTGTTGCGGCCGGGCCGGTTATTGGTGCCGGAAAAGATCACGTCGTCCATGTCGGCGGCGCGCAGGGATTTGTGCGAGGTCTCGCCCATCACCCAGCGCAGCGCTTCGACCAGGTTCGACTTGCCGCAGCCGTTCGGCCCGACCACGCCGGTGAGGCCCCGCTCGATCAGAAAATCCGTTGGCTCGACGAAGGACTTGAAGCCGAGCAGGCGCAGCCGCGTGAGTTTCATGGGAACACGCCGTTCCAGTCCTAACCGCCCGAAGGCGACCGAGTTCGGTCAGCCCTCGGGCCCGTGGGGAGGGTCGAGCGGTGGGTGGAGGGTCGCCGCATCGACCGGCACAATGAATCGCCGAACGCGATTCCGCAACAGAAAGAACGCGTTATCCCGCCCGCGCTGGCGGGGGCGCGCGGCCGGGGCAGCCGAACGACCGGGTGACCGGCTCTGCTCAACCAGCGGGGAAAGTGGTTAAAAAAGCGTTATCAGCCCTTGAGATAGGGGGCGACCTGCTTGTCCAGCTCCTCGGGGGTGAGGGCGCCGCGGACCGTCTTTCCATTGATGAAAAAGGTCGGGGTGGAATTCACGTTGAACTTTTGCGTTGCGCGGGTGCGCTGTTCCTCGAGGCCGGTGAGCATTTGCTGATTCGCGAGGCATTCGTCAAAGCTCTGCTGGGTGAAGCCAGCCTGCTTGGCGATAGCGAACATCGGCTGCAGCGGCTTTTGCACCACCCAATCCTTCTGCTGTGCAAAGAAGGCGTCGATCAGCGGGAAAAATTTGTCCTTGCCGGCACAGCGCGCCAGCATGGCGGCGGCGGCCGCGAGCGGGTCGAGCGGAAACTCCCGGAAGATGAAGCGCACTTTGCCGGTGTCGATGTATTTCTTCTTCATCTCGGGGTAGGTGGTCTCGTGAAAATGGCTGCAGTGCGGGCAAGTCATCGAGGCGTATTCGACGATGGTGACCGGAGCATCCGCCTGGCCTTGGATCTCGTCGCCGAGCGGACCCGGCACGAGCAGATCGGCCATGGACACGTCCGCGCCGGTCGATGTCTGCGCCGCCGCAGTCTCGATGGGACTCCACAGGTAAACGCCGGTGCCGCTGGCGGCGATGATTGCGGCGACCGCGGCTGCGCCCAGGAGCACATGGCGACGCGTCAGGGTTGGGGTCTCTGTGGTCATGGCCTCTACATCCGTCCGAAGGAGCCCGCTTTCGCGCATATCGGTCGCCTGAGCCGATCGGCGCAAGCCCGCTATCCGCAAGCCGCCAATGTGGCAATGCCCGGCGACGCTGCCAAGGCCTTACGGTCACGACCGCTTGATCGCCGCCCCCAGCCGGCCGAGGGCGTCGCGCAGCTTTTCGTCCGTGATGTCCGAGAGATGCGCCGCGATGCGCGCCGCCTCCTCGGCATCGACGGAGGGTTGCGGCTCCGGCGCGCGCCGGCGAAGCGGCGCTTGGCGCAGCCGCAGGCTGCCGACCGCCTGCCAGCCGAAGAAGCGGTTCACCCGCTCGAGAACGACGCCCGAGAGGTGCTGGATCTCCACAGCCGTCGGCCCCTCGACCCGCAGCACAAGAACCCCCGGCTCCGGGGTTTCTCCGTCCGCGGGCCGCGGCCATTGGATTTTATCCGGCTCAGAATGCTCGGCGATCTCCGCGCCGACGATCTCGCCCCAGCGCGTCACGAGCTCGGTCGAGACGAACCCCTGCTTGGCGAACGCCGCATTGAGCGTCCGTTGCAGGACGTCCGCCAATGGTCTCGGGAAGGATTTGCCGGGCTTGTTCATGCCGCAAGGCTCTGCCACATCGCGCGGCCATGACGCTAGCAGTTGGAACGCAGCGGCGAAAGCGCGCGTCACATCGCGTGGAGGCGCGGAGCGCTGATCTCCTGGCCTGGTACGACCGCCATCGCCGCGTGCTTCCCTGGCGCGCCGCGGCGGGCGAGCGGCCCGATCCCTATCGCGTGTGGCTCTCCGAAATCATGCTGCAGCAGACGACCATCAAGGCGGTCGTGCCATACTTCGCGCGGTTCACTGCGCGCTGGCCGAACGTGCACGCACTCGCAGCGGCATCGCTCGATGACGTGCTCAAACTGTGGGCCGGCCTCGGCTATTACGCACGCGCGCGCCATTTGCACGCTTGCGCCAAGACCGTGGTCGAGCGGCACGGCGGATGCTTCCCGCAAAGCGAAGCAGCGCTGGCCGCGCTGCCCGGCGTCGGTCCCTACACCGCGGCAGCAATCGCCGCGATTGCCTTCGATGCGCCGGCCGCGGCGGTCGACGGCAACGTGGAGCGGGTGGTGGCGCGGCTCTTCGCCATCGAGGAGGAGTTGCCCGCGGCCAAGGCCGAGGTTCGCCGGCTCACCCAAGCCCTTCTCCCGGCCGAGCGAGCCGGCGACTTTGCGCAAGCGCTGATGGATCTCGGGGCCACGATCTGCACGCCGAAAGCGCCGGCCTGCGCGCTCTGTCCCTGGCTGCGCGCGTGCGCCGCTCGCCGTCGCGGCGATCCCCAAACCTTTCCGGTCAAGGCGCCGAAAAAGCAAGGACAGCTGCGTCGCGGAGCGGCGTTCGTCCTCCTGCGCGGCGACGGCTTCGTGCTCCTGCGCACGCGTCCGCCGACGGGATTGCTCGGCGGCATGAGCGAGGTCCCGACAACCCGATGGACGCCTGAATTCGATGGCGGCACCGAATTGGCCCCACGGCTTCGCGACACGCAGCCGAAATGGCGGCGCATCGCCGGCGTCGTCACCCACGTGTTCACGCATTTCCCGCTGGAGCTCGTCGTCTATACCGCCGAGGTTGCGCCGCGTGCGGCGCCGCCGGGCGGCGCGCGCTGGGTCGCGCTTGCGGAGCTTGCCGACGAGGCGCTGCCCAATGTCATGCGCAAAGTGCTGGCGCATGCGCTAGGATAGCGCTGACACGATCCGCAGAGATCGTCGTCCAGCACGGGA
>Ga0307277_10001028_pt1 | contig 10771 bp, 10 predicted proteins | sample ER_DNA_116_FD_194473 | JGI IMG/M metagenome (GOLD analysis project Ga0307277, IMG submission 194473) | Bulk soil microbial communities from the East River watershed near Crested Butte, Colorado, United States - ER_DNA_116 | ecosystem: Environmental > Terrestrial > Soil > Floodplain | place...
CCATCTTGGCCGCCCGCCGGGTCTTGCCGCCCGACTTGATGGTCCCGGCCGAGGCGTCGGCCCCGCGCATGAACGACACCGGCCCCGAGGCCTCACCGCCATGGCCGAGCTGCTCCCGGGAGGAGCGGATGGTCGACAGGTTGATGCCCGACCCCGACCCACCCTTGAAGATCATGCCCTCCTCGACATACCAGTTGAGGATCGAGGGCATGGTGTCGGAGACCGCCAGGATGAAGCAGGCCGACGCCTGCGGCTCGGGCTCGACCCCGACGTTGAACCAGACCGGGGAGTTGAAGGCGGCCTTCTGGTTGACCAGCAGGTGGGTCAGCTCGGCCTGGAACGCCTCGGCGTCGGGGTCGGTGGCGAAGTAGCCGTCCTTGGCGCCCCAGCGGGTGATGGTGCCGGCGACCCTGTCCACCATCTGGCGGACCGAGTGCTCGCGCTGGGGGGTGCCGAGGGGGCCGCGGAAGTACTTCTGGGCGACGATGTTGGTGGCGTTCTGCGACCAGGTGGCGGGGAACTCGAGGTCGCGCTGCTCGAAGGCGGTCGTGCCATCGCGCCAGTTGGTGATGACGGCGTCCCTGCGCTCCCAGGTCAGCTCGTCGTAGGGATGGGTTCCCTCGGTCGTGAACAGGCGACGCACCTGGAGGCCCCGGCGGGCGGGGCCGTGCTCGACGGACAGGGCATCCCGGGTCTTGGCCACGATGATTGACCTCCTGCGACCCCCGTGCTGGCCGGGGTCGCGCACCTCCGTCCCCTGGAGAAGCGGCGCTGAGCGGGTGCTGCGGACCGGGTCAGCAGGGCCGAGCGGGACGACGAACGGACAGATCCACGAAGTACAGCGATGTGATTAAGCACCGATCGGGCGCCGGGGTCAAGCACCCCGGACACAAGATGTTGTGGAAAACTTGCCATCAGCGACCGATTATACCACTATATGTTGTGGTGGCCGGCGCCGGCCGGCCAGGGAGGATTGCCGTGCGTTGCCCCTTCTGCGGGTCCGACGAGGACCGCGTGGTCGACTCCCGACCGTCCGAGGACGGGGGGACGATCCGTCGCCGGCGGGCCTGCGCGGTCTGCGGTCGACGCTTCACCACCTTCGAGCGGGTCGAGGAGGCGCCGCTGCTGGTCCTCAAGCGCGACGGCTCCAGGGAGCAGTTCGAGCTCGGCAAGCTCGTGTCCGGCCTCGAGAAGGCCTGCAAGAACCGTCCGATCTCGCACGCCGAGATCCTACGCATCGCCAGTGACATCGAGGAGGCGGTCCGGGCCAGGGGCCAGCGCGAGGTCGAGAGCCAGGAGGTCGGCATCGAGCTCCTCAACGCCCTGCGCGAGCTGGACCCGGTCGCCTACATGCGGTTCGCCAGCGTCTACAAGGACTTCCAGGACCCGGCCGACTTCGAGCGCGAGCTGGAGGACCTCGGCTCCCTCCGCAAGTCCACGCCCCCCAAGCCCCGCTCGAACGCCGGCGCGTCCTGACCCCCACCGAGGGTGGACCCTCCAGCTAGCGCTCGGGGGCGGGGATCGACAGCTCCTGTCCGGCCTGGAGCCCGCCGCGCAGGTCGTTGGCCTCGATCAGGCCGTCCACCACCGGACGTGGGTCGCGTCCGGGGGCGACCCGCCGGGCGATCGACCAGAGGGTGTCCCCGGGCTCGACCACGTAGGTGACCTGGGGCGCCGGCCGGTCGGGCCCGTCGCCGCGGGCCAGGCCGGGGGCGACCAGGAGGAACACGGCCACGACGAGGACGATGGCGAGCGCCCGGGCACGCATCGGGCCGACCTCCCTTCGCCTGGCCCCGGTCAGGGGGAACACCTGTTCGAACCACCCCCTATGCTGCCCGAACACGTGTTCGCTGTCAACCGTGTCCACAACCATCGAACTGGTGTTTGCCTAAGGGCAACCTCGCTGCTAGAGTCCGGTTCATCAGGCGGCAGCGGATCCGGGCGCGAGGGGGTACAGCGATGACGGAGGAACTCACCACCAGGCAACGACGCATCCTGGAGGTGATCCGCGACGCGGTCGCCGACCGGGGCTATCCCCCGTCCATCCGCGAGATCGGCGAGGCCGTGGGGCTGACCTCGACCTCCAGCGTCCACTCCCAGCTCGAGGCGCTCCAGCGCAAGGGCTTCATCCGCCGCGATCCGACCAAGCCCAGGGCCATCGAGGTCCACCTCGAGGAGCCGGTGGCCGCGATGCCGCGGCCGCTGCCCACCTACGTCCCGCTGATGAGCGCGCCGGTCGCCGCCGGTACCGGCACGCTGGCCGAGGACGTGGTCGAGGAGCTGCTGCCGCTGCCGCGTGAGCTGGTCGGCCAGGGCCAGCTGTTCATGCTCCAGGTCCGAGGGGAATCGATGGTCGGCGCCGGCGTGCTGGACCGGGACTACGTGGTCGTCCGACGCCAGGACTCGGCCGACAACGGCGACATGGTCGCCGCCCTCCTCGCCAACGACGAGTCCGAGGCCACCATCAAGCACTTCTCCCGCCGGGGCGGCCACGTCCAGCTGCTCCCCGACAACCCCGCCTTCGACCCGATCGACGGCGACCAGGCCCAGATCCTGGGCAAGGTCGTCGCCGTCCTGCGCCGCCTCCGCTGAGCGGCTGGCTTACCTGACCAGCGGGCCCTGACGAACGGGTTGCGGCCCGGCGAGCTGGTACGGGGTGAGTGCGCTGGCCAGGGCGGCGGGGGCGCGGAGGTGGAGGCGGGTGCCTTCGGGGAGGTGGTCGACGCCGAGGATCTCGCCCTCGCGGTGGGCGCGGTCGACCAGGTCGCCGCGGTCGTAGGGGACCAGGGCGGTCAGCTCGACCTCGGGGTGGGGCAGGCGGCCGGCGATGGCGGCGAGCAGGTTGTCGATCCCCTCACCGGTCGTGGCCGAGATCATCGGGACCCCGGGGAGCAGGCGGGCCAGGCGGGCGCGGGTGACCTCGTCGAGCAGGTCGGCCTTGTTGAGGACCAGCAGCTCGGGCACGTCGGCGGCGCCGACCTCACCGAGGACGGAGCGGACGGCGGCCATCTGCCCGGCGGGGTCGGGCTGGGCGGCGTCGACCAGGTGGACGATCAGGTCGGCCCGGGCGACCTCCTCCAGGGTCGACTTGAACGCCTCGACCAGGTCATGGGGCAGCTTGGCGATGAACCCGACGGTGTCGGTGAAGGTCGCGGCCCGCCCACCGGGCAGGTCGAGGCGCCGGGTGGTGGGGTCGAGGGTCGAGAACAGCTTGTCCTCGACCAGCACCCCGGCGCCGGACAGGCGGTTGAGCAGGGTCGACTTGCCGGCGTTGGTGTAGCCGACCAGGGCCACGGCGGGGACGCCGGCGCGCTCGCGGCCGCGGCGCTTGACGTCCCGGGTCCGGGCCATGTCGACCAGGTCGCGGCGGAGCTTGGTGATGCGGCGGCGGATGCGGCGCCGGTCGACCTCCATCTTGGTCTCGCCGGGGCCGCGGGTGCCGATCGGTCCGGCCGAGCCCATGCCGCTGCCGACCCGGGTCAGGCTCTCGCCCCAGCCGCGCAGCCGGGGCAGCATGTAGTTGAGCTGGGCCAGCTCGACCTGGGCCTTGCCCTCGCGGCTGGTGGCGTGCTGGGCGAAGATGTCGAGGATCAGCACGGTGCGGTCGATCACCTTGGCGTCGACCAGCTCCTCCAGGTGCCGGAGCTGCCCGGGCGACAGCTCGTCGTCCATGATGACGGTGTCGGCCCCGAGCGCCCTGACGGTGGCGGCCAGCTCCTTGGCCTTGCCCTTGCCGATGAAGGTGCCGGCGTCGGGCCGGGCCCGGCGCTGGACCATGGTGTCGAGCACCTCGGCCCCGGCCGTCTTGGCCAGCCGGTGCAGCTCCTCGACCGAGCGCTCGGCCTGCTCCACCGACCCGTCGACGGCCACGCCGACGAGCACCACCCGTTCCAGGCGGAGCTTGCGCAGCTCGACGAGCTTGACCTCGTCGGCCGGACGGGCCGGGGTGGTGGTCGCCGGTCCGCCGTCGGCCCGCTGGGCGCCGGTCCCGGAATCGGTCACGATATGTTCAGTCATCGCCTCCACCGTAGCGGGTGGCTCGCGTTCCGTCCCGCGATTTCCGGCGGCGCGGGTCCGGGTTCCTCCGGCACCCGGCCCGCCCGGCCCACCGGCCACGGGCGCCTACCGGCCGACCAGCGCCTTGCGGACCCGTTCGCAGCCCTCTTCGAGGCGGCTGTCGGGGATGGTGATGGACAGGCGGATGTAGCCCTCGCCGCTCGGGCCGTAGCCGGTGCCGGGGGCCACCACCACGCCGGCGTCGTCCAGCAGCCGGGCGGTGAAGTCGACGCTCGACTCCCCCGGCGGGGTCGGCAGCCACGCATACAGGGCGCCCTTGGGGGCCTCGACCTTCCAGCCGGCGTCCCAGAACACCTCCATGATCCGGTCGCGGCGGCGCTTGTAGGTGGCCAGCAGCTCCGGCAGGTGGGGCATGCCGCTCTCCAGGGCGGCGACCCCGGCCCGCTGCACGGCGTTGAAGATGCCGGAGTCGATGTTGGTCTTGACCCGGCCGAGCGCCTCGATGGCGACCGGGCTGCCGACCGCCCAGCCGATCCGCCAGCCGGTCATGTTGAAGATCTTGGACAGCGAGCCGAACTCCAGGGCCACCTCGCTGGCGCCCGGGACCTCCAGCACCGACGGGGCGACGAAGCCGTCGTAGGTGATCTCGGAGTAGGCGTTGTCGTAGGCGAGCAGCAGGTCACGCTCGGCCGCGAACCGGACCGCCTGCTCCAGCTGGTCGACTCCTGCGACGGCGCCGGTCGGGTTGGACGGGTAGCAGAGCCACAGCAGCTTGGCGTCCGGGGCGGTCGAGGGGTCGACGGCGGCCAGGTCGGGGAACCAGCCGTCCTCGGCGCTGAGCGGGATGTGCACCGGCTGGCCGCCGGCCAGGATGGTCCCGACCTCGTAGACCGGGTAGCCGGGCTCGGTCACCAGCACCTGGTCGCCCGGGTCGACGAACGCCCAGGGCAGGTGGGCGATCCCCTCCTTGGAGCCGATCAGGGGCAGGACCTGGGTGTCGGGGTCCAGCTCGACCCCGAAGCGGCGCCGGTAGAAGTCGGCGATGGCCCGCCGGAACGACGGCAGCCCGAAGTAGCTCGGGTACTGGTGGGTCGATGGGTCGCTGGCCGCCCTGGCCAGCTCCTCGACCACGAAGCCGGGGGTGGGCAGGTCGGGGTCGCCGACGCCGAAGGAGATGACGTCGACGCCTGCCGCCTTGCGCTCGGTCACCTTCCGGTCGATCTCGGCGAACAGGTAGGGCGGGATGGCGTCGATGCGGCGTGCGGTGCGCATGGGCTGGGCAGTCTCCTCGCGTGGAGGTCCGGCTTGAACGGGCGGTCCGAGCTGGCAGCCTACCGCCAGCGGGGCGGCGGTGCCGGGGCGCGCTCCCGGGCGCTCGGGCTCGTCGACGCCGCGGCGTGGTGCGGGTGCTCGGACTCAGCGGACCCGCAGCTCGCCGTTGCCGATCTGGGCCAGGGAGCCCTCGGTGCGCCGGCCCTCGGCCCGGTAGACGAATTCGATGACCTCCCCGCCCTCGACCTTGGCGATGGCGTCGCGCCCGGTCATGGCGTCCTGGATGTCGCCCTCCCCGCCCGGGCGGGCGACGAACCGGACCAGCTCGGGCTGGGCCGGGAACCGCTGGCCGTTGCCGGTGGTGTAGCCGAACAGGAGCCGGGCCAGCTCGGACTTGGAGTCGAGCGGCCGATGCTCGGCGAGACGATGGTCGAAGACCAGCACGTCGTACATGGAGACGGCCCCTTCTGCACGGTTTGCGGCAGTCTACGGCACGGTCCCCACCAACGGTACGCGGCGCGGTCCGGTGGCGTCGGCTACCGGATCGAGTCGAGGAACTCGTCGGTCAGGGTGCCGTGGGCGACCTCGCGGGCGGGGCCGGTCATGCGGACGGTGCCGCCGGGCGTCCAGTCGAGCTCGAGGCGGCCGCCGCGCAGCTCGACGGCCAGCGGCCGGCCGGCCAGGCCCCTGACCTGGGCGGCCACGGCGACCGCGCAGGCGCCGGTCCCGCAGGCCAGCGTCTCGCCGACGCCCCGCTCCCAGGTCCGCTGGCGCACGGTGGCCCGGTCCAGGACCTGGGCAAACTCGACGTTGGTCCTATCGGGGGCGAAGGCCGGGTGGTGCTCCAGGGTGGGGCCGAGGGTGGTCACCGGCGCCTCGCCGACGTCGTTCACGAACACCACCGCGTGCGGGTTGCCCATGGACAGGCAGGTGGCGGTGACCTTCTCGCCGTCCACCTCCAGGGTGCGCTCCTCGTCCAGGGTGGGAGGGCCCATGTCGACGGTGACCCGGTCGATGTCGCCGCGGTCGTCGGCGTGCAGCTCCAGGTGCTTGACCCCGGCGCGGGTCTCCAGGTCGAAGGCGCCGCCGACGTGGCCGCGGTCGCCCAGGTACTTGCCGACGACCCGGACCCCGTTGCCGCACATCTCGGCCAGCGAGCCGTCGGCGTTGCGGTAGTCCATGAAGAACGGGGCGGCGGTGCCGGGGGTGATGCGGATCAGGCCGTCGGCCCCGACGCCGAAGTGGCGGTCGCAGACCGCCCGGACCAGCTGGGGGGTGATCCGGTGGCGGTCGGTCAGGTCCTCGACGACCACGAAGTCGTTGCCGGTGCCGTGCGCCTTGACGAACTCCACCCGTCAACCCTTCCCGTATGCCTCCAGGGCCCAGGCGACCCGCTGCGGCCCGGGAGGAAGGGTACTCCATCGCACCCGTGGGTCCCTGCGGAACCAGGCCAGCTGGCGGCGGGCGTAGGCCCGGGTCCGCCTGACCACCGCCTCCAGCGCCTCGGGGACCGGCGTGCCCCGCTCGACGGCGTCGAGCAGCTCCTTGTAGCCGAGGGCCTGCCTGGCCGTCCGGGACAGCGGCCGTTCGGCCAGCTGCCGGATCTCCTCGACCAGCCCGGCCTCGGCCATCGCCGCCACCCGCTCGGCCACCCTGGCCCGCAGCAGCTCGGGGCCGGGGTCGAGGCCGAGCACGGTCAGCCGGTAGCGCGAGACGGGGGTGTCCATGGCCGCCCGGAACGACGAGAAGGGCCGGCCGGTCAGCTCCATCACCTCGAGGGCGCGGACCGTGCGGCGCAGGTTGCCGGGCTGGATCCGGGCGGCCGCCGGCGGGTCGGCCGCGGCCAGCCGGCGGTACAGCTCGGGCAGGCCGACCTGGGCCGCCTCGGCCTCCAGCCGGGAGCGGACGGCCTGGTCGGTCGGGGGGAAGACGAACTCGTCGACCACGGCGTGGAAGTAGAGGCCGGACCCGCCGACCAGCAGGGGCGACCGTCCCCGGCCGAGCACCTCGGCGATCGCGGCCCGGGCCAGCGGCTGGAACCGGGCCACCGAGAACTCCTCGCCGGGATCGACCAGGTCGACCAGGTGGTGGGGCACCCGGGCCCGCTCCCGGGGCGTCGGCTTGGCCGTCCCGATGTCCATCCCCCGGTAGACCAGCATGGCGTCGGCACTCACCACCTCGGCCCCGAGCCGCTCGGCCAACTCCAGCGCCAGCTCGGTCTTGCCCGCGGCCGTCGGCCCCACCAGGGCCAGGACCGGCCCCGGCCTCGGGTCGGGCACCGCCGGGGGCCGGGTCGGCGCGGTCATGGCGTGGTGAGGAGGGCGGCCGGGGGCCGGGGGGAGGCGGTCACGGCGCGGTCAGGAGGGCGACCAGGTAGCCGACGCCGTAGGGCGCGTCGTCGTAGAGGATCTGGCCGCGCATGGGCGGGCCGCGGTCGCAGGCGCCGGCGAGGACCTGGAGGGGGACCCGGCCGGCGACCAGCAGCTCGCCGGCCTGGGTCGGGTCGAGGTCGAGCAGCCGTTCCGGCTTCCCGGCCCGGAACGCCTCGGCTACCGAGGCGTCGAACCCGACCGCCTCGGGCCGGAACGCCCCCGGGGCCCGTTCGGTGCGGCACGCCGACAGGTCCCCCATCGCCACCAGCCCGACCTGCCCACCCGCCGGGCCGACGCCGGTCAGGGCGTGGCCGATGGCGGCGGCCGCGTCCGGCCCCAGGGACGGCGGGACGGTGGCGGCGAACACCCGGCTGGGCGGCGCGTCGACACCGGCCAGCAGGTGGGCGGCGACGGCCAGCGACAGCGGCAGCTCGTCGAGCCGGGACGGTGCCGGGAGGCCGGGCAGGTCGAGGTCGACCTGGGCCGGGAGGGTGACCTGGACGTCGGCGCCGTAGGCCCGGAACGACCCGGGAGCCGAGGGCCCGGGCACCGCCCAGGCCGGCCCGCCGCCGACCACGACGGTCAGGTCGGCCGCACCCAGGACGGCGGACAGCCCCCGGCGGCAGGCGGCCCGCAGCGGGTCGAGCTCGGCCGCCGCGCCGCCGGCCAGCCCGGCCACCAGCAACGGCGGGTGCGGCAGGACGGTGGCCGCCACCAGAGCCGGGTGCGGCCGCGGCAGGACGCCCTCGGCCGCGACCGGGCTCGGGGACGGAGGTGGCGGGAAGGCCCCGACCCGGACCGGGCCCGGGGACGGATGCGGGAGGGGGGCGTCGGTGCCGACCGGCGGCATGGGCCGACCGTCAGCCGACCAGCGGCAGGGGCACCGCTCCGGCGGGCAACGGCCCTGGCGCTGGCGCGGCCGCGCACGACCCGCCCACCGGCCGCGGACGGTGGTCCAGCACCGGCCCCCCGACCAGGTGGTGCGGCGCCGCCTGCTCGACCCGCACCGTCACCAGGTCCCCGGGCGCCACCTCGACGACCCCGGCCCCCGGGTCGGCCACGCGCCCACCGGCCCCGGGCTCTCCGACGGCCGGGGCGCGGAGGGATCCACCGGCCCCGGGGCCCTCGACCCCCGCCCCCGCCCGGTGGTGGCCGCCCCCATCCGCGGCCGGCGGCGCCGGGAAGTGGCAGAGCTTGTTGGTGCGGGTGCGGCCCGACATGCGGGTGGGGTCGGTCTTGGAGGTGGACTGCTCGACCAGGAGCTCGACCTCGGTGCCGAGGAGGGCGCGGTTGGCGTCGAGGCTGATGCGCTCCTGGAGCCGGAGGAGGCGCTGGAAGCGGTCCTTGACCACGCCGGGGGGGACCTGGTCGGGCATGGTGGCGGCTTCGGTGCCGGGGCGGGGGGAGTACTGGAAGGTGAAGGCGGAGTCGAACCGGGCCTGCTCCACCAGGTCGAGGGTGTCGGCGAAGTCGGCCTCGGTCTCGCCGGGGAAGCCGACGATGATGTCGGTGGAGAAGGCGAGACCGGGGATGGCGGCGCGCAGGCTGCCCAGGATCTCGAGGTAGCGGCGGCGGCGGTAGCCGCGGCGCATCAGCCGCAGGACCCGGTCGGAGCCGGACTGCAGCGGGAAGTGGACGTGCTCGCACAGGGGCCGGCAGGCGGCCATGGCCTCGACCACGTCCTCACGGAAGTCCTTGGGGTTGGGGCTGGTGAACCGGAGGCGCTCCAGGCCCTCGACCCCGTCCAGGGCCCGCAGCAGGTCGCCGAACAGCTGGCGGTGCCCTGGCAGGTCGGTGCCGTAGGAGTTGACGTTCTGGCCGAGCAGGCTCACCTCGAGCACGCCGGCGTCGGCCAGCGCCTGGACCTCGGCGACCACGTCCCCGACCGGACGGCTGCGCTCCTTGCCGCGCAGGCTGGGGACGATGCAGAAGGTGCAGGTGTTGTTGCAGCCGACGCTGATCGCCACCCAGGCCGACCAGTCGCTGGCCCGCCGGGCCGGGAGGGCGGAGGGGAAGCGCTGCATCTCGTCGAAGAACTCGGCCTGGGCGGTGCCCTGGTCGCGCGCCCGGCGCAGCAGGACCGGCAGGCTGTGCAGGTTGTGGGTGCCGAAGACCACGTCGACCCAGGGGGCGCGCTCCAGCACCCGGTGCTGGTCCTTCTGGGCCAGGCAGCCGCCGACGGCGATGGTCAGCCCGCGTCTGGCCTTGGTGGTGGCCAGGTGGCCGAGGGTGCCGTAGAGCTTGTTGTCGGCGTTCTCGCGCACCGCGCAGGTGTTGAGGACGACCAGGTCGGCGTCGTCCAGCCCGGCGGCCCGTTCCAGGCCCTCGGCCTCCAGCAGCCCGGCCAGCCGCTCCGAGTCGTGCTCGTTCATCTGGCACCCGAAGGTGCGAATCAGGTAGCGCTCAGTCATCGAGCCGGATGGTACCCGGCGAGCAGTCTCACCGGGGACTCCCCGCGTCCCTCCTGGTCACTTGGCGTACTCGATGCTGCGGATCTCGCGGACCACGGTGATCTTGATCTGCCCGGGGTACTGGAGCTCCTGCTCGACCCGCTTGGCCATGTCGCGGGCCAGGACCTGGGCGGCGACGTCGTCGACGTCCTCGGGCTTGACCATGATCCGGACCTCGCGCCCGGCCTGCATGGCGAACACCTTGTCGACACCGGGGTAGCTGCCGGCGATCTCCTCGAGGCGCTCCAGGCGCTTGACGTAGGACTCGAGCGTCTCTCGCCGCGCCCCGGGGCGGCCGCCGGAGATGGCGTCGGCGGCCTGGGTGAGCACGGCCTCGATGGTGCGCTGCTCGACCTCGCCGTGGTGGGCCTCGATGGCGTGGACGACCTCGGGCCGCTCCTTGAGCCGGCGGGCCAGCTCGGCCCCGATGATGGCGTGCGAACCCTCGACCTCGTGGGTGAGCGCCTTGCCGATGTCGTGGAGGAACCCGCAGCGCTTGGCCAGGGCGACGTCCATGCCCAGCTCGGAGGCCATGATGCCGGCCAGGTGGGCGGTCTCGATCAGGTGGCGCAGCACGTTCTGGCCGTAGGAGGTGCGGTACTTGAGCCGGCCGAGGACGCGGACCAGCTCGGGGTGCAGGTCGGTCATGCCGACCTCCAG
>Ga0307277_10001029_pt1 | contig 10766 bp, 10 predicted proteins | sample ER_DNA_116_FD_194473 | JGI IMG/M metagenome (GOLD analysis project Ga0307277, IMG submission 194473) | Bulk soil microbial communities from the East River watershed near Crested Butte, Colorado, United States - ER_DNA_116 | ecosystem: Environmental > Terrestrial > Soil > Floodplain | place...
CGGTGCGCTGCATCGCCAGGTTCGGCGCGTGGTCCGTCACGGCGTAGTAGGCGTAGCGCTTGGCGGCAGCCGCCTCCAGCATCTGTTCGAGGGTGGCGACGCCGTCGGTGAGGTCGGTGTGCGTGTGCAGGTCGCCGCGCATCTGCTTCAGGGTGACCACCTGCGGCAGTTCGCCAGCGAGCGCCGCCTCGATCTCTCCTCGATCCTCGCGGAGCGTCGGTTCGATGTACGGCAGCCCGAGTCGTTCGTAGACCTCAGTCTCGGTCTCGGCAGCGATCAGCGCATCGGTCTCTACCTCGAAGAGGCCGTACTCGTTCAGCTTGAGGCCCTTGCGCACGGCCATCTCGCGTATCCGCACGTTGTGGGGTTTCGAGCCGGTGAAGTAGATCATCGCGGCACCCCACGCCTCCCTCCGGATCACCCGCAGATCCACCTGCAATCCCGAGCGCGTCACGACGGAGGACTTCGTGTCACCGCGCCCGAGGATCTGGTCCACGTCCTGGTGCGTCGTGAAAGCATCCATGATCGGACCGGACGTCTCGCTCGCGACCAGGAGGTCGACGTCGCCGATCGTTTCGGCCATCCGCCTCAGGGAGCCGGCGTGGTCGGCGCGTTGGACGCCGGGGATCGTGCGGAGACGCTCGAGGAAGGATCCCGCCACACCCATCGCCACGTCGATCGTGACCCTGCCCGTGTCGCGCTGTGCGCGCTGGACGGCCTCGAGCACGTTCTCCTCGGTCTTCGCAGAGAAACCCTTGAGACCCCGGAGTCGCCCGTCTCGCGCGGCGGCCACGAGTTGGTCGAGGCCGTCGATCCCGAGCTCTCGGTAGACCACCATCGCCTTCTTGGGACCGAACCCGGGGATCGCGGTCATGGTGCGGACGCCCGGTGGCACCTGCGCTCGGAGCCCCTCGAGTTCGGGGAACGTCCCGGTCTCCAGCACGCTGCGAACCTTCTCGGCGATCGACTTCCCCACGTTCGGGATCGCCCGGATCCCCGCGTCGTCGAGATCGCGAAGCTCATCCGGGAACCCGCCGATCGCTCGGGCGGCCTTCTCGTATGCCCGAGGCTTGAAGGGATCGTCCGCGACGATCGCCAAGAGGTCGGCGAACTCCGTCAGTACGCGCGCCACGTCGTCGTTGGAGCGGGACATACCGGCCCTCTGCCTCAAGCGAGGTCGAACAGCAGCAAGAGAAGGGCCTTCTGCGAATGCAGGCGATCCTCGGCTTGATCCCACACCGCCGCTCGCGGTCCGTCGATCACCTCGTCCGTGATCTCCTGGCCGCGATGGGCCGGCAGACAGTGCATGACGATCGCCGACGGATCCGCCAGCTCGAGCAACGCCTGGTTCACCTGGTAGGGACGGAGGACGAGCGCTCGCGCGTCGGCGTCTCCCTCCTGACCCATGCTGGCCCACACGTCGGTATAGAGGACGTGCGCCCCCTTCACCGCGGTCTGGGGGTCCGGCAGGGTTTCGATCGCGCCGCCCGTCTCCTCGGCGATCTCCGAGGCCCGTTGCACGACCTGCGGGATCGGTTCGAATCCCGTGGGGGCGGCGATCCGAACCGTCATCCCCGTCTTGGCGCCCGCGAGGAGCAAGGAATGCGCGACGTTGTTGCCGTCCCCCACGTACGTGAGGATCTTCCCATTCAGGGCGCCCAGATGCTCCCGGATCGTCATCAGATCCGCGAGCGCCTGGCAGGGATGCTCGAAGTCGGACAGCGAGTTGATCACCGGCACGGTGGCGGCCTCGGCGAGCGCCTCCAGACGTTCCTGCTCGAAGGTCCGAAGGACGATCGCGTCAACGTAGCGTGACAGGACCCGGCCGGTGTCCTCGATCGTTTCGCCGCGGCCGAGTTGCAGATCCGACCCCGACAGCGTCAGCGGACGTCCGCCGAGCTGCCCGATCCCCACCTCGAACGAGACGCGGGTCCGGGTCGAGGCCTTCTCGAAGAGCAACGCGATCGACAGGCCGGCGAGCGCGTTCCGGTGGAGCGTCCGATCCGCTTTCAAGGCATCGGCCACGTCGAGCAGGTGCAGGAGCTCGGCCGAACTCAGATCATCGACGGAGAGGTAGTCCCGGAGGTATCCGCGCGGCATGGGTGCCGAAGTCTAATCGTGTGTCCGCGAGGCCGGAGGCTCCCCCGTCCGGAGCGTCGCGCCGAACGTACGCTCGAGCTCCTCGACGATCCGATCGACGGCTTCCTGGGCTTCCTCATCCCGCAGCGTCCTGTCCGGCGCCCGGAGATCGAGCGAGAACGCGAGGCTCTTCGAACCCCCGGGAAGCGGATCGCCGGTGTAGACGTCGAAGAGGATGCTCGAGGCCAGGAGGGCGCCGCCGGCCCGACGGAGCACCTCGTGCACGGCGCCGGCCGGCGTCGCGTCCTCCACGATGAAGGCGAGATCCCGGTGGACGGGTGGGAAACGCGGCGGCACCTCGCCGGCGGGCGATCGGCTCCCGGCGCCCGCCTGGAGGGCACGGAGCCCGATGACCCCCACCGAGACGCGGCCGGTGATCTCGAGCGCCTCGGCGACGCGTGGATGGATCTCGCCGAGCACGCCCGCGTGCGACCCGTCGATCACGATCCGGGCGGAACGCCCCGGGTGGAACGGGCCGTCGGGCGCCTCTGCCAAGGACCACTCGGCCACGCCGACGTCGTCCAGCAGCGACTCCAAGACTCCCTTGGCGTCGAGCACGTCTAGCGAGCGTCGCTCGCTCCACCAGCCAGCGCCGTCCCCGCCGCAGAGCGCGAACCCGGCTTTGCGGATCTCGACGAACGGATCGGCGAGGCGGAACGTCGTGCCCACCTCGAAGATCCGGACGGTCTCCACCCCTCGGGACTGGTTCAACGCGACGGCGTGCAGCAACCCCGGCGTCAACCTCGTTCGCAGGAACCCTTCCTCCGCGCGCAAGGGGTTCGTGACCGGGATCGCGTCCGTGTCCGAGAACAGGGCGAGATCCGAGGCGGCATCGAACGGGACCGGGCGGATCTCCCGCAGGCCCGCGCGAGCGAGTGCACCCTTGACCCGGCGGGCGAACGCGTAGGTCTCCGGGACACCGCCCGGATGCGGGGCCCTCGGCATCGTGGACCCGACGTTGTCGTAGCCCTGGACGCGGACGACCTCCTCGATCAGATCCACTTCGCGTTCGATGTCGGCGCGGTAGCCAGGGACCTCGACCTCGACCCGATCGCCGTCGAGACGGTTCGTCATCCCGAGGGTGTCGAAGACCGACATCGCCGCCTCGGCGGGCACGGGATATCCGAGGAGCGCGGTGGCTCGCGCCGGTCGAAGCGATACCCACGCCCGCTCCGGGGCGCGTCCGTCCTCGGCCACCCCGCGCATCACCTCGCCACCGGCCCAGCGAACCATCAGCGCCGCGCATCGCGCGGCCGCACCCGGACAGGCTTCGGGATCGGCCCCGCGTTCGAACCGGTGTGACGCCTCGGTATGAAGGTCGAGTCGGCGCGCGGTGAGCAGGACGCCGCTGCGGGTGAAATAGGCGCTCTCGAGCAACACGTCCGTCGTCTCCTCGGACACTTCGGACGTTCTGCCACCCATCACTCCCGCCAGCGCGACGGGCTTCTCCAAGTCGCAGATGAGCAGATCGTCCCCCGTGAGGATCCGCTCCACGTCGTCCAGCGTGGTCAGCCGCTCGCCGTCCGACGCCTTCCTAACGACGATCCCGGGTCCGGCGAGCCGATCCATATCGAAGGCATGCAGCGGCTGGCCGGTCTCCAACATCGTGTAGTTGGTCGCGTCGACCACGGCGTCGATCGGGCGGATCCCCGCGGCCGTCAGCCGTGCCTGAACGGCGAGCGGGGAGGGCCGACGAGCGACAGCGCGGACCGCGCGGGCCACGTAGCGCGGACAACCCTCGAGATCGTCGATCCGCACGGTCACCGCGTCGGCGACGGCATCAGGCATCTCGTCAACCGCGGTCTCGAGCGGCACGAGCTTCACGCCGGTGGCGGCCGCCGCCTCGCGCGCGACGCCGTAGACGCTCAGGAAGTCGGGGCGGTTGGGTTCCACCTCGACGTCCAGGACGACCTCGTCCAGACCCAAACCACGTTTGAGATCCTCGCCGACGTCGAGCCCAGCGTCGTTGAGGATCAGGATGCCGCCATGGTCCTGACTGATCGCGAGCTCGCGCGGGGAGCACAGCATGCCGTTCGAGTCGATCCCTCGGACCCTGCGTACGGCGAGTGGTTCCGCGAGGACGGGCACGCGCGCACCCGGCGGCGCCCACGGGACCAGATCACCCGCCACCATGTTGCGAACCCCGACCACCAACTCGGCCTCGCCGGACCCGTGCTGGATCCTGGCCACGCAGAGCTTGTCCGAGTTCGGGTGGTCGCGTACCTCCACGACCCGAGCGACGACCACACCCTCGAGGCCATCCCAGGGACGTTCGACCGCCTCGATCAACACGCCTCGGGGGATCAGGATCTCCGCGAGTCGCTCGGCGCCCAGATCCGTCGGCGCATACTCACGGAGCCAGCCGAGCGGAACGCGCATCACGCGGCCCCGAACCGCTCGAGGAACCGAACGTCGCTTTCGATCAGGAGCCGCATGTCGGGGATCTGGTATCGCAGGATCGCGACCCGCTCGATCCCGAGGCCGAACGCGAACCCCGTGTACCGCTCGCTGTCGTACCCGCAGTTCTCGAGCACCTTCGGATGCACCATCCCGGCTCCGAGCAGCTCGATCCATCCGTTGCCGCACGTCGGGCAGCCGGCCCCGTCACAGCGGAAACAGGTGACACCGATCTGGGCGCCCGGTTCGACGAACGGGAAATACGACGGCGTGAACCGGATCTTGCGGTCCTCGCCGAACAAGCCCTTGGCCATCGCCTCGAGGGTTCCCTTGAGGTCCGCGAACGTGATCCCCTCGTCGACCGCGAGCGCCTCCACCTGGTGGAACACGGCCAGGTGGGTCGGGTCCGGTGTCTCGCGTCGATAGACGCGGCCGGGAGCGACGATGTACACGGGAGGAGGCTGCGACTGCATCGTGCGGATCTGCACCGCGGACGTCTCGGTGCGGAGCAAGAGCTCCGGATGCCCGGGGATCGACACGTAGAGGGAATCCTTCATCGTCCGCGCCGGGTGGTCCTCGGGGATGTTGAGCGCCTGGAAGTTGTGCCAGTCATCCTCGATCTCCGGGCCTTCCGCGACGCGATAGCCCAAGCGGAGGAACAGACCCACGATCTCGTCCTCGACGAGCGTCAACGGGTGGAGGGATCCGTCGGGCCGGCGGCGCCCGGGAAGGCTGAGGTCGACCGCGTCCGCGGCCAGCAACGCGGACTCCGCATCGATCGCGAGCTCCTCCCGGCGTCGCTCCAGCGCGTCGGTCAGCTCGGCGCGGACCTCGTTGACGGCCTTGCCCAACTCGCGACGGTGCGCTTCCTCGAGCGTTCCGAGTGCCCGTTGCACCTCGCCGAGCGCCGACTTCCGTCCGAGCACCGCCACGTTCGCGGCATCCAGTGCCTCGAGGGATCCCGCCGACGCGAACAGCTCGCGACCACGCGCACGTTCCGTTTCCAGGGCGCGGAGCATCTCGGACGGGTCCATCGGTCCGCCGAGTCTACCGGGCGGTTCACGCGGCCCGGCCGAGCGATCTATCGCGGGAGCGGAAGCTCCAGATGGAACGACAGCGTCCCTCCATCGACCTCCGCCCACGCCCGCCCGCCCTGCGTCTCGGCGACCGCGCGGGCGACGTAGAGCCCGATCTTGCTGCCGGCACCGGTGCCGGGCTTGCGAGGGACGAAGAGTGCCTCGGCGCCGGCGGCATCGATCGTGGCACCGGCTCGCGAAGCCCAGACGTGCAGGTTCCCGTCCCGTCGTTTCGCGGCGATCGTGGTCGCTCCCTCACCGGCCCACCACGCAAGCGCCTCCTCGAAGGACAGCAGGGTGGTCTTCAGACGCGCAGGATCCACGAAGTACGGCCCTGGATCACCCGACCACACGACCGGAGGATGCTCGGGGTCGCGCCCGAGGAGCTCTGCGATCGCGATCACGACATCGGCAACGTCCGTTTGATCGGGAAAGAGCTCGAACGAGCCGGCGGCGACCCGCGCCGCATCCACCAGCAGCCGGACGATCTGATCCATCCGGTCGGCGTCGTGGACGATGCCGCGCAGCATCAGGTCGCGCTGATCGTCGTCGAGCTGCTGCCAGCGCTTCTCCAGGACGTATCCGAAGCCCTTCATCGCCGTCAGCGGCGAGCGGATGTCGTGGGCGGCGGCGGCGATCAGCGCCTCGAGGGCAGCGCCCTTGCCGACCCGGCGGCGGGCCCATTCGAACAGGCACACGGTCGCCGCCGCAGCCAGGTTCAGCGATCCGGCGCGGCCGCCGTGCGGCACGCGGACGGTCGCGTCGGCGAGCCGCACGACCTCTTGCGGCAACCCGTGCGCCTCGTTCCCGAACACGAACGTCACCGGGCCACCCAGATCCAGCCCGTACAGGTTCTCCGAACCGTCGGCATCCATCGCGAAGATGCGGGAGCCCGCCCCCCGCAGGGACTCGATCGCCTCAGCCGTCGGGACCCCGCGTACGACGGGCAGATGGAAGAGCGACCCCGCCGACGCTCGCACCGTCTTGGGGTTGTACACGTCGACGGACGAAGCGGTGAACACGACGGCCGACGCCCCGGCGGCGTCGGCCGATCGGAGGACCGTCCCAGCGTTCCCTGGGTCGCGGACCTCGTGCAGGACCGTCACGCACGAGGGGTCGCCGTGCGGCACCGCGGAGAGGTCGACGTCCAGGTACGGGCCGACGCCCACGATCCCCTGTGGCGTGACCGTCGAGGTCAGCTTCCGAAGGACGTCCTGGCTCACGTGGCTGACGTCGACCCCGCGCTGCGATGCCCGCACCGCCAGCGGATCGAGTGGGTCCACGACGAGGAGGGCGACGACCCCCGGCGGTTCCCGTTCCAATGCCTCGGAGATCCCCTGGGCCCCCTCGACGAGGAACGAACGCTCCCGCTCACGGGCGGCGTCCTTCCTCAGGCGAGCGACGGCGGCGACCTTCGGGTTCTTGAGACTGGTGAGCAAGGGACGATCCTCTGCGCGCAGCAGGCGCTCCCGGACGACCGGAGTCTACGTTCGGAGGGATGGGCGATACGACCGGGGAGGCGCCGGATTCAGGCGGCGGGCGCCTCGGTCGCTTCCTTGACCGTCTGCACGAGCGACGCGAACGCCGCGGGATCGTTGACGGCAAGATCCGCGAGGATCTTGCGATCGACCTCGATGCCGGCCGTCTTCAGCCCGTTGATGAACCGCGAGTACGACAAGCCGTGCGGCCGGACGGCGGCGTTGATCCGAGCGATCCACAGTCGGCGGAACTGGCCTTTGCGGTCGCGGCGGTCGCGGTAGGCGTAGAGGCCGGAGTGACGGACCTGCTCCTTGGCGATCCGGTAGCGGATCCGCCGGCTGCCCGTATACCCCTTGGCGGCCTTGAGCACCTCGCGGCGCTTCTTCTTCGCGTGGACCGATCGTTTCACCCGTGCCATGTCGTCACCTCACCAGCAGGCGCTTCAACTTCTTCTGCTCTTTGGTCGCGCTGACCTCGGCCATGCCTTCCACGCGACGGCGCCGGCTGCCGCTCTTCTTCGTGAGCATGTGGTTGCCCGTGGCCTTGCGATGGAGGACCTTGCCCTTCCGCGTGACACGGAAACGCTTGGCGGTCGCGCGGTGGGTCTTCGTCTTCGGCATGTCCGATCTACCCTTCGTCTGATGCGGCGGCCGGTTCCGCGTGCAGCTCGACCTCCAGCTGCGGATCCGATCCCATCACGGGATCCGGTGCGGGGGCGGCGGCGGAAACCACCTGCTCCCTGGCCTCGCGCGCCCGTTCCTTCGCGCGTGCCTCGAGATGCCGCTTGTTGGGGCTGATCACCATGATCATGTTGCGCCCCTCCTGCTTCGGCATCGCCTCAACGACGACCAGCTCTCCGAGATCCGAGACGAGACGATCGAGGATCTTGCGACCCAGATCCGTGTGCGCCATCTCGCGCCCACGGAACATGATCGTGATCTTGACCTTGTTCCCCGCCTCGAGGAACCGCGTGACATGGCCCTTCTTGGTGGCGTAGTCGTGCGGATCGATCTTCGGCCGGAACTTGATCTCTTTCAGCCCGGTGCGCGATTGCTTCTTGCGCGCTTCCTTCTGGCGGACGTCTCGCTCGTACTTGAACTTGCCGTAATCCATGATCCGACACACGGGTGGATCGGCCTGCGGCGCGACCTCAACGAGGTCCAGATCGAGCTCACGCGCTTGACGGAGCGCTTCGCGCGTGTCCACTACCCCGATCTGCGAACCGTCGGCCCCGACGAGTCGAACCCGTGGAGACCTGATCCTGTCGTTGATACGCGGATCTGTTGAGACCCCGCATCACCTCCTATGATGAACGAGCACCGGCTGACGCCGGTGCATGAGGAACGTGGCAACGCTCTTCGCGCCCGTGAAGTATAGGGGTCGATGCCGACGCCCGTCGACCGGGGCGATGGAGCTACCACTCATCGTCGCTACCGGCATCTTCGACCAACAGCCGATCGTCCTCACTCGAATAACCGAAGGCGACCTGGAGGATCCGGCCCGGCTCAGGGCCGCTGCAGCGCACCCGGTGGGCCTCCTCAGCCGGAACCGTGAACTCCTCACCCGGGGCCGCCTCGACGACCCGGTTGCCGATCTCGACCGTGAGCCCGGGATCCAGCACGATCCACATCTCTTCGCGCAGGCGATGGTAATGCGCTCCGGTGCTCGCCCCCGGGTTGACCGTGACGATCCTGACCGTCGCCGGCTGATTCAGCGCGTACGTGGCGAGACGTCCCCACGGCCGGTCGACGATCATCCGGCGTTCCCCGCCGGGAGCGCTCGCATCAGCGACGCCATCTCGAGCGCCGAACCCGCCGCCTCCCATCCCTTGTTCCCGTGCTCGCCGCCGGCGCGCGCCAACGCCTGTGCGAGGTCGTCCGTCGTGAGGACCTCGAAGATGCACGGAACGCCGGTCGTCCGCCCGACCTCCGAGATGCCGCGAGCCGCCTCCGCCGCGACGAGATCGAAATGCGAGGTCTCTCCTCGGATCACTGCCCCGAGGCAGATCAGCGCATCGAACCGCCCCGACGCCGCGAGGCGAAGCGCGACGAGCGGGATCTCGAAGGCGCCCGGCACCCAGGCGACGGTCACGTCCTCGGGAACCACCCCGTGATGCGACAGGCCGGCGCACGCGCCCTCCACGAGCTTCGTGGTCACGAGCTCGTTGAACCGGGAGGCGACGATCGCGACCCGGCGGTCGGCTCCCAGCGTTTCGCCGCGGAGCACGTTCAACCCAGATCTCCTGGAACGTCCAGCAGGTGCCCGAGCTTCTCAGCCTTCGTCCGCAGGTACCCGGCGTTGTGGGAGGTCGGCTCGATCTCGAGCGGGATCCGCTCGGCGATGGAGAGGCCGTATCCCTCGAGCCCCGCGCGCTTGTCGGGATTGTTCGTCAGCAGCCGCATCGTCCGCACACCGAGGTCGGCGAGGATCTGCGCGCCGATGCCGTACTCCCGCTGGTCCGCCGCGAACCCGAGCTCGATGTTCGCCTCGACCGTGTCTCGTCCGTGGTCCTGGAGCTCATACGCACGCAGCTTGTGCGCCAGGCCGATCGCCCGGCCCTCGTGTCCGCGGATGTACAGGACGACGCCTCGTCCCTCCGCCCCGATCAGCTCGAAGGCGCGCTCCAGCTGGCTCCCGCAGTCGCACCGAAGCGAACCGAACACGTCCCCGGTCAAGCATTCCGAGTGGACCCGGGTCATGATGTTGGTCCCGTCGCCGATCTCACCGATCACCAGCGCGACGTGGGTCCGACCGTCGATCAGGCTCTCGTAGGCGTAGGCGCGGAACTCACCCCAGGCCGTGGGGATCGTGGCCTCGGCCACCCGCTCCACGAGCACTTCGCGCCTCCGCCGGAACTCGATCAGATCCGCGGGCAGCCTCGCCATGGAGCCGTCCGGGTTCATCACCTCACAGATCACGCCGGCCGGGAACATGCCGGCCAGGGTCGTCAGATCGACGGCGGCCTCCGTGTGCCCCGCCCGCCGCAGCACCCCTCCCTCCTTCGCGCGGAGCGGGAAGACGTGGCCCGGCTTCAGGAATTCCTGGGGTTTGGTGCCGACGTTGGCGACCGCGCGTGCGGTCGCTGACCGGTCCGAGGCGCTCGTCCCCGTCGTGGTGGAGGGTGCGAAGTCGATCGAGACGGTGAACGCGGTCTCGTCGCCGCCGTTCGAGCTCACCATCTGCGGGATCTGCAGCTCGTCGAGCCGCCAACCGGCGACGGGCAAGCACACGATCCCACGGCCGTGGGTCACCATGAAGTTCACGGCCTCCGGGGTGCATCGTTCGGCCGCGATGATGAAGTCTCCCTCGTTCTCGCGGTCCGCGTCGTCGACCACGAGGACGATCTTGCCGTCGCGAAGGTCCTCGATCGCACCTTCGATCGTGTCGAAGGTCGTCGGGATCGCGCCGGCCTGCTCAAGCTGTTCGCTCATCGTCCGGACCTTTCCATCGATCGTTCCACGTATCGCGCGATCACATCCGCCTCAACGTTCAGCCGGCGGCCGGGAGCCGCGAGCCCCAGCGTGGTCACGGCCAGCGTATGCGGGATCAGCGCGACCGTGATCTCGTCGTCGTCGACGGCCGCGATCGTCAGGCTCACTCCATCGATCGCGATCGAGCCCCGCTCGACGACGTACCGCGAGAGCTCGCCGGGGACTCGGATCGACACACGCGCGC
>Ga0307277_10001034_pt1 | contig 10750 bp, 11 predicted proteins | sample ER_DNA_116_FD_194473 | JGI IMG/M metagenome (GOLD analysis project Ga0307277, IMG submission 194473) | Bulk soil microbial communities from the East River watershed near Crested Butte, Colorado, United States - ER_DNA_116 | ecosystem: Environmental > Terrestrial > Soil > Floodplain | place...
CGAGGGAGGACCGTCGTGCCGGTGGTCTGGGCTAATGGCGCCCGGCTCTACTACGAGCTGAGGGGTGTCGGGGCACCGCTGTTGCTGATCATGGGTGCCAGCGGCTGCGGCGGCGTGTTCGACAGATTCGCCGACGTACTCGCCGAGGAGTGCACGGTCGTGACCTATGATCGGCGGGGGAACGGCCGCAGCCCCCGCCCTTTGAGTTGGGACACGACCTCGGCGGAGGAGCAGGCCGACGACGCAGCGGCATTGCTCGACGCTCTCGGCCTCGCCCCGCGGTGGTGTTCGGTACCAGCAGCGGTGGGATCTTCGCGCTCGCGACGGTGCTGCACCACCCCGAGGCGGTGCGGGGTGCGATCCTGCACGAGCCCGCGCTGTTCACGCTGTTCGATGATCCCCACGAGGCTCGGACAGCCGTGACCAGGGTCGTCGCCGATGGTATGCAAGAGGGTGGGCCGGCCACGGCGTTCGAACGCTTCATCCGGCTGGTCGCCACAGACGCCAACTGGGAGCGCCTCGACCCCCGCGTCCGACAACGGATGCTTGCCAGCGCAGGCACGTACTTTGAGAAGGAGGTCGGGCGATTCGATACCTACCTGCCCGAGGACCAGACGCTGGCTGGGATCACGACGCCAGTGCAGATCTTGGTCAGCGAGTGGAGCATCCCGTACTTCGCTCAGGCTGCCGAGCGTCTCGCCCTGCGCTTGGGGATCGAGACCACGCGGACGCCTGGCACGCACTTCGCCTATCTCGATCACCCCGATGAGCTCGCCCAGACAGTCAGGCCCTTCCTCAACCGAGTGAGCAATTGCCAGTGGATCCAGGCTTAGCAGAGCAGCATTGGTGATGAGGTCCGAATGGCCCGACCAAGACCGGGGCGCGTGGCTGGTGCGGATCGATGAGCTGCGACGCTGTCTCGCCTTTGCCTTCGAGCGCCTGCAACTCACACCCGAGGACGCCGAGGGACTGAGCGGGCTGCTGGTGGAATCTGAGCTTCGTGGTCATCCCGACCACGGGGTCGCAGCCCTGGGGGTGCTGGCCGGCTTCTATCGCGACGGCACGCTGAACCCTCGACCGCGCGTGCGCGTGCTGCAAGAGACCGACGGGGCGATCCTCTTCGACGGAGACCGCGGCGGTGGACCCGGCGTGCCGATGCGGGCGATGCGCTGGTGCATCGAGCGTGCCCGCGAGCGTAAGGGCATGGCGGTGGCCGCGGTCCGGGACTGGCAACTCCTGGTCGGAGCTCCCTACGCCAGGCTGGCGGCCGAGGCCGGCCTAATTGGCTTCGCGTGCACCAACTTCGTGCCGCTGGTCGCCCCGCCTGGCGGACGGACGGCCGTGCTCGGCACCAACCCCTTCGCCTACGGCCTCCCCGCCCAGCGCCATCACCCAGTGGTGCTGGACGTCGCCACGACCGTGAGCTCGATGCAGAGGGTCCGCGTCGCCGCCGAGCAGGGGACACCGATGCCGTACGGGGTCATCTTCGATCACGCCGGGCGTCCGATCACCGACCCGGGAGCGGTTCTCAAGGGTGGGTTGCTGGCGCCGCTGGGCACCCCGCACGCGCCACACAAGGGCTTCGGCCTGGCGTTGTTCATCGACGCGCTGAGCGGCGTGCTGAGCGGCGCCGGGTTCGCCCAGGGCGTGGCCGACGGCGCGCCAGGAAACTTCCTGTGGGCCCTCGACGTCGAGGCGTTCCTGCCACGGCAGGAGTTCCTGGAGCGGATGGACGCACAGCTTGACCAGATCAAGCAGGGCGAGAGGTTACCGGGCGTCCAGGAGCTGCTGCTCCCCGGCGAGCGCGGACAGCGACGCTACCTGGACCTCACCGCCCGCGGCGTGGTGCCGCTGGCGCCAGCGAGCTGGCAGCTCCTGGCAACGGGCTGCGAGTCGCTGGCCGTCCCACTGCCTCCCGTCCTCGACCACTGATGCATCGCCTCCGTGCCTAGCGTTCTCGAAGTGCCTTGTGGGCGCCGTACGCTTCGATAAAGCACTGAATCGACTGCAGGTTGTCCGCGAAGGATGTGGATCGCCACTTCGTCTTTCTGCCGTCCCGGTAGTGAAGGTCGATCCATACCTCAAGCGTCACAATAGTGCTATCAGAGAAGCTACTTCCGCGTACTCGTAGCGTCATCCCAGCTAGTTCGTCGAAATTGACTACCGTCAGCGGCTTGCGTTCGTTCGCGTATTCGATGGCGCTGTCAGGGGTGATGACCAGCAGCGGATCCGGATCATGCGAGGACCCACGCATGAAGCCGGACAGTTTTCCCCGCTTCTTGGTGAAGACCCGCCAATTCACCGGTACAGGACCTTGGCGCGCCTGCCCGAGGATCATGCGTGGGTCGGTCCTGCCCATATCCTCCTGTCTATCGTCACACAACCTCAGGGCCCGCTACTCGCCAGGCGCCAGAGGTGCGCTGTTGCGCGTTGGCGGGCGAGGTCAGCCGGCGATGCTCGAGCCATGAGACATTATTCGTGTCGTCGAGCGTTGTGCAACGCCTGGGACGAGGATCGCGGGCCCTTGGGAGTCAGTTCTCGATCCCATCTGACCTGCGACGATGGATCTTCTGGTCTCTACGGTTCAGTTGGGTCTAGCAGGGTCAGGTTGGGCGACGTTTCTGGTGAGTCCGGTCTGGCTAGGTTCACTTGTGGCCTGTGGAATGACTGCCAGAATGACCACCTGAGCAAGCAACGAGGCGGGATCTTGAGGCCACATGCCATCACTGCTGGGCTGCGTCCACCGACTCAAGAGCAGGTCTTGCACTGAGGCAGCTGGGACAGGAGGCGAGGTTGTCCCGGTTCCCGTAGAAGTTGAGGTGGCGGTCCCCGCCTGAGACCTGCCCTGTGGTAGGTGTCGGGCAACCGCCAAGTCGCTCGACCAGGAGGGGACCGCCGTGCCGAAGGATACCCAGCGCATCACCACGACCGACCACGCCCAGCTGGACTTGCCCGAGCGAGTGACCGTCGCCGTGGCCGAATTGGCCGGCGCCGCCCGCGAAGGCTGCTGGCCCTGGCCGTGGGGACCGGCCTGCAGGTGCTTGAGGCCATGCTGGCCGAGGATGTCGACTGGCTGGTCGGGCCCAAGGGCCACCACAACCGGGATCGGATTGCGGTCCGCCATGGCCGCGAGCCGGGTCAGGTGACCCTGGGTGGCCGGCGGGTGCGGATCCGCCGACCTCGGGTCCGGACCGCTGACGGCACCGGTGAGGTGGCGGTGCCGACCTACCAGGCGTTCGCCGCCACCGAGCTACTCGACCACCTGGCGGTGGAGCGGATGCTGGCCAAGCTGTCGACTCGCCGTTACCGGGTTGGACTGGAACCGGTCGGTGCGGAGGTCGAGCGCGCGGCGGCGGGGACCTCCAAGTCGGCGGTCTCGCGTCGGTTCGTCGCCCGGACCGAGCACGCCCTGGCCGAGCTGCTCGCCCAGGACCTATCCGGCCTGGACCTGGTTGCGCTGCTGGTGGATGGGATCCGGGTGGCCGAGCACACCTGCGTGGTCGCCCTGGGCATCACCATCGACGGGACCAAGATCCCCCTCGCGCTGGCCGAGGGCGCCACCGAGAATGGTCTGCGTCTGATTTTGCGATAGAGAACCGGGGTTGGTTCAGACAACATCCGCTCGGGTTGCTGACCCGAGAAGGAGGGTCTGATCATGACCGATCTCGAGCGTGGCACCGACCGGCTGGGCCGGCGTGCCAAGCGGTTCCTGACGCCGCTGCAGAAGTACGAGGTGTGGCTGCAGCTGGTGCGTGGCGAGACCACGATCAGCGAGGCGGCCGACCGGTTGGGGGTGGACCGCTCGACGATCATGCGGCTGCGCACGGTCGCCAAGGACGGGGCGCTGCAGGCGCTGGCCGAGTCCAGGCCCGGTGTGCAGGCCGCCAAGCGGGATCTGGAGTTGGAGGCGGCCCGGGCGGAGGCGGCCCGGCTGGGCGAGGCGCTCAAGGAGTTGGCCGTCAAGCTGGTGCTGGTGGAGGGAAAAGGGCGTTGGGACTGAGTGGCCAAGTCCCGCCGCGCGTGGATGCGGCCACCAAGGCCGGGCTGCTGGACCTGCTCGAGCAGGCCTTGAAGCAAGGCTGGACCGTGCGGGCCGTCTGCCAGGTGTTGGAGGTCAGCGAGCTGCGCGTCTACCGGTGGCTGGGCCGCCGCGCCGCCGGCGAACTGGCCGACCAGGCTCCGGGTGGCAGCCCGATGCACGGCCTGCTGGACTGGGAGGTCGCCGAGATCACCCAGCTGTTCGAGGAGTGGGGCGAGACAGACCGCTCGCACCGCAAGCTCGCCCACCGCGGCTCGTATCTGGAGCGGGTGTGGGTGTCGCCGGCCAGCGTGCGCCGCGTGCTGGAGCGTGAGGGCCTGCGGCTGCGGCCGCTGCCCCGACCGGGCCGCAGCGTCCGCAAGCCGTTCCCGGACTGGGCCGAATACCGGCCAGGGTCGATCTGGATCTACGACTCGACCCACTTCACTCGCGCCAGGGTCGCCGCGACCGTGATCGAGGACCTGGTCAGCCGCAAGTGGCTGGCCGAGATCGTCTCGGTCGAGGAGACCTCCACCCAGGTCCAGGTCGTGTTCACCGAGGCCCTGGAGCGCGAGGGGCTGCTGGAGCTGGTCACCGCTCGGCAGGACGGCCTGGTCGACCCGACCGTGGACGATCCGTCCCGGCCGGTGCTGCTGGCGCTCAGCGACAATGGCCCCCAGATGACCTCCGGCTCCACCCGGGAGTTCATGGCGCTGTGCGCCATCCACCAGCACTTTGGCCGGCCCGGCACCCCCACCGACCAGGCCTGGATCGAGTCGCTGTTCGGCCACGTCAAGGCTGAATGGCCGCACCTCAACCAGATCCGAGACCCGGCGGTGCTGCGCGCCGAGCTCGCGCTGGTCCGCGAGCGCTACAACGGCGTGCGGCTCCACGCCGGGATCGGCTACGTCACCCCCAACGACGAACACCAGGGCCGCGGCCCGGCGATCCGCAAGGCCCGCGAGGCCGGACTGGAGCAGGCCCGCCTCCAGCGGCTTGCCTGGCACCGCGAGCACCGTCAACCTGAACCACCCCAGGAGCCCGGCGATGTTGGCTGATCAATCCGCGATCTCTATCGCGAAGTCAGAAACAGGTCAAGAACGCCACCGTGGTCACCGAGGTGCTGGTTGGGCTACGCGACCGCGGGCTGGATGTGACCCGGCCGATCCTGGTCGTGATCGACGGTGCCAAGGCGCTGCGCCGCGCCGTCACCGAGGTGTTCGACCACCCGGTCATCCAGCGCTGCCAGCTCCACAAGCTCCGCAACGTCTCTGACCGGCTGCCCGACGCGGTGGCTTCCACCGTCGCCAAGCGGATGCGCCGCGCCTACCACCATGCCGACCCGCTGACCGCTCAGGCCGAGTTGGAGGCGCTAGCCCGGGAGCTGGACCGCTCCCACCCGGGCGCCGCCGCGTCACTTCGTGAAGGGCTGGCCGAGACCCTCACCATCACCCGGCTTGGCGTGCCACCCACGCTGGCGCGAACGTTGCGGTCCACGAACTCAATTGAGTCCATGATCGAGATCTGCCGCGACCACGCCGCCAACGTCAAATGCTGGCAGGACGGCCAGATGGTGCTGCGCTGGATCGCCGCCGGCATGGGCGAGGCGGCCAAGCAGTTCCGCCGCGTCAACGGCTACCTGCACCTGCCGGCACTGCGCGTCGCCCTCGACCAGACCATTGCTGCTGTCACACCAACCAAGGAGGATGCCGCCTGATCAACCATTGACCGCCGCCGAAGTTCCACGGCGAGCGGGACAACCTCGGCGAGGGAGCGGCGTAGCTGTTGGGGCAGGCGCTGTTCTAGTGGTGGAAGTCGACGCCGGCGGCGAGCAGCACGATGAGGATGGCTGCGACGACCCAGTCGACGACCAGGCAGAACGGCGGCCACCAGCGAGTGTTGGCAACATAGTGGCTTCGGTGCTGCCACAAGTCCTTGAACCCATGGCCGGCCAGGCCGGCTACCAGCAGCCATGTTGGTCCGGTGACGCCGGCTGCGGCGACGATCACAAAGACTGCGGCGATCGCGGCCTCGACGGCGATCACGGTCGGCCGTCCGTCGGCCACGGCGAAGCCGATGTAGACCGCCGCGATCAGGGCCAGCGACAGCGCATAGACGGTCGCCGGGTCCAGCCACCACAACCCGAGCGGTGACGCGGCCTGGATGACGCCGACGGCGACGCCCCACAGTATTGGTGCCCGCAGCGACCGCCCCGCGAGTGGGTTGGGCGTGGCTGCGGGCGTCATCGTCGGTTCCGTCGGGTGGCGGCCGCCGGCAACAGGGCGACGCCGATGGCAGCGGTGGCGGTGAGGGCCAACAGGGCGGTGGGCCGCCACGGCCAGCCGGCGCCGGCCAGCTCGAGCCGCTCTGTAGGGTACTCGATGGACTTGGCGGTAACCCTGGCGGTGGTCTGGTCGCTGTGGCCGGCCAGGTCACCCAGCATGGCGTCGAAGCTGAACTGGCCCGCCGCTTGCCCGCCGTTGGGGAGCTCGGTGTTGAGGCCCCGGTCGGCGGCCCACCCCAGCAGCTGCGGGTCGACCTCCTCGATGGGGCCGACGCCAGGTACCATCAGCCGGTCGATCCGGAGGGTCCCGGCGTTGGCCGGAGTCGCGACCAGGCGCAGCCCGTGTCGGGTGGTGACGATGGCCTCGGCGGCGATTGGGACGGTGCGGGCCGCGAACGAGCTGGCGTAGAGCTCGAATGGGGCGGCGACCTCCAGCTCGCCGACTCCCTCGACCAGTCCGACGGCGACCGTTGGGCGCCACCACGGGAAGACCACGGCCAGCAGGTACGCCAGATCGCGTGGCGCCCATCGCTGCGCGCGGATCTCGGTGGGGGCGTGAAGCGACCAGCCTGGGTAGGCGAGCTCTTGGCCCACCCGTTCCGCCTCGGCGGCCCCGGCCAGCTGCTCGACCAGCCGTAGGGCGCCGAACACCCCCGAGGTCACCCCGGCGGTGGTGGTGAGGTTGCCGTCTTGGACGTAGCGCTGGCCGCGGACCCAGTCGACCTGGGGACGGCTGCGCTCAAGGCCCCTAATGCTCGACCAGTGCGAGGTGGCCCGGCGACCGTCAAGCAGGCCCGTGGCCGCGAGCAGCCGGGAGCCGTTGCACACGCCCAGCAGGTGTGCTCCCCGGTCGACCCGGCGGGTGATCCACTCGCGCAGCGGTGCTTCCTTCTTGCCGTTTGGGGCGGCCACGGCCGGGACCACGATCAAGTCCGGTTCGGGCGCCAAGCCAGCATCGACGTCTTCCAACGAGTAATCCGGCACCACGGCCAACCCACCTGACAGCATCGCGGTCGGGCGGCTGGCCGACACTGTGTAGACGAAGAAGGTTGGTGAGCGGGCGAAGACCTCATAGGGCCCGAGCGCATCGGTGATGACCGACCCGCTGGCTCCCAACACCACCGCGACAGCCAGCCGACCCTCCGGGACCGGCCTTGCCGGCGGCCAGCTCTGGGCTGGGGCGGCTTGCGGCGCCCGCGGGTAGGCCTTCCGCATCGACACAACCGCCCCGGCGGCACCGACCCCCGCCACCCAGGCCGCGGACAGCCCGACGCCGCGCAGACCCCGGGCGAGATGGCGCACCGCCACGAGACTCCGGGAGGTCATGATGGTCGTGGTCATGGAGCGCCGGGCCCTTCCAGCCCCAAAATTGGGCTCTGGCGAACGCCGTCTGGGTTGGCTTCATCTGTTTGGCGACGAGATCTGCTCGGCCAGAAAGGCGGCGTCGTCGTTGACGAAGCCGAGCAGGGCCGACCCGCGGGTGTGCTGCCAGGACAGGCCCAGGAAGTACAGCCCGGGCACCTCGGTCACGCCTCGCCGGTGCACAACCTGGCCTTCACGGACCACGCCGGGAACCTGGATCCAGGCGTAGTCGGGGCGATAGCCGGTCGCCCACACCACCACCCCGACGTCCTCCAGGAGGCTGTGGTCGGCGAAGCGGACCGTGCGGCCCTCGGCGTCAACCAGCCGCGGCCGGAACCGCACCCCGGCCCGCTCCACCCGGCGCCGGTTGGTACCGATGACGAACTCCCCTCGGGCCTGCACCCGCCGGCCCAGCCGGGATCCAGCGGTCACCCGCATCACGCCCAGGCGAGTCAGCCACCAGAACAGGTCCCGCCCGCCCAGCCGCTGGGGCAGCATCGGATACTTGGCGGCGATCGACAGGTCGACCTGGCGGGTGGCGGCCAGCTCCTCAGCGATCTGGAACCCCGAGTTCCCCCCGCCGACCACCAGTACCGGTCCCTCTGGCAGGGCCTGGGGGTTGCGGTAGTCGGCGCTGTGCACCTGCGTCACCGAGCCGTCCAGCTTGGCCGCCGGCGGTGGCACGAAGGGGACCTGGAACGGGCCGGTGGCCACCACCACCTGCCGGGCCCGGTAGCTGGCATCGGACGTGCCGACCTCGAAGTCGCCGCCGACACCTCGCAGGTCCGTGACCTGGGCATTCAGCCGCACCGGCAGGTCGAAGGCGGCCGCATAGGCCTGCAGGTAGTCGGCCACCGGGTCCTTGGTCGGATAGGTGTCGGCCTGGGCCGGGAACGCCATGCCGGGCAGGGCGTCGTACTGGGCCGGGGTGAACAGCTTCAGCGAGTCCCACCGCGACCGCCAGGTGTGGCCGAGCGCAGGGGCGGCCTCCAACACCACGAACCGCAGGCCCTGGCGGGCCAGATGCCAGCCCATCGCCAGCCCGGCCTGACTCCCCCCGACCACCACCACATCCAGTAGCCGATCACCCGCCGGGACCTTGTCCGCCTCGTCCTGGTCGGCGGTCATGTGGCCGCCGCCTGGTCGCGAGCGACGTTGAAGCTGAACATCATGCCGCTCTGCATGTGCTCGGCGATGTGGCAATGGGCCATCCACAGCCCCGGGTTGGACACGTCGAACAAGATGTCCACGACCTGGCCGGTTCGGACCAGGACGGTGTCCTTCCAGACCAGGTTGGGCTCCACCACCCCGTCGCGGGCCAGGACCAGGAACCGCCCGGCCCCGTGCAGGTGGAAGGGGTGGTGCATGGGGTGGTCGGAGTTCATCTCGTTGACCAGCCGGAGCTTGACCCGCTCCCCGACGGTGAAGCGCCAGTCGATGGCCGGCCTGTCGGCGCCGCTGGTCCGGTCCAGGAACTTCCAGTGCATGGTGGCCGTGGTGGTGAGCCGGTTGACCTCGACCATGTCGTCTTCCCACTCGATGCCGTCGGCCGTACCGTGCCCCTCGCCGTGGTCATGGCCCGCAGCGTGCCCATCGTGATCTTCCATCGTGGCGGCATCAGCAGCCGCCGGCTTCGGGACAGACTGGGCTGGGAGCAGCTTCATCCCACACTTCGGGCAGCGCCCGGGCTCGTCGCTGGTCACCTCCGGGTGCATCGGGCAGACATAGCTGGTCGGGACAGCGGTCGCCAGCAGCTTCATGCCGCACTTGGGACAGCGCCCGGGCTCGTCGCTGGTCACCTCGGGATGCATCGGGCAGGCATAGGTCACCGGCCCGGCGCCTTCCGGCATCGCGGCCGGGTCGTCCATCTGGGCGACCAGGGCCAGCACCTTGTCCGGCGGCGCGGCCAGCCAGCGGTCCAACTGCTCGCGCTCGGCCGCCAGCTCCGGCGCCCGCCGCAGCTGCTCGAACTCTGCCGCCGCCGGCGACAGAGCCGCCTGCTTCTCGGTCACGGTGACGGTGGCCAGTCGGTAGGTCCGGTCAGGGGTGTGGTGCTCCAGGTGAAGCTCGCCCGGCTGGTCGACCAGGACGTCGACCACCGACCGCTCCGAAGGCGCCAGCAGCACCTCGGAGACGAACTCCTCCCGTTCGACCCGGCCGCTGTCCCCACCGACCAGCTTCATCCGCGCGCCCGGCAGGCGCACGTTGAACACCCGGGTGTTGGCGGTGTTGGTCAGCCACAGCCGCACCACCTCCCCCACCCGCGCCTCCAGCCGCAGGTCCGGGTGACCGCTTGTCAGGAACACGTTGCCGAAACGGCCCATGGCCGCATAGCTCGTCTCGGTCGGGCTGAACGGCGCCACCTTGCCGTCCTCCACCAGCAGATCGTCCACGGTGAGGACGAAGTCGCGGTCGACCGCCGGCCAGTAGTCGGGCTCGGACGGCTCAACCAGGATGTTGCCGTACAGGCCCAGCTCCTGGGTGTAGTCCTCCCGGATGTGGGGGTGATACCAGTACAGCCCGGCATCCGGGAACTGGATCCGGTAGGTGAACTCCCCACCCACCGGGATCGGCGCCTGGGTCTCGTGCGGCACCCCGTCGTAGCGGTTCTCCAGCCGCAGCCCGTGCCAGTGGACGGTGGTGTCCAGGTCGCCATCGTTGGTCACGTGGACGATGATCTCGCTGCCCTGCTGGACCTTGAGGGTGGGGCCGGGGATGGACCCGTTATAGCCCAGCATCCGCACGGTCGTGTCGCCCAGGCGCTTGGCCACCGGCCCGACCCGCAGGTCCAGGGTGTCGCCGGGAGCCAGCTCCAGCAGCGTCGGCCGGCCGGCCTCGGGCAGCCCGGCGGGATCGGTCGGGAAGGACTCGGCTAGCATCGCTGGGTCGGGTCGAGTGTGGTGTTGCATGGTGCCTGCTCTCCTGGTCGTGCCTGCAGTTAACGTCCCACTCAGACATCCGGTCGCCTCTGAATCGGTCAGGCGGCAGTGGGAGTGGTGCGGCTCGGGGTCCGGGCCCGCCAGATGGCGACGGCGAGGGCTCCCAGGCCGAACACCACGGCGGCGAACCAGACCAGACCGCCGAGG
>Ga0307277_10001035_pt1 | contig 10748 bp, 12 predicted proteins | sample ER_DNA_116_FD_194473 | JGI IMG/M metagenome (GOLD analysis project Ga0307277, IMG submission 194473) | Bulk soil microbial communities from the East River watershed near Crested Butte, Colorado, United States - ER_DNA_116 | ecosystem: Environmental > Terrestrial > Soil > Floodplain | place...
CTGGCCTCGATCGCATCGACGACGTCCATCCCGACGCTCACGCGCCCGAAGACGGTGTGCTTGCCGTCCAGCCACGGAGCGGCGCCGGTCGTGACGATGAAGAACTGGCTGCCGTTCGTGTTCGGGCCCGCGTTCGCCATGGCGAGCGCGCCGCGCTCGACCTTGTTGTCGTTGAACTCGTCCTCGAACGTGTAGCCAGGGCCGCCCGTGCCCGTTCCGGTCGGGTCGCCGCCCTGGATCATGAAGTCCTTGATCACACGGTGAAAGATGACGCCGTCGTAGAACCCGTCGGCGGCGAGCTTCCGGAAGTTCTCGACCGTCTTCGGTGCATCGTCGTCGAAGAGCTCGAGCTCGATCGCGCCGTGATTCGTGTGCATGGTCGCGCTGCTCATTCGGGCGGGACCGTAGCGGAACACGGCGCTGATAGCTTCGGCTCCCGTGCGCCGCTTGCTCGTCCTCGTGAGCGTCGTGGTCGCGGTGGACACGCTGTTCTTCACCGCGCTGACGCCGTTGGTCCCGCATTTCGCGGACAAGTACGGCCTCTCGAAGGCGGGTGCCGGCGTCTTCATCTCGGCCTATGCGGCGGGAGCGCTGCTCGGGGCGATCCCGGCCGGGCTGGCGACGACCCGCCTCGGCCCCAAGCGGACCGTTCTCGTCGGCCTGGCGTCGATGACGGCCGCGAGCCTCGGCTTTGCGCTGGCGGGAGACGTCTGGACGCTGGAGGCGTCTCGCCTCTTTCAGGGCATCGGGAGCTCGTTCTCTTGGGCCGGAGGCCTCGCCTGGCTGGTCGCACTGGCCCCGCGCCAGCGCCGCGGCGAGCTGCTCGGCACCGCGATGGGGGCCGCCGTGTTCGGTGCGCTGCTCGGCCCGGTGCTTGGTGCGGTAGCCGGAACGGTCGGGATCCGGGGAGCCTTTCTCGGCGTCACCGTGATGGGCGCGGCTCTCGTGGCCTGGGCGGCGACCACTCCCGGGGTCGGCGCAGAGCGCCAGGCGCTACGGGCCGGTCTAGTAGCAGCCCGGGAGCCCTCGCTGCTCGCCGGACTGTGGCTGATCACGCTGCCGGCGTTGCTCTTCGGAACGCTGATCGTGCTCGTACCGCTTCAGCTCAACCACCACGGCTGGGGGACGATCGCAATCGGGGCTCTCTTCCTCGCGACGACTGTCCTCGAGGTGGCCTTGAATCCGATCCTAGGCCGTCTGACCGACCGCCACGGATGGGTGCGCCCGGTGCGCGCGGCACTCGTCGGCTCGATCGCCGTCTCGGTCGCCCTCGCCTTCGCGAGAGAACCGGCGCTCGTCGCGCCGCTCGTGCTCGCCGCGGGGCTCGCCTACGGTGCGTTCTACACGCCCGGGCTGGCGCTCGTCTCGCACGGCGCCGAGCTAGCGGGCCTCGCGCAGGGCCTCGCATTCGGTCTCATGAACGCCTGCTGGGGCGTCGGCGCGCTCATCGGCCCGGCCGCGGGCGGAACACTGGCCGGCGCCACCGGGGACTCCGTTCCGTACCTGTTTCTCGCCTGCGTGTGCCTGGCGACCTATCTCGCGACCCGAGTCCGCTACCCGGAGCCGGTCGGCGAGTTGCCGTAACCCGCCTGATTGTCGTACCGTTTCTCCTGGGAGGAGGGGAATTCAGGTGGCATGGAGAGCAGTCGCAGTAGCGGCGGCGGTCCTCACCGTCGTCTCATTGATCGTCGCACCATCGCTAGCCTCGACGTCGCAGGCAGGGGTCCGCCCCTGCGCCCATGGCTACAGCTACGCAGGCTACGCGGGCCGCGACGGAGCGGATGGCGTCGGCGCGACGATCTCGGCGGTCGCCCCGCCCTCGGTTCTGACCGGGCATGCCGCCGCCTGGGTCGGCGTCGGAGGAATCCATGCAGGCCCGGACGGCGCGAGCGAGTGGCTGCAGGCGGGCATCGCAGCGTTCCCGCACACAGGCCTTCACCTCTACGTCGAGGAAGTCTCGCGCGGCGAGGCGCGCCGCTTCGTCGACGTCGGGCCTGCCCGGATCCACCGCCGGTACGACGTTCGCGTCGTCGAGACCGGTCGAGACGTCTGGCGAGCGTTCGTGAACGGACACCAGGTCGGCGAGCCCGCGTACCTGCCGACCGCCGGCGGTTCCTGGCGGCCGGTCGCGACCGCGGAGAGCTGGGCAGGCGGCCGCGCTGCCTGCAACCGCTACGCCTACCGATTCAACGCCGTCTCGGCTTTACGCGCCGGGCACTGGGGCGGCCTGGCGGCCGCCGAGCCTCTCGGCGCGGGCGTCACCCGCGAACGGTCCGGCTTTTTCGCCGTCGGTTAGTCGTCGTCGCGCGGGTCGAGCTCGCGCGCCTGCTCGGCAGCGGGACCTTCGTGCTTGCGAACGACGTCGTAGCCCTCGTGCTCCTCGACGACCTCTTCGACGTCGGCCTGCTCGTGGCCGGGACGGACGAAGAACAGCGTCGAGTTCGAGCGCACCCGCTCGTACTCCGGGAGCGAGAGATCGAGCTGCTCGACACAGGAGTCGTTCCCGCACTCACAGAGGATCCTCAGCTCCTGGGGGCCCACCTGCAGCGCTTGGCTGATTTGTTCGATCCGCTCGTTGACCTCGCGGAAGAGCGCTTCGTTCCGGCCGATGCGTCGCTCACGCTCTTCCATTGCAGTCCGGATGCTAGCGCCGCGCTGGTTTACGCGTTTGTACGCGGGGGACGCGCAGTTTGATGGACTCGAGGGGTCTGCGGCTCCTGCAAAATGCGCGAAAGCTCGTCGCGCACTCGTGGTGCACCGACGCCGACGCGCGAGACGGAAACGGCGTCGAGGTGCAGCCCTGGGACGAGGAGGCGGCGAGCTGGTCGCTGCTCGGCGCGATCGTTGCCGTCCTGGAGCACGAGGCATCGCGCGGAGGCGAGCTGCCGCTCGCGGCGCTCGGATCTGCCCTCTATGCCCTCGCCGACCTCATTGAGACGGACTCGCTGGTGGACTGGAACGACGATCCCCGTCAGACGCAGGACAACGTCGTCGCCGTGCTCGACCAAGCCGCGGCCCGCTACCGCGACAACTGCGTGGTCCTGGAGCTTTCGCAGAATTAGAGCTCCGGCTATAACCGGTGGCCGTGAGCCGGCCCTTTCGCATCGCACTGCTCGGCTACGGCTTGGCCGGTCGGGTCTTCCACGCGCCACTGATCGCGGCCGTCGACGAGCTCGAGCTCACGGCGATCGTGACTCGGGACGGCGAGCGCCGCTCGCGCGCCCGGGGAGACCATCCCGCTGCCGCTCGGCTCGATTCGCCAGAGGAGGTATGGGAGGGGGCTGACGACTTCGATCTCGCCGTCGTCGCCGCACCGAACCGCGCGCATGTCCCGCTCGCTCGCGCGGCGATCGCGGCCGGGCTCGCCGTCGTCGTCGACAAGCCGCTTGCGACGAGCGCGGACGAGGCTCGCGTGCTCCTGCGCGATGCGCAAGACCGTGGCGTGATGTTGACGGTCTTCCAGAACCGGCGCTGGGACGGAGACTTCCTGACCGTGCGTGGACTGTTGGACGAAGACGCCCTCGGTGAGGTCAGAAGGTTCGAGTCGCGTTTCGAGCGTTGGCGGCCGGATCTCGCCGGCGGCTGGCGCGAATCGGCCGAGCCGGAAGAGGGAGGCGGTCTGCTGTACGACCTGGGCAGCCACCTCGTCGACCAGGCTCTCAGCCTCTTTGGCCCTGCGGCGGTCGTCTATGCCGAACTGGACCGAAGGCGCACCGGTGCTCAGACCGACGACGACACCTTCGTCGCGTTGACCCATGCGTCGGGCGTCCGCTCGCAACTCTGGATGAGCGCGGTCGCGGCCCAGCCCGGGCCGCGCTTTCGCGTCCTCGGATCGCAGGCCGCCTACGTCAAGTACGGCCTCGACGTGCAGGAGGAATCGCTGCACGCGGGTCGGCGGCCGGAGGACGGGAGCTGGGGCCGAGAGCCCGAGGATCGCTGGGGACTGCTCGGTAGCGGCGGCAAACTGCGGCGAGTCCCGACCGTTGCCGGGACTTACCAGCGGTTCTACGAGGGCGTCGCGCTCGCGCTGCGCGGAAGCGGCGGGCCCCCGGTCGAACCGGCCGAGGCGGTGGCCGCGCTCGAGGTGCTCGACGCCGCCAGAGCCTCGGCACGCGAGCAGCGTGTCGTCAGGATTTAGGAGGGTTCGGCGAAATACAGTCTGTGCCGCCGGGCCGCGCTGCTCGCCCCCAGGCTGTGTCCTCAGTCGCGCACGTACCTATGGGTACGCGCGCTCCCTGCGTCCTTCACTGGAAACGAGCATCGCACCCCGGCGACGAGCGGTATTCCGCCGAACCTTCCTAGCGAGAAGCCGAAGAGCTCGCAAGCGGGACGACGCCGGTCTGGCGGTGGATGACGCGCCTCGCGTACAACCGCTCGTCTGCCGCGCGGTAGAGCGACAGGGCGTTCGAGCCGTCCTGGGGGAAGGCCGCCCAGCCGAAGGTGACTCCAAAACCGTCGGTCGCCAGCAGCCGCTGTAGGTGGACGGCGATCTTGCCGGCGTCACCGGCGCTCCCAGCGTAGGTCAGCACCGCGAACGAGTCCTCGCCGACACGCGCGACCTCGTCGCCGGGCGGGAGCGAATGCTGCAGTCTCGAAGCGATCTCTCGGAGCGTGTCGTCGGCGCTCTCCTGCCCACGGCTGGTCCTCGGCGCGAGCTCGTCGATGCCGCCGACGATGAGCGCGAACGGCTGGTCCCGGCCGAGCCGTTCGCCGATCGCCCGTTCGAACGCACGCGTGTTCGGCAGGCCGGTCAGTGCGTCGCGGTCGGCGAGGAGCTGCAACTCGGCCATGAGCACCCGGCTTCTTTTCGCGAAGTAGCCCGTGACGATGCCGACAGTCATGTACGTGACGAACCTGATCCCGGTGCTCGTCGTCAGCACCTCGCTCGGTGGGATGTGCGGGTTGAGGAGTACACCCGAGGCGAACATCCCAGTCGCGGCCACGGCGGCGCCCGCGCCGATCGCGGGCCCGGTCGCCAAGGCCGCGAGCATGATCGAGATGTAGAAGAGGTGGCCGACACCGAGACCCGGCCTCTCGTAGAAAACGAACGCCAAAAAGGTCGCGAGGCCGCTCACCGCGGCGGTAGTCAACAGGGCATAGCGAAGCCGGTCCCGCATGTGTGCCAAGAATCGGCCCGGACCGGCCGGCCGATGGTCACCCGTTCGAGGGTTTTACGCGCGGAGTCGCGGCCCGACCAGACGCTTCTGGGCCAATGCGACGGCCGCGAGAGCGGCGACCGTCAGGCCGAGCAGCGGCCTCGCCGCGAGGAGGAGCAGGACCGCCGAGCAATCGACGGCGACCAGGCACATGCCGACGCGCCTGATGATCCGCCGAGCTCGGGCCTCCGATCCGACCACCCACCAGACGAGGCCGACGATCAGCTTGTGGCCGTCGAGCGGGTGCACCGGAAGCAGGCTCAAACCACCGATTCCCAGGTTGAGCAGCACGAGCGAGAGGGCGCCCAGCTTGAGCCAGACCGGAGCGGGCAGCAACACGGGAATGGAGAGCGCGAGGGCGAACGCGAACGATGCCTCGGGGCCGCCAAGCGCCATCCGTGCCTGTTCTCGCCCGTTCCTGTAGGAGCCCTGGAAGTGCGCCGCAGCGCCCAGCGACATCACGCAGATCTTCTCAGGCCTCACACCCGAGAGCTTGCGCGCGATGCTGACATGGCCTAGCTCGTGGACGATCAGCGAGACGATGCCGCCGACGGCGCCAAGCAGGGCGGCAACAGCCAGAACAGCGGGCCTAGAGGTGCCGCTGAAAGCAACGAACATGAGCGCAAAGACCCCGGCTGGGAGGAAGGCGCCACGCGAAAACACGATCGGGATTGGCCACTGGGCGGACACGAGACTTCTGTTTTGCGATACCTGGGTCGGCGCGATTCCAAACACGCCAACTGCATCGACAGATACGCCTCAGTTCTTGAAACCCGGGCTGCAAGCCGTCGCGACGCGACCTTCTCACGCGCAGCGCCCGGCGGGCTCAGGCGGCCTCAGACGGCCTCAGACGGAGACGACGATCTTCCCTCGGGCGTGTCCTTCGCCCAGGTACCGGAGAGCGTCGCCGATCTCGCTCAGGTCGTAGCGCCTTTCGACCACGGGGGCCACTTTTCCCGACTCGAGCAGCTCCCGCAGCATCGCCAGGTCCGACTTGTTGACCTTCGCGACGAAGAAAACGGTCTTCTGGCTGCTCCGCAGTGACCCCAGGCGTAGCTTGGCCATGTGACCCAGTGGCCCCAGGAGGCGACTGGTCTTCGGTCCGCCAATTAGAACAACGGTCGCCCGTGCCCCGAGTACGCGCTTGCACTCCGACCATGCGCGGCTCCCCGCGATGTCGAGCATCAGGTCGTAGCGCTGGCCGTTCCGGGTGAAGTCGTCCTGGGTGTAATCGACGACGTGATCGGCGCCCAGCGCTCGCGCCTGCTCGACATTCCTCGTGCTGCAGACTGCAGTGACCTCCGCTCCGAGCGCCTTGGCGATCTGGATGGCGAATGTGCCCACCCCTCCAGAACCGCCGTTTACGAGGACCTTCTGTCCCGGCTGAAGCCGGCCGTGGCCGCGCAGTCCTTGCAACGCGGTGAGCCCCGCCACGGGCACGGCCGCCGCCTGCTCGAACGTCAGGTTTGCGGGCTTTCGAGAGACTCCGGCTTTGGCACAGACGTACTCGGCAAACGACCCGTTCGCCGCGCCAAAGACGTCGTCAGCCGGTTGAAGGTCGCTTACGTCCTTGCCGACGGCCTCCACGGTCCCTGCGAAGTCGGAGCCGGCCGGAAGCGCCTTTGGCCCGCGTAGCCCCGTCACCGGGCGTGCGATCCACGGCCTGCCTGCCACGTCGTACCAATCGACCGCGTTCACCGAGGTGGCGCGGACACGCACCAGGACACCGTCGTCTGGGACCTCGGGCTTCTCGACGTCTCCGCGCTCGAGGAGCTCAGATAGGCCGTACTTCTCGCGCACGACCGCCTTCATCGTGCCCGTCTGCTCGATCTCCTCCAACGTGATCGCCTGTTCCGCTACCACTGCCATTCTCGGCCTCCCGTCGTACGCTGTAAGCTTACGGTGTAAGATAGACGTACGACGTAAGCTTTGTCAATGGCCACGAAGACAGAATCTCGCGCACCTCTCAGCCGGGACCGAATCCTGCGCGCAGCCCTCGAGCTCGCCGACGAACGCGGCATCGAGTCACTGACGATGCGCACGCTTGCCCAGGAGCTCGGATTCGAGGCGATGTCGCTCTACAACCACGTCGCCAACAAGAACGACGTCCTGGATGGGATCCTCGACCTCGTCCTGGCCGAAGGCGAGCCGCCGTCGCCGGCGGGAGATTGGGACACAGCGGTTCGTGCGAGCGCCGTCTCCGTCCATGCGGCTCTCCGGCGTCACCCGTGGTCGTGCGGCCTGCTGATGGACCCCGGGCGGATCAGGCCGGCACGGCTGCGATACATGGACTTGCTCCTCGGCCGGCTGCGCGAAGCCGGTTTCTCCGCCGAGACGACCTACCACGCCTACCACGTCCTCGACGGGCACATCTTCGGCTTCTCGCTCTGGGAAACGAGCCACACCTACACGGCCGAGGAGGTCTCGAACTTCGCCGAGAAGTTCGCGCAAACGATCACTCCCGAGGCCTATCCCTACCTCCACGAACACGGCGAGCAACACTTGAACGAAGGCCCGCACCGAGAAGTGAGCGCCTTCGAGGTCGGGCTCGATCTGATCGTCGACGGCCTCAAGAAGATCCACGAAACGGCCTGACGTTCCGCTCGAATCCGGACGATGCCCGCGCCCCCTAAGCCGGCGTCGGCGCTAGCGGTCGAACCAACGTGCGCCGCGACTCGCGCCGAAATGCTTCTTCTCGGCGACGAGATCGTCCGACGGCTCCTGGAACGAACCCGTGGGCTTCGGCCCCGACAGGAAGTCCACGTCGACGCGGCCCACGCGTCCCGCTCCGAACTCGACGTAGCAAGCGCCTCGTCCGTCGTAGCCTGGGGGCTGCTCTCCTCCACGTAGCTGCGCGACGAGCGACGCTGCGACGACGCGCGCCTGCCCTTCCGAGAACACGCCCGCCTTCGGCACGCCCACGGTCGCCACGTCTCCGATTGCGTACACGCCCGGGAATCGCGTTCGGAGCGTGCGGGACTCCACAGGCACGTAGCCGTCTTCGGCCATCCCGCTCTCGAGGACAACGGTTGGCGCGCGGTGCTTGGGCACGCCGAGAAAGAGGTCATACGGCAGCTCCGCACCGTCGTCCAGCACCGCCATGCCGCGTGCCGGATCGAGCGAGCTCACGCGGCGACCGGAGACGAACTCGATCCGACGCTCTGCGAACGCTGAAAGCAGCGCGGCGGAGGTGTCCGGCGAGGGAGGCACTGGCGTGCCGAACGGCATGATGAGCGAGATCTCGCAGTCATCGCGGGTGCCCTGCCGGGACAGATAGTCGTGCAGGAGCAGCGCCGCCTCGCTCGGCGCGGGCGGGCACTTGAAGGGCGCGCCGCAGACACCCACGACGGCCCGGCCGCGCGTGAATGTGGGTAACACCTCCCGCAACCGCTCAGCGCCGTCGACCGAGTAGAACTCGTTTCCTGCCTCCGCAAGCCCAGACGTCGCGTCGAAGTCATAGTCAGCGCCAAGAGCGACCACCAGGACATCGGCCTCATGGATTCCTCTGTTGGTCGTCACCTGCCGGGATTCGGGGTCGATCGCAGTGATGGTCTCACGCAGGAACTGCACGCCGGGCTTGGCGAAGTCGTCATAGCCCAGACGGACCTCCTCAGTCGACGCCCGACCGAACATCACGTCGAGCTTCGAGTAACCGAAGACGAACGCGTCGTTCTCGTCGATCAGGGCGACACCGGCGTCGTCGCCGAGCGCCTCGGATAAGTACGACGCAAGCTCGAGACCCGCGAACCCGGCACCGAGCACGACGATGCGCGACTGCACCCGAAGAGCTTACGCGGGCGACGGTCGACCTAACGAAACTCAGCGAGGCGTTCTGCGACTACATCCACATCCGGCAACCCGGCTTCCGCGCCCTCGTCGAGAAGGGCGAGGACCGAGGCGGCAAGGGCTTCGCGTAGTGCGTTCGGCTCGACCGTCCCGACGTGTGTGCGGTCGAAGCCCGCGAGAGTCTCAGGCGGAAGCTGGTCGTAGCCGCGTGCCTGCGCGGCCGGTAGCTCGCGATAGAGGCACGCGAGCGAGAGGGCATGATCGCGGACCGCACCGACGTAATGCTCCGCCTGCCACACGCGGCCGCGCTCGATGCACGCCCGCGCATGCAGCGCATAGATGATGCCCCACCCGAAGATGTCCCCTGCGACCGGCGGCGTGCGAATGAAGAGGCTGCCCTGCGAACGCGGGCCAGACTTGGGCTCGTCCGCAGCCGTCTCGCCGAAGAGAAGCTGGAATCGCGGCCCTGCGGGGCGGAACGCCCTCGCCGGGGTCATGGACAAGTCGAACTGGAGTGCATCTGGCAGCAGGAAGACGCGGTAAGTGGTCGGCTCGGCCTCGAGGTCAACGAGCCGTAACGCGTCCAATTCCTCGCCGAGTGTGCGCGTCCAGCCGTCGAGAACGTGCGCGACCGGCACACCCTCGGCAATCCCGAACGTGAGGTCCAAGTCGGAGAAGCGGTCGCCGGTCCCGACGGCGAGCGAGCCCACCGCCGCTCCGGCGACGACACGGTCGTCTTCGTCTGCGAGCTGGAGCATCCGCGCACGTAGCGCGTCTCGTTGCTCGACTGTGAACACAGCTCGGCGATCCTAGCTCCGGCCGAATTCGCGGGACTGAGGTCAGAACGCGTTCGCGGCCGACTTCCACTCCCGGAGGCGCTGAGCGATGAGGTCGGCCCGCTCGTCCTCGCTCCCGTCGTCCAGCACCTGGAGGTCTGAGGGGCCGGCTCGAAGGTAAACGCCGGCCGTTCGGGCATACAGCCCCGGGTCGCGATCCGAACGCGTCGTCCAGTACCCGGTGGCGCGGTCGGCCGTCTCCATCCTGATCTCGCCGGTGCCTTCCAGTTGGGGGGCATTCGGGTGTCGAGGGCGATGGCCCTTCCAGAAGTAGAAGATGCCGGCCGGATCCCTGCGCTCCTTTGCAGCCTCGCTCCAGTAGCGGGCCGACAAGGTGCCGTCCTCCTGCCAGGCGCGTCCGGCCACGTTCAGGCCACCGTCGCGGTCCCGCGAGATGCGCAGGAGGCTCACCGCCGACGGTTCTTCCTCGCTCCGCACGGTCAGCGAGAGCTGCCACCACAACCCCTCGACCGGGCCGCGGCCACCCTCCGTCTCGATCGCCTTGCGGAGCTTCTGGTTGATCGCGCGAACCTCCGCCGGGCTGGTGGCCGGGTCGTAGCGAATGGAGGTCAACCCGAGCAGGTCACTCGGCAGCTTCGAACCGTTCGCGTGGAGGATGAACGTGCGCCGGATGCCGAGGGCGCCGCCGAACAGCCCGGCCTCGAACACCACGTTGTCGCGCGGCGACGCCTGGCCGGACTGGGACGCATCCGTCGCGGTCCAGTCGTCCTGGGCGAAAACGAACGCGGCGAAATCGACCTCCTGGGAGAGCTCGACGAGCCGGTCGAGGGTCGAGCGCCCCGGGTTGAACGTGGTCGTCCAGGGCTCGACGTCGGCGACCCCCTCGAGCCCGCGGGTGATCGCCTGGAGCAGTTTGGCCTGCTTGCCCGACGACCCGAGGAAAATGCGCGGCTTGTTCAATGCGCGGTTCTCCTTTTCGGTCAGGAGACGAGGGCAGCGTAATCGACTC
>Ga0307277_10001036_pt1 | contig 10742 bp, 2 predicted proteins | sample ER_DNA_116_FD_194473 | JGI IMG/M metagenome (GOLD analysis project Ga0307277, IMG submission 194473) | Bulk soil microbial communities from the East River watershed near Crested Butte, Colorado, United States - ER_DNA_116 | ecosystem: Environmental > Terrestrial > Soil > Floodplain | place: USA...
CCCTGGTCGCGCCCGGCGTGCGCAACTCCGGCACCATCACCGCGACGCTCGGCACCGTGGCGCTCGTGTCGGGCAACGGCTTCACCCTCGACCTCTACGGCGACAAGCTGATCACGCTCGCGGTCAACGACCAGATCGCCGCGAATGTCATCGACGTCGCCACCGGCCGGCCGCTCAAGTCGCTCGTCACCAACGAGGGCAAGATCAGAGCCAATGGCGGGCGGGTCGAGCTCACCGCCGCGGCGGCGCGCGTCGTGGTCGATTCCGTCATCAACACCAGCGGCGTGATCAAGGCCAACTCGATCGGCCGGCATAACGGCATGATCGTGCTCAGCGCCGCCACCGGGGCAAGCAAGCCGGCGGGCGCGGCGACCCAGACCGTCAAAGTCTCCGGCACGCTGGCGGCGGCGGGCAAGAAGAAGGGAACGCAGGGCGGCACGATCCTCGTCACCGGCGAGGACATCAAGCTCGCGAGCGCGCGCCTCGATGCGTCGGGCCGCGCCGGCGGCGGCAAGGTGCTGATCGGCGGCGACTGGGGCGGCGGCAACCCGAACAAGGGCCTCGTCGCCAACCCAAGCGCCAAGCTCGAAAGCTTCGTGATCCCGACGGCGACCACGGTCAGCGTCGATGCCGCCACGACCATCAACGCCTCGGCTACGGGGCGCGGCAACGGCGGCAAGGTCGTGCTGTGGTCGGACAGCGAGACCACCTTCGCCGGCACGATCGTCGCCCGGGGTGGGGCGAAAGGCGGCGACGGCGGATTCGTCGAGACCTCGAGCCGTCAACTGCTGAATTACAGCGGGACGACGGACACGCGGGCGCCAAAGGGCACAGTGGGAACGTTGCTGCTTGATCCCGAGAACTTGTACGTCAACGCGAACGGCCGTCCGCCGCAATCCGATCCGACAGCCTCGGCCATCTCGGCAGACGCTTTGGTCAATCAGTTGGCTTCGAACAACGTGGTGCTTTCGACGCAGCCATCCGGAACGCATGCGGGTGACATCTTCTTCGACGCCAACGTCAGCTGGGGGACCAACAACAACGGGACCACCAACAACAACTCGCTGACGCTGAGTGCCTTCCACGACATCCTATTCATGTCGGGCAGCAAGCTGACGAATACTGGCACCGGTAATCTCGCTCTGCGCGCCGACAACACCGGCACGGGACAAGGCACGGTCGTTTTCGATTCCGGTGGTCACGTCGACTATACGCAGAGCACTGGAAGGGTCTCCATCTTTTATAATCCAAGCGGATCCCAAGCGAGCAAATACCAGAATCCAACGAATTACTTCTGTCCTCCCTGCCCAGGCGGGGGCGGCGTTTTCGTCCAGCAGCCGTCGCAGCTGACGGCCTTTATGCTGGTCAACACCGCCAGCGATCTGGATGCCGTGCGCACGAACCAGAGCGGCACCTACGCGCTGGGGACGAAAATCTCCTTCGATCCCGCCCAGCCGTTCACTCCTATTCCAAATTTCACCGGCCTGCTCGACGGCCAGGGTCAAACCATCGCCAACCTGACGATCGCATCTACGACCCAGAACATTGGACTGTTCGGCACCATTGCCAGTACGGGTGAGGTGCGCAACCTCAACCTGACGAATGTGAGCGTCAATTCGAGCGTTAACTCGCAACTGGTTGGCACGCTGGCGGGAACGAACGCAGGAACAATCAGCAACGTCTCCGCCACCGGAATAGTGCAAGTGGGCAGCGGAAGCACCGCGGGCGGCCTCGTCGGACAGAACCTGGGCTCGATTTCGAATTCGTTTGCATCTGTCGACCTGGGAAGTCCGAACGTCGCCAATCTTCAGGCGGGCGGCTTGGTCGGCAATAATTCCGGTACGATCCGGTCGTCCATTGCCCTCGGCAACGTGCAGGCCGGCGATGCTAGCATTGCCGGCGGGCTAGTCGCATCCAATTCAGTCGGCGGCATCATCACCAGCTCGCAGGCGAGCGGCAACGTCACCGTCGCCGGTACGAGCGCCGCGGGCGGCTTGGTCGGAGCCAGCGTAGGCGCCATCACGGCTTCTACCGCTTCGGGTGCGGTCACCGGCACCGGCGCTAACAGCACCATCGGCGGCTTGGCCGGAACAAGCACGGGCACCATCGCGGATGCTACCGCTTCAGGTGCGGTAACCAGCACCGGCGCTAACAGCACCGTCGGCGGCTTGGTCGGAGCCAACGTCGGCAACATCGCGGATTCTACCGCTTCAGGTGCGGTCACCAGCACCGGCGCTAACAGCACCGTCGGCGGCTTGGTCGGAGCCAACGTCGGCAACATCGCGGATTCTACCGCTTCGGGTGCGGTCACCAGCACCGGTGCTAGCAGCACCGTCGGCGCGTTGGTTGGGACCAGCACGGGCACCATCACGAATTCTACGGGTTCGGGCGTGGTCACCGTCACCGGCCCTGACAGCATCGTCACCGGCCCGCCGAATGCGCCGCCGATTCCAAGCCCGCCGAATGAGCCGCCGAATCCGAATGCGCCACCGATTCCGAATGCGCCGCAGATTCAAACCGGGCCTGGCATTCTGGCGCAGTTCGGTCCAACGTCCCAGCCATTGCTGCCGTTCTCGCCCGATCTACTCGCCTCGCTGCCGGGGCCGGTGCAAGTCATCAACAATCTCGTCGGCAACGGCCCGGCGCAACTAGCCGCGCTCAACGCCGCCGCCCCGGCAGTGTTCAACACCGTTCAAGGCGGCATCCGACTGCCCCCGCAGCAGCCCGCTTCGCCTGCGCACGGGGGTCAGCAGCAGCCCGTTTCGCCTGCGCACGGGGGTCAGCAGCAGCCCGTTTCGCCTGCCCAAGGGGGTCAGCAGCAGCTGCCGTCGGGTTTCGACCGGCGGGTCATCGACATTCCGGCGTCCACTGAGACCCGCTTCGTCAAGGATGAGGTGGTTCTGCAGATCGCCGGCAATGTCAATATGGAGCGGTTGCAAGCCGCGGTCGGCCGTCTTGGGTTAACACTGCTCGCCTCGGAAAACCTTGCCATCACCGGCTCGACCGTGGCGCGCTTCCGTATCACCAATGGGAGGAGTCCCGCCGAGATCATCCGCGCGCTCGCGGCCATCCAGCTCGTCGCGGTCGCGCAGCCGAACTACGTCTACACCTTGCAGCAGCAACCCGACGAAGCCGCGCCCGCCTCGCACGACCCGAGTGGCGACCCCGCGCAATACATCCTCGAGAAGCTCAAGATCTCCGACGTTCACCGCATTGTCAGGGGCAACAATGTCCCCATCGCGGTCATCGATTCCGAGGTCGACGCCACGCATCCCGATTTGGAAGGCGTGGTCGCGCAGCACTACGACGCGGCGGGCGAGCCGGAGAAGCCGCATTCCCACGGCACCGGCATGGCCGGCGCGATCGCCTCGCACCAGCGGCTCCTCGGCACGGCGCCGGGCGCGCGGCTTCTCGCCGTGCACGCCTTCTCGACCGCGGAATCAAGTCCCCAGAGCACCACCTTCAATATCCTCAAGGGCGTCGACTGGTCGGTGCGCCAAGGGGCGCGCATCATCAATATGAGTTTCGCCGGCCCGAAGGATCCCTCGGTCGAGCGCGCGCTCAAAGCGGCCTACGACAAGGGCGTCGTGCTGATCGCCGCCGCCGGCAATGCCGGGCCGAAATCTCCGCCGCTCTATCCCGGCGCCGATCCCAACGTCATCGCGGTGACCGCGACCGACGTCGACGACAAGCTGTTTACCGGCGCCAATCGCGGCAAATATATTTCGGTGTCGGCGCCGGGCGTCGACATTCTGGTGCCGGCGCCCGAAGGCGATTACCAGATCACGACCGGAACATCGGTCGCGGCCGCCGAGGTGAGCGGCATCGTCGCGCTGTTGCTGGAGCGCAATCCCAAGCTGACCCCGGCCGACATTCGCCACATCCTCACCCTGAGCGCCAAACGGCTCTCGTCCGGTGACCGCGACGACAATTTCGGCTCCGGCCTCATCGATCCGCTACAGGCGCTGCAATTGGCGGACCCGCGAACCGCGACCACCACACCGCCGCGGCGGCGGTAGAGCGAGCGTCCGAGAGCCGATGTAGACGACCTGCCTGAAAACAGGGGTCTCTCCGCGATTTCATCACGCTGCTCGGCGGCCGCTGCGGCGGCGTGGCCGCTCGCGGCGAGGGCACAGCGGATCGACGAACCATGCAGCGCGAGGGGGTATTGACGCCGTTCGGCCCCGACTATCCAGCGACGCGAATGCCGGTCGGTGCCCTTGAGCAGGGACTGCGCGACCCGGGGCTGGGTCGATAGCCGCGACCTCCGCATCGATTATCGCTGGGCGACCGACGATTCCCGACCGCTTGCGCGGCGAGGCGGCCGCGGTGGCTGCTGCGCCGGACATGATCATTGCCAACAGCTCGCCGGTGATCTCGTAGCTGCGGAAGCAGTTGACCACGCTGCCAATGGTGTGCACCGAACCTGGCGCGACCCGGCGACGAGCCGGTGCGCGTCATGATTTGGGGAAAGAAATCCGGCGCGCGATTGATTGGTGTGACTGCGAGCTAACCGCAATCGAAGCGGAGCTGCCACCTAGCTCATCCTGAAATCGCCAAGCCGACGCGGATGTGGCCCACGAAGACCACACGCCGATGCACGGCCCTCGCCGATCGAGCGGACGCGGAGCGCTAACGTCCCGTCCCGGTAACACTCCATCGGAGTGGCCGGGTTGCAGCGCAACGCGCATAATCGGCGTCACAGGCGTCTGGCCCGCGCCTCACGTCTGGCCGCTGCCCTTTTGGAAATTTGCACCAAGAGGCGTTGCGGTCGCGGCGAGCGAACCCGCAACTCACCTTAATCCTTGCGGCGCAGATCGGTTGCGCGGTCCTGCTCGTCCGCCAGCCGCTCCCACTCCCGGGCCATGTCCATCAAGTTATCGCGGGGCGGCCCGGATGGAACTTCGTGCGCTAGCCTCAAACAATCTTGCGCAAGCTGCCGGTACTGGTCTGCTCTGCTCGCCATCGCATGGCGAACGCGGAAGATAGCATTTCGGTTCGGAACTACTTTTCGCGGCGTGGCGTTGGTGATTTGGGACACCACTCATCTCATCAGGGCCGTGTCCCACCAACTTAGCCCCGCTATCAGGCGGGGCTTCACTTGATGCCGCGCCTAGGCCAGCAAGTGAGCGGCCCGGCCAGCGCCGCGTTTTGTCATACGCTGTTAGTTCGGGCGGCACCGACGCGCGTTCGGGATCTACGGGAAGGAGGGGCTCCGACCAGGACCAACGGTTAGATCAGCATCGCTTCCGCCCGCTGGGCAAGCTGGTCGTAAGCAATTTGGATCGGATCGCGCACGTCGATGACGTTGGAGATTAGAGACCTTACAAGATCGTTCAACTCCTGACGCCGACCATGGTATCTGAGAATCGGTGCGAACGGTGTCATCTTGGATTGGTGCTCGACCCCATAAAGTCGCCACTAAGAACGGGCGCCTTTTGCGCCCTCGAATTGCGGGCAGAGCGGCAACCAGAAGGTTACCTCAATCGTTACCAGATACCACATGGAGGATTGAGTTTATGGCAGTCCGCACGAGAGAGGATGAGTTAAGTCCCGGAGAGCAAATAAGGCCGCGTAGGAACCTGGTGTTCGAACCGTTGGGTTAGAGGAGCTCGACTGCTTAGGTATCGACCGACATGGTAACCTTTATTGGGATGGCAAACCCGTCGAGGTCACCCATGTTTGGCTCACGCGCTGGCAAAAGGTCGGAGCGGTAGTCATCGCCGTATTGGCAATCGTTGGCGCAATCGGGGCAGCTACTCAAGCGTGGGTCGCATATAACGAATGGGCCTGTGCCGCTGGGTTGCCAGCCTTTGCGTGCGGAGAAACCGAGCCCTCACTTTAGGATGGGCATCTGCCACCGCCCTCGCGCGCCAGCATGGCGGTACGCTGCTCGATCTCCGATTGAATGTGCCGTGCCGCCGATACACGGCGCTGTTGCGCTGAACCATGAAGAAGACCTTCCTCCTCATCTCCCTTGTAGCGGCGGCGCTCTTGATCTCGACGAGGGCGGCGGCTGCCGTTGCCCAAATCAGGACAATGCCCAAGCGGTTATCGCGAGAGCGGCGGGTATTGTGCACCGATGACTGATAGTGCTCGCGCCGCTGTGACACATGAGTCGAGTCATTGCCGTAATGGTTGATCGCCTCTCACATGCGGGAGACCCTAAGGGTCCCCACCCACTAACAGGTATCGTTGTTGCCCTAAGATGCCCCTAAGTATGGCGCCGATGAGGTAAAGTACGCCTCCTTCGAGAAGAGGTGGCTTAAGTTGCCCGTGGGGCGCTCTGTTGCATGTCACGTTGAAAGTTGTGCTGGAGACAGCGTTGAGAGTGCGCGATGTAAGGTCCAGATGACGGGGACAGCAGCAATGCACAACAGAGCCATCGCCCAGAAGCCGGCCGGTCCGAAACGGCTATAAAGCCATCCTGAAACGATCATCAAAACCGCCGTGGCGCCGCCAACCCCAACAAGGCTGTAAACAGCCTGCGCCGTTCCGGCCATAACGCATGGTACGGTATCGGTTATGAGACGCATGGATGCGAGGTGGAGTAGCGCGAAGGTGAAACCGTGCAACGGCTGAACCAATGCAAGCGCTGCAAGTTCGGTCGTTTGAGCCATCACGCCCCAGCGGAGCAGACCACAAAGTGCCGCGCATGCCAATGCGCCAGTCGGCTTCAGGACTCTCAATAGCCGCGGGCCGATCAACAGAAAGATAAGGACCTCAGCGGCAACCGACTCCGACCAAAGCAGCGCGATGGTCCCCGGTCTGATGCCCGCCTCCTGCCAACGGATTACGGCGAAGGAGTCATACATGGCGTGACTGCCGAGAACGAGCGCGCCGACCAGGGTGACGAGCCCAAACACTCGCTGGCGAAGCAGCATCAACCAGGGATGATACGGGTGCTCGTTGTGCCGCGAGCCGTCTGTTGTTCGCGCAGGGAATTCAGGCACGAACTTCGCGACAAGGGGGAACGCCAGCAGCGCTGTCGCGCTCAGCCACATGATCGCTGAGAACCCGTAATAATCTGCCGCCTGACCGGCCGCCAGCGTGCCGGCGACGAACGCAGCCGAGCCCACGCCCCGCACCCATCCATATTCAAATCCTGCCGTGTTCTGTTGCGATCGCGCATGAGCGAGTGAAAGCGCGTCGGCGAGGGGGGCGAGAGGGGCAAACGCAGCAGCTTGAAGCAAACTGATGGCCATTACCGCCCAAAACCCGTGGACTGTGAAATAAAGGAGCGCCGCGCCTGCGGCCACGATGGCGCAGGCGGCAAGTTCTGCTCGAAAGAGCTGGAAACGATCGGCGACACGCCCAGCAATGGGACCGCAAATCAGTCGCACTGCGGTTGCCGCACCGAGCACGATCCCGAGTTCTTCGGCCCCGAGCCCACGTTCCGCAAGAAAGGGCGGCAAGAACGGCGAGGTAGCTCCGAACGCACCGAAAAGTGCGCAGTAGAGCAACACAAATCGAAGCAGTACGCGCCGGTCGACAGCCATGATCTGCGGGGTAAGCCGAGCGAGCGCTCAGATTGCATCAACCGCCACTGTTGTTCGCCTAGCTTCGTCGGACGGCTGCTGCCAATCAGGCGACCTCACCGAGAGATCACACGACGAAAACGAGTAAGCCCAAACAGTCTCTGTATTCAAAGAAAACCCCCGCCGAAGCGGGGCTAGTGTCCAGGAAAGCCCCCACGGGGTTCCCCTAGTTCCTTTGGTTCTGAGTTCCGGTTGACAGCACGATGGCGCACGCTCCCTCAACGTGATCGAGCTGGACGATTCTGATTGGTCGTATTTTGCGCATTGGGATCGTTCGGGTCAGGCCCCCGGTTCGTGTTCGGATCGGCTCTGCCAGTATTTGTACCAGTCGTCCCCGACCGCCCGGAATTGTTCCTATTACCCGAGATCCCGGAATTTGTATTCGTCCCGCTTGAATTACCTTGCGCAGCTGAGCCGCTGCTGTTCCCTCCGGTACTGCCCGCGCTCGAGCCTCCACTGGATCCAGTACCGCTCCCACCACCGCCAGCGCCGCCCCCACCACCACCGCCGCCGCCGCCTTGGGCGAGTGCGGCGGTACTCAGGGCGAGCGCGGATATCAATACAACCGGAAACAGTCTTGCTCTCGACATGGCGATCTCCTTACGCTCCAATGTGAGAGAGCAACGCGCGATCAGATAGGATGTTCCGATGAATAACGCGCTGAGGCTCAGACCTTGGGCAACGATAAGCGTCCCCGACCGCCCGTTCAGAAACAAACGGCTCACGCAACGTTGCGCGCGTATAGGAATAATGCTGAGCCGAGACCGGTTAACTGATGGATTGGCTCTTCAACGTTCAGCAAATGCCTGCTCACGATGTTGACTGAGGCCGTACTGTCGAGGCTCGGTATATGTCCACGATCGCAACCGTTTTCGTCGTTGTTATTGTTGTCCTGATTCTTCTGGTCATCGGGAACCTTGTGTTTTCGATCATAGCAGAACGAAAAAATCCACCGGCGGGGAAGTTCATCGAGTGCGACGGGGTCCGCGTGCACTATCGAGAGTGGGGAGACGCGGCTGCCCCGTGCGTCGTTCTTTTCCACGGGAATGGAACGATGATTCAAGATTTCTCCATCAGCGGCCTAGTTGATCTTCTTGCCCAGCGCAATCGTGTCTTGTGCTTTGATCGTCCCGGATTCGGACATAGCCAGCGGCCGCGGTCCCGCATCTGGACTCCAAGCGCCCAGGCGGCCCTCTTTGTAAAGGCTCTGAAACAGATCGGAGCTCGGGACCCGGTGGTGGTTGGACATTCCTGGGGCACACTGGTCGCAGTGGCCCTTGGCCTCCGTGGAGACTACTCCGTTCGCAGTCTGGTGCTCGCCTCGGGATATTACTTTCCAACGTGGCGTCTTGATGTGTGGCTGCTGTCTGGGCCTGCCGTCCCAATTATGGGCGACCTCTTGCGCTACACCGTGGTCCCCATCATCTCTCTCGCCATCTTGCCTGCAATGCTTCGCAAGATTTTCGAACCCCATCCCGTACCGCAGGCCTTCAAAAAAGAATTTCCGATCTCGCTCGCGCTTCGCCCTAAGCAGTTAAGGGCGGCGGCGGAAGAAAGTGCCTTACTCATCCCGGCAGCCGCACAGCTCCAATCCCAGTACTCTCTCATCAAATGTCCGGTCCAACTTTTTCATGGAGACCAGGACCATTTCATTGAGTGCGAGCAATCACGCCACCTGCACCAAGCGCTACCCCGCTCAACACTGCACTTCGTCCAAAACGCGGGTCACATGGTGCATTATGCCGATCCACTCACCATCAGTCAGGCTGTTCAAGCTCTAGCGCGTGTTTAGACGCGGGTTTGGTTTCTCTGTGGCAAATGGGACGAAGCGATTGTGGCCGCCGCTGTGCGCGGGTGAAGAGCAATTGTGATCCTCCATTCCCGTAGCATGCGCGGGCATCCCGGCGAGCGGGACCCCCTGACCTCAAGCAGCGGACTTGCCGGACGCATCCTCGACGTGTTGCGGACGCGCAAGACCCGTGTACGGCGCTCCTGAGTGCATGCGGCGGTAGTCGTACGGAGCATCGGTTCGGAATGCTGCCAGCTCCTGGAGCGGCGGGTGGCTCGGCCGCGGCCAACGCGCCCAGGGTCTTCTCCGAGATGCCCACGGCGGAGGTGATGAGATTGGTGTAAAGCCCGGCCGCGTGTGACCCAGCGGCGATCTCGACGAGGTCGCGACGCGCACCGGGCTCGCCGCCCGACTAATGCACCTGGAGGACACCAAGCCCTGCCGCCTCGCCGAAGACGCGCACCCAGGTGGCGGTGTCGAGCTCATCCTCACAGCGATGGGTCGTTCGGCAAGAACACCAAGGCTTGTGCACCATTCCGGAACCCGATAACGCACCTAAACCGGTTGTTTAGCTGTCTTATCGTTATTCAATCGGAGCGCATCAGTACCGTCAGTTGGTATATGGTAGCGCGGCAGAGGTTCTTCACAGAAGGAGCAGTATTGCGTTCCCTGTGACGGTGAGAAACTGCTCAATGCAAGTTCCCACTTCTTCTTCTGCTATGTCCCTCCTCGATTTGAGGACATTCTGAAATAATGTTCGGCGTGCTGGTAATAGTTCTCGGCCGCTACCCTATCGCCCGCCTGGAGTTCTGCTTGGGCCAACGCTACGTACCGATCATAGTTTCTTCTCGCGTTGTGAGAGCTCTGTAGGTCTTGGCGCAGCGCACTCGATGGTCACTGCTGTGAGCGGCTTTAGGAACCCCGCCCGGGCAGCCTCCCTGCCAGGGGCGGGGTTCTCGTCGTCGTCGGCCGCAGTCTGCAAGGTCAGCCCCGCCCTGGGTGGACGTGGACGCTATCACCACGAGAATCGCAAGCAGAAACACGGCCGCGAGACGACACGCGAGGTCGCATGGCCCGCCCTTTGCCAAAGTTCGCCGCGGAGGAATTCGCAAGAGGAGCCCTCACAAATCCTCCTTTTGCATTCGTCTGTGAGGGTTCCCGACACACTAATCGCATGTGTCAGCGAGCCTTGGCGGGAGCCTCACGGTCAGCTTTGTGTTTCCTCGGATGTAAGGTGTGTCGACGGGCCGAAGGTGACGGTCTGCCTTCTCAGGGTGATACAGAAGAAATTCGGCGAGGCCCGAACCGCGGCCAGCATTGATCGTTGAAAACTAGGTAGCGGAGGCCTTAGGAGTCGGAGCATTTTTATGAAAGCCCTGACGTGGCATGGCAAGGCTGATATCCGCTGCGAGGAG
>Ga0307277_10001037_pt1 | contig 10741 bp, 9 predicted proteins | sample ER_DNA_116_FD_194473 | JGI IMG/M metagenome (GOLD analysis project Ga0307277, IMG submission 194473) | Bulk soil microbial communities from the East River watershed near Crested Butte, Colorado, United States - ER_DNA_116 | ecosystem: Environmental > Terrestrial > Soil > Floodplain | place: USA...
CTCGGGGCGGCCGACGAGCAAGGAAAACCGGCCCGCGTGGGCGTGGCGCAGCTCGACCGCGCTCTCAGAGACACCCATTCCGGCGCGCTCGACAACGTTTTCGCCGCCTTCTCGCTCAACCTGTACCGACGAGGGCTTCCGGTCGGCGGCGCCTACTCGCTCAGATCGTCCACGAAGCCTCGTGCCACCTCGATACGTGGCATCAACGGCCTCTCGACCCAATACGTGCCGATCCACGTACCGGCCGGCTCTCGCGGCGTGGTGATCGCAGTACCCCACGGAGATGGTCCGCGCCCGCAGGTGGCTCTCGTGGTCGGCGGGCCGATGGGCCGGCGCGTCGTGGGGAAGCGATTCCGCCCCGGCCAAGGAGTGATCCTCTCCACCTTGTTCCGTACCGCGGCGGAGCGGAAGAACGTCGTTCTGATCGTGACGAGCGGCCATCTGAACGGCGTCGCCTACCAGGTCGGCTATGCCTCGGTGGGCCGGCGGGGAAAGCTTCCCGGTTGGATCGCCTTCTAGGCCGCGCTCAGCTGCGTTGGAAAAGTCGGCGATCTCGTAGCCGGCCCGCGGCGAGGAAGGCGGCTCCGAGCAGCAGCAACGGGCCGATAACGATCAGCGCATAGACCAGGATCTCGGCCTCCCGCAGGAGGACGCCGCCGGCGTCGTCGATCGTCCGGTCGAAGCGGCTCGCCGAAGCTGCGGCTTGTTTCGGCTTCGTCGTCAGCTCGAGCGCGACCCGCGCGAACTGCGCGCGGCGAACCGTCGCGGCCTTGTGCTTCGTCAGATAGTCGAGCCGGCCTTTCAGCTCAGCCAGCCGGGGCAGTTCCCCGGGGGTCACTCCGCCGGCCTCGATCCGCGCGATCTGGGCCTTCAGCCGGGCGATCTCCCGCGCCTGTTCTTCGACGGCCTTCGTCACATCGAGGACCGTGACCTTCTGCGAGAGGATCGTGCCCAGGTTCGAGTACTCCTCGATCGCGTCCTGCACCCGGTCGACGGGTACGCGGACGATCAGCGAGGCAGCCCCGCGGCCGTGAGCGGGCGTGGTGTAGCGGACGTAGGCGACGTAGCCGCCGACGAGGCGCGCGAACCGCATCGCCCGCTTCGTCGCGTCCGAGAGTGCGTTCACGTTCTTCACCTGCAGATGCAGGAAGGCGCCGTATTGCTGCAAGCGACTCTGCGTGTTCGGAAGCGGCACTGCATCGAAAGCGGACCGCGGTACGGGCGCCTTTTCCAGCGGCTGGAGGTCTCGCTGAGCCTGCGGCAGCCCCTGAGCTGCCTGCGACGAACCCCCTGTTCCGGAAACCGACTTCCTGGCAGGCGTGCCTGAATGAACAAGCCCATACACGCCCGCGCCTGCGATCGCAAACGCAAGAGCTACAGGAGCTGCGACCAGCGCAATGCGCCTCAGCGGCGGAAGCGAAAACCGTCGCGGCCGAACCGGTTGCTCGCGGGCCGCGATCTCCAGCACGCGCTCCCGCAGCCCCGGCGAGGCGCTCGGCCGCGAAACGCGCAGTTCGGTAGCGAGCTCAGGCGACAGCATCGGCGCTCACCATCCCTTCCAGCTTCTGGAGCGCGCGGCTCAAGCGGGTCGAGCACGCGCTCGGACTGATTCCCAGCACGCGGGAGGTGGTCTCGCCGTCGAGCTCGAGCACGACCCGCAGCGCGACGACTTCGCGTTCTGCCCGGGACAGCTCTGCAAGCGCGTGCTCGAGCTCAGGGGAGAGACCTTCGCCGAAGCTCGGCGGCGGCACCTCGCGCAGCTCGCGGACCGTGTAGCGATCTTCCCGTCGCAGCCGCCGCGCCTCCGACCGAAAGTGGTCGAGCGCAGCCGAGCGCGCGAGCTGGCAGAGCCAGGTGCGGGCCCCGCCCCGCCGGGCATCGAAACGGTCGAAGCGCCGCAGCGCGCGCTCGAAGGTCTCGACCGTCAGGTCTTCGGAGAGGGAGTGGTCGGCGGTCAGGTACACGAGATAGCCAAGGACGTCGTCGAGATGCTGCTCGGCGATGGCGGCGAAGCTAGGAGGGCTTGGCGGAACGTAGGCTGTGCCGTCAGGCCGCGCTGCTCGCCCGGAGGCGGCGTCCTCAGTCGCATCCATAGGCTCGGCTATGGCTGCTCCCTGCGTCCTTGCCTCGGAACGACCATCGCGCCCGGACGACGAGCGACGTCCCACCAAGCCCTCCATTGCTCCGCGTTCACGACTTCTCTACGTCGCCGACCCGGGCTTACGTCACAGCGGCGACGACCGCGGCCTCGTAGACCCGGTCGCGGGAAAGCTTGTCGAGCTCGTCCGAGAGCAGATCGGCCGGTAGCGGCGAATCGCCAGGCGGGAACGGCGCAGGCTCGCCGTCGAGCTCGACGCCGACGAGCCGGTTCGCCGGCTCGTGCTCGAGGTCGATCGACCGCTCGAGCCGGGAGCGCAGCCAGCCGGCGAGCAGATGCGCCTGCGCAAGCGTCCCGGTGACCTTGATCCGGCGGACACCCGCAACCCCCGGCCAGAGCGATGCGAGCATCGCCCGCCAGCGGCTCGTGCGCGCCCAGGCTATGTCGGACACTGCAACACGATCGAAGACTGTCGCCAGGTCGGCGTAAGGCTTCGGTAGGTCGGGCCATTCCGTGGAATCGATGATCAAACGGTCGACCACGTCGAGGAGCTCCTCGAATGCGGAGTCGCCGAACGACGGGACACCGCGCCAGCGCAAGAAGACGGGCAGATCGGGGATCAGGAGCGGCTCGACGACACTGCCCGGATGCTCGGCACTCGGCCCGTGTAGGCGGATGCGGATGGTGTCGGTGCAGACCGATCGGTTCTCGCCGCCGGTGAACGATTCGGTGGATACCTCGCCTTCGAGGCCGCCCGCGGCCGAGTGCGGGAAGAGCACGATCGTGCGGGACGGATGCCGCTCGGCCAGCCCGACGAGGACGTCCTCGGCCGCCTCGACCCACTCCTCGGGCACCCAGGCGATGTGCGTCATCACGCTGGTGCGTAGCCGGGCGCTGCGCTCCTGTTCCCTGCGCAGCGAGGCGAGCTTGCGCTCTATCTCCGAAACCGAGGCTAGTGTCTGCGCCACGTGCGTCCGTCCCGCTGCAGAAGCTCGTCGGAGCTCGGCGGTCCCCAGGTCCCGGCGGCGTAATTCGGGAACGACGGCCGGTCGCGTCGCCACGCTGCGACGATCGCATCGACGAGCTGCCACTGCTCAGTCACCTCGTCCTCGCGCGTGAAGAGCGTCGAGTCGCCCCGCATGCAGTCGAGCACCAGCCTTTCGTACGCCTCCGGCATCTCCGTCCGAAAGGCGCCACCGTAGAGGAAGTCCATGTGAACGGTGCGAATCTGCATCCCCTGCCCGGGCACCTTCGCGCCGATCGCCAGGGAGACGCCTTCGTCAGGCTGGATGTTGATCAGGAGCACGTTCGGCCGTAGCCCCTCGGCCGCCAGCTCCTCGAACGGCGGGTGGGGCGCACGTTTGAACCCTATTGCGATCGTCGTCTCCCGGCGGGCAAGTCGCTTACCGGCCCGGACGTAGTACGGCGTGTCGGCCCAGCGCCAGTTGTCGACGTAGAGCTTGGCCGCAACGAACGTCTCCGTCATCGAGCTCGGATCGACTCCCGGCTCCTCCCGGTAGCCCGGAACCTCCTCGCCCTCCACGTAACCGGATCCGTACTGCCCCCGAACGACGTTCTTCGGGCCGGGTGTATGCATCGACTTCAGCACCTTCACCTTCTCGTTCCGCACCGAGTCAGAGGTGAAGTCGATCGGCGGCTCCATCGCCGTCAGGGCGACGAGCTGGAGCAGGTGGTTCTGGAAGATGTCGCGGATCGCGCCGGCCTTCTCGTAGTAGGCCGCCCGTCCCTCGATCCCGATCGACTCCGCGACCGTGATCTGGATGTGATCGATGAACTGGCGATTCCAGATCGGCTCGAAGATCCCGTTCGCGAACCGCAGCGCCAGCATGTTCTGGACGGTCTCCTTGCCCAGGTAGTGGTCGATCCGATAGATCTCGCTCTCTTCGAAGTAGCGGTGGACGAGCTCGTTCAGCTCGAGCGCCGAGGCCAGGTCGTGGCCGAACGGCTTCTCGACGATCAGGCGCGTCCAACCATCCGCCGAGCGGCGCTTGCCGACGCCTTCGACGATCGGCTCGAAGGCGTCCGGCGGTACGGCGAGGTAGTAGACACGGTTGCCGGCGGTGCCGCGCTCCCGGTCGAGCTCGGTCAATGTCTCGGCCACGCGGTCGAAGGCAGCGTCCTCGTCCCCCTCCCCTCCACTGATGTAGCGCATCCCGTCCGCAAGCCATTGCCAGACGTCGTCGCGGAAGTCGTCGCGGCCGAACTCCTGCACCGCCGCCTTCATTCGCTCGCGGAACTCGTCCTCGGTCTCCGCGGTCCGGGCGACGCCGACGATCGCGAATTTCTCCGGCAGCAGCTGCCGGTACGCGAGCGAATACAGAGCGGGGAAGAGCTTGCGCTTCGTCAGGTCGCCCGAGGCGCCGAAGATCACCAACGCGCAGGGCTCGGGCCGGCGCGAGAGCGGCAGCCCCGCAAGCAGGGGGTTCTCCAGGCGCTGATCCTCTGCGAGCGCCATCAGCGGGGATCCGGGCTTGCCTTCGCCTTCTCGACGGCCCGGATCGCGTGGCCGCCGAACTGATTACGGAGCGCGGCCGCAACCTTGGCCGAGAACTTGATCTCGTCCCGCGAAGCAAAACGGGCGAACAGGGATGCGGCGAGCACCGGTGCGGGCACGTTCATCTTGATCGCCTCGTCGAGCGTCCAGCGCCCCTCGCCGGAGTCCTCGACGTACGGGGCGATGTCGTCGAGCTCGTTGCCGTGCTGCTCAAGGGCCGAGTGGAGCAACTCGAGCAGCCAGCTCCGGACGACCGAGCCGTAGCGCCAGATACCGGAGATCTCTTGCAGGTCGAGGTCGTACTCGGAATGCTCCATCACCTCGAACCCTTCGGCATAAGACTGCATCAGCCCGTACTCGATTCCGTTGTGGACCATCTTCACGAAATGACCCGCCCCGCTTGGGCCGACGTGGGCGTAGCCGTCTTCGGGGGCGAGCGTCTCCAGGATCGGCTCCAGCCGGCCGACAGGCTCGTCGTCGCCGCCGGCCATCAGGCAGAAACCGACCTCGAGCCCCCAGATCCCGCCCGAGACGCCGACGTCGACGAAGTGAATGCCCTTCTCGCCCGCCCGCCCGTGGCGGCGCTTGGAGTCGTGAAAATTCGAGTTGCCGCCGTCGACGATCGTGTCGCCCGCTTCGAGGATCCCGAGCAGCTCCTCGAAGGTGTCCTCGGTGATCTTCCCGGCCGGGATCATCATCCAGACGGCGCGCGGCTTTTCCAGCTGCTGCGCGAGCTCCTCGAGCGAGCCGGCGGTCGAGTCCACCTTCGGGTCGTACGTCTTGATCTCGTGGCCGCCTTCGGTCAGGCGCTCAGTCATACCGCTGCCCATGCGGCCGAGGCCGATCATCCCTAGCTGCATTACAGGTCCTCCAGTCGAATGCGCGCGACGCGGCGGCCGCGCTCCTTGAGGGATTCGAAATCGCCTGCCGCCTGAGCGCGGATCAGGCGGGCGAACCCGAACGGCTTGCCGGGGATCGGCAGCTCCTCGCCGGGATTGTCGACGACCTGCAGGAAGAGCCCCTTGTTCGGGCCTCCCTTGTGAAGCTGGCCGGTCGAATGCAGGTAGCGCGGGCCGAGCCCGTGTGTGACGACGCACCCGGTCTCGCGGGCGGCCTTCAAGAGCGGCTGAAGCTTGCCCTCCTGCATCGGGTCGATGAAGGCCTGGATGGAGACGTAGTCGCCCTCGTTAGCCTGCGCGAACAGCTCCTCGGGCGAGGATTCCCGTTCGAGCTCGACGTCGCCTCCAGCGAGCACCTCGTTCGTCTTGTCCTTGGCCGCCTGGACGTCCGGCTGGTCGAAGGGATTGATCTCGAGGTACGAGCCGGCCACCGCGACCGCGAACTCCCAGCGGAAGAACTCCTGGCCAAGCTCGTAGGGATCCTCGAGCCGCACTTCGCCGCGCTGCCGGTCTGGTCCGTCCGGCGACTCGCCCGGCGCCGGGACGAGCCCCTTGCCGCCCTTGCCGGTCGACTCCGCGATCAGCTGCTCGGCCCAGAGGCCGAAGCCACTTTCGGTCTCGTCGATGCAAACCTTGTCGCGCCCGGCGCGCCAACCTTCGCCGAGCTGCTGTCCCAGCTCCAGGCCAGGGTTGCCGTCGCTGAACCGGCACGCCTCGACCATCTCCGCCGTACGCTCGAGCAGACGCTCCAGGTCGATCCCGAGCAAAGCCGCTGGCACGACCCCGAACGGCGACAGCGCCGAGTAGCGGCCGCCGATCGTTGGTTCTCCTGCGAAGACCTCGAGGAAGCCGCGCTCGCGGGCGAGGGTCTCGAGCTCGGAGCCTGGATCGGTGATCGCGACGAAGAACTCGCCTCGGCCGCCGTTCTGTTCCCAGAAGAAGTCGAGGTGCGAGCGCGTCTCCAGCGTCGTCCCGGACTTCGACGAGGCGATGAAGAGCGTCCGGTCGAGGTCGAGCAGCTCGACCGAGCGCCGGATCATGGCCGGGTGCGTCGTGTCGAGCACATGCAGCGAGCTCCCGCCGAAGCTCTGCTCCAGCACGATCGGCGCGAGACTCGAGCCGCCCATCCCGAGCAGGACGAAGGTGTCGATCACGCCGGGCGCGCCGACCTCTTCGGCGAAGCGCTGGAGGTCGCCGATCCGCTCGCGCATCCGCTGCGGCTCGTCGAGCCAGCCGAGCCATTTCTCCTCGCCGGAGCCGGTCCAGACCGTGGGATCGCGCTCCCAGATCCGCTCGACGAGTTCCTCGGTTGCGACCGGCAAGTCTAGTGCCCCTTCCGGTAATGGTCTCGCGTTTCTGGCGAGTGCCCGGGGTCGCCAGGGTAGGACGCAGGGAGCGTCAATATGCGGGCATATTGGCGCGACTGAGGACACCGCCTGGCGGCGCCGGGTGCCGCCAGAAATGCACTGACTATTGCCGGAAGGGGCACTAAGCCTCGAGCTCTGCGAGGTAGCCGAGCACGAGCTCGCCGAACTCGCGAGGCTTCTCCATGTTCGGGAGGTGGGCGGCGCCGGCGATCATCACCCGGGTGGCGCCGATTTCTCGCTCCAGCCGCTCGGCGACCACGTGGACGTCCTGCACGTCGTGCTCTCCGACGATCGCCAGTGTCGGCACGGCGATCTCCCCGAGACGATCGCCGATGTCGAGCACGAGCGCCTCCTCCTGCGCCTCCGGACAGGCGAGCGCGAGCTCGAAGGCTCGCCGCTGCATCTGGGCCACCTTGTTGCGCACCTCGGGATCGACATCGTCGGGTGAGCGATCGGGTCCGTCCACCCAGGTCCGCAGGTTTACCTCAACCGCCTCGGCAAGGTCTCCACGCTCGAAGGCGGCTTCCTCGGCGGCCCAGGAGCTCGTCACGTAGTCGGACCAGTCGTGCCCGCGCACCCCGGTGCCCACCAGGACGAGCGCCGAGACGAGATCCGGCCTCGCCACGGCCACCTGAAGAGAGATGCCGCCCCCCATCGAAGCGGCGACGAGCGCAGCGGGCCCGAGCGCGAGCTCGTCGAGCAGCGCGATCAGGTCCGCCGGAGGCGAGTACCGGCCCGGCGCCAACGGCGAGCGCCCGAACCCCCGCATGTCGTAACGGACGAGGCGGTGCCCGCGCTGAAAGGCCTCCCACTGCGGATCCCACATGCGGCTGTCGGCAATGCCTGCGTGAACGAGCATCACGGGCGGGCCCTCGCCTGCGAGCTCGACATGAAGCTCTGCTAGCTGAGTTGCGCTCACGCCGCCGCGAGCTCGCCGCGCTTCGCGCGGATGCCGTCGAGCAGCTCGGCGAACGAGTCGGCGAACTTCTGCACGCCTTCCTCCTCGAGCACGCGGACGACGTCGTCGTAATCGATGCCGGCCTCGGCGAGCTGCTCGAAGAGCCGCGTCGCCTCGTCGAGATGCCGCTCGAGCGTCAGTGCAACCTCGCCATGGTCCTGGAAAGCGTGGATCGTCTCCTCCGGCATCGTGTTCACGGTCTCCGGGCCGATCAGCTCCTCGACGTACATCACGTCCCGGTAAGCCGGGTTCTTGGTCGACGTGGAAGCCCAGAGGCAGCGCTGCTTGGTCGCACCCTTCGCCGCCAGCGACTCCCACCGCGCGCCCGAGAAAAGCTGCTTGTAGCGCTGATAGGCGAGCTTCGCGTTCGCGATCGCCAGCTTTCCCTTCAGCTCGTCGTTACCGCCAAGCTCGTCGAGGCGGTTGTCCGTCTCGGTGTCCACCCGCGAGACGAAGAAGCTCGCGACCGAGGCGACCTGGGACGGGTTGCCTCCCGACTCGACGAGTCGCTCGATGCCGCGGATGTAGGCCTCGACGACCTCCGCATAGCGCTCGAGCGAGAAGATCAGGGTCACGTTGATGTTCTTGCCGCTCGCGATCATCTCCTCGATCGCGGGCAGGCCTTCCTTCGTGGCGGGGATCTTCACGAACAGGTTCGGCCTGTCGATCTGGGCGTGCAAACGCCGCGCCTCGGCGATCGTCCCCTCGGTGTCGCGAGCCAGGTTCGGGTCGACCTCGATCGAGACGTAGCCGTCCTGACCGCGGCCGGCGTCCCAGACTCGGCGAAGCAGGTCGCACGCGTCGCCGACGTCCTTCTCGGCCAGGCGCCAGAAGATCTCCTTTGGATCGTCCAGCTCGTCGAGGCAGGCGCGAATTTGCTCGTCATAGCGGTCGCCCTGCGAGATCGCCTTCTGGAAGATGGTCGGGTTCGACGTGACCCCGACGACGGCGTCGTCGCGCATCATCTGCTCGAGTTCGCCGGTCTGGAGCATCTCGCGCGAGAGGAAGTCGATCCAGACGCTCTGGCCGAGCTCCGACAGTTGGTGGAGTCGTGATTCAGACATTCGCAATTCCCTTCTCTAGTTCCTCGATCTTCCGGAGCCTGGTCACGTACGGCTCACCGCCGTCGAACCTCGCGTGCAGGAAGGCGCGCATCAGGTCGACCGTCAGCGCCGGGCCGACGACCTCCGAGCCGAGACAGAGGACGTTCATATCGTCGTGCTCGACACCTTGATGCGCGGAATAAACGTCGTGGCACATCGCGCCCCGGATCCCATCCAGCTTGGAGACGGCCACGGAAGCGCCGACGCCGGAGCCGCAGACGAGGATTCCCCGCTCGGCATCGCCGTTCTGAAGCAGTTCTCCGAGTTCCCTCGCCTTGTCGGGATAGTCGATCCGCACGGCATCGGTGTCCACGCCGAGGTCGAAGGTCTCGTGCCCGAGCGCGTCGAGCTCTGTCAGTACCGCGTCGCGCAGGCGCACGCCGCGATGGTCGAACGCCACTGCAACCCTCATCAGAATCGTTACGTTACCCGGGATGGAGGGTCCGGAACTCTGGCGTGAGCTAGGACAGCAACTGCGCGTCGATTCCGTCCGTTGTGCGGCGGCGGCGAAGTCCGGCCACCCCACCTCCGGGATGTCGGGCGCCGACCTGATGGCGGTCCTGCTCGCGAAGTACCTGCGTTACGACTTCGACAAGCCAAAGGACCCTGCCAACGACCGGCTCGTCTTCTCGAAGGGCCACGCCTCGACGCTGCTCTACGCGATGTACCGGGCGGCCGGGGTGATATCGGACGAGGAGCTGCTGACCTACCGCCGGTTCACGAGCATGCTCGAGGGCCACCCCACGCCACGGATTCCTTGGGTCGACGTCGCCACAGGCTCGCTCGGCCAAGGCCTGCCTTACGGCGTCGGGATGGCGATCGCCGGCAAGCTGCTCGACAAGACGCCGATGCGCACCTGGGTGCTGCTCGGCGACAGCGAGATGGCCGAGGGCTCACAGTGGGAAGCGTTCGAGCACGCTGCCTACTACGAGCTCGACAACATCGTCGCGATCCTCGACGTCAACCGGCTCGGCCAGCGCGGCGAGACCATGCACGGCTGGGATCTCGACTCCTACGCCAACCGGGCCCGCGCCTTCGGCTGGCATGCGATCGAGATCGACGGCCACGACGTCGAGGCGATCGACCAGGCCTACGGAGAGGCGTTGGCGACGGAACGGCCGGTCGCGATCGTCGCCCGGACGATCAAGGGCAAGGGCGTCAAGGCGGTCGAGGACAAGCCCGGCTGGCACGGCAAGGCGCTCGACAACCCCGACGAGGCGATCGAGGAGCTGGGCGGCATCCGGAACATCACCGTCGAGGTCGCGAAGCCGAAAACGAGCGGGCGCGAGGCAGAGATCGAGCACGGCAAGCTCGAGCTGCCGAGCTACGAAGTCGGCGACGAGGTTGCGACGCGCAAGGCATACGGCGAAGCGCTGGCAGCACTCGGCAAAGCGCGCAGCGACGTCGTCGGCCTCGACGGCGAGGTCTCGAACTCGACCTTCGCCGAGATCTTCAAGGACGCGGTTCCCGACCGGTACTTCGAGATGTTCATCGCCGAGCAGCAGATGATCGCGACCGCAGTCGGTATGCAGGTGACGGGCTGGCGGCCCTTCGCCTCGACGTTTGCGGCGTTCATCTCGCGCGCCTATGACTTCGTCCGCATGTCGGCGATCAGCCGCGCGAACTATTGCCTCTCAGGCTCGCACGCCGGGGTCTCGATCGGCGAGGACGGGCCGTCGCAGATGGGGCTCGAGGACATCGCCGCGCTCCGAGCTGTGCATGGCTCGACCGTGCTCCACCCCTGCGACGCCAACCAGACCGCGAAGCTGGTGGCCAAGATGGCCGACCGAGAAGGAATCGT
>Ga0307277_10001039_pt1 | contig 10733 bp, 12 predicted proteins | sample ER_DNA_116_FD_194473 | JGI IMG/M metagenome (GOLD analysis project Ga0307277, IMG submission 194473) | Bulk soil microbial communities from the East River watershed near Crested Butte, Colorado, United States - ER_DNA_116 | ecosystem: Environmental > Terrestrial > Soil > Floodplain | place...
GTCCGGGAAGACCTTGCGCAGGGTCTTGCGGGCCAGGCTGGACGTGCCCAGCCGCTCGTCCAGGTACTTGAGCGACCGCTCCGTCACCATGCTCATCATCGGCCTCGATTCATGTCCCAGAACGCCGGCCCGACCGGGGCCGAGAAGTCGCCCTGGGCGATCAGCACGCCCTCGGCGTCGACCCCCAGCGGCAGCTGGGGCAGGGGCCGGGCGGCCGGCCCGAAGAACGGCTTGGCCCCGTCGGACACGTCGAACTGCGACTGGTGGCAGGGGCAGATGAGCGTCTGGCTCTCGGCCCGGTACAGGCCCACCGGGCAGCCGGCGTGGGTGCAGATCTTGGAGTAGGCGACCTGGGTGCCCTCGGGCACCCCGGTCATCCGCTCGGGGGGCAGCCTGAGGGTGCCCGGCCGGACGTGGATGAGCAGGGTCTGGGCGTCGGCGGTGCCCTCGTGGCCCTCGGGGAACACGGTAAGGAAGCCGTCCTCGGGCACGGTGTCGACGGTGACCAGCTCGCCGTTCTCGTCGACCACCCGCTTGCCCCTGGTCCAGGGGGTCACCTTGAGGCTGTTGCCGGGGGCCGGGCCGAGCGACAGCACCGGCAGCAGCAGGGCCAGCCCAAGGGCCCCGCCGGCCCCGGCGAGCAGCTTGATGAGCACCGAGCGGCGGCCCAGGACGGGCCCGACCTCCTCGGTCAGGGCGTCCCCCAGGGCCTGGCGGCCGGCCGCGCCGCTGGTCAGCTCGTGCCGCTCCTCGACCACCTCGCGGGCGTCGAGCAGGTGGTTGGCCCAGATGCCGAGCGCGATCCCGAGCCCGCCGAAGGCGATGAAGAACAGGACACCCTCGACCTGGGTCTGGCCGCCGGCGAAGTAGACGATGAACAGCCCGATCCCGGCCAGGATGGCCACGCCCAGGGCGACCGCGGCCCGCCGCTCGGCCCTGCGCTGGCCACCGGTGAGCGCCGGTCCCTGCTCGCTCTGGCGGTCGACGTCCACCCGCTCGCTCCCCTGCTGGTCGCTGTCGGTCATCCGGTCTCAGCCCCGCCCGGCGATCCAGCGGGCGGCCACGACCAGGATCCCCAGCCCGATCACCCAGGCCACGAACCCCTCGGGCACCGGACCCTTGCCGCCGATGGGGGCGCCGCCCTCGTTGTAGGGCTGGGTGCGCAGGCTCTCGACGTAGGCGGCGATGTCGTCGACCTCCTGCTGGCTGGCGGCGGTGCCGAACTCGTAGTCGGTCAGGCCGCCGCCGACCGGCATCTGCCCGGGGCCGATCTTGATCGCCTCGGCCACGTCCTGGGGGTGGACGTCCTGGAGGGACACGGCGATGTTCTGGCCGCCGAGGGCGGCCCCGGCGCCGTTCATGCCGTGGCAGGCGGCGCAGGCCTGGCCGTACAGCTGCCGCCCCCGTTGCAGGTCGCCGCGGGCCGGGTCGACGTCGGGGATCTGGGCGTCGCCGACCGCCTTGCCGACGTAGGTGGTCAGGGCGCGGATGTCCTCCTCGCCGAAGCGGGGCTCGCCCCGCTCGATGGCCGGGCCCTTGTTGTCCTTCCAGGGCATGCGGCCGGTGCGCAGCGCCCAGTTGACCGCGGCCGCCCCGCCGACGTCGTTGAGCGACGGCACCGTCGCGTAGTAGCTGGCCCCGGCCGGGTCGGGGCCGTGGCAGGAGGCGCAGGCGTTCTGGTACAGCTCGCGCCCGCGGGCCTCAAGGGCCGGGCTGTCGGCCGGCTGCTGCTGGGCGGCCAGGGCGGCGCCGTGCCGGGAGGAGGCGGTCCCGGTCGTCGGGGTCAGCAGCAGGGCGAGCACGGCGATGCCGCCGAGGAGGGTCGCGGTCCTGCGCACCCGGCTGCTCCCTTCGACGGAGGACATGCGTCTGTGCTCATGCTAGGCAGCGGGGGACGCGCGGGCAATTCCAGATCGACCAGCGATAGGCTCTTGTCGGGACCGCCGCGACCAAGGGGGGTCGATGGACACCGACGAGCTGACCTACGGCAGCTACCTGCGGGTCCCCGAGCTGCTGGCGCTGCAGCGGCCGCGGTCGCGGCCGCCCCATCCCGAGGAGCTCCACTTCATCGTCGTCCACCAGGCGCTGGAGCTGTGGATGAAGCTGCTCCTGCATGACCTGGGGCGGATCGTGGAGCGGCTCGACGCCGACGCCTTTCCCGACGCCCTGGCCCTGCTGGGGCGGGTCAACCACACCCTCGAGCACACCCTGGACCAGATGCGCAGCCTGCACACCCTGCCGCCGTGGGAGCTGCACCAGTTCCGCAGCTACCTGGGGACGGCCTCGGGCTCCCAGTCGGTCCAGTTCCGGGAGCTGGAGCTGCGCTCGGGGCTGCGCGAGCCGGCGTACCTCAAGGCGCTGGAGGTCGAGTACGGCGGCGCCCTGCCCGAGCCGCTGGCCACCCGCCTGCAGGAGCGGTCCCTGGCCGACGCCCACGCCGCCGCGGCCGCCCGCCTGGGCATCGGCGGCGTCCAGAGCTGGGCCGACTTCTACACGGGCCCGGGCCGGCGGACCGACTTCTACCTGGTCTGCGAGGCCCTGGTCGACTACGACGAGCGCTGGGCCCGCTGGCGCCAGGAGCACGTGGCGCTGGTGCAGCGTACCCTCGGCGACCACGCGCGCGGCACCGGCGGCATGGCCATCGCCTACCTGCAGCGGACCACCCGCTACCGGTTCTTCCCGGTGCTGTGGGCGCTCCGCGACGAGCTGGTGGTGCGGGGCGGCGGCCAGCTGGTCGGCCGGCCGCGGCAGGAGACGAGCTGAAGGAGGCGCGGCGGCAGGTGGAGTACCGGCGGTTGGGGGCCAGCGGGGTCAGGGTGTCGGAGATCGGGCTCGGCTCCTGGCTGACCTACGGGGTCGGGGTCGAGGCCGACCGGGGCAGGGCGTGCGTGGCCCGCGCCTATGAGCTCGGGGTGAACTTCTTCGACACCGCCGACGTCTACGGCCGGGGGGCGGCCGAGGAGGTCATGGGCCAGGCCCTGACCGGGTTCCCCCGCTCCTCCTACGTGCTCGCGACCAAGGTCTACTTCCCGGTCGGGGACGGCCCGAACGACCGCGGCCTGTCCCGCAAGCACGTCATGGAGTCCTGCCACGCCAGCCTGCGCCGGCTCCGCACCGACTACCTCGACCTGTACCAGTGCCACCGCTACGACGACGAGACCCCGCTGGAGGAGACCCTGCGGGCCCTGGACGACCTGGTCCGCCAGGGCAAGGTCCACTATGTCGGGGTGAGCGAGTGGACCGCCGCCCAGATCGGCGACGCCCTCGGGCTGGCCGACGACCTGGGGCTGGACCGGCTGGTCTCCAACCAGCCCGAGTACTCGATCCTGCGCCGGCGCATCGAGGACGAGGTGCTGCCGCTGTGCGCCCGCGAGGGCGTCGGCCAGGTCGTCTGGTCGCCGCTGGCCCAGGGGGTGCTGACCGGCAAGTACCGCAAGGGCCAGGTCCCCCCGGCCGACAGCCGGGCCGCGTCGCGCAAGATGGGCGCCTTCGTCGGCCGCTTCCTCACCGACGAGGTCCTGGACGCGGTCGAGCGGCTGCGGGTGGTGGCCGACGAGGCCGGGCTGACCATGGCCCAGCTGGCCCTGGCCTGGGTGCTGCGCACCGACGCGGTGGCCTCGGCGATCGTGGGGGCGTCGCGGCCCGAGCAGCTGGACGACACCTGCGCCGCCGCCGGCCGCCGCCTCGACGCCGAGGTGCTGGCCGCCGTCGACAAGGCCGTCGCCGGGGCCCTGGAGCCATGACGTCGCCGCTGGCCTTCATCCCGGCCCCGCCGACCAACGGCTTCCACCTGGGGCCGCTGTTCTTCCACCTGTACGGGCTGTGCATCGCCGCGGGCGTGCTGGCCGCGTTCTGGCTGGCCAACCGGCGCTGGGTCGAGGCCGGGGGCAAGCCGGGCGAGCTGGAGCGGCCGGCCATCTGGGCGGTGATCGCGGGCTTCCTGGGCGGCCGCCTCGGCTATGTGATCACCCACACCGGCGACTTCCGCGGCCGCTGGCCGCACGTGCTGGCCATCTGGGAGGGCGGGCTGGCCCTGTACGGCGGGCTGACCGTGGGCATCCTCACCGGCCTGTGGGTGGCCCGCCGGCGCGGCCTGCCCGTGCTCCGCGCCCTGGACGCCGCCATCCCGGCCATCCCCCTGGCCCAGGCCTTCGGCCGCTGGGGCAACTACTTCAACCAGGAGCTGTTCGGCACCCCCACCACCGTGCCCTGGGCGCTGGAGGTCGACCCCGCCCACCGGCCCGAGCGCTACGCCTCCTTCGCCACCTTCCACCCCACCTTCCTGTACGAGTCGCTGTACGACCTGGTGGTGGTGGCCATCCTGCTGCGGGTGTCGGCCACCCGGCGGCTGCGCCCGGGCAGCCTGTCGCTGCTGTATCTCATCCTGTACGGGGCGGGGCGGTTCGGGCTCGAGCTGCTGCGCACCGACACCACCTTCCGGCTGCTGGGGCTGTCCCGCAACGGCTGGATCTCCGTGGCCGTGGTGGTGGGGGGCTCGCTGTGGCTGTGGCTGCGCGAGCGCCACCGGCCCGGCGCCGCGGCCGACGACGACGCCGAGGAGCGGCAATGGTCATCCTGAAGTCCCGGGACGAGATCGCCACCATGCGCAAGGCCGGCCGGGTCGTCGCCCGCACCCTGGAGCGGGTGGTGGCCGCCGTGCGGCCCGGGGCGACCCTGCGCCAGCTGGACGAGCTGGGCGCCCGGACCATCGCCGGCGAGGGCGCGACCGCCTCGTTCCTCGGCTACCACCCCCGGTTCGCGCCCACCCCGTTCCCGGCCAGCCTGTGCCTGTCGGTCAACGAGGTGATCGTCCACGGCATCCCCGACCGGCGCCGGCTGCGGGCCGGCGACGTGCTGTCGATCGACTGCGGCGCGGTGGTCGACGGCTACCACGCGGACGCGGCCGTGACCGTGGGGGTGGGCGAGATCGACCCGGCCGCCCGGCGGCTGCTGGAGACCACCGAGCGGGCCCTGTGGGCCGGGATCGAGCAGGCCCGGGTGGGCAACCGGCTGTCCGACATCAGCCACGCCGTCGGCCAGCTGGCCCACGCCGCCGGCTACGGCATCCTGGCCGACCACGGCGGCCACGGGGTCGGCCAGCTGCTGCACGAGGACCCCTCGGTCGACAACGACGGCCGCCCCGGCCGCGGCCCGCGCCTGCGCGACGGCCTGGTCCTGGCCATCGAGCCGATGTTCGTGGACGGCGACGCCGCCTACGTCCACCGCCCCGACGGCTGGGCCGTGGCCACCCGCGACGGCTCCTGGGCGGCCCACTTCGAGCACACCGTGGCCGTGCTGGACGAGGGCCCGGAGCCGCTGACCGTGCCCTAGATGAGCCGGTGCGGGATCTCCTTGTTCATCTCGGCGCGGTAGTAGCGATCGTCGCGGATGGGCGACTGGAAGGCCTCGCCGAGGGTGGAGGCACCCCACAGCAGCAGCAGCACGGCGGCGACCAGCCGGACCACCCCGAGGGTCTCGCCCGGCCAGACCAGCAGGGCCACCACCAGGGCCAGGGTGCCCAGGCCGCGGAGCAGGTGCAGCCACCAGGAGGGGTTGCGCTTGCGGTCGACGAAGGCGCCGACCAGGTCGACCGAGGCCAGGCAGAGCCCGCCCACGACCAGGATGTAGAGCAGCGCGGTCACGGTCATGCCCGGCCAGACGAGCACCACGATCCCGGCGCCCAGGATGCACAGGCCCGACAGGACCAGCCAGGTCCGGTCGCGCCGGGGGCCGCTGAACGCGTGCACCAGCCGCATCACGCCCCAGCCGATCAGGAACAGCCCCAGCGTCCACTTGACCAGCCGCAGCCCGGCCCCGGGGTTGACCAGCAGGGCCAACCCGCCGACCAGGGCCAGCAGCCCGGCCAGCCACAGCGCCCACGCCTGCCCGACCGCCTTGCCCAGCGGGAGCCGGCCGCCTCCGGCCGGCGTTCCTTCAGCCATCTGCCTCACCCCTTGTGCGCTGGCAAACCTGGCCGAAGCGTCGCCCACGCCGCTGGGGGCGTCATCACCCGTGCAGGGTGAATTCAGGCCACCGGGTCGCGTTCCAGGGGGCAGCTCATGCAGCGGGGGCCGCCGCGGCCCCGGCCGAGCTCGAAGCCGGGGATGGTCAGGACCTCGACCCCGTCGTCGCGCAGGCGCTGGTTGGTGTCGACGTTGCGCTCGTAGGCGACCACCACCCCGGGGGCGACGGCCAGGACGTTGTTGCCGTCGTCCCACTGCTCGCGGGCGGCCAGCAGCTCGTTGCCGCCGGTCTCGAAGGTGCGGATGCGGGGCACGTCCAGCACCTTGGCCAGGGTGGCGAACAGCTCGGCCTCGGCCCCGACCTCCAGGTGGCGGCCGCGGCCGGGGGTGACCACGAAGGGCCGCATCCGGGTGCGCAGGCCCGGGTAGACCACGAAGGCGTCGTGGTCGACCTGGGTGAGGACGGTGTCCAGGTGCATGTAGGCCCGGACCTTGGGCAGCTCCACGGCGACCAGGGTGTCCAGCACCCCGGCGTCGAACAGCCGCCTGGCCAGGGCCTCGACGCCCTGGTGGGTGGTGCGCTCGCCCATGCCGACGAGCAGGGCCCGGTTCCCGATGACCAGGATGTCGCCGCCCTCGATCACCGCCGGATAGTGGTCGATCCCGTCGGCGCCGTACCAGATGGGGAACTCGGCGGCGGCGAACATGGGGTGGCGGCGGTAGACGGTCTCCAGGTGCATGGTCTCGCGCCGCCGCGCCGGGAAGGCCATCGGGTTGATCGACACCCCGCCGTACATCCAGGCCGAGGTGTCGCGCATGAACATCTGGTTGGGCAGCGGCGGGAGCACGAAGGTGGTGGGGTGGAAGCTGGCCCCGACCAGCCCCTCGGGCGAGAACGGCAGGTCCTCGGGGATGACCCCGCCGATCAGGTAGGTGACCAGGTCGGCGGCGGCCAGCGAGTCGAACCAGGCCCGCAGCTCGGGGGCCAGGCCGGTCCCGAAGGCGTCGACCGTGACCACCCGGTCGAGCAGCTCCTTGCGCCCGCCCTCGTCGGCCAGGGCGGTGGCCAGCAGGTCGGCCAGCAGGAGCACCTCGACCCCGCGGGCGCGGAGCACGTCGGCGAACGCCTGGTGCTCGACGCGGGCCCGGTCGGCCCACATGATCTCGTCGAACAGCAGGTCGGCGATGTTGGCCGGGGTCAGGCGGGCCAGCTCCAGGTCCGGGCAGTGGAGCAGGACCCTGCGGAGCCGGCCGATCTCGGAGTCGACCCGGAAGGTGGTGGCCATGGCCCGATCTTGACACCGCGGCGCGGGTCGGCGCACAACCACACCACAGCCCAGCGGGAGGAGAGCGCATGGCTCGCTACCTCATCGTCGCCCACCAGACGGCCTGCAGCCCGGAGCTGCTGGAACGGGTCAGGTCGCTGGCCGCCGCCGACCCGGCGGCCGAGTTCACCCTGCTGGTCCCGGCCACCCCGACCGGGCACCTGCTCCACAGCTGGGAGGAGGGCGAGGCCAGGGACCTGGCCCGCAAGCAGGCCGGCGAGGCGATGGCCACCCTGGCCGACGCCGGCGTCCCCCTGGCCGCGGCCCGGGTGGGCAGCCACTCGCCGCTGGAGGCGGTGGGCGACGAGCTCCAGGCCCGGCCCGGCTACGACCGGATCGTGCTGTCGACCTTCCCCCCGGGGGTGTCCCGCTGGCTCAAGGGCAACCTCCCGGCGATCCTCCGGCGCCGGTTCCGGCTGCCCGTCGACCACGTGACCGCCCCGGCGAGGTCGCCCAGCTCCAGCTGAGGGGCCAGTAGGACCCTGTCAGGTCGGAGCGCCTGGTCGTCCCGGCTCAGCGTGATGGTCGGCGCGGCTGGTGTTGAGGATACGGCGCTGGTACTGGCCGGGAGTCAGGCCGAGGCTGCGCTGGAAGTGACGATGCAGGTGGCTCTGGTCGGCGAAGCCGGTCTCGGCGGCGACCTCGGCGATCGAGCGGCCGGCCTCGAGCAGTCGGCGTGCGGTTCGGATCCGGTGGGCGAGCTGCAGCGAGTGCGGGGGAAGGCCGGTGCGGTCGCGGACGAGCCGGACCAGACGGAACTTGCCGATGCCCGCCGCCGCAGCCAGCTCATCCAGGCCGACGTTCCGCCTGCTGTGGTCACGAAGGTAGTCCAGGGCGAGACGTAGGGCTGGTTCGTCCCCGGGCGCTCGACCAACCCTGAACCGGCGGCTGCCGCCGCGGTCGACCATTGCCGCGAGCCATCGGGCCAGTCGTTCCTCGCGCTCCAGCCGGGTGGTGGGCCGCTGGAGCGCGGCATGCAGGCGCCTGAACTCGTTGACCAGCGCCGGATCAGACAGGACGGGCTGGGGGAACTCGACCTGGATGAGGGGGTCGCGATCGCTGTCGGCCACCAGATCCAGCAGGTCCCCGACCTCGATGACCATCAGGCGCGTGGACCATGCTCGACCGTCGACCCCAGCCCCCGAGTGCGGCCCAGAAGGATCCCAGGCGACGAGCTGACCAGCCTCGACCAGGCGCCGCTCCCGGCCGCGGCGCGACCGCATCGCGCCATCCTCGACCACCCCGAAGACGTAGTCCCCTCTCGGCTCGATCCCATAGGTGGTGGTCTGCCCTTCCATGAGCAGGACGCCATCAAGCCCCGACGGCCGCCACATGCGTACGCGGTCTGCCATCGCTTCCGGCGCCCTGCCGCAACAACGTTCAAGATGGGCCGTCCGAGGGCCGCTAGGGTGGCCGGCATGCGAATCACTCCACATCTTGTTGTTCAGGGCGCCGAGCGCGCCGCCGGCTTCTACCATGACGCCTTCGGGGCCGAGGAGATTGCTCGGATCCCGACCCCTGATGGGCGTCTCATGTCGCTGCAGCTGCGGATCGGGGACGTCTCGGTCCATGTCGCGGACGAGTTCCCCGAGCTGGGAGTTTTAGGTCCTCGCTCGATCGGGGGCACCCCGGTGGTGCTGTCGCTCGAGGTCGACAACGCCCAGCCGATCTTCGCTCAGGCGGTCGCGGCGGGAGCGGAGGTGCGCACGCCGCTGCAGGAGATGTTCTGGGGCGACCTGCACGGACAGCTCGAGGATCCGTTCGGGCATCGCTGGAACGTCTCCCAGCACCTCCGCGACGTGCCGCAGGAGCAGGTCGTCGCCGACGCGGCCAAGCTCTTCTCCTGATGCGCCTTCGACACATACCTAGCCGGGCTCGAGGGCGCGGCAGGTGACGCTGCCGTTGATGGGGGGTTCGGCGGCGGTGCCGATGGCCGGCTCGTCGTGGCTGGCCCCGGGCTGGATCGGGTCGTGGAGGCTGACCGCCCCGACCCCGACCCGGTCGCCGCTGAGGTTGAACAGCACGGCCTCGCACTTGTCGGGGCGGCCGACCCGGTTGCCGGTGTTGGTGACCCGGAACAGCAGCTGGTACTGGTTGGGGCTGCCGGCGACCGGGCCCACCACGGTCACGGTGGCCTTGAAGGCCTTGCCGCGGTTGGCGGCCAGCTCCATGGCGATCGCCACCGCGGTGAAGGCGAGGATGGCCACCACCATCACGATCAGGGCGGTCGGGCCGAGGAGCTCGCGCCGGCGGCGCCCGGGGGGCGGCGGCTGCGGCTGGGTGGTGGCGGGCGGGCTGGACACGGTGCCACCAGGCTAGCAGGCCGGCTCCGCGAGCAGGGCGGGCGTCGGCTACCATGGGCGGCTGACGACGACGTCCCGCCCAACCCCCGCGCCGGGTGCGACGCCGCCCGGACCAACCCCGAGGTGCAGAACATGCCCGCCCCCCGCACCCTGCTCGACAAGGTCTGGGACCGCCACGTGGTGGCGGAGCCGCCCGGCCTGCCGGCCGTGCTCTACGTCGACCTCCACCTGGTCCACGAGGTGACCTCGCCCCAGGCCTTCGCCGGCCTGGCCGCCCGCGGCCTCAAGGTCCGCCGGCCCGACCTCACCCTGGCCACCGCCGACCACTCGGTGCCGACCTCGGACCGCTCCCTGCCCATCCTCGACGAGCTGGCCCGGGCCCAGGTCGAGCGGCTGGAGCGCAACTGCGCCGAGCACGGCATCCCCCTGCACGGCATGCACAGCCGCCACCAGGGCATCGTGCACGTGATCGGCCCCGAGCTGGGCCTGACCCAGCCGGGCATGACGATCGTCTGCGGCGACTCCCACACCGCCACCCACGGCGCCTTCGGGGCCCTGGCCTTCGGCATCGGCACCAGCGAGGTCGAGCACGTGCTGGCCACCCAGACCCTGCTCCAGCGCCGGCCCAGGACCTTCGAGGTCCGGGTCGAGGGCCGCCTGCGGCCCGGGGTGACGGCCAAGGACGTGATCCTGGCCCTGCTGGCCGAGATCGGGGTCGGGGCCGGCACCGGGCACGTGTTCGAGTACGGCGGCCCGGCCATCCGCGCCCTGTCCATGGAGCAGCGGATGACCATCTGCAACATGTCGATCGAGGGCGGGGCCAGGGCGGGCATGGTCGCCCCCGACGACACCACCTTCGAGTACGTGGCCGGCCGGCCCTACGCCCCCCGGGGCGCCGAATGGGACCGGGCCCTGGCCGACTGGCGCACCCTGGGTGGCGACGACGGCGCCAGCTTCGACCGCACCGTCACCCTGGACGCCGGCCGGCTGGAGCCGATGGTCACCTACGGCACCAACCCGGGCATGGGGCTGCCCATCTCCGGCCGGGTGCCCGACCCCGAGCACGCCGGCGACCCGGCGGCCCGCCAGGCCCTGGCCAAGGCCCTGACCTACATGGACCTGCGGCCGGGCGAGCCGCTGCT
>Ga0307277_10001040_pt1 | contig 10731 bp, 8 predicted proteins | sample ER_DNA_116_FD_194473 | JGI IMG/M metagenome (GOLD analysis project Ga0307277, IMG submission 194473) | Bulk soil microbial communities from the East River watershed near Crested Butte, Colorado, United States - ER_DNA_116 | ecosystem: Environmental > Terrestrial > Soil > Floodplain | place: USA...
GCGAGCACCAAGCCAGAGGCCGCACTCGCTCGCGGCCAAGGCTGGCAGCCTTGGCAAGAGGGAGGGTGGGCTCTGGCGCCGCGTGATCGGGCCAGAAGCCGGCATGTATTGCTGGATGGGGCACTTAGGTCGAAACCGGGTCGCGCGGCCTGACCTCGCAGGCGCGCGCGGCGTCCAGCAGCTCGCTGATCGCCGTCTTCGTCGGGCTGATCGTTCGCAGGCCGAGTGTGCGGTAGAAGTCTGCGCGCGCCGGGTCGAGGATGCGGACGACGACGCATTGGTTGTCGAACCGCTTCATCGCCACCTGTGCGACAACGAGATTCGTGTTGTCGCCGTTCGTGGCGACGACGACGGCGTCGGCGTCCTCGATGCCCGCCTCCCGCAGGACGTCGACGTCCATGCCGTGGCCGAGCACGAAGCCGCCACGCCAGTTCTCGCCCAGGCGCGTCAGCGCCTCCTCCTTCTCGTCGACCCCGGTCACTTCCCAGCCTTCCTCGGCGAGCTGGAGCGCCACGTTCGACCCCACACGGCCGCAGCCGATCACCAGCGCTTTCACGAACTCACCTTAGCTCAGCGGATGCCTCAGTCGCTATGAACGCAGGCTCCTCCTCTTCCGCCTCCAGTACGCCCTGGGGGAAGGCGACCACGAGGACCTCGCAGGGGGCCTTTTTCAGCACGTACTCCACAGTCGGCGAGAAGAATCGCGACTGGCGCCGCCACTTCGGAGCCGAGCCGAGCACGATCAGGTCGACGCCGAGCTCCTGCGCCTGGCTGACGATCGCCTCGCCGATCGAGCGGGCGCGAACCGTCTTTCCCTTGACCTCGACGTCGTGATCCGCGCCCAGGAGCTGGGCCTCCGTCAGCGCGGCCGCGGCGCTCTCTTCCTCGTCGGCGAGCTCCTCGTCCAGGGGCCGCTCCATCGGCACCCGGACGACGTGCAGCGCCCAGACGGATGCCCCCGACTCCTGCGCCAGCTTGACCGCGGTTGCGACCATCTCCTCGCCGATCGGGCCTAGTTTCAGCGGCACGAGGATGCTCGAGTACTGCGCCTCGGTGAGATCGGGATGCTCGTCCGCCGAGACGACCCGCTGGGTCAAGCCTTCGCCGCGCGAGCGGCGGAGGAGGACATACATCACCAGCCCGGCGGCGAGCCAAGCGGGACCGCCGTAGCGGGCGCCCGCATGCGTCGCGAGCGCGAGGACCCAGGCGACCGCGGTGAGGAAGGCGCCGACGACCGCCGGGACCGGTACCCGGCCGACGTTCAGCGGTACACGGTAAGGCCGGCGCTTCTCGGGGTGGCTGAACCGCAGCTTGATCACCGCCAGCTGCGCGGCCGTGAAGGCGAGCAGCACGCCGAAGCTGTAGAGGCTGGCGAGGAAGAAGATCGGATGGGTCAGCGCGGTCGTCGCGCCGAGCAGCGCGATCGAGATCAGAGCTGCGACGACGATCGACTGGGGCGCGATGACCGAGCGGCGGCTGAGCCGCCCGAAGACCCGCGGGAGCTGCCCGTGCTCGCCGAGCGAATACGCGAGGCGGCCGAAGCCCGCGATCGAAGTTGCCGCCGCCGTAAGCAGGATCAGAGCTCCCGACGTGCCGACGAAGACCTGCAGCGGCACGCCGAGCACGTTCGGCAAGTGGTCGCGGAGCCGCGTGACGATGCCCATCAGCGGCGCCCTCGCCCAGGTGCTTCCCAGCTGCGTTCCGTGCTCGGCGGGAAAGGCCGAGAGGCCGACGACGGCGATGGCCGCGTAGAAGATGACAACGAGCCCGATCGCGCTGAAGACGCTGCGAGGAAGGTCGCGACCGGGGCGTCGGACCTCCTCGGAGAGGTTGGCGACGGTCTCGAGGCCGGTGTAGGCAAGCATCGCCAACGGCAGCGCGAATGCGATCGAGTGCCAGCTCGGATTGCTGCCGAGGGACGTCCCCTGGGCGAGCGCATGCGGCGAGAAGAGCAGCGCAAGCCCGAGGATGACGAGCAGCATCTGGGTCGCGAGATCGACGAGCGCGATCACCAGCGCGAAACGGAAGATGCGCCGGTTGCGAAGCAGGCGGAAGGCCGCGATGCCTGCAATCACCCCGCAGCCGGCGACAACATCCCAGGGCTTGTTCACGGACGTGAACATCGCCGCGGCCGCGTAATGCGGGACGTAGAGCGCAGAGAGCGCGATCACGATCAGGTAGTCCAGGAAAAGGGCCCAGCCCGTGACGAAACCCCAGAAGTCGTTGAAGGCGATCCGGACGAAGGTCGCAGCACCGCCCGTCTCACGGATCGCAGCCGTCCCCTCCACGTAGGAGAGGGAGACGAGCAGGAAAAGGGCGCCCGTCAGGAGCAGAACGCCCGGCGTGAAGCCGAGCGCGTGGAAGGCGATGATTCCCAGCGCGAAGTAGATCGACGAGGCGATCTCGCCGTAGGCGATCGAGAAGAGCGCCGGCGCGTCGAGAACGCGCTGCAAACGAGGGAGCTTTCGGGCCATCGCGGCAGCTTATTCCCGCGGGCTCGAGGCAGAGAGTGAGCGTGACTTCAGCCGCGCGGCTTGCGCAGACGCAACAGGTAGAGCCGACCGATGCCGAGAGCCACGAAGAGGAGGCCGAGTAGGTACCCCACCACCCCGCCGCCGCTCGCCGCGGTGACGACGAGCAACGCGACCCCGATCCCCAGGAAGGCGAGCGCGAACAGCGCCGTAGCACCTCGGTAGAAATTCACGCCGCGGCCGCCTTCCGACCTGCGACGACCATCACGCGGCAGGGAGCGTTCTTGAGGATGTAATCGACGGTGTCGCTGAAGATCGCCGTCCCGGGCCGGGCCGAGCGCGGCGCACCGAGGACGATGATCTCCGTCTGGCGCCGCTCCGCCTCGCGGACGATCGCGCGCCCCGGCTTCCGGGCGCGCAGGAGCCGCCCGACCACGTCGACTCCGTAGAGCTCGCCGATCGCCACCGCCGAGTCGAGCGCCTCGTTCGCCGCGGCTTCGGCCTCGGGAAGCTCGGCGTCGAGGGGCAGCTCGAGCGGCACCGTGATGACGCTGACGGCCGCGATCGAGGAGCGGCGTTCGGCCGCGAGCCGGCAGGCAAAGTCGATCGCCTCCTCGGATTCGCGGCCGGGCTTCACAGGCACGAGAATGCTGCGGTACTCGAGCGCGATCGCCGGCCCGATCAAGACCGGCGCCCGCACCGTCTTGCGCAGCGGCGCGTGCACCACGTACCGCCGGTAGACCGCGTAAAGGATGAACCCCAGGACCAGCCAGCCGAAGCCGACCCAGCGGGCGTCCGCCTTCTGGACGACCACGACCAGCCAGGCCGCGGCGGTCCCGAGCCCGCCGAAGATCGCGAACAGCGGCCAGTCGACCTCTCCTATGCGGAGGTTGGGGCGCGCGCGAAAGCGCATCTCCCGCTGCCGGCGCTTGACGCGCAGCGCGATCACCGACGCATGGGCGATCGTGAACGAGAGCATCGCACCGAACGCGTACATGTCGCCGAGAAACGTCGTCTTCCCGGGCAGCAGCACGGCAATCGAGATGATCCCGCCGAAGACGAGCAGCGACAGCCAGGGCGTCTTGAACTTCGGATGCAGCCGCCGGAAGATCTCCGGGAACTGCCGGTGGCTCGCCATCGCGTAGGTGATTCGAGAGGCCCCGATCACCCCGGCGTTCGTCGCGATGAAGAGGATCGTCGCGGCGAGGATCCCCACGTAGATCTTCGCGCCGCTCAGAACCGTCCCGTGCAGGCCGAGGTGCTCGACGAGCCCGAGCACGGGATCGTTCGTGAACCCGCCCTTCTCGGGCGGCTCGCCGAGCTTCGTCTCGAAGCTGTCGCCGACCTTGCGCACCGGCAACGCCGAGAGCGCGATCAGCGGCAGCGTGAAGTAGATCGCGAAGACGGCGCCGGCGACCCACGAGATCGAGCGCGGGATGTCGCGCGGCGGATCGCGCGCCTCTTCGGCGAGGTTGGAGACGGTTTCGATCCCGGTGTAGGCGATCATCGCGATCGGGATCGCGAGGAAAAAGCTCGACCAGGAGGGCGCAACGCCCCAGTGCAGGTTCGCGGAGAAGACCTGATGCGGACTGAAGATCAGGGCGAACCCGATCAGCACGAGCAGCAGCTGGGTCGCGAAGTCGACGACGGCGAGGAAGATGTTCAGGCTCGCCGCCTCGCGAATGCCGACGATGTTCAAGAGCACGAGCAGCGTGATTACGATCGCGCCGCCGACGATGTCCCAGGGGTTGTCGCGCAGGGGGCCCCAGAAGATCGAGAGGTAGTGCGGCACGAAGAACGCCGAGATGGCGATCGTGATCACGTAATTGAGCATCTGCGCCCAGGCGGCGCCGAAGGAGACGAGCTCGTCGAAGGCGTGGCGGGCGAAGCTGGACGACCCGCCCGCTTCCGGGAAGCGCACCGTCCCCTCGGCGTAGGTCGCCGCCGTCGCCGCGAAGATCACCCCGCTGATCACGAAGACGAGCGGCGTCAGCCCGAGCGCGATCCCGGCGACGAGCCCGAGCGCGTAGTAAATCGACGAGCCGACGTTGCCGTACGCGGTCGCGAAGAGCGCAGGCGTCCCCAGGACGCGCTCGAGCCTCTGTTGGCGGCGCCGCCGCGGCACGGCGTGATGCTATGTCGCGAGGCGGCTGATTGAGCGGAATACGCTCCGCGGCCGGAGCCGGGCTTGGCCCGATCGGCGTCAGCGGTGTAGCGCTAGGAAGAAGGGGGCTCGCGGGGGAAACATGGTTTCCCCCGCGCTAACGCGGCGAGCTATCTCGCTGGACTTATCCTGTTTCCGTGAAGACAACAGCATCCCCGCTTGGTGGAGGCCGCATTCTCGTCGTCGACGACGAGCCGCACATCCTGCGAGCGTTGCAAACCACACTGCGCGGCGCGGGCTACGACGTCGTTACCGCCGCCACAGGCGAGGAGGCGCTCCGAAGCGCCGCGATTCGTCCTCCGAAAGCGGTCATCCTCGACCTGGTGCTTCCGGACCGGCACGGCTCGGACGTTTGCCGCGAGCTGCGCGCGTGGTCGGAGGCGCCGATCCTCGTCCTGTCTGCGATCGGCGACGAAGACGAGAAGGTCGCCGCGCTCGACGCGGGCGCCGACGATTACGTGACGAAACCGTTTGGCACCGACGAGCTGCTGGCGCGACTGAGAGCCGCTCTCCGCAGAACCGCGCCCGAGAGGGGGCCGATCTTCGAGATCGGCGAGCTCGTCGTCGACCTCGACAAGCGGGCGGTCACGTTCGCGGGCGAGCCCGTTTCGCTGACGCCGAACGAGTTCGATCTCCTGCGCCTCTTCGCTCGAAACGAGGGCAAGCTGCTGACGCATCCCGCCATCCTGCGCGAGGTCTGGGGACCTGCCTACGACGCCGAGTCGCACTACCTACACGTCTACGTCTCGCAACTGCGGCGCAAGCTCGAGCCCGACCCTGCTCGGCCCCGCTACCTGCTGACGGAGCCGGGTGCCGGCTACCGGCTCGTGAACCCTCACACGCGCCAGGCCTGAGCCTTGCAAAGCCAACACCTCGACAGCAGATGGGGGCGGCGCGGAACGGCAGTCGCCTTCAGCGTCGGCGTCGTGGCCGTCGTCACCGGGGCCGTCTATGCGCTGCGCCCTATCGCTCCCGTCGTCAGCCTCGGCGTGCTCTACGTGCTCGCAGTCGTGGCAGTCGCCGTGGTCTGGGGTCTCGCGTATGCGATTCCAGTCTCCGTCGGCTCGATGCTGACGTTCAACTTCCTCTTCCTGCCGCCGGTGCATACGTTCGCCCTCCGCGAGTCCGAGAATTGGGTCGCGCTCGCCGTCTACCTCATAGTCGGGGTGGTCGTCGGTGAGCTCGCGACGCGGTCGCGACGGCTGGCAAACGAAGCTGTCGAGGCGGAGACGCTTCGCCAAGCCGACGCGGTCAAGACTGCCGTGCTCCACGCCGTGAGCCACGACTTGCGTTCGCCCCTTACCGCGATCCGTGCTGCGAGCGAAGGTCTAGACAGTCCTGCCGTTCAGCTGGACGATCGAGAGCGCGAAGAACTCTTCGACACGATCAGGATCGAAGTGGGCCGCCTCGAACGGCTCATCAGCAATCTGCTAGATCTTTCGCGGCTCGAGGCCGGTCCAGCGAGACGAACGCCTGAGGTCTGGACGGTCGATACGTTGCTTGCGTCGGCGGTCGAGCAGCTCGGCCGCGAAGCCGACCGAGTCGAGACTAGCTTCGCCGTCGATGGCGGGCTCGTTCGTGTCGACGGTCCGCAGCTTCAGCGTGTGTTGGTGAACCTGCTCGAGAACGCGTTGAAGTTCTCATCGCCGAGCGACCCGGTTGACGTCACGGTCGAAGGAGACGGCGGGCGCATCGTCGTCCGTGTTCGCGATCGAGGTCCCGGAATCGCCGAGGCAGACCGGGAAAGGATCTTCGACGCCTTCGAGCGCGCAAGCAGCGCAGGCCCCGGGAGCGGCCTCGGGCTTGCGATTGCACGTGGGTTCGCCGAGGCGAACGGCGGCCGGGTTTGGGTAGAGGCCGACTCGGAGTCGGCCGGCGGCTCGACATTCGTCCTCGAGCTCCCAGAGATCGAAGAGGGCGCCGCCGTGCCTATGTGAGTCGGCTCTAGCGGAGCGCGCGCCGTCTACCGGATCGCCAAAGCCGTCTTGAGCAAATCTTAAGGCGGCGCGGCGCAATCTTGAGCCGGCTCTGACGAGACCCGCTCTACGTTCTTTGGGTGGGGTTCTTCCGGCGTTTCTTCTCGCGGCACGCGCTCGATGCCTGGCGCCGCCGGCTTCGTCGCACGGCCCGTCGCCTGATCGGACGCCAGCGGATGGTCGTCGTCCCGCTGCTCGACGCCGAGCTCACACGGCACGCGCTCGACCTGGCCTGTCGTCTCGCCTCCGACCGGGGCTCACGCGTGCTCCTGCTAGCGCCGCTGTATGTCGACTGGGAGCTACCGCTCGACGCCCACTTCAAGCGGGAGGAGGCTGCGCTGCAGGTCGAACTCAGCCGCGAGCGTGCGATTGCCGAAAGCTACGGCGTCGGTACCCACGCTCAGATCGTCCGGGCGCGGCCTGGGGAGCTCGGGCGCGGTGTCGCGGAAGCCGCTTTGGAGGTCCGGGCGTCTCTGATCGTCGTCGGCGCCCCCGTCGATTCGCAGCGTGGCTTCCGCCGGCCGTTCTCGAGCGACGTTTGGTCGGTGTTGAACGACGCTCCCTGCCCGGTGATGATCGCCACCGGCGCCCCACCGAAAAGCCAGCGGGCCGTCGCGTGAGTCACGCCACGCTGGAAGCGCCACCGGTCCGCTCTCTGAAGCGGGCGATCGTCGGTCGACCGATGGCGAGCAGCGAGATCGAGGAAACCCTTCTCCCGAAGACGCTGGCGTTACCGATCTTCGCCTCGGACCCGCTCTCGTCGGTGGCCTATGCGACCGAGTCGGCGCTTGTCGTGCTGCTTGCGGCCTCTGCGAGCGCGGCCCACTTCGTCTTTCCCCTCTCGCTCGCGATCGGGGCGCTGCTCGCAATCGTGGTCGCTTCCTATCGCCAGACCGTGCAGGCATATGAAACAAGTGGCGGCGCCTACATTGTCGCCAAGGACAATCTCGGGACGCTTCCGAGTCTCGTCGGCGCCGCCGCCCTGCTCACCGACTATGTGCTCACGGTTGCGGTCTCGATCGCCGCAGGCATCTTTGCGGTCACGTCGCTCGCGCCCTCGCTCGAAACGCACAAGGTCCTGCTCTCGCTCGGGTGTCTCGGGGTAATCGTCCTCGTCAACCTGCGCGGCGTCCGGGAGTCGGGGCTCGCATTCGCGCTCCCGACCTACGCCTTCGTCGCTGCGATGTTCGCGCTCGTCGCGGTCGGTCTCGCGAAAAGCCTCCTCGGCGAGACCCCGCACGCCGTCGTTCCCCATCCAGTCGCAACCGGTGCCGGCGGCGTGACCCTATTCGTGTTGCTGCGCGCCTTCTCCTCGGGCTCGACCGCCCTCACCGGCGTGGAGGCAATCGCGAATGGGGTCAATGCGTTCAGGCGCCCGCATGGCAGGAATGCTGCAACGACGCTCGCCATCCTCGGCGTGATCGCGATCACGCTCTTCATCGGCGTCTCCTATCTCGCCGTCCACGAACACGCACGGCCGAGCCAGACGGCTTCTGTCGTCTCGCAAATCGCCCGTGCAACCTTTCCCGCGGGATCGGCCGCGAGCTTCCTGTACTACGCGGTGCAAGTGACGACCCTGCTGATTCTCGTTCTCGCCGCGAACACGTCCTTCCAGGGTTTTCCTCGCCTCGCAGCGCTGCTGGCACGGGACAACTTCGCTCCGAGGCAATTCACGAACCTCGGTGACCGGCTCGTTTTCTCAAATGGGATGCTCGTCCTCGCGACGCTCGCCGGCTTGCTGATCTGGATTTACGGCGCGAACGTCAACTCGCTGATCCATCTGTACGTGATCGGCGTCTTCACCGCCTTCACACTGTCGCAGGCCGGAATGGTGCGCTACTGGAAGCGGGTGCGCGAGCCCGGCTGGCGCTATCGCGCTCTCGTCAACGGCATCGGCGCCACGGCGACAGGGGTCGTCGCGGCGATCGTGATCGTCACCAAGTTCGCGGCCGGCGCCTGGCTCGTCACCGTTGCCATTCCTCTCCTCGTGCTCGCGTGCTACGGAATCCGGCGTCACTACCGGGGGATTGCGCGGCGGCTGCATGCCGGCGCAGACGCAGTGGTCGCAGCGCCGCCGCCGCGAAATTCGACTCTGCTTCTCGTCGAATCGATCGACGAGGCGACCGCCGACGCACTCTGGTTCACGGAACAGACCGGCAACGGCTTTCGCGCCATCCACGTGCCGACGCGAGGTACCGACCCGGGCATCAAGCCGCGGTGGTTCCGGTTTTCGGACGAGCGGTCGCACCTGGAGGTGCTCGACGGCTCGCTCGGCGTCACAGAGGCCGTGCTGGAACAGGTCTGGCGTTTGCCGAGAGGCGAGTCGAGCTTCGTGACCGTCGTCACACCGGAGCTCTTTCGGCGTCCGTCGCTTCTCGAAGTGTTCAGGCATCCGCGCGCGCTGCTTTTGAAGCTGCGGCTCCTGGTCGAACCGGGAGTCGTTGTAGCCGACGTACCCGCCCTGGCCGGGGCCGACGGGGCGCCTCCGGAGCGGGCCGTCGTTCGCGTTCTGGTTTCCGGCATGAATGCGTCGTCGATGCGGGCCGTCAACTACGCGCGCACGCTGGGAATCAAAGACACGCGTGCAGTCAATTTCGCCTTCAGCGCGGAAGAGGGAGAGGCGATGCGCCGTGAGTGGGTCGCGCACGGACCTCGGATCCCACTCGAGATCGACGACGCCCCCTACCGCGACATCGGTACGCCCCTGCGCGCCTACCTCCGCCGCTTGACCGAGGACGGACGCACGGTGGTGGTACTCGTGATGCCGGAGCTCGTCGTTCGCGGACTGAGCCGCATGCTTCACAACCAGCGAGCGCTCTACTTGAAGCGCCTACTGCTGTTCGAACCGCACGTGATCCTCGCCTCAGTCCCGTACCAGCTCATGCGCTAAGCACGGGGGAAACCATGTTTCCCCCGTGAGCCCCCTTCTTCTTTGTTGACGGCATCGCAAATCGGCGCTTGGCCTCCCGCCGGGTCAAGCCCGGCTCCGGCCGCGGAGCGCCGGTTATCCGTGGATTGAGACCAAGAGCGGGATGATCAGGATCGCCACGATGTTGGTGATCTTGATCATCGGGTTGATCGCAGGGCCGGCGGTGTCCTTGTACGGATCGCCGACCGTGTCGCCCGTGACTGCGGCGGCGTGCGCCTCTGAGCCCTTACCGCCGTAGGCGCCGTCCTCGATCAGCTTCTTCGCGTTGTCCCAGGCGCCGCCGCCGGAGGTCATCGCGATCGCCAGGAAGAGGCCGGTGACGATCGTCCCGATCAGCAGGCCGCCAAGCATGCGGGCGTTGATCAAGCCGACGATGATCGGGAACGCGATCGGGATCAGGGCCGGCAGCAGCATGCTCTTGATCGCGGAGCCGGTGACGATGTCGATCGCGCGCCCGTACTCGGGCCGCGCGGTGCCCTCCATGATCCCCGGGATCTCGCGGAACTGACGCCGCACCTCGGTCACGACCTGGCCGCCGACGCGGCCGACCGCCTCCATGGCGAGCGAGGCAAACAGGAACGGCATCAGACCGCCGATGAAGAGGCCTGCGATCACCCAGGCGTCGTCGAGCGCGAAGGTGATGCCGTTCAGGCCCTGGCGGTCGAGCTCACTGTGGTAGCTGTCGAACAGCACGAGCGCGGCTAGGGCGGCCGACCCGATCGCATACCCCTTCGTGACTGCCTTCGTCGTGTTCCCGACCGCGTCGAGCGGATCGGTAATGGCGCGCACCGACTCCGGTAGCTCCGCCATCTCGGCAATTCCGCCGGCATTGTCGGTGACGGGGCCGTAGGCGTCGAGAGCGACGATCAGGCCCGTCATCGAGAGCTGCGCCATCACCGCGACGCCGATTCCGTACAGGCCTGCGAAGTGGTGTGCGACGAGGATTCCGGCCGCGATCACGATCACCGGAGCGGCGGTGGCCTGCATGCCGACGGCGAGCCCTTCGATGATGTTCGTCGCGTGCCCGGTCTGGGAGGCGCGTGAGATCGAGCGCACGGGCCGCCAGCGCGTGCCCGTGTAGAACTCGGTGATCGCGACGAGCAGGAAGGTGACGACGAGACCGACGATCGCCGAGACGTAGAGGTCCGAGAAGGTGTACTTCGAGTTGTCGTCGAAGGCGAGCGTGACCGG
>Ga0307277_10001041_pt1 | contig 10729 bp, 7 predicted proteins | sample ER_DNA_116_FD_194473 | JGI IMG/M metagenome (GOLD analysis project Ga0307277, IMG submission 194473) | Bulk soil microbial communities from the East River watershed near Crested Butte, Colorado, United States - ER_DNA_116 | ecosystem: Environmental > Terrestrial > Soil > Floodplain | place: USA...
TTGTGGACCTTGAGCTCGTGGACGTCGGGCCGCTCCGCTAGCTCGAAGTACCACGGATACTTCGTGGCTGGCCACGAACCGAATCCTCGGCTGCCGGCGGCGTACGGCTCTTCGTGACATGCCTCGAACAGGCTGGGGAGCGCCGAGTCCGGTGTGCGAGTCAGCAGCGCGCGGTCCCTTAGGAACTCGAGGGCTTCCTGCGGCGATTCGAGCGCCCGGTCCGGGGTAAGCCTGCATAGGTAAGCGCGTCGATTCTGAAGCTCCTTCACAGCCCGTATCTTCGCAGCGGGTTTCCGCGTTTTCCCTGCACACACGGAAAGTTCTCCGTTTGTCCATTGAAAGGAGACGAATCATGGGTATGGGAGTCAGCCTTCTTCTCGTCGCCGTCGGAGCAGTCCTCGTCTGGGCTGTCAACGCGACGGTGAGTGGTATCGAGATCCACACGATCGGTTGGATTCTTCTCGCGGTGGGCGCAATCGGCGCACTGCTCTCGCTCATTTTCTGGTCGAGCTGGGGCGGCTTCGGCGGTCCCGCCGACGGACGGCGCCGGACGGTCGTTCGCGAGGACTACTAAGACCGAGCGTCACCTCTGATCGAGAGCCCCGCTTCGGCGGGGCTCTTTCTTTATGGCGTGCCGATCCGGTCGACTGGCCAGTAGGTCAGGGCGACCTTGCCGATGATGTTCGCGCGCGGCACGAGCCCCCAGACTCGTGAGTCGCACGAGTGTGCGCGGTTGTCTCCCTCCACCAGGAACATTCGCGGCGGGATGCGTCGCATCGTGGCGACCGGGGGAATGTCGACGAGCTCCTTTGTATCGCTGTCGCGACGTGCTGGAGCGATGTAGGGCTCGGCGAGGCGCCGCCCGTTGATGTAAGTCACGCCGGCCTTCTCTGACCAGACCTCGCCGGGCAGGCCGATGATCCGCTTCACGAAGATGCCGCCGAGGCATTCGCGACGTGCCGCCTCCGGCGCATGAAAGACGACGATGTCGCCCCTCCTCGGTGGGTGGAAGCGGTAGATGAACCTATTGGCGAGGATACGGTCAGAGGTCCCCGCCTCACAGTCGGGCTCGGGCCGCGCGCAATGCAGTGTTGGTTCCATCGAGGGAGACGGGATGCGGTACGGATTGACGACCCAGGTCTTGACGGCGAAGACGATCAGGACCGCACCCACGATCGTCATCACCCAGTCGATCACCACCCGCGGTCCGTGCGAGAGGTTCGGGAAGAGTCGTTCGATCGGGCCGCGCAAAGGCGGCTACGCGACGGCGGGCGCGAGCTCGCGCCCGATCAAGGCCACCGTGTCCAGGTCGTCGTGCGCGAGATGCTGCAGCATGACGCGCTCGTAGCCGATCTCCTCGATCTGCTTCAGGCGCTCGACCGCCTGGGCGATCGTCCCGACCGGGCCGTGCTCGCGGTAGCGCTCGAGGACGTCTTCCGGGCTCCGTCCGAAGCGCGCACCGATGCGCTGAGCAGACTCCGACACCTCTCGCTCGTTGCGGCCGATGACGCAGGGCGCCATCAGCGAGTAGCGCAGGGTGGAGGGATCGCGCCCGCCACGCTCGCAGGCTTCGTCGAGCAGTTGCTTGCGTTGACGGGTCTCGTCGAGCGTGCCGAACAAGGCGTTGTATTCGTCGGCGAATCGGACCGCGGGGCCGGCGGTGCCGGGCTTGGCGCTGCCGCCGACGAGGATCGGCAGCTCCGGACGATCGAGGCCGGGGGCGTTCTCGAGCTTGTAGTACGTGCCCTCGAAGTCGACGCGGTCGTCGTGAAGGAGGCCGTGGACGATCTCGAGCTGTTCCCCAAGCCGTGCGACCCGCTCGCTTGTTGTCCCGAACTCGAATCCGTACGCCTCGTGTTCACGCTCCATCCAGCCGGCGCCCATGCCGAGCGTGGTGCGCCCGCCGGCGATCTCGTCGGCTGTGGCGGCGGAGCGGGCGAGAGCAGCGGGGTGCCGAAACGTAGCCGGCGAGACGAGAGTGCCGAGTTCGAGCTTCGTCGTACGCGCGGCAAGCCCGCTGATCGTCGCCCAGGCGTCGAGCACGGGACGGCTTTCGTCGAATCCGGACACGTAGTGGTCAGAGCGAAAAAGCGCATCGACGCCGTGCTCCTCGCAGGCCGACGCGAGCGCGACCCAGTCGTTCCAGGTCACCCCCTCCTGGCCCTCGATCATGAGCGCAAGCCGCACGAAGCGGAAGCCTATGCATCTCCGCATCCGTCGTGTGTGGAAGAAAAGTCACACTCTCGGCACGATCTCCATGTCCCTTCGGATCGGTTTGGCCAGTGTCTCGGCGGGACCCGTCGGGGACAGTCCCCGCCGTGGCTCGAGTGGGCATGGGCGCGCGAGCCAGGTCTCGGCTGCCCCAAGAGGGCCTCGCTAGCATCGACCCATGGCCGTTGCCTCGCCCGAGCAATACCTCGCCGACCTCAATCCCGCGCAGCGTGAGGCCGTCCTCGCCACGGAAGGGCCGTTGCTCGTCATCGCCGGCGCAGGCTCCGGAAAGACCCGCGTCCTCACGTATCGCGTCGCGCACCTGATCAACGCCGTCGGTGCGAAACCGAACGAGATCCTCGCCATCACCTTCACGAACAAGGCGGCGGGCGAGATGAAGGAGCGCCTGCAACGGCTCCTCGGCCGCACCGGCCAGGGGCTCTGGATCCTCACCTTCCACGCTGCGTGCGGCCGCATCCTGCGCCGCGAGGCGCAGCGGCTCGGCTACCGCTCGAACTTCACGATCTACGACCAGGCCGACCAGGTCCGGCTGGTGAAGCAATGCCTGGAGGAGCTTGAGCGCGACCCGAAGCGATTCACGCCTAGGGGCATCCACAACCAGATCTCGCATGCGAAGAACCAACTGATCTCGCCAGACGAGTACGCGAACCAGGTGCAGTCCTTCTACGACCAGACGGTGGCGGACGCCTACCAGCTGTACCAGCGCCGAATGTTCGCGTCGAATGCTGTCGATTTCGACGACCTGCTCATGCTCACCGTCGACGTGCTCGAACGCTTCCCCGACGCGCGCGAGAAGTGGCAGAAGGCGTTCCGCTACATCCTCGTCGACGAGTACCAGGACACGAACCACGCGCAGTACCGATTGCTGCAACTGCTCGCAGAAAAGCACCAGAACCTGATGGCGGTCGGCGATCCTGATCAGTCGATCTACGCCTTCCGCGGAGCGGACATCAACAACATCCTCGACTTCGAGCGCGACTTCCCGGGCACGCGCACGATCGCGCTGGAGCAGAACTACCGGTCGACCAACTCGATCCTCAGCGCGGCGAACAACGTCATCTCCAACAACCGGGAGCGCAAGCCGAAGGAGCTCTGGTCAGAGCTCGGCGATGGCGAGCCCGTCCGCGTGCTGGAGGTGGAGGACGAGCACGCCGAGGCGCGGTTCGTCGCCGCCGGGATCGCGGGGTTGGTGGAAGAGGGCTTTTCCGGGGACGAGGTCGCGATCTTCTACCGGACGAACGCGCAGTCGCGAGTTCTCGAGGACGTCCTCGTCCGCCAGGGCGTCGCGTATCAGGTCATCGGCGGTCCACGCTTCTACGAGCGTGCCGAGATCAAGGATGCGATCGCCTACCTACAGGCGATCGACAACCCGTACGACGCAGTCTCGTTGCAGCGGATAGCGAACCGGCCGCGGCGCGGCATCGGCGACTCGAGCCTCGCCCGCCTGCAGACCTGGGCCGATGCGCAGGGACGCTCGCTGTGGGAGGCGACAGAGTTCGCGGAGGAAGCGGGGGTCGGCGCGGCTCCGCTCAGAGCGGTGCAGGGATTCCGAAACGTGATGCAGTCCCTGCAGTCCGGCGCCCTCGAGTTCCCGGTCTCGGAGCTGCTCGAGCGCACGCTCGAGCGCAGCGGCTACCTCGAGGCGCTGGAGGCGGAGCGCACGATCGAAGCGCAGGGACGCCTCGAGAACCTGCAGGAGCTGGTCGGCGTCGCGCGCGAGTACCAGGAGAGGGCGGAGGAACCTTCGCTGTCCCACTTCCTGCAGGAGATCTCCCTCTATTCCGACCAGGATGCGATCCGCGGAGAGGAGAGCCTGGTCACGCTGATGACCCTTCACAACGCCAAGGGCCTTGAATTTCGCGCCGTCTACCTGATCGGTATGGAGGAGGGAATCTTCCCGCACAGCAGGTCGATCGAGGAGCAGGGGATCGAAGAGGAACGCCGACTCGCGTACGTGGGCATGACGCGCGCGCGCGAGCAACTGACGCTCACGCACGCGTCGTCGCGCTCGCTCTGGGGCTCGCGGGGCTACAACCTTCCCTCGCGCTTCCTCGACGAGTTGCCGAGCTCGATCGAACGCGAGCGGCTGCGGCCGGCATCGTGGTCCTCGTACGGAGCGCACGGCGTTGCGCCGCGCGACGACGTTCCGTCGCTCTCCACCGGCGACTCCGTCCGGCACGGCACGCTCGGCGAGGGCGTCGTCACGCAGATCGAAGCGGGCGGAGTCGTGACCGTTCGCTTCTCTGACGGAAGCGAGCGGCGCCTGATGCTCGACTACGCCCCGCTCGAACGCATTCCATAGGGTCAGGCGCGTGGGGATAGAGATCCGGAACCCGTCGGAGGATGAGCTGCGTGCAGCAATGCAGGCCGGCGAAGCTGCGTTTGGCGGGGAGCAACGCGAGGGCGAGTTCGAGCGGTTCAGCAAGATGCTCCCGCGCGATCGCTGGTTCGCTGCCTATGACGGGGATCGCCCGGTCGGGACAGCTACTTCATTTCCGTTCCGGCTGACCGTCCCCGGCGGCGAATTGGCCGCGGGCGGCGTCACCTGGGTGGGAGTCCTTCCAAGCCACCGGCGCCGCGGCATCCTCAGAGAGTTGATGAAGCGGCAACTCGAGGACCTGCGCGACCGCGGCGAACCGCTCGCGATCCTCTATTCGTCCGAGCCTCTCATCTACGGGCGCTTTGGCTACGGAGTTGCGGCGCCATCGGTTGAGATGGAGGGCGAGACGGCGAGGTTCGCATACCGCGACGATCCCGGGCCCACCGGCTCAGTCAGGATCGTCGACGCCGAGGAAGGACTGCGCCTTCTGCCGCGAGTCTACGACGCTGTCCGAGAGGAGGTCCCCGGCTTCGTCGCCAGGGATTCCGAGGTGTGGGAGCTGACGCGGCTCGCGGATCCGGAGCACTGGCGCCGCGGAGCGGGCCCGAAGTTCGTTGCCGTGGTCGAGTTCGACGGCGAGCCGGTCGGTTACGCGATCTACCGCATCAAGTCCGACTGGCAGGACGGGTTCTCGCAGAGCCATGTCCGGCTGATCGAGGCGATCGCCACGTCTCCAGTGGCGACGCGCGAGCTTTACCGCTTCGTCTACGGGATCGATCTCGTGGTCCGCGTGGAGGGGAGATACGACCCCGGCTCGCCGCTGTTCCTGATGGTGAGCGACCCGCGCAGTCTCCACTTGAAGGTCTTCGAAGGTCTTTGGCTCCGCTTCGTCGATCTCGAGGCGGCGCTCGCCGGGCGCACGTACTCCGACGACGATGCCGTCGTCGTCGAAGTGGAAGATGCGTTCTGCCCCTGGAATGCCGGGCGCTGGCGAATGGGCAAGACGGTGGAGCGGACGGACGACGAAGCCGAGCTTGAGCTTGACACGGCCGACCTTGCGTCCGCCTACCTCGGCGCCTTCACTTTCAACGAGCTCGGAGCGGCGCAACGCGTCCGCGAGCTGAAGCCCGGCGCGCTACAACGCGCGACCGATCTCTTCCGCACCTCGCGTCCGCCGTACTGTCCGGAGGACTTCTGACGGCATTCGAGATCCGGACCGTCGAGAACCTCGACGAGTTCACGCGCGCCGTTCTCGCGATCGGCCAGTACTTCGGCATGGTGCCGAACGAGGAGCGCATGCAGCGCTTCACGGAGCTGCTCCCGTTCCAGCGCATGCACGGGGCGTGGTCGAACGGAACGATCGTCGGCGGAGCAGGAGCGTTCACGTTCAACCTGAGCGTGCCGGGCGGCGACCTGCCGACCGCGGGCATCAGCGTCGTCGGCGTGCTGCCCACGTACAGGCGGCGTGGCGTCCTGCGCTCCCTGATGCGCGCGCAGCTCGACGACGTACACGAACGCGGGGAACCACTCGCAGCGTTATGGGCATCCGAGGAGTCGATCTACGGGCGCTTCGGCTACGGGCTCGCATCGTTCTGCGGCGAGATCACGCTTGCGCACGAGTACACCGCGTTCGCGCAACCGTTCGAGCCGGAGGGAACGCTCCGGTTAATCGACCCGGAAGAAGCCCGGGAAGCGATCCCCCCGGTGTTCGAGCGCGTCCGGCCCGAGTGGCCCGGCATGTTCTCGCGGAGCAGCATCTGGTGGGAGAACCGTGAGCTCGCCGATCCCGAAGAACGCCGCGACGGTGCAGGGCCGAAACGCTGGGTCGCATACGAACGCGACGGTTCGATCGAGGGCTACGCCGTCTACCGGCACAAACCGGGCTTCGAAGCAGGCACGACGAACGCGGAGCTGCGGGTCCTCGAGGCCCTGGGCACGTCGCCGGAAGCGCTGCGCGATCTCTGGGCCTACCTGCTCGGCGTTGACTGGGTCGCGACCGTCAAGTCCTATCTGATGCCGCCTGACCATCCACTGTTCCTGCTGCTGGCGACGCCACGGCGCATGCGCTACCGGATGGGCGACGGAATCTGGGTCCGGCTCGTCGACGTCGGCGCGGCGCTTTCGGGGCGGGGCTATTCCGACGATCGGTCGATCGTCTTCGACGTCGCCGACGAGTTCTGTCCGTGGAACGAGGGACAGTGGAAACTGGCCGAAGGGCGAGCCGAGCGCAGTGAGGACGCAGCCGAGCTGTCGCTGCCCGTGCAGTCGCTCGGCTCCGCGCTGCTCGGCGGTGTCTCGTTCGCCGCGCTGCGGCGCGCAGGCCGCGTCGTCGAGCTGAAAGCCGGGGCGATCGAGCGCGCCGACGCGCTCTTCCGCTGGGACCGCCATCCTTGGTGCCCCGAAATCTTCTAGTCCGATCGAAGTCCGGCCTGCTTCGCAGGCCATGATGACTTCGATCGGCATTTTGTCTTGGAACTGCACCCCGGGTGACCGACTCGATCCGGGTCCCGGGTAGCCGATACCGGCAAAGCCGGCATCGGCGGCGAAAAGCTCCGGCAGAACGGTTGGCTAGACTGCCGATTCCAAGGGCGGTTAGCTCAGTTGGGAGAGCACCAGCTCGACAAGCTGGGGGTCACTGGTTCGAGCCCAGTACCGCCCATCGCCGAATCCAAATCCGGGCCTGCTACGCAGGCCAAGGTCGTTTTTGACCGGATTTCTAGATATTGACCTTGACATTGCGGGTCGCGTTAGCGACCATCCCGGACGTTCCGCGGAGGGGGTCCAGACTTAGCTTGCTTGGCGAGCGCTGGGCACGAAACAACGAGAGGGGAGAGATCTTGAAGAGGACGCTTGGGGTGACGGCCGCCCTGGTGGCGGGTGTCGCACTTCTCATGCTGGCCGGAGCGGCAGGGGCAGGCAACAACCCAGCAGAAGTCGGCGACGAGGCCCCGTTCGGCGTGCTTTCCACGCCGCTGGGCCTGCAGAAGGGCCCGGTGACCGTGATCGTCGAGGTCGCCGGAGACCCGGTGACCGTCGTGGAGGCGAACGCCGGCAAGAAACTCTCGAAGGGCGAGAGGGATCAGATCAAGGCCAATCTCAAAGGCAAGCAGACGCCGATTGCCGACAAGGTGAAAGAACTGGGAGGAACGGTTCAGAGCTCCTACCAGGCCGCCTACAACGGCATCCGCGTTCGCGTCGAACGGAGCAAGCTCGCTGATATCGCGGCGCTCCCGAACGTCGTGGGTGTCCATGCCGTGCAGCAGGCATATCCCGACAACACGAACGGTGTGCCGCTCGTGGGGGCCCCGGCCGTCTGGGATGGCCTCAACGGTCTCCACGGTGAGGGCATCAAGATCGGAATCATCGACACCGGCATCGACTACACGCACGCGGACTTCAACGGTCCCGGGACCGTTGCGGCGTGGAACACAGCAAGGGCAAGCTCAACCGGCGCGGCCAACCCGCTGTGGTTCGGCCCCGCGGCCCCGCGTGTCAAGGGCGGCATCGACCTCGTCGGCGACGACTACAACGCAGCCTCGAGCGATCCGGCGAAGCACGTTCCGCATCCGGACCCGAACCCGCTCGACTGCTTCGGCCACGGCTCGCACGTCGCGGGGACGGCGGCCGGTAGCGGTGTGAAGGCGGACGGGACGACGTACACCGGTCCGTACAACGCCAACACCATCAGCTCGAACAGTTGGAATGTCGGCCCCGGCGTCGCGCCGAAGGCCGACCTGTACGCGATCCGCGTGTTCGGCTGTGCGGGTTCGACCGACGTCACGGTCGACGGCATCGAATGGGCGGTCAACAACGACATGGACGTGATCAACATGTCGCTCGGATCGCCCTACGGCACGGCCGACGATCCTTCCGCTGTCGCATCGTCGAACGCGGCGAAGGACGGGATCATTGTCGTCGCCTCGGCGGGGAACAGCGGTGCGAGCCAGTACATCACGGGATCTCCGGCGTCCGCCACCGGGGCGATCAGCGTCGCGGCAAATGATCCGCAACCCAGCTTTGCAGGCATTCATCTCGCGTTGAGCACCGGCCAAGGGATCGACGTGCTGAACGCCAACGGCGCGACGGTCACGAACGGCACGGTCCTGCCGATCAAGGTCCTGCGAACGGGCACGGCAGTCTCCCTCGGGTGCAAACATCCGAGCGGCAGCCCGGACACCGGAGCCGACGGGACGAACGAATGGGTCGACGTCGCCGGCAAGCTCGTCGTGACGTTGCGCGGCACGTGCGCACGCGTCGCCCGAGCGGTCTTTGGCCAGAAGGAAGGCGCCGCAGCGGTCGCCATGGTCAATACGAGCACCGCATTCCCGCCGTTCGAGGGGAAGATCACAGGGAACCCCGACACGGGTGAGATCTACCCGGTGACGATCCCGTTCCTCGGCGTGAAGGGCCTGCTCTCGAGCTCGACCTCCGACGGCTCCAAGCTGGTGGCCGCCGACGGCGGTACCGCCACGCTGACGAACGTCACGCTGTCGAACCCGAACTACAAGGGCTTCGCAGACTTCTCGTCGGGCGGCCCGCGGAACGGCGACAGTGAGCTGAAGCCGGACATCACGGCCCCGGGCGTGAGCATCAGCTCGGTGGGCATGGGCACCGGTAACGGTCCGGCGATCATGTCCGGCACCTCGATGGCGGCTCCGCATACATCCGGCGTCGCAGCGCTGGTGCGACAGGCGCACGCTTCCTGGAACAAGGGCGAGTACCTCAAGGCCGCCGTCGTGAACACGGCCGATCCGGCCGGCGTCGCGGGTTACAGAACCAGCCGCGGCGGCACCGGTTTCGCCAACGCACTGGGCGGGACACGGACGCAGGTCGTGGCTCTCGGGACTCATAAGACGGGCTCTCTGAGCTTCGGCTTCGAGGAGTTGAAGGGTAACTTCAGCAAGTCGCAGTCGATCCAGTTGAAGAACCTGGGCTCGTCGACTGCGACCTTCAACGTCTCGCAGGCAAACGTGAGTGGCTCTCCGCACTCCGTCGCGTTCGGCTCTGGTCAGGTGACCGTGCCGGCCGGCGGCGACGCCTCGCTTGCGGTGACGCTGAACGTCCCGGTGTCCTCGGCCGGAAACACGGACGCGTTCCGTGAAGTGGCCGGGATCGTGACGTTGACGCCCGTCTCGGGCGGTAACAACGGCGTGACCCTCCGAGTGCCGTACTACCTCGTGCCGCGCGCTCTGTCGAGTGTGGACGGAAGTCTCGCGGCGAAGACCGTGTCGACGGCGTCACCGAATACCACGGCAACGCTGAAGAACGGCGGTCCCATCGCTGGTACCGCGGACTTCTACGCCTGGGGTATCGGGGACAAGAAGGACAAGGGCAAGACGCCGAACGATGTTGGCGCCGTCGGCGTTCAGGTCTTCCCCAACCCGAGCACGGCCGATCCGAACCGCAGGCTGCTCGTGTTTGCGGTCAATACGCTCAACCGCTGGTCGAATGCAAGCACGATCGAGTTCGACATCTACGTCGACGTCGATCGTGACGGCAGAGACGACTACATCGTCGTCGGGGCCGACCAGGGGGCCGTGACTGCAGGCACTGACAACGGGGTGCTGGCGACCTTCGTCTTCAGCACACGCAGCGCCGGAGCGAGCTTGGTCTTCCTCGCTTCTGCGCCGACGGACGGGAGCACGGCGCTCTTCCCGGTCCGCACGAGTCAGCTCTGCCGGGCGTCGGAGCCCTGCCTGTCGAAGACAGGGAATCCGCGTCTCACGTACCACATCGTCACGTTCGATCGCCTCTCGCCCGCGTTTGACGCGGTTCCGGAAGTGGCTGCGTTCAACGTCTGGTCGCCTGCGATCTCAAACGGCGACTTCCAGGTCGTTCCGGCCGGCGGCTCGGCATCGAGCCCCGTGTCGATCGATCCCGTCGAGTGGGCACAGACGCCTGCCAAGGGCGTGATGGTCGTGTCGCAGGACAACAAGGCCGGCAAGGACGAAGCTGTTCTCCTGCCGCTCGGCCTGAAGTAGACCCGGCGACCCGGGCCGTAAGACGAGCTGAGAGGGCCGGCGCAAGCGCCGGCCCTCTCGCATTTTGGGCGCTGGTGTGCGCACCGGATTCCGCCCCCTGAAAGGGGTAGGAGCTTTCTTGACATGAGTTTGTATATCTCCCACGATCCGAGTTAGCGAGGGGGTCTCGGCAGGGCTCTGACACTGAATGATTGGG
>Ga0307277_10001042_pt1 | contig 10723 bp, 10 predicted proteins | sample ER_DNA_116_FD_194473 | JGI IMG/M metagenome (GOLD analysis project Ga0307277, IMG submission 194473) | Bulk soil microbial communities from the East River watershed near Crested Butte, Colorado, United States - ER_DNA_116 | ecosystem: Environmental > Terrestrial > Soil > Floodplain | place...
GTGTACGCCTCCGGGTGGTCGCCGATATCGCCGGCGATCACGGTCAAGCCGTACGCCTGAGCGGCGCGCTCGCTGGCGATCGCGCCCTCGTGTGGATCGCCATGCTCGGCCACCTGATGCGCGGCGTCCGCGGTGGTCGCCGCGGCAATGGCAGTTGCCCACGGCATCGCCGCCAGCAGGCGGCGGCACTGATCGAGCGCGGCGGGGTGGGAGCGCACGACGCGGATGTCCTCGAGAGCGATCTCCGCCGGCCCGACGAGGCAGTGGCGGATCGGAAGAATGGCCTCCGCGTTGATGGACAGAGGCGAGTCGTAGAGCAGGTCGTGCGTCTCGGCGACCGGGCCGGTCAGCGAGCTCTCGATCGGAAGGACGCCGAACGCGACCGAGCCCTCCGAGGCGGCCTCGACGACCGCCGTGAAGCTGGGCAACGGGACCAGGTCGGCGCCGTCGGGGAAGAGCCGGTCGCAGGCGGCTGCGGAGTGCGCGCCGTCGCGCCCGGGGTAGGCCACGTTCACTCCCATGGGAAGATTCAAGCGGATTCCGGCACGAAGAACGGCTCAGAAGCCGCTACGGCGTCGGGGCAGGGACCTGGAACTTGTAGATATCGCTCCTCGTGCAGGTCGGGTTGAAGCGATCGAAGAAGACATCGATGGAACCATCGCCGTTCACGACCGGACTCGTCACAGCCGTGTCCCGGCCACGTGGAAGGGTCGCGAGGAGCTCACGTTCCCCGCTCAACGGCTGCCGATAGAAGCGAACCACCTTCCGATCGCTGCAGAGGATCGTGCCGCTCTCCGCGTAGTAAACCGTGCCGTCCGCGGTCACGGAGGCTGCGAACTGGGAGCGTGCAAGGGGGTTCGGCAGGAGCGTCACGCTCGGCCCGGTGATGTCGTAGAGCCAGGTTCGGCACCGGGTCAGGCGGGCACAGCGTGTCCAGGCGGCGTAATTGCCTGCGAGGCCGCCGGCCTGGACATACGCGTCGTCGCCGAAATCCAGGAGTCGCTGCTCCGAGGTGACGAGATCGCGGAGCAGAATCCGCCGCGGCGAGCTCAGGGCAACGCGGTAGGAGCGAGCGAACAACAGCCAATCGCCCGAGAGATGCGGCTGCGTTTCATGGCGCTTGGTATTGACGCCGGCCGGCGCCGAGTACGTCTTCCCGACGAGGTCGTAGAACCGGATGTTTCCCCGCCCGCCTTTGGTCGGATGCTGCCAGAAGGTCAGCGTCGTCCCGTCGATCGACCCTGCAAACGCATTCGTGCCCGCCGGGTTGATGCGGACGTCCGGATCGGGTGAATGCCTGACGATGAGGTTGGCTCGGTTGGGGTGTCCCGCCACGTCCCTCGAGAAGGCGAGATAACCCTCGGCGGCCGCTGGCTCGACCTCGTAGCGGGCAGTTGCGACGACGGCTTCGGGCGTTAGAGCGCGAGCGCTCGGCACGACGGCTGTCGTGAAAACCAGGGTCAGTCCTGCGAGTAGAACGCGCCTACGCAAGTGACTTACGTAAGCACTTTGTGGCAATCAAATCAAGAGTCGCGCAGCCCAGCGGGCAAGCGGAAGAAAACGTCCTCCCGCGTGATCTCAACCTCTTCTCGCTCGCCGAAGCCCAAGCCGGCGAGACGTTCGACCACACGATCGACGAGGAGGTCGGGGGAGGAGGCTCCGGCTGTCAGTCCAACCGTCTCGTGCCCCTCGAGCCAGGCCTCGTCGAGGTCGCTCTCGTCGTCGATCAGGTACGCCTTGGCTCCGCGGGCCTTCGCCACCTCGACCAACCTGTTGGCGTTCGAGCTCGTGCGCGAGCCGACCACGAGGACGACGGTCGCCTCCTCGCAGATCTTCTTGACGGCGTCCTGGCGGTTCTGCGTGGCGTAGCAGATGTCCGCGGACGGTGGTCCGACGAGGTCGGGAAAGCGCTCCCGGAGGGCGTCCACCACGTCGGCCGTGTCGTCGAGAGAGAGCGTCGTCTGCGTGAGGTAGGCGAGCTGCTCCCCGTCGTCGAGCTCGAGCCCGGCGACGTCCTCAGGAGTCTCGACGAGGACCATCGCCTCGGGCGCCTCCCCCATCGTTCCCTCCACCTCCACGTGGCCCGCATGCCCGACAAGCGCGATCTTGAGCCCGCGGCCGGCGTAGCGGCGCGCCTCGGCGTGGACCTTGGAGACGAGCGGGCAAACGGCGTCCACGACCTTGAGGTTCCGCTCCTCACAGCGGCGGTAGACGGCCGGAGCGACACCGTGCGCGGAGAGGACGACCAGGGCGCCTTCGGGGACCTCGTCCTCCGACTCCACGAACACCGCGCCGCGAGCCTCCAGGTCTTGGACCACATGGACGTTGTGGACGATCTCGTGCCGGACGTAGACGGGCGGCCCGTGCTGCTCGAGCAGCTTCTCGACGATGTCGATCGCCCGGACGACGCCCGCGCAGAAGCTCCTTGGAGCGGCGACGAGAACACGCTTGCTCACGAGAGCGCCTCCGCGGCGCCGTGCAGCGCGCGGATTGCCTTGCGCGCGTCGCGCGTGGTTCGAATCGAGCTCATGGGTTCCGTAACGAAGGCTTTCGTGACGGCCTTCCAGTCGGTGCCGCCGTCCTCCTTGCCTGCACAGACAAGCGCCCCCACGGGATGCGCGCCTGTATCCGACAGCGCTCGGATCGCCCCGGCCAGGCGACCGGTCTCCGCGAGTCGGCCGCTCTCCATGTCCACCGCCACCGCGCCCGAGCTACGGGCTAGGGCACGGCGTGCCTCGGGCTCGTTCACGACCCCGTCGGGCGACCAGCAGATCACGGCGGGTCGAGCACCGGGCACGTCCAAAGGTTCGTCCTCCCAGAGCACGTTCCCTTGGGGATCGACGACCTTCGTGGCGGTCAAGAGCTCGCCCGCCGCGAGCTCGTCAGACAGCCCACCGGCGAACCCGAAAGAAACCAGACGCCCGTCGGGAAGCGGAAGACTCGCGCCCTGGCCGACCAAAGCTGTACTTGCACCAGCCTTCCGGGCCACTCGCTCCTCCACCTTCAGGGCGCAGGCAAACGTCAGGTCTAGCGCAGCGTCCACGCGAGGCTCCGTACGGTCTCCTTCACGCTCGAGGTCGTCGCGATGGTCGCGGCGGGCTCGAAGCCGGAGTGGATGCCGCAGTGCTCGCAGCGGTGGTCGTTCCCCGGCCCGTACCGCTCCCACTCGATTCCGTCGAGCAGGGCCTGGTAGGTGGGGAAGATCCCGTCCGTCAGCAGGTAGCACGGGCCTTTCCAGCCGTACGGATTGCGCGTGACCGAGCCCCACGGGGCGCACGGAAGCTTGCGGTCGCCGGTGAGGAAGTCCTGATAGACCGGGCTCGCCAGCCACTTGTAGCCGTTCTCGCGCGTGGCGAAGCGGATCTTCGTGAACTTCTCCTCGTGCTCGGCGCGCGTCATCGTGAGCGTGGGATCGATCTGCGAGTACTGGTAGCCGGGCGCGACGAGCATCCCGTCGATCCCGACCTCGTTCGTCAGGTAGCCCATCATCTCGATGACGTCCCCGACGTCCGTCTCCTTGAAGAGCGTGGTGTTCGTCGTCACGCGGAAACCGCTCTCGCGTGCGGTCTTGATCGAGTTGACGGCGATCTCCCAGAGGCCCGGGTAGTCGCAGATGTAGTCGTGGATCTCCTGCATGCCGTCCAGGTGGACGACGAACGTCAGGCGCGGGTTGGGCTCGAACTTGTCGAGCATGTCCACGAGGCGCAGGGCGTTCGTGCAGAGCTGGATGTTCCGCTTCATCTCGAGGAAGCCCGCCACCACTTCCTCGATTCCCTTGAAGATCAGCGGCTCGCCGCCGCAGATGGAGATCACGGGAGCCGGACACTCTTCGGCCGAGTAGAGGCACTCCTCGACGGTGAGGCGTGCCTTGTTCGACTCGTACTCGCGGATCTTCCCGCAGCCGATGCAGGCGATGTTGCAGCCCAGGGTCGGCTCCAGCATGATCACGAGCGGGTAGCGGTCGTTCTTCTTCTGGGACGCGACGTAGCGACCGATCTGCACGGTGCTGCGAAGCGGGAACTTCATGCGCCTCCCTTTCCGTCGACGTTCAGCGCCTCGGCGACCGCCATGGCCAAAGCCGGCTCCACCGGGCCGGGTGCGTAGTCAAGTGTATCCCTGGCTTTCCCCCAGGTGAAATACATGGGTAAACGCGCCAGTTTGACCTCGTCCGCGTTCGCCAGGCCGACTTTGCCCGCAGCCTCTGCGACCGCATAGGGAACGGGAATTCTCGGCCGCGGCCTGCCGGCGAGGTCGGCGATCGCGGCGAAGATCTCCTCCAGGGGAAGGTTCGCGCCGCCGAGCAGGTACCGCTCGCCAGGCTCGCCGTGTTCGAGCGCGAGAGCGTGTCCGCGGGCGACGTCGCGCACGTCTACCAGGTTGAGGCCTGTCGTCGGGACGAAACCGAGGATGCGCCCCCTCGCGACGCCGGCGATCATGCGGCCCGTCGGGGTCGGCTTGCGGTCGCCCTCGCCGATGGGAGTGGTCGGGTTGACGACGACGGCGCCGGCCTCGCGGGCCAGGACTTCGGCAGCCAGCTTCGTGCGCTTGTAGGGGACGGTGAGCTCCCAGGCCGGCGGCTCGTCGTCTTCCGTCGCATTTCGACCGCGCACGGGGCCGCACGTTCCGGCTGTGCTCGTGAAGACGAACCGGCGGACGCCCTTGCGCGCGGCAGCCTCGAGGAGATTGCGCGTCCCTTGCACGTTGACTCGCTCGATCTCCTCCGGCGGCGCGTCGTAGCTGTAGAGCGCCGCCACGTGCACGACGGCGTCGCAACCGGCGACTGCGCGCTCGAGCGCAGGCGGGTCGAGCAGGTCGACGCGCTCGTCGCACACGTCCGCGCCCTGCTCCCGGAGTTCACGCGCTACGTGGCTCCCGACGAAACCGGTCGCGCCGCTCACGTAGACCCTCACGCCAGGGCGGCTTTGAGGCGGCCGAGCGCCATCACCGGCCAGTACGTGCGATAGAGGTGGTAGTTGATAAGGAAGTCGCGGGGGAAGCCGGTGCCGGTGAAGTAGGGCTCGTCCCAGTCCCCGTCCTCGCGCTGCGTCTCGAAAAGCCAGGCGGCAGCTCGTGCGGCCGTCTCCGAAGCGGCCTCGCCGGCTGCGATCAAACCGAGGAGCGCCCAAGCGGTCTGGGACGCGGTCGACTCACCGCGCCCGCGCCAGCCCCCGCCCTCGTCGCCGACGTCGTAGGAGCGGCAGTCCTCTCCATAGCCACCGTCCTCGTTCTGCACCGACTCGAGCCAGGCGACCGCGCGCCGCACGGCGGGATGGTCGTGTGGGAGACCTGCCGCTTCGAGCGCGGGCAGCGCGGCCCCCGTCCCGTAGACGTGGTTGACGCCCCACCGCCCGAACCAGGAGCCGTCCTCCTCCTGTTCGCGCAGGAGGTACTCGACGCCATGGCGCACGGCCTCGTCGTAGCCCGCCTCTCTTGCGAGGAGCTCGACTGCGTGGCCCGTGACGTCGACGCTCGGCGGGTCGATCACAGCTCCGAAGTCGAAGAACGGGATGTCATAGAGCCAGTAGGCGTCGTTGTCCTTGTCGAAAGCGCCCCAGCCCCCGTTGCGGCACTGCATCGCGGCAACCCAGCGGCAGGCCCGTTCGACCGTGGGCCGACCGGCCCCGAGCTCGTCGAGCCCGATGCCGACGACGGCCGCGTCGTCGATGTCCGGGTAGAGGTCGTTGTCGTACTCGAACGCCCAGCCTCCGGGCTCGGCGCCCGGCAACCGCAATGCCCAGTCACCCCGGGCGCGCACCTCTTCCTGAACGAGCCACTCGCCGGCTTTGACGAGAGCCGAGTCGTCGGGCGGGGCGCCGGCCGCGCGGAGAGCCACGACCGCGAGACATGTGTCCCAGACGGGAGACTGGCAGGCCTCGGGCCGCAGGCGGTCGCCCTCCTCGACCATGAAGCGCTTCCAACCGTCCACTCCCCGCTGGAAATAGGGCGATTCGGGGCCGTGGCCACGGCACGCTAGGGCGATCAGCGCCCAGACCCAGGGAGGTTGGATTCCTCCCCAGGAGCCGTCCAGCTCCTGGCGGTCGAGCAGCCAGCGTTCGGCGTAGGCGAGAGCACGCTCGCGCCCGGGCTGGAACGACTGGCCGTTGTACCAGCGCAGGAAGGAATCGGCGAGGTTCCAGACGCTCGGCCGCCGGGGAATCGGCCCGAGATCGAGCTCGCGGGCGAGGCGCTCCTCCGGCAGTCGGCGTACGGGCCGGTAGTGCATGACGACGGAGAGCGCGACGACGGTCTGACGCGCCCAGCAGCCGAAGTCGTAGACCGAGAAGGGGAGCTCGGGACGCAGGAGCACGAACTCGGGCGGGATGGCCTGAACCTCTTCCCAGGGCCAGAGGTCGAACAGGGCGAGCCAGATGCGGGTGAAGACGCGCGCCGCACCGATCCCTCCCTGCTCCTCGATGAAGCTCCGGGCCGCGGCCAATCGGGGGTCGTCGGCGCCGAGGCCCGCCATGCGCAGGGCCACATAGGCCTCGACCGTCGCGGCGAGGTTGGGCTCGCCACCCCAGTAGATCGACCAGCTGCCGCTCTCGGTCTGTCGCGCCAGCAGCTCGTTGGCGCAGCGTCGGACCGTGTCGTCGTTCGCAAGCCCGAGAAAGGTCGTCCAGAAGATGTGCTGAGCCGTCATTGTCACGTTCGACTCGAGCTCGGCGACCCACCATCCGCCGGGCTTCTGCAAGGAGCGAAGCTGCTCCACCGCTGCGTCGAGCGTGCGGTCGAGGTCGGTTGCGACGGTGACGCTCACGCCGCTACCTTCATCGAGGCGGGGGGAAAGACGCAAGCGGCCTCGACGCCGCTTCTGACCGCCCCCTCCATCGTCGCGGGCCACCCGGTGGCCGTCCACGCGCCGGCGCGAGCGACATTCGGCCTGCTCGTCCGCGGGCCGGGCCGCACCGCAGCTGTCCAGGGTCGAGCGGCGAACGTCGCTGCCGGCTCGCGGCTCACCCGCGACCAGAGGAGCTCGGCCTCGCCGAGGCGGCCCGTGACCTCCCCCGCGATCAGGTCGACGAGCTCCTTCCCGCGCACTTCGAGAAGCTCGGGCACGCCCGAGGAGACAACCGTGAGGTATTGGCCTCGTTCGGGCTGGTTGCCCGTGAGCCGGCCTCGGTCGAAGACCCAGTGGGCATCCGTTCCAAGCAGGGCCGCCAGCTCGAAGTCCAGAATCTGCCGATCGAAGAGCAGGTGGACGCTCACGATGGGCGAGTCTTCGAGCGCCGGCGCGGCCTCACCGAGCAGGAGGGCGCTGTCCATCGCGGGAAGCGCCAGAATGAATGCGTCCCCGGTCACACGTTCGCCGTCGGCGAGCACGGCGGCGTCCTCCTCCAGCGAGATGACCCGCGCGCCCGTCCTGACGGTTGCGCCCCGCTCTCGCAGCCTCCGTCCCGCCGCATCCCCGTGCATCACGCCGAGCGGAGCCGCCGGAAGCACGAGATCGCTCGCCCTCCGCTCCGCGAGGAGCGCGGTCTTCACCGTGAAGATCGCTAGTGCGGCGCTCGCTTCCTCGCTCGGGAGGTTCAGCGCAGGGCGGATGAACACGTCCCAGAAGCGATCGATGGCGGCCTGCGATTGCCCGAGGCCGCGGAGGAGATCCCCGAACTTCTCTCCATCGTGGGCATAGGGGTCGAGCCTGCCGAGGCGCCTGGCTATGCGCGCCACGGCCAGGCGGTCCGCGAAGGTGAGATGGCGGTAGCGGAGGAGCGGCAGCGGGCCGGGCCCGATCACGGCAACGGATCCGTCCTCGGCGATGACGGGCAGTTTCAGCGGCTTCCGGCGGATCGACTTCCCCTCCCCGATCGCGTCCAGAAACGTGAGGTACGCGTAGAAACAGCCGAGCGCGATGTGCTGTCCGTTGTCCGGCGGCGGATCGGGGTCGCCTTCGCGCGCCGGGAGGGTCTGCACCGCGCCGCCCAGAGTTGGACGCGCCTCCAGCAGCGTCACCTCGTGGCCGTTGTCGAGAAGCCGAAGCGCGGCCGAGAGCCCGGCCAGGCCGCCGCCGATGACAACGGCCTTCACAGCAATGCGACCGCCTTCACCTTGCCGACCGCGGAAAGCCGCGGCCGCTCGGTAAAGACGTCGTAGTCGCGCGCTCTCATCTGGTGCAGGAGACCGCGGTAGATGCCGGCGAAGCTGCGCACGCAGAGCGCGCTGCGCCGGTCGAGCAGCGGAAGCAGCTCGAGGCCTTCGCGCATCAGCGTCTCCGCCCGGGAGGCCTGGTGCTCCATGAGCGCGCTCCACGCCGGGCCCGTCCTTCCCGTGGCCACGTCCTTCTCGCTCACGTCGAAGCGCTCGAGCTCCTCTTGCGGGAGATAGACGCGCCCGAGACCCCAGTCTTCGGCGACGTCGCGCATGATGTTGATCTGCTGGAGCGCGAGGCCGAGAGTCTCGGCGCGCGGTCGCGCGGCTTCCCAGCTCGACGGCTCGTAGACCGCCGCGCAGGCCACGCCCACAGCCCCCGCGACACAGCGGCAGTACTCCCGCAGCTCATCCCAGCTCCAATAGCGATTCCGGTCGCAATCCATCAGCGCGCCCGTCACGAGGTCGGCCAGAGCCTCCTTCGGGATCCGGTAACGCGTCATCGCATCGGCGAGCGCAACGAGCACCGCGTCGCCGTCGGGCGACTCGGGCAGCGAGTCCACGGCCGTGCGCCAGCGCTCGAGCTCGGCCCGCGCCGGCTCCTCTCGATCGGCCAGGTCGTCGACGATCCGTGCGAATGCGTACAGCGCCGCCACCGCCCGGCGCTTCGGGCCCGGGAGTACGCGAATGCCCCACGCGAAATTGCGCGCCGTCTCGTTCGTTATCCTGAGGACGTCCGCGTACGCCTCGTCGACGGTCATCGCCGGAGGAGCTCCCGGAAGGCCAGCCGCGCGAAGGTCCAGCGGGTGGGCGCGGGCCGGCTCGAGAACACGTCCCAGCCTGAGCGATCGAGCGCATCGAGAGCGGCGAGCCCGCCTCGCGCATAGAGCGCGACCGACATCCCGGGCCGTCCGCCCAGGGCACGCCGCAGCGGCAGCCCCGCTTCGAGCAGGCCCCGCGCCCGCTGTCCCTCGAAGCGGAGGAGCCCGGCCACAGGCTCGGTCAGCGGACCCGCGATGTCCGCAGCCGCCACCCCGAAGCGACGCAGGCTCGCCTGCGGAAGGTAGACACGCCCGAGCGCGAGGTCCCTGGGCGGATCTTGGAGAAAGTTGACGAGCTGGAGGCCGGTGCAAACCGAATCGCTCATGCCGACGAGCTCTGCGTCATCCGCCCGCCCGTACAGGGCGAGCACGAGCCTCCCGACCGGGTCCGCCGAGTAGCTGCAGTACTCGCGCACCTCGTCCCACGACTCGTAGGTGGACTTGCGCTGATCGATCCGATTGGCCTCGATCAGCTGCGCGAAGGGCTCGCGGGGAAGCGACCGCTCCTCGATGGAAATGTGCAGCCGTCGCATCACGTCCGAGCGAGGCGGGCCGTCGAGCTCTCGCTCGAGCTCGTCGAGCAATGCAGCGCGATCGCCCTCCGCTTCGTCGCCGAGGTTGTCGACCAGCCTCGCGAAGCCGTAGATCGCCCGCAGGTGCGGCCGCGCCCAGCGAGGCGCGAACACAGAGACGACCGGAAAATTCTCGCCGCTGGCCCGCGCATCGATACGCTTCGCAGCGAGCTCGGGGGCCTCAAGGAGGCTCGTTTCGGCCATTGACGACCATAGTATGGAGCGGCGTCGCCTGGGAGAGAACGGGCCGGCGCTGCCCGTCGTCGGGCTCGGGAGCTGGCTCACGTTCGACGTCGACGAGGACGAGCAGGACATGGTCGACGCCGTGGTCGAATCAGCCTGGCGCGAAGGGACGCGGCTCGTCGACTCCTCGCCCATGTACGGCCAGGCGCAAGCCCGCCTGGGACACTCGCTGGCGCCTCGACGGGAAGAGGCGTTCGTGGCCACGAAGATCTGGACGAGCTCCACGGACGAGGGCCGCGACCAGTTCGATGCGCAGCTCCGCCACTTCGGCGGCCGCATCGACCTCGAGCAGGTGCACAACCTCGTCGCCTGGGAATCGCAGCTCATGTGGCTCGAGGAGGAACGGGACGTGGGCCGAGTCGGCCTCCTCGGCGCGACGCACTACTCCGCCGGAGCCTTCCACGAGCTGGAGCGAGTCATGCGCACGGGCCGGATCGAGACGATCCAGGTTCCCTACAACCCGGTCGAGCAGGAGGTGACGGCCCGGATCCTGCCGCTCGCCGAGGAGCTCGGCCTGGGCGTCATCGTGATGCGACCGCTCGGCGAGCGTGAGCTCCTGCCCGGCCCCGGCCCGGCTCGTCTCGCGCCGTTGGGAGTGGAGAGCTGGCCCCACGCGCTGATCAAGTGGTGCCTCTCCGACCCGCGGGTCACTGCCGTGATTCCTGCGACTAGAAACCCGGAGCACGCGTGGGAGAACGCGCGGGCCGGCACTCCGCCCTGGTTCGGAGCAGAAGAGCGGAAGCTGGTCGAAGAGTTGGCGCGCTGAGCTAGCGCGACTCCCCGAGAACCTCCGCCGTGTGCTCTCCAAGGGCGGGCACCGACCCTGACCCTGGCCGATTTCCGTCGACAAGGAACGGACTTCCAACCACGGGAATCGTTCCGACGGGCGAGTCGACCTCGGACACCAAGCCGTTGTGCGCGAGCTGCGGGTGCGCCATCACCCCGACGATGTCGTTGACCGCCCCGCACGGGATGCGTGCCGCCCGCATGAGCTCGAGCCAT
>Ga0307277_10001043_pt1 | contig 10723 bp, 8 predicted proteins | sample ER_DNA_116_FD_194473 | JGI IMG/M metagenome (GOLD analysis project Ga0307277, IMG submission 194473) | Bulk soil microbial communities from the East River watershed near Crested Butte, Colorado, United States - ER_DNA_116 | ecosystem: Environmental > Terrestrial > Soil > Floodplain | place: USA...
GGCGAAGAACGGGTAGTAGTGGGCCGACACGACGTCGAGGCAGGCGGCCAGGTCGCGCCAAGAGCGAGCGTTCATGCCGCCACACCCCTCGGCGGCCGCTCTGCTCGTGCGGCGCGGTTGGCATTAGGGGCCTCAGCCGCCAGCGGCAGGAGGGAGGGAAGTTGAGCGGTGTAGGAAGCCCTCAGGCCCGCTTCATGAGCGGCCGAAGGAGGTCGACCGCTGGCTGAGGTGGCAGCAGAATTGGCAGCGGGACGGTCCGGGACCGGCCGGAGACCAGCGGGAGCCAGTGGCACTGGATCGGCGGTGAATCCGCTGGTGAGATGGGGTGTGGTGGGGAGCTGCGGGACCGGTCGGGACGCCGCTCCAACAGCTCATAACCCAGAGGTCGAGGGTTCAAATCCCTCCCCCGCCACCACTACTGAGCAGGGCGTTCGTCCTTCACCTCCCTCATAGGTGAGTCGCTCTGCGGGCCGTTGTTAGCGGCTTTGTTAGCGGAGGGGTCCGGGACCACGGTTCCGGACCCCTTCTGCATGCTGGTGAGGATCAGGTCGGCAACCGTCACCGCCGCGTCCCGGTCCATGCCCGGGATGACATGGCCGTAGGTCTGCAAGGTGAAGGCGACGCTGGCGTGGCCGAGGCGCTCGCTGATCACCTTGGCCGAGATCCCCGCCTTGAGCGCCGCGGTGGCGTAGCTGTGGCGCACATCATGCAGGCGGATCCGCGACAGCCCGGCCGCTCTGGTGTGCTGCTCGAACCAGTTAGCGATGTTCTCAGGGTGGAGCGGGCGACCGTCGGGCCAGGTGAACACATAGCCGTGGTCGCGGTAGCGTGCTCCGACCGCCTGGCGGTCCTCGGCCTGGCGCTGGCGCTGGGCTTGAAGCGCCGCAAGCGTGACGGGATCGAGGGCGAGGCGGCGTCGGGCCCGCTCGGTCTTGGGGGCCGAGTCGTGGACCTCGTGGTCGACGACCACGCGGGGAATGGTGGGGGAGACGGTGGCGTGGTCGAAGTCGATGTCGACCCAGCGCAGCCCGGCGAGCTCCCCGCGGCGCATGCCAGTGGTGGCGACCAGCAGCCACAGGGCATACAGCCGGTCGTCACGGACGTATGCCAGGAAAGCGCCCAGCTCCTGCGGTGACCAGACCTTCTGCTCGGGGGTGCGGGCGGCCGGCGGGTCGGCCGCCTCGGCGACGTTGCGGACCAGATAGCCCCAGCGCATGGCGTCGTGCAGGGCGCTGTGCAGCATCACGTGGACGTTGCGGACGGTCTTGGGCGCCAGCCCCGCCTCGCCGCTGCCGATCGTCTTGCGTCGGCCACGGGCCAATAGGAAGGCGTAGAGGTGGTTGAGTTGGACCGGGGTGAGCGCCTGGAGCTTGACCTCGCCGAGGATCGGCACCACGTAGGCGGCGGTGTACGTCCGGTAGTTGGCCCAAGTCGAGGGGCGCAGCCGCGGCTTCACCGCCGGCAGCCATTCCTCTTGGAGGAAGTGGCTGAGGGTGTGGGTGGAGCGCTGGGGGAGCCGGCCGGCGCGCCATTGGCCGATCGCCTCGGCCAGTGCCTGTTCGGCGGCCTTCTTGGTCTTGTAGCCGCCCTTGGTCCGCTGGCGCCTTCGGCCGGTGAGCGGATCGGGGTCGATGTCGAAATGCCAGGTCCAGGTGGACCCGCGCTTGTAGACGGCGCCGCGCATCAGCTGGCCGCCCTGGGCTCGGCGTCGACGGTCGGACGGAGGCCGATCTTCTGCAGGACCAGCTCGGTGGGGACGAACAGCTTGCCGCACATGCGGATGGTGGGAAGGTCGCCTCTGGCCGCGGCTCGGTAGGCGGCCGAGCGGCTCTTGAGCCCCAGGATCTGCCCGGCAACCGGCACGGTGATCATCGGGGGCAGCTGGAGCAGCTCGTTTCGGGTCATCGGCTCCAGCCCCGTGGACCTGGCATGGGGAATCGGTCGAGACGCCGCCGGCGGGCCTCGTGGTGGCAGAACTCGATCGCTGGGCCAGGATGCTCATGGCGACTCAGGCGGGGATCTGCTCCTGGAGCCGCTCCGCCAGGGACTCGATGTCGGCCCGGGCGTAGCGACGGTGGCCGCCCAAGGTCCGGCGGGAGGCAAGCTTGCCTTCCTTGGCCCACCGGGTGACCGTCTTGGGGGAGACCTGCAGCACCTCCGCGACCTCGCTGGGAAGCAGATAGGTGGATTTGGACGCTGGTGCTCTCCTGCTGACCATGAGCGGCTCCTTCTCGACTTGGTGCCCTGGTGGGGCGACCGTCACATGGCAGCAAGCGTACGAACTTTCCAGACGGTTGGCAAGGAACACACACGACCGTCCGTAAAAGTCGCACGCCCGGAGGGCTATCTGGACGCCACACCATCGCGTGGGGCATGCTCAGCCGGCCCAAGGGCGTCGAGAGGGACACGATGGCGGCAAAGCCGGAGCTGGAGGCATTCAGCGAAGCGCTGAAGCAAGCGCGGGAGGACTCCGGCATGTCCCTGCGGGCCCTGGCCGACGCCGTGGAGGCCAGCCACACGGTGGTCGCCCAATGGGAGCGAGGCGAGCACGCCCCCCGGCCGCCACGGGTCAGGATGCTGGAGCACGTGCTGCAACTCCCCCCAGGGTCACTCTCGCGCCTGTTGTGGTACTGGCCTGCCGAGACCACCGATGCGCCACCCGTTGGCGTTATCGAGGCGGCCCGGGCCGACCCGCGGCTGAGCGAGCGCGACCGCAGGATCTTGACCGCGGTGTACCGCGAGCTCGTCCGCAAGCAAGCCAAGGATGGAAACATTTAGGATCCACCCGTTGTCCGGCCGGCGGCCAGCAACATGGCGCCCAGGCGCATCTGCTCTTCCTCCAGACCGATGCACCAGGCTCGGGTGGCGGCCAGCTGCCGTTGCAGCTGTTCCACCTCCCGGCGAAGGGCTTCGATGGCCTCCACGAGAGACTCGTCTGTCACTCCGTCGCTCCTCTTACTGCCCCACGATGCACAGCCGCGCCGGCTGCCGGTTCATCTGTTCTGCGGTGAGGAAACCATCTAGCCTGGGTGCGAAGAACCCGAAACCGCCTGTCATCAGCTGTCGTCTGGCCCGACGAACGACAGGCGACGACAGGCCACGACCCTTGCGGGCGGCGAAGAGAGAAACTGACGATGGAACCCGTCGAGCCTGGAGCACTGACGCCACTCCAGGCCGCGCGATTGGACAAGGGCTGGAAGGCGGCGAAACTCGCCGCCGAGCTCGGGGTGAGCGAGACCACCCTCAGCCGGTGGGAGAACGGCCGGCAGCAGCCGACGCTAGGGCACCAGCAGCGGCTCTGCGAGGTCCTGGACAAGGCCCCGGTCGAGCTCGGGTTCCAGGAGGACATACTCGACGTGGGAACCCGCCGGGAGTTCATGCGTCAGGTCACGGCCCTGGTCGGCACCGCCACCATGGAGGCCGTCCTCGACATTGGCGATCCGGATGAGCTCGATCGGTTCTCACTGGCGGTTGGGCATCCGACCCGGGTCGACCGGGCCACGGTCCAGCACCTCGAGGCGGTCACAGCGACGCAGCGAGCGCTGTACCACCACTTGAGCTCCCTTGAGCTGGTGGACCCGGTAACCGGCCACCTCCGCGGGGTAACCCGGCTGCTACGGGGCGCCCAACACCGGCTGCTGCGGCGCCGTCTCGCTGCCATCGCCGGCGAAACGGCCGGCCACGCCGCCTGGCTGTTCCATGACCTGGGCGACCAGAAGCTGACCGAGCGGTATTACGCCGTCGCGGCCATCGCGACCCGCAAGGCCGGTGATCCGGCACTGGATGCGTACGTAACTGGGTTCAAGAGCCTGGTCCGAGCCAGCGACGGCGAACCCACAACCGCCCTGGCGCTGGCCCGGGCCGCTCGTCAGGCGGGTGCACGTAGCGGGACCGCCACCACCCGAGCCTGGCTGGCTGGCCTGGAGGCCCAAGCACTGGCCGGCTTACATGACAACAAGGCGTGCTTTGTGGCGCTCCGCCAGGCCGAGACGGCCATCGGGCAGGCTCGGCCGGATGAGGATCCGCCCTGGATGTACGCTTTGACGACGGGCGGCTGGCCGCCTTGGCCGGCAGTTGCTACCGGCAGCTCGGTAAGCTCACCGCGGCCGAGCGGACCCTGCAGGAGGCGTTGGAGGCACCGGATGCGTCCCGCACCCGCCGCCGATCCGAGGCGCTGCTTGAACTGGCTCTCGTGCAACTCGAGAAGGAGGACATCGACAAGGCATGCCGGTTCGCCACCCAGTCCTATGCGGCTGCCATGGCGGCTGGCTCGGTGGTAGGACAGCGGCGGGTCGGGGCGTTTCGGTCGCGTCTTGACCGGTGGAGCGATGCCGAGGCCGTGCGGCGCCTCGATGAACAGCTCGCCGGCTTGCTCTAATCTGCCCTATGGCCGAGTCGGCGTCGCCACAGCGCCCCAGCCGGGATAAGGCCCCATCAGCGGTCACCCCGTATGGTCTGTGGCCGTCACCGATCGACGGTGAGCAGGTCGCCCGTCAGGCAACTGCCTACGATGCGGTCCATACCAGCGGCGAGGCCGTCTACTGGTTGGAGACCCGTCCCTCCCAAGACGGCCGGGCTGTGGTGGTCCGCTGGACCGAAGATACGGGCGCCGCCGACGCTGTGCCGGCCGGGTTCGATGTGGGCTCGCGGGTCCATGAGTATGGTGGCGGGGCCTACCTTCCAGCGGGCAGAACGCTGTTCGCCTGCAGCCGGGGCGACCAGCGCCTGTACCGCATCGACGGGCAGCGCAGTCCGGTGCCGATCACGCCGGAGCCGCCGACGCCGGCGGGCCTGCGGTACGCCGACCTGCGACTTGTGTCGTCCGGGACGCTCCTGGTGTGTGTACGGGAACGCCATCAGGGTGAAGGCGTGGTCAACGAGCTGGTGGCGGTCCCCGCCGAGGCGTCGGCCGACCCGTGGGTGATGGCCAGCGGCCATGACTTCTACGCCGCCCCCCGCCCCAGCCCCGATGGTCGCCGCCTTGGCTGGCTCACCTGGGACCGGCCATGCATGCCGTGGGATGGCGCCGACCTGTGGGTGGCCGACCTTGGTCCGGACGGGCGGCTCGGTGCGGCCAGACACGTCGCCGGCGGCCCGCAAGAGTCCGTCGTGCAGCCCGAGTGGGACGCAGAGGGCGTCCTGCATTTTGTCTCGGACCGATCCGGCTGGTGGAACCTCTACCGCGAGCGCCACGGCCAGGTGGAGCCGCTATTGCCGATGGCGGCCGAGTTCGCCGACGCTCCCTGGGAGTTCGACTACTCCAGCTATGCCTTTGTTGGCGATGGTCGCATTGCCTGTCGATACCGGCAGCATGGCCGCGACCGGCTGACCCTGCTCGACCCAGAAACCGGTCGGCTCACGGACTTGTCGATTCCCTATACCTCGGTCAAGCCCTACCTGCGGGCGGTGGGGGATCGCCTGGCGTTCATCGGCGCCAGCCCCACGGCCAGCTCGGCCGTGGCGATCCTGCAGGTGCCAACTGGCCACCTCGACGTCCTTGCCGGGGCCGAGGTTTCTCTGGATGCGGCCTGGGTCTCGGTGTCCAAGCCGATCCAGTTCCCATCCCGGGACGGCCAGACGGCCCACGCCCTCTATTACCCACCCACCAACCCTGAAGTCACCGGGCCGGCGGATGCCCGGCCGCCGCTGTTGGTGCAGGCCCATCCTGGGCCGACCGCCGACGCCAAGGCCCGCCTTGACCTCCGCATCCAGTTCTTCACCAGCCGTGGATTCGCCGTGGTGGAGGTCAACTATGCCGGCTCCACCGGCTACGGCCGCGGCTACCGCGAGCGCCTGACGGGCCTGTGGGGCGTCCTGGATGTCGCCTACTGCCTGGACGCAGCGCGCTCTTTGATTCAGACGGGGGAGGTGGATGGGGGGCGGCTGGTGATCAGCGGCGAAAGCGCCGGTGGCTTCACGGCCCTGTGCGCGCTCGCCTCGGAGGATCGCTTGGCCGTCGGTGCCAGCCGGTTCGGCATCGCCGATCTGGAGAGCTTCCGCCAGCAGGCCCCCAGGTTCCAGGCCCACGAGCTGGATCGGCTGGTTGGCCCCTATCCCGAGGCGGCGGCCACTTACCGGGCCCGCTCCCCGCTACATGCCGTGGACCGGATTGCCCGGCCGGTGTTGCTGGTGCATGGGCTGGAGGACACCGTGGTGCCGCCGATGCAAGCCCAAGTCATGGCCGAGGCGCTTGCGCGCAGGGGCATCCGGCACGTGTTGCTTGCCGTCCCCGGTGAGGGACATGGGTTCCGCCGTCCCGACAGCATCCGGCGTGCGCTCGAGGTTGAGCTGTCCTTTTACCTTGCAGCGCTCGGGCTGACGCCCGGCATGCCCGATGTGCCTCTCGCTACCGATGACGCGATCGCGGCCGGCTCGTCCGATCAGCGGCTGGGCAGGTAGGTCGCCGATCAGGCCGATCACAGCGAATGGCTGGAAGCCGCTGGCAGGGCGGCGGCGGCCCCGACGGCTCCGGGCTGGAGCCGGGTGGTCAGGGTGGTGTAGCGGCGGCCGGCGCCGTGGGTGCGGACCGCCTTGGCCAGCGCGCGCCGGCTGCCGACCAGCACCACCATCCGCTTGGCCCGAGTGACGGCGGTGTAGAGCAGGTTGCGCCGGAGCATCAGCCACGCACTGGTCGTCACCGGCACGACCACACAGGGATACTCGCTGCCCTGGGAGCGGTGGATGCTGACCGCATAGGCATGGGTCAGCTCGTCCAGCTCGTCGAACCCGTAGGCCACCTCCTCATCCTCATCCAGCAGCACCCGCAGCTCGCTGTCCTCCAGCGATAGCGCGGTGATGACCCCGACCGACCCGTTGAACACGCCGGCGGTGCCCTTGTCGTAGTTGTTCCTGATCTGCATGACCTTGTCGCCGACCCGGTAGACGCGGCCGCCGAACCGCCGCTCAGGGAGCCCATCTCGCGCCGGCGTCAGCGCGGCCTGGAGGCGCTCATTCAGCACCCCGGCGCCGGCCGGCCCTCGACGCATGGGACACAGCACCTGGACGTCAGCAGGGTTGAGTCCGAAGCGACGGGGCAGGCGGTTGGCGACAATGTCGACGACCAGGTCGGCGACCTGCTCGGAATCCTCCTCAGGGAACCAGAAGAAGTCGGCAAGGCCATGAGTGACCGGGTGCTGGCCGGCGTTGATCCGGTGGGCGTTGGTCACCACCCCGCTCTGCTGAGCCTGGCGAAACACCCGGGTCAACCGCACCCGAGGCAGCCGCTCGGCGGCCAGCAGGTCGCGCAGCACCTCCCCGGCGCCGACGCTGGGGAGTTGGTCGACGTCGCCGACCAGCAGCAGATGCGCCCCGGGCGGAACCGCCTTGACCAGCTTGTTGGCCAACAGCACATCCAGCATGGAGGTCTCGTCGACCACCACTAGGTCGGCATCCAGGGGACGGTCGCGGTCGAAGGCGGCGTCGCCGCCCGGGCGTAGCTGCAGCAGCCGGTGCAGGGTGGCCGCCTGGAGCCCGGCCAGCTCCGCCAGCCGCTTGGCGGCTCGGCCGGTGGGGGCGGCCAACAGGATCTTGGCCCCTTTGGCGCGGGCCAGGGCGACGATGGCCCGCACCGTGTAGCTCTTGCCGCAGCCCGGCCCCCCGGTCAGCACCGCCACCCGCTCGGTGAGGGCCAACCTGACCGCCGCCGCCTGCTCGGGTGCCAGGGCCATGCCGGTGCGCTGGCGTAGCCAGTCCAGCGCCACCGCCCAGTCCACCGCCTGGAAGCCGGCCAGCCGGTCGACGGGCGCCTCCAGCAGGTGCCGCAGCCCGCCGGCCAGCGCACGTTCGGCGCGGTAGAAGGGGACCAGCCAGACCGCCCTGCCCGTCCCCTCCGGGACCCCCGACGACAGCTCGGCGGCCAGCGGCTCGGCGACCACACCCTCCTCTTGAACCAGCTCCTCCAGGCACTGCCGGGCAAGCTCAGCGCCCACGCCGAGCAGCCCAGTGGCCTGCTCGACCAGCTCGCCATCGGGCAGATAGCAGTGGCCATCCTCGGTCGCCTGCGAGAGGGCGAACTGCAGGCCGGCCTTGACCCGCTGCGGGCTGTCGTGCGGGATGCCAAGGCTGCGGGCGATCGTGTCGGCGGTCTTGAACCCAATGCCCCACACGTCGCCGGCCAGCCGGTATGGCTCCCGCCGGACGACCTCGATCGCGTCGTCGCGGTAGGTCTTGTAGATCCGTACCGCCAGCGAAGTCGACACGCCCACGCCCTGGAGGAAGACCATCACCTCCTTGATGGCCTGCTGCTCGGCCCAGGCGGCGGTGATCATGGCGGTGCGCTTGGGCCCAAGGCCGGGGACCTCGACCAGCCGCCCGGGGTCCTGCTCGATCACCTCCAAGGTGGCCGGGCCGAAGTGGTCGACGATCCGCTCGGCCATCTTGGGGCCGATCCCTTTGATCAGCCCCGACCCCAGGTAGCGGCGGATCCCCTGGATCGTCGCCGGCAGCACCGTGGTGTAGGCCTCGACCTGGAACTGGCGGCCGTACTGGGGGTGACTAGCCCAGCGGCCCTGCAACCGCAGGCTCTCCCCGGGCTGGGCCCCCAGCAGGGGACCGACGACCGTGAGCAGGTCGCTGGATCGGTTGGTGGCGACGCGGGCGACGGTGTAGCCGGTGTCCTGGTTGGCGTAGGTGATCCGCTCCAGGACCGCCTCTAGAGTGGCCGGCGCCGTCCCGGTCTGCCGCATGTGGGTGACTCTACCGTCCGCACCCGACCGTGTCCTGTCCATGCGCGCCGTCCACGACCCAGGTGGCGCGGTCAGCAACCCCAGACCTGCTGCATCCTCCCGCCACGTGCCGATCCGACGTCAAGCCGCCAAGGGAGAATGCCTCCGTGCGAGTAAGTGGCGGCCCACCGCTGTGCGGAGCGCCGTTTGCGCAGGTCACTGCCCACCGTCAGGGCAAAGTTACGCGTTCTCCTGCCCGCCGCCCAAGCCCAACAAGGATGCCGGCCCCAGGCCGGACGAGCCCCCTCAGCGTGGGGCGTACAGCCAGGGTTGCTTGAGGTCGAAGAACTCCGGCTCGCCGATGCTCAGCTGCTGCATCTCCTCCATCTGGGCCTTCAACTCCGGCGGCGGCTCCTTGCGCTCGCCTTCGCGGGCCTCCGCCTCGGAGGTGAAATACATCGCCATGGTGTAGGCCCCACCCTCATGACCCGCCGCCACACTGCCGACGACATCGGGACGGAAGGCAGCCCACGCCGAGGAGTCCTGACTCATCAGCTCCCGCGCCCGCTCCGGGTCGCTGCTCCGGCCCTGCATGACCTGGACAAAGCCCGCCGCGTCCGGGTCGCCGGTCACGTCCACGGTGACGTCGCTGCTGTCCTTGAAGCTGGCCTCCCCGGTAAACAACTTGGAGGTCTCGGCCCACCAGCGGTCCTGTTCGGGTCGGTCGCTGTTCCGCCGGGCCGCCTGCTCGGACTCAAAGCGGGCGAGGGCGATGAAGCGGCCATCCTCGGTCACCCCCGCGGTCGAGCCCAGCCAGCCGCTGGCCCCGGGGGCGAGCTCCTGGGCCCACCGGTCGAGCGCTGCCCGGACCTTCCCCGCGTCGGTCACCTGTCCCTGAATCAGCTGAACAAACACCACGACCCCCTCCGCTGGGCGGACCACTCCGCTGTGGCCTCGAGTGCGCCTCAGACCCTACGACCTCCCGGTGCCGAGGTCGAGACCGCCAACGACCAAGGACGGTCCGGTCCCCCCGCGTAGGCCTTGGACCTCCAGGGCATCGACCTCACGCCGCTGTTTAGGAGATAACTGCCAATCTTCCGCTCAGGCCGGTCCAGTAGGGTCTGGGCAGCTCAGGTTGGGAAGGCATTCCGTTGAGTGCGGTCTGGTTGGCTGCAGTAGGCCCAGGTGGAATGACCGCCAGAATGACCACCAGAGCAAGCGATGAGGCATGGGTACGCTGCGGCGATGCCCGGCTCCCGTGTCAAGATCCTGGCCCTGCATCTGCTTGCCGGCAGACCGGGGCGCTGGGCCGTCGGGGGAGTGGGCTAGGGTCCTCATATGACCACTGGACTTTCCCAGCAGCAGACCGTCGCGTCCAAGGTCGAGCGGCTGGTCGAGCGGGCCATGACCTTCGCCGTTGACGAGCACGACGACGGCCTCGCGGTCGCCCGCCTGGCCTGGCTGGCTCAGGACGACCATGCCGCCCTTGAGGAGGCGGGCAAGGTCTGTCTGGGGAATACCGAGGTTGACCTGGCTGTCTGCGGCCGGGCCACCGGGCTGCTGGCTCGGGTCCGCCACCACGACCTTGCCGCTCGACCGGCTGGCAGCCCCCGTGCTGGTCCGGCCCAGCAGCCGGGCAATGCACGAGCCGCCGGTGGTGCGCGGCCAGCCCCATCCAGGAGCGGGCGCCGGCCGCCGAGCATGCAGATCCAGGTGATGGTCGGCTACGGTGAGCGGTCAGCCAGACAAGCAGGTATCGGGGGTCGGGCAGACCTCGAGGGGGCCACCGCGAGCATGTCGACCGAGGTCGGCGACCTGGACGCCGCCCTGGCCGCGCTGTACCAGCTGCCGCTGGAGCAGTTCGTCGCCACCCGCGACCAGCTCGCCCGCCGTCTGCGCGCCGCCGGCGACCGTGCCACCGCCCGCCAGATCGCTGGCCTGCGGCGTCCGCCGGTGAGCGCCTGGGCGGCCAACCAGCTCGCCCATGCCGCCCCTAACGCCGTGGCTGAGCTGCTGGAGGCCGGCGCCACCCTCCTCCTGGCCCAGCAGGACGCGCTGGC
>Ga0307277_10001044_pt1 | contig 10722 bp, 10 predicted proteins | sample ER_DNA_116_FD_194473 | JGI IMG/M metagenome (GOLD analysis project Ga0307277, IMG submission 194473) | Bulk soil microbial communities from the East River watershed near Crested Butte, Colorado, United States - ER_DNA_116 | ecosystem: Environmental > Terrestrial > Soil > Floodplain | place...
GCTGAGCTTCTCCTACGGCCGGGCGCTGCAGGCCCCGGCCCTCAAGGCCTGGAAGGGCGAGGCGGCCAACGGCCCGGCGGCCCAGCGGGCCTTCCTGCACCGCGCCCGGCTGAACGGCGCCGCCCGCTCCGGCGGCTGGACCGAGGCCATGGAGACGGCCGACGCCTAGCCCCGGCCGGCCGGCCGCCGACCCGTCCGACAGCGTCGCCGACGCGCTCGCCCGGCGGGTGCCGGCCCGCCAGGGCGGCGCCTCGGGCATGGCCGCGGCCCTGGCCGAGCTGGGGGCGGTCGACCGGGCAGTGTACGAGGCGCTGGCCCGCACCCCCACCGGCAACCTGGACGGGCCGGTCCGGCGGCTCTCGGAGGCCGCCGACCGCTCGCGGCTCTGGCTGGCCATCGCGGCCGCGGTCGCCCTGTTCGGCGGCGAACGGGGCCGCCGGGCGGCGCTGGAGGGGGTGCTGGCCATCGGCGTCACCTCGGCGACGGTCAACCTGGTGGCCAAGCCGATCGCCCGCCGGCGCCGCCCCGACCGGGTCGAGCCGGCCCGGTTCGCCGGCCGCCACGCCGCCATGCCCAGCTCGGGGTCGTTCCCCTCCGGCCACGCAGCCTCGGCGTTCGCCTTCGCCCACGCCCTCGGCCGCCACCTGCCCGCCCTGGCCGTGCCGATCCGCCTGCTGGCCGCCGCGGTCGCCTACTCCAGGGTCCACACCGGCGTCCACTACCCCGGCGACGTGGTCGTCGGGTCGGTCACCGGCGCCGGCACCGCGGCCATGGTCGCGGCCGTGGCCGACCGGGCCGCCCGTTCCCGCCAGCTCAGCGGTCGTGGTCGGTGAGGTGGTCGATGCAGACGGTGACGGCCAGCACAAGGGCGTCGTTCTGACCGGGCACGACGGCCACGCCGTAGGTGTCGCGGACCCGGAACCAGCGCTTGGAGATGTTGGCCACCGGGATGCCGTCCCGGGTGATCTGATACTCGTGGTCGAGGATGTCGCCCTCGACCTCGAGGCGGCCCCCGTCCTCCAGGTCGACGGTGAAGCGGTCGCGCAGCGGGCTGATCAGGGCCTTGTGCACGGTCGCGACCTTGTCGCCGCCGCGCTCCACGGCCATGGTGTCGCGGGCCCGCAGCAGCCGCTTCTGCAGCCGGAACAGCTCCTCCCCGGCGGCGTCCTTGATGACCACGGTGTCGCGCACCCGCAGGACCTTGTCGTCGACCAGGAAGATCCGCTCGCCGCGGTCGTTCTCGATCCAGAAGTCGTCGCCGAAGGTGAGCAGCTTCTCCCGCAGCAGGTAGCGGGTGCCCGCCGGCGCCCCCTGGGGCGGCCCGGCCCGTCGCGCTCGTCGCCTGAACATCGGTCCTCCTTCAAGGTCGGGCCCGACCGTCCCACCGGACCGGGCGGCCGGGCATCACCCGCTTGGGGTGAATCATCCGGTCGGGTAGCATGCGCTGAAGGTGACGCCACCAGGTGATCGAGGCGTTCGGCTGGGGAGGACTCGGAGCGGCCGCCCTCTTGGTGGGGGCGCTGGCCGCCTACCTGTTCGACCCCAGCCGCCAGGTCATGGCGGTGATCATGGCCCTTGGCACCGGGCTGCTGATCGGCTCGGTCTCCTTCGAGCTTGTCGACGAGGCGCTGGAGCATCAGGCCGTCGCCTGGGTGGCGCTGCTGGTGCTGGTGGGCGCGGCCACCTTCACCATCGGCGACTGGCTGCTGACCCGCAACGGCGGCGGCGAGCGCAAGGACGCCGACGGCGCCCAGGCCGAGGGCAACCCGCTGGCCATCGTGCTCGGCTCGGTCCTCGACGGCATCCCCGAGTCGTTCGTGCTCGGCCTGACCGTGCTGCAGGGCGGGGTGAGCGTGTCGCTGCTGGCCGGGGTCGCCCTGTCGAACCTGCCCGAGGGGATGTCGTCCTCCAGCGGCCTCAAGGTGGCCGGCTGGCCGCGCGGCCGGGTGCTGGTCATGTGGTCGCTGGTGGTGCTGGTCTCGGCGGTGTCGGCGGCCGCCGGGTATGTGCTGCTCGACCCGCACAGCGGCCGCACCGGGGCGCTGGTCCAGGCGTTCGCGGCCGGGGCCCTGCTGGCCATGCTGGCCGACACCCTGCTGCCCGAGGCCTACAAGGTCGAGGGGGTGCTGACCGGACCCCTGGTGGTGGCCGGGTTCGCGTTCTCGCTGGCCCTCTCCGCGATCTGAGCCTGTTCGCCCTGGCGACCCCGGCCGGCTAGCTGTAGGGCTCGGGGAGGTTGGTGCAGCGGGTGACGGGCGACCGCCGGGTGCAGGGCCATCGTCCGGGCGGTGACCCGCGGCGACAGCAGCATGTTCTCGAACAGCTGGTAGACGACGACGAAGCCGAGCACCCAGAGGGCGTCGAGCGGCTGGCGGAGCAGGGCGATCAGCACCGGCAGGGCGCCGGCCAGGTAGGTGCCGACCGAGGGGACGAACTGGGACACCAGCCCGACCCACAGCCCGAGGGCGAGCGGGTACGGCACCCCGATCAGGGTCAGGAACACGGTGGTGGCCGCCGCCGAGCAGCCGGCCAGCAGCGCCCTGGAGTAGACGTAGCCGCCGGTGCTGTCGATCGCCAGCTCCCAGATCCGCAGGGCCACCTGCTGGCGGCCGGGGGGCAGGACCGAGCAGACCGCCCGGCGCAGCCTCGGCCCGTCGGCGAGCAGGTAGAAGGTGAACAGCCCGACGGTGAAGCCCTGCAGGACCAGCCCGACCAGGGTGGTGGACAGGCCCACCGCGCCCGCGGCCACGCCGCCGACGAAGTCCTTGACCCCCTGGTTGCCCCGGAGCTTCCCGGCCAGCTCGCCGCCTGACAGCTGGTCGTCGAGGAAGTCGGCCGCCTGCTGGGCGTAGCCCGGGATGGCGTCGACCAGGCTGCTGACCTGGTCGACCAGCAGCGACCCGAGCACGACCACGAACAGCACCACCGCGACGGCCATCGCGGCGAACACGGCCGCGGTGGCCAGCCCCCGCCGCCAGCCCCTCTTGGCGAGCACGTTGGCCGCCGGCTCGACCGCGAAGGCCAGGAACAGCGAGATGACCAGCAGGACGATCAGGCTGCGCAGCCGGACCAGCAGCCAGAAGCCGACGTACAGGGCGGCGGCGCCGGCCAGCAGCAGGACGACGTCCCGCGGCGGCCGGCCCCGCACGCTCGTCAGGCCTGGAGCGCCTGGACCAGCTCTTCCTCGCGCTCCTTGGTCAGGTTGGTCTGGATGACCGTCGGGTTGTAGGGCTTGAGGGCGTCGATGACCTTGTCGACGGTGGCCGAGCGGGCCAGCAGGAACACCGCCGCCCGGCCCTGTTCGAGCTGGCCGCCGATCTGCTTGATGGTGTCGTCGTTGATGCCGACGTCGGCCAGCTTGCCGCCGATCGCCCCGGTGGCGGCGCCGATGGCCAGCCCGGCCACCGGGACCAGGAACAGCATGCCGATCAGGGTGCCCCACAGGGCGCCCGAGGCCGCCCCGGCGCCGGTCAGGCTGACGGCCTGGTGGATGCGGACCTTGCCCTTGTCGTCGCGGTAGGCGTAGGCGGCGTCCTGGAGCTGCAGCAGCTCCTGCTTGGCGAGGTCGCCGGCCAGGTCGAAGACGCGCTCGGCGTCGTCGGGGCTGTCGAGGCCGAGCACCACCAGGTGGGTCATGGATGTCCTCCCGGACGTGAGAAGGCGAAGATGGTCCCCGGCCATGATCCGGGCGGCGGGGTGAGCCGGCCTCACCCTGGCCGGGTGATTTCCGGGTCGTCCGGCGGCTCGGGGAGCCGCCGGACCTCGACCAGCTCGAGGCCGAGCGCCTGGATCTGGTGGAGCAGCCCGTACAGGGCCGCCTGGTCCTGGACGGGGCCGTGCAGCACCGTCTCCACCGGCTCCACCGACGCCCGCATGCCCTCGAAGGCGGCCGCGAGCGAGTCGCTCAGGCGACCCTTGACGCGGATCTCGTAGCTGCCACCGTCACCAGGCACGGGCACCCTCCTCGACCGGCCCCGGCGGCCCGCCGTCTCCGATGGTGGGGGCACCCGGGGTGACGGGGCGTCACCCGAACGGGGTGATTCACCCGCCGAGGGTGACGACGGCTCACCCGGCCGGCCGGCATCGTCGGCCCGGGAGCCGCCGGCGAGGAGGTGCCATGGGCGCGGCCATCGGTGAGGTGCCCGGCCTGGCGGCCGGGGTGGCGGTCAGCCCCCTGCCCATCATGGCCATGATCCTGCTGCTGGCCACCCCGCGCGGCCGGCGGCCTGACCGTCGCCGCCGCGGCCACGATCGCCGGAGCCGGGCTGGCCGGCGGGTCCCAGGCGGTCGTCCTGGCCGTCTTCGTCCTGGTCGGCTCCGTCGGCGTGCTCGCCCCGCTGGCCGTCTACCTGGTCGCCGGGCAGCGGGCGGCCGCCACCCTCGACAGCTGGAGAGCCTGGGCCGCCGGGCACAACACAGCCGTGATGGCCGTGCTGTTCCTGGTCTTCGGCGGCAAGCTCGTCGGCGACGGCATCGCCGTGCTGTCCTGAGCTCAGAGAAGCTGCAGCTGGCGGGCCCGCTTGACGGCGTCCCAGCGGCGGTTGGTGTCGAGCTTGCGGTAGATGCTCTTGATGTGGGTCTTCACGGTGTTGAGCGAGACGTACAGCTCGTCGGCGATCTCGCTGGCCGACAGCCTGCTGGACAGGTAGCGCAGCACCACCTGCTCACGCTCACTGAGCGGCACCACCAGCGCCGGCCGGGCCGCCGGCCGGCCGCCGGGCGGGCCGTCCCGCCCGGCGGCCGCCCGGAACCGTTCCAGCAGGGCGGCGACCAGCAGGTGGTGGGCGGTGTCCCGGTGCAGGTGGTCGGCCAGCAGCAGGCGCACCGGCATCCCGCCCTCCACGAACACCCGGTAGTAGCGTTCCGGTGCGGCCAGGTCCAGGGCCCGTCGCAGCGCGCCCAGGGCGGCCGCATGGTCGGCCAGCTCCTGGTTGGCCATGGCGTCCAGCAGGGAGGCCTCGACCGCCAGGGGGAGCTCGGGCGGCGCTCCGCCGGCGACGACGGCCAGGACCGGGGCGAGGGTTCGCAGGGCGGCGGCGGGGTCGCCCCTGGCGATCTGGAACCGGGCCAGCGCCACCGTCTCGACCGGCGACGGCGTCCCGCCGCTGCCGGCGAGGGCCGCGACCGCCGCCTCCTCGTCGCCGGTCGCGGCCAGCAGCTTCGCCCTGGCCGCCATGGCGGCGGCCGCCAGCAGGCGCGGCGGCCGGCCCCCGGTCGCGGCCAGGGCGGCCTCCAGGCGGGCCAGCGCGCCCGCCGCCCCGGCCCGGCCCGGCCCGGCCGCCATCCTGGCCCTCAGCACGGCCGCGGTCAGCCGGACCGGGCGGTCGCCGGCGACGGCCGCCCGGGTGGCCCGGTCCAGGGCGGCCGAGGCGGCGTCCAGGTCGTCGCGGTGGTAGGCGACGACCGCCATGGCCAGGTCGGCACAGACCAGCCGGGAGTCGGCCGGCCAATCGCCCCTCCGGGCCTGCTCGGCGGCCAGCCGGCCCAGCTCACCGGCGCGGCCGAGGCGTCCCCGGACGGCCTCGAGCAGGGCCAGGTTGGCGGTGGCGCCGACCGCGAGGGGCCGGCGGCCGGTCCGGTCGGCGTCGGCCCGGGCCCGCTCGAGGGTGGCCGCGGCCTCCTCCAGCTGGCCGCTCCAGAGCTGGGCGGCGCCGAGCAGGCCCGCGGCCAGCGTCCGCTGGTCGTCGCCGTGGCCGCCCCAGGCCCCGGCGGCTCCCCTGGTCGCCTCGCGGTGCAGCCGGGCGCCCGGTCCGGCCTCGGCGACGTCGCCGACCAGCCGCGCCCGGAACAGCCTGGCCAGGCCCAGCGCCGCACCGGTCCGCCTCGGCGGCGGGCCAGGCGACCGCGGGCCGCCGGCCCCGCCGGCGGCCGCCTCGGCGGCGAAGCGCGGCTCGGCGGCCGCGGCCACCCCCAGCCAGGCGTCGGCCTCCTCCAGCTCCCCGAGGGCCAGGCGGCTGAGGGCGGCCACCACGGCCAGCTCGGGAGAGGCCCGCACCCGCTCGCCGGGCAGCCGCAGGACCAGGTCGGCGAGCACGGCCGCCCGGCCGTCGGCCAGTATCGGCGCCCAGCCCGCGGCCAGCAGCCCGGCCGCCTGGTCGGCGTCGCCGCCGGCCAGGGCGTGGCGGACCGCCTCCACCGGCCGGCGGTTGCCGGCGAACCAGGCGGCCGCCCGGTGGTGCAGGCCGGGCAGCTCGTCGGGCTGCGCGTAGCGCAGCTCCGCCCTGAGCAGCTCGGCGAACAGGGGATGGTAGCGGTACCAGGTCCGGTCGGGGCCGGCCGCCGAGGTGAACACGTGCTCGCGCTCCAGCCGGGCCAGCACCCTGGCCCCGTCCGAGCCGCCGGTCAGCGCGTCCGCCAGGTCCCCGCAGAGGCGGTCGGCCACCGCGGTCCGCAGCAGGAACGCCCGCAGCTCGGGCGGCTGGGCGGCCAGCACCTCCTCGACCAGGTAGCCGGCGATCGCCCGGTCGTCGCCGGCCAGGTCGGCCACGAACCGTCCGGGCTGGGGATGCCCGCGCAGCGACAGGGCGGCCAGCCGCAGCCCGGCCGCCCAGCCCTCGGTCCGCCGCCACAGCGTCTCGAGCTCGCCGCCGGACAGCTCGACCCCCTGGTCGGCCAGCAGGGCCGCGGCCTCCTCGAGGGTGAAGGCCAGGTCGGCCTCGCGGATCTCGCCGAGCCGGCCGGCCACCCGCAGCCGGTGCAGGTGCAGGGCCGGGTCGGCGCGGGTGGCCACGACCAGGCGGAGCTGGGGCGGAGCCTGGCGGAGCAGGAACCGGAGCTGGCCCTCGACGGCCTGGCCGGCCGCCTCGTGCAGGTCGTCGACGATCAGCACCAGCGGGCGGCGCAGCTCGAACAGGCCGCCGGCGAATGCCCGCAGGAACCCGTCGCCGATCTCGGCCGGCGGGCGGAGGCCGGCCAGCGGCCCGTCCGGCGACGCCACCTCGGCCTCGCGCAGCGCGGCCAGCACCTGGGCCCAGAACTGCGGCGGGTGGTCGTCGGGGCCGGCCCGCACCCAGGCCACCGGGCCCGGCGGGCCGGCGCCCGCCGCCCAGGAGGTCAGCAGCAGGGTCTTGCCGTACCCGGCCGGCGCCGCCAGCAGCGTCAGCGGCCCCCGCGTCCCCTGGTCCAGCAGCCCCAGCAGCCGCGGCCGGGCCACCGGCTGCCAGCGCGGCAGCGGCACCATCGGCCTGGTGGTGGGCAACGCCGTGTCCGTCGCGTCCGTAGAGAACTCCCGGCTCGCCCGAACCCCCCACTCGCCTTGCTCTTGACACCGGAGGAGACTGTAGCGGGAGGAACGCAAGCAAAACGCAACCCGCTGCAATGCCATGTCGCTGGAGATCACCCTCACCGGCCAGCTGGCGGCCGAGGCCGACGGCACCAGGGCCGACGCCACCGACCTGCCGGGACGGCAGGCCCCGGTGGTCTTCGCCTATCTGGTCACCGAGCGCGACCGCCCGGTGCCGGCCGGGGAGCTGGCCGAGGCGGTCTGGGACGGGGCCCTCCCCCCCACCTGGCGGCCAGCCCTCCGCGGGGTGGTGAGCAAGGTCAGGGACTTCCTGAACCGGCTCGGCCTGCCCGCGGCCGACTCCCTGACCAGCTCCTCGGGCTGCTACCGGCTGGTCCTGCCCGGCGACACGGCGGTGGACGTCGAGCTGGCCGAGGGCGCGGCCGGCGCGGCCGGGCGGGCGCTGGCCGCGGGCCGGCTGCGCGAGGCCCTGGCCGCGGCCGAGCAGGCCAGGGCGATCGCCGGGCGGCCGCTGCTGCCCGGTTCCGAGGGTGCCTGGGTCGAGGACCGGCGCGCCGCGCTCCATCAGGTGCTGGTCAGGAGCCTGGAGCTGCTGGTCGACGTCCATCTGGCGGCCGGGGAGGCCGGCCAGGCCGCCGGCCCGGCCGGCGAGCTGGTCGCGCTCGAGCCGTACCGTGACTCGGCCCACCGGCGGCTGCTGCGGGCCCACACCGCCGCCGGGGACCGCGGGGAGGCGCTGCGGGCCTATGACCGCTACCGGCGGGTGCTGGCCGATGAGCTGGGCGTGGGGCCGTCCCCCGAGCTGGAGGCCGTCCACCTGGAGCTGTTGCAGGCCGAGCTGGCCGAGGCGCCGCCGGCCGGGGCCGCGGGGCCGCTTCCCGCCGAGGTCCCTGGCGCCTTCGTGGGCCGCGGGCCGGAGCTGCGCCGGCTGCGGGCCGCCTGGGACGACGCCCGGCGTGGCCGGCGCCGCACCGTGCTGGTGACGGGTGAGGCCGGGATCGGCAGGACCCGGCTCCTGGCCGAGCTGGCCGCGCTCGCCGAGGGCAACCGGGCGGTCGTCCTGGCTGGACGCTGCGACCAGCACCTGGGCGTGCCCTACCTGCCGCTGCGGGAGGCGGTCGGGCGCCACCTGGCCACCTACCCGCCGGAACGGCTGCGGGCCCGGCTCGGCCCCGAGACCGCGGAGCTGGCCCGGTTCTGGCCCGAGCTGGCCTGGCGCCTGCCGGCCGCGCCGTCCCCGGCCGCCGCAGACCAGGAACCCGGGACCTACCCGCTGTTCGTGGCCCTGCTGGGGCTGCTGGAGGCGCTCGGGGCCGCCGGTCCGCTGCTGCTGCTGGTCGACGACCTGCAGGGCGCCGACGAGGGCTCGCTGCGGCTGCTGTCCAGCCTCGCCCAGGCCCGCCGCCCGGAACGGCTGCTGATCGTCCTGACCTACCGGGACGACGAGCGCGCCCCCCGGGCCAGCCTGACCGCCGCCCTTGGCGAGCTGGTCCGCGCCCCCGGGGCCGAGCTCCTGACGCTCGAGGGCCTCCGGCTCGGCGAGGTGGCCGCGATGGCCGCGTCGGCCTCCCCGCGGCCGCTCGGCCGGGGCGGCCCGGTCCTGGCCCAGGTGCTCTGGGAGCGGACCCGCGGCAACCCCTTCCTGGTCGGCGAGCTGCTGCGGCACCTGGTCGAGCGCGGCGCCCTGGCCGGCGGCGACGTCACCGCGGCGGCCGCGGGCCCGGCCGTCGACGATGTGCCCGAGAGCGTCCGCTGGTCGGTCGGCCAGCACCTGGCCAGCCTGGGCGGGCCGGTCGAGCACGTGCTCGAGTCCGCGGCCGTGATCGGCCAGCAGGCCGACCTGCCCCTGCTCAGACGGGTCGCCGACGTCGGCTACGAGCAGCTGCGGGCCGCCCTCGACACCGCGGTGGCGGCCCGGCTGCTGGAGGAACGGCCGGGGTCCCAGGGCCGCTACCGCTTCCACCACCCGATCGTGCGCGACCTGCTCTACCGCTGGCTGCCGGCCGGGGAGCGGGCCAGGGCCCACCGCCGGGTCGGGGAGGCGCTGGAGGACCTCAGCGACGGCACCACCCGCCTGGGCGAGCTGGCCGACCACTTCAAGCTGGCCGGGGAGCCGTTCGCCGAACGGGCGGCCGGCTACGCCCGCCTGGCGGCCGCCCAGGCGGCCGGCGACCACCGCTAGGAGGAGCTCCCCCATGCTCCTGGCCGACGAGCGCCGCCAGGTCGCCGAGTACGGCAGGCGGATGACCCGCGACGGGCTGGTCGTCGGGACCTCGGGGAACCTCAGCATCCGCAACGGCGAGCTGGTCGCCGTGACCCCGTCCGGGCACGACTACGAGACCCTCACCGCCGAGCTGGTCGGCGTCCACCGCCTCGACGGCAGCCCGGTCGAGGCCGCGCTCGCCCCGACCAGCGAGCTGCCGATCCACCGGCTCCTGTACGGCCACACCGGCGCCGGGGCGGTGGTCCACACCCACTCCACCGCGGCCACGGTGGTGTCGACGGTGCTCGAGGAGCTGCCGACCATCCACTACATCCTGGCCGCCCTCGGCGGCCCGGTCCGGGTGGCGCCGTATGCCACCTTCGGCAGCGACCAGCTGGCCGCCAACGTCCTGGCCGCCCTGGAAGGCCGCTCGGGGGCGCTGCTGGCCAACCACGGCGCGGTGACCTACGGTCCGACCATGGCGGTCGCCTACGACCGGGCCCGCTACCTGGAGTGGGTCTGCGAGGTGTGGCTGCGCGCCCACAGCCTCGGCCCCGGCTTCACCCCGCGCGTCCTCGGCGAGGCCGAGATGGCCGAGGTGTACCCGAAGCTCCGGTCCTAGCGCTCATGGCGTGCGCTGGGGCGGGGCGGGGGCCTTGAGGGCGGGGCGGGGCGACGGCTCGACGGACACGATGATGCGGGCGTGGCGGTCGTAGGTGAGGTAGCTCCAGATCCAGTTGACCAGCACGCTGACCCGGCTGCGGAACCCGACGATGTAGGCCAGGTGCAGCACCAGCCACATGTACCAGGCGAGCACGCCCTTGAACCTGGCCCCGCTGGGCAGCTCGGTCACGGCGGCGTTGCGGCCGATGGTGGCCATGATCCCGCGGTCCTTGTAGCTGAACGGGGTCCGGGCCGTGCCCTGCAGGGTGTGCTCGATCTGCTGGGCGGCGTGCTTGGCCTCCTGGATGGCGGGCTGGGCGACCTGGGGCAGCAGCCCGCCCTTGCCGTCGCCGGCCCCGGCCAGGTCGCCGACGACGAACACCTCGGGCCGGCCGGGGACGCTCAGGTCGTCGCCGACCACGATGCGGCCGCCGCGGGTCTGCTCGAAGCCGAGGACGTCGGCCAGGGGATGGGCCCGCACCCCGGCTCCCCAGATCAGGGTCCGGGTCGGGATCACGGTGCCGTCCTTGAGCTCGACCTGGTCCGGGGTGGCGCGGTCCATCGCCTGGCCGAGCCGAACCTCGACCCCGCGCCGCTGCAGGGTTTCCAGGGC
>Ga0307277_10001045_pt1 | contig 10721 bp, 11 predicted proteins | sample ER_DNA_116_FD_194473 | JGI IMG/M metagenome (GOLD analysis project Ga0307277, IMG submission 194473) | Bulk soil microbial communities from the East River watershed near Crested Butte, Colorado, United States - ER_DNA_116 | ecosystem: Environmental > Terrestrial > Soil > Floodplain | place...
GATCTCGGCCACCCGGTCGCCGTTGACCTCGATGTCGACGACTCCGTCGAGGAGCAAGAAGAGCTCCCTGCCTTCCTCGCCCTCGCTCAGGAGCGCCTCGCCCTGCTCCAGGTTGCGGCGCTCGAGCTTCTTGCCCTCGCGCATGATCGAGGTCGATAGCTCGCGCTCAAGCGCGGACTCGACCGCGGTTGTCACGGCCGGCGAGTCCTCTTCGCCCCACGGCGTGTTCTTGCCGTGCGAACGCTTGTACCACTCGCCGAAGTCGACCGTTCCGGACTTCTCGACCAGATTCCCGCCGTCGTCGTAGAGCCAGTGGCGCGGGAAAGGGCTCGCCCCTTCGAGAGCGTGCTCGGCTGTCCCGTCAGCCTGGATCGTCAGCGCAAGCGTCGTCCACGCCGAGGCCGACTTGATCCGGAAGAACGGCTTGCCGCTGACGCGCCTCGGCGCCGGCAGGCCCATGTGCCCGCCCGCCGACTGCCTGAACTTGACCCAGCCGTCGCCGACTTCGGGCTCCGCCTGGAGCAGCGGGTACTGCACCGCCGGGAACGCCAGCTCGCGACGCCCGAGCTTGATCCGTGTGACGCCGATGTGGCCGCCGCCGGAGTAGCCGTAGAGCGACGGCTTGCCGTCGTCGAACTCGACCCAGGCGCGCAGCTCGTTCGCCTCTCGGAAGGCGTCGGCCTGGCGGAGCGCCTCCAGATCCTCGACCTTGTCGGGCGGCGGGTCGTCGTAGTGGGCGACCCCCATCTCGAAGGGCATCTTGGGCATGCCCGAGATCGCCTCGGACGGAATCCAGGTGATCGACGTGACTGACTTCTCGATTCGCATGGGACGAACCCCTCTCCTGCCTGCGGTTGTGGTTGCAGGCAAAGCTAAACGGGTTGGGTGGCCCGGTCTAGTGCGAACCGTCGAGGTTCAGCTGCTCGCGGAGCGGCGCCCGCGTAGGAACGCGAATGCGCCGGCGACCGCGGCGAGCACCACTGCGATCAGGGATTTGTTCGGCTTGCCGCCCTCGACCGACGGGGTGACGTCGCGCGCCTTCTTCCTGCCCGCGCGCTTTGCGACCTTCCAGACCGCCCAACCCATAACCGCGTTGCGTCGATTGATCACGCCCACGACGAACGGCCTACCCACACCGGGCGCGCTCTAATCAAGCAAAGTGGGACGAGAAGAAGTTCCGGGGCCGGCGGGCGGGCACGGCCCCGGCTTGGGACGAGGGCACATCCCTTCTCGTTAGAAGCCGGTCGGACGAAAAACTTGCAGCGAGAGCGGAACCGGGATCAGTCGAAGGCGCCGGAAAGCCGCGCGCCGCTCTCGCTGAAAGCGGGCGAAGCTCGCACATCCATTGCAGCCTCGCAGATGCGCACGGAGCCGCCGCCGATCCCGCCAGGAGAGCGTGCCGTCGAGGTCGCTTGAGATCGCCCGCTCCGCGTGGGGGCAGTGCGCCGTAGGCGCCATTGATCTAGCAGATGCTGATTTGCAGCGTTTCTTGCTGCCGCCGTCGAGCTCTTCGCCTTACTTGATTGGCGGAGGCGGCACCGTGACGGTCGGCACAGTGACCGTGACCGAGATGACAGGCGTCGACACCGTCACAGGCGGCGGCGGGGGCGGGATCGCAGGTGGAGCCGGCAGCGTAGGAACAACCTCGGTGACGGAGCTCGTGGTCGACGTCACGGTCGAGACAGGCCCTTCTTGCACGGAGGCGGCCGGGGCGCTTCCAGACGTGCCGCTTGCGGCTGAGCCGCTCTCGGATGCCCGGTCATTGGTCGGCGCGCTACGGAGCACGCCCTGCCTCGAGACCGCCGAGCGCAGATGGCGGAAGGCCGCGGCCTTGACCGTATGGCGAACCGCAGCTGACGCCGGCTGACGGAGCGGGATTCCGCCCGCGGCCCGTTGCCGCTCGTGCAAGCGCGGCGAGCCTGTCGCCTGCTGATCCGGGGTCGCAACGGCGTCGACCGCCTTGTAGCCGAGGCCCCCGGCCACCACGCCGGTGGCCACGACCGCTGCTGCCTTGACCGCAAGCTCCGAGCCCAAGAGGGCTCCCCCGGCCGCGGCGAGGCCGCCGCTCCCAGCGCCGAAGAACGACGCGAGCGAACCGGGGACCGGGGCGATCGAGAGCGCGCCCGCGAGCGCTTTGCGCCGCTCCCGCAGATTACCGCGGGCGCGGAAGAGCAGCGCTTCGACCGCGGGGACCGTGGTTCCGAGCACCTCCGCGATCTCGGCGTAGCTGCGGTCCTCGATCTCGCGCATCACGATCGCTGAGCGCTGGTTGAAGGGAAGCCGCGCCAAGGCGGTGAGGACCTCGTCGAGGGAAGGCGTCTCGTCGTCTCTCGCCGCCGGTTCGCCTGCGCGCTCGAGCGGAACCTCCTGCGGCCGGCGGCCCGACTGGCGCCAGCGCATCCGGCAGACGTTGTGGGCGATCTTGATCAGCCAGTTGTGCGGCTTCCTCGGCCGCTCGCCTCGCTGGAAGGCGCGGTAGGCGTTCAGAAACGTCTGCTGGGTAACGTCCTCGGCGTCCGGGGAGTTGCCCAGAACGGCGAGGGCGTACTGGTACACCTCGGCGACGTGCTCGCGGTAGAAGCTTTCGAAGGCAGCGTCGAACGATTTCTTCTGGCGTCGTGCCCTCGACGCCGGGCGCAGAGACAGGTTTTTACGGCGCCCACCCTGCGCCGCGCTGGCTGCCTCCATGGTTCGAGAACGATAGACGAGCGGCTCTGGATACGCCGCTGCCCTTACGTGCGCTTTACGCTGTGGCTTTCGCGCGCTTTCTGACCGGCACGTGGATCGGCCGCCCGAGCGCGACGAGACCGGCCTCCTTGATCGCCTCGGACAGCGTCGGGTGGGCGGCCATCCCGTCCGCGACCGTCTCGACCGTCGCCTCGGCGTCGATCGCGACCACACCGGCCTCGACCAGATCGGTCACGTGCGGGCCGACCATCACCAGGCCGAGCAGCTCGCCGTAGCGCGTCTCGTGGATCGACTTCACCCAGCCGACCGTCTCGTTCTGCATCACCGCACGGGCGTTTGCGACCCACGGGAACATGCCGGTCGCCACGTCGTCGCCGTACTGCTCCCGGGCCTCTGCCTCGGTCAGGCCGACGCCGGCGATCTCGGGATCGGTGTAGATCGGACGCGGCACGGCCCGGTTGTCGACGATCGCGTCGTGTCCGGCGGCATTCTCGGCCGCGACCTCGCCCTCGCGGAAGGCAGTGTGCGCGAGCTGCCAGTAGCCAGCGCAGTCGCCGACGGCGTAGATGTGGCCGACGGTCGTGCGGCGGTGCTCGTCGGCGGCGATTCCCTTGCGCTTGTCGAACTCGACGCCGACCTCCTCGAGGCCGAGGTTCTCTACCGCCGGGCCGCGGCCGACGGAGACGAGCATGAGGTCGCACTCGGCCCGCTCGCCGTCGCCGAAATGAACGGTCACGCCGCTGCCGGAGTCCTCGACCTTCGTGGCCTGCTTCCCCAGGTAGAGGGCGATTCCGCGCTTGCCGAACTGTTTCGCCAGCTCGCTCGAGGCGTCCTCGTCTTCCGCCGGAATCAGCTTCGGCAGCATCTCGATGATCGTCACCTCCGAGCCGAAGCGCCGGAAGATCGAGGCGAACTCGCAGCCGATGATGCCGCCGCCAAGAATGACGAGCCGTTTCGGCACCTCGGTTTGGGCCAACAGGCCTTCGGAGTCGATGCAGCGGGGCGAATCGAGACCCTCGATCGGAGGCGAGAGCGGGAACGAGCCGGTCGCGACGATCGCGCTCTTGAAGCTGACGTCCTCCCCGCCCTCGACCGCGATCGTGTTCGCGTCCTTGAAGCGGCCGGTGCCCTTGATCCACTCCACGCCGTTGGCCTTGAAGAGGCTGGCGACGCCCTGCGTCATCTGGTGGACGACCTGTGACTTCCATTCGTTCGCGGTCGCAAAATCGAGGGTCGGAGCGCCGACTTGGACGCCGAGCTTCGCGAAGGTGTGTTCCGCCTCCTTGATCGCGAACGCGGTCTGCACCCAGGCTTTCGTCGGGATACAGCCGATGCGGAGGCACGTGCCCCCGAGCTCCGGCTCCTTCTCGATGCAGACCGTCCTGGCGCCGAGCTGGGCCGCGCGGATCGCCGCGGTGTAGCCGCCTGGGCCGCCGCCGAGGACTGCGACGTCGAATTCCATGGGCCGGATCCTACTTATGACCCTCTAGAGTGGCGCGCGCATCACGACGGCGCCGTCGTCCTCGCGAACCGGCTCGAAGCCGTAGCTCTCGTAGAGGTGCCGGGCCGGGTTGTCCTTCGCGACGCTGAGGCTGATCGCCTCGAAGCCGTCCTTGCGCGCGCAGTCCAGCAACCCGCCGAGCAGCTCGTGCCCGTAGCCCCGGCCGCGGCGGCTGGGAACGACGGCGATCGCAAGTTCCGGGGTCCGCTCGTCGATGAAGCCGAAGCCGGCGTCCTCCTGCGTGAACAACCGGTACCACGCGGCGCCGACCGGCACGAACTCGTCGAAGACGATCAGCGAGCGGTCGCCCGGCCGGCCCCAGCCGTTCACGTAGCGGGTCAGCGGTGGCTCCTCATCGCCCACCGGTGTCCGCCAGTAGAAGGCGTGGCGGAGCATGTCGCGGAGAAAGGGGACGTCTCGCCCGCCGCCGGATCTGATCATCGTCGCGAGTTTACGGCGGCGGGAGCCCAAGCTCGGCGGCGGCCCAGGGCAGCGCGACCTCGGCCTGGCGGCGCTGGAACTCACGGACGCGAGGCGCCGTCGGCGGCGGCGGCAGGCCGGCGCGGGCTGCGAAGAAGCCGGCGAGAAGAGCCGCAAGCCCTTCGCTGTCCGGAACGAGCTCCCCCGGCTCCGGCCCGGCTTCGAGACGCAGGCTCGGCAACCAGGCGACGATGTCGAGGAGCGGATTGCCGACGTGCGCGAGGTTCCAGTCGACGAAGACGGCCCGCACGTCCCGCAGGCAGAGGTTGTCGCTGCGGACATCGAGATGCAGGAAAGCATCGCCCTCGAGAGCGCAGGTTCGTCCGGTCTCGAGCAGGGCCGGCAGGGCCTGCTCGAGCCAGCGTCGCGAGCAGAGGCCCGTCGAGAGCAGCGGCTCCACGTCCTCGGCGACGAGCTCCCAGCCGTTCAGGCACTCGCGCTCGTCTGCGATCGGCGGGAGCTCGGGGGGCGGCGGCGTCGCATGGAGTTCGTCGAGCGCCGCGCAAACCGCGTCGATCTGCTCTGGCGTCCACGGCGGCGGCCAGTGTGCGTCGCTCAGGTCGGCGATCGCGAGGAGCGTCTGCTCGCCGTCGTGCCAACCGACCAGCTCGGGGATGAACGGCGCCTGGACGGCGGAGTAGACGAGGTGCTCGCTACGCAGCCACTCGGCCGCGGTGTTGTCGAGCGCGACCTTGACGAACGCCCGCCGTCCGTCTGCTAGCTCGACGAGCCAATGCGCCGAATTCGTCCCGTAGCCGCCGCTGCGAACCGGCTGCCATCGGATCGGCGCGGCACCCGCGGCGGCTTCGAGCTCAGCTGCCGGGAAGCTCTTCGGCAAGCTGAATGCGATTGCCGTCCGGGTCGAAGACGTCGAGCAGCCGGATCGCGCCGTGCAGCTCGAGCACGGTGCCGACCTCGACCCCCTCGCCACGGAGGCGCTCGGCCTCGACCTTGACGTCCTCGACGTCGATCGTCGCTACACCGGTCTCGTTCTGGGGCTCGCCCTCCGCGATCGCGATCTCCATCTCGCCGCGGACGAGCCTCGCCCAGCGGCCCTCCTCGTCCAGGTACGTCTCCACGAAGCCGAGCTTGCCGGTGTAGAAGGCACGGCCGGTCTCGAAGTTGCGCACGTGGTACCAGACCTGAACGGGGCTCACAGCATCAAGCCGGGCTCCTCCAGGAAGGCCTTGACCGTCCGGAGGAAATCAGCCGCCGTCGCGCCGTCGAGCGAGCGGTGGTCGCACGTCAGCGTCAGTGTCATCAGGGGGCGCGACTCGAAGCCGGTCTCGGTCGGCACGGCCTTCGCCTCGATCGCCCCCACCGCGAGGATCGCCGCCTGCGGCGGGTTGAGGACGGCCACGAACTGTTCGACGCCGAACATGCCGAGGTTCGAGATCGTGAAGGTGCCGCCGTCGAGGTCTTCCTGGCGCAGCTTGTTGTCGCGCGCGCGCGTGACGATGTCAGCTCGGGCGGCGGCGAGCTCGGCAATAGCCAGGCGCTCGGCCTGATGGATAACCGGGACGACGAGGCCGGACTCGATCGCGACCGCGATGCCGACATTCGCGTTCGGGTGGAGCTCGATCGCGTCCTCGGCCCAGAGCGCGTTGACGGCCCGATGCCGCATCAGCGCGGCTGCGCAGGCCTTGGTCAGGATGTCGGTGACCGTGGGCTTCGCCTCGCCCTCCTTGACGCGCTCCGCCAGCCGGTCGTGCAGCTCCTGCGCCCGCGTCATGTCCGCCGACATCGCGATCTGGAATGCAGGCGCCTGCCACGCCTCGGTCAGGCGTCGCGCGATCGTCCGTCGGACGGAGGTCAGGGGGACGCGCTCGACTTCGCCGGGCGGTGCGGGTGCTGGTGCCGAGGGCTGAGCCGGCGCACCGTCCGCCGCGCGCTCGACGTCCTCGGCGACGACCCGGCCTTCGGGGCCGGTGCCCTTGAGCGAACCGAGCTCGATTCCGCGCTCGCGGGCGATCCTACGGGCGAGTGGTGAGGCCTTGATCCGCGCGCCGGCGCCGTTGCCTTGGGCCGGCTCTCTGATCTCGGTGATCTGCTCCGAGGCCGTCGCCTCGCGGCCGCGCTCGCGCTCCGGCTCACGCTGAGCGCCGGGAGAGCCTTCCTCCTCTGCGACTTCTGCCACCGGCTGCGCCACGTCGCCTTCGATGGCCGAGACGTCCTCGCCCTGCTCGCCGATCACGGCGATCGTCGTGCCGACGTCCGCCTCGCCTTCGGCGACCGTGATCTTGAGCAGGACGCCGGAAGCCTCGGCTTCGACCTCCTGGGTCACCTTGTCGGTGTCCAGCTCGTAGAGCGGCTCGCCCTTCTCGACCTGGTCGCCCTCGGCCTTGAGCCACTTGATGATCGTGCCGGACTCCATCCCCTGGCCGAGCCGTGGGAGCTTCACCTCATTAGCCATGCCCACTCCCACCGTGTCCGGCGACCGGGTCCCCGGACATGTCTGGCGACCCGGTCGCGAGACACGTCACGAAGCGCCATCCCGCTGGACGGTCTTCTGGATCGCCGCGAGCACGTCCTTGGCGTGGGGAATGACGTACTCCTCCATCACCGGCGCGAAGGGCAGCGGCGTGAACTTCGCGCCGACGCGCTCGACCGGAGCGTCGAGCCAGTCGAAGGCCTGGTGCTGGACGACGGCGGCCACTTCGGCGCCGAAGCCCATCCGCGTCACCGCCTCGTGGGCGACGACGCAGCGGTTCGTCTTCTTGACAGAGGCGACGATCGCTTCCTCGTCGAGCGGCTGGAGCGTCCGCGGGTCGACGACCTCGACTGAGACCCCCTGTTGCTCGGCCTCCTCGGCAGCGGCGAGCGACTCGTGGACGAGCCGCCCGGTCGCGACAACGGTGACGTCTTCGCCCTGGCGGTGCACGCGCGCCTGGCCGATCGGAATCGGCTCGATCTCCTCCGCCACCTCCTCCTTGAGCCCGTAGAGCGTGCGGTGCTCGAAGAAGACGACCGGGTTGTCGTCGTAGATCGCCGACCAGAGCAGGCCGCGAACGTCCCCAGGAGTCGACGCGAAGACGACCTTCAACCCAGGCACGCCGACGAACCACGCCTCGACCTGCTGAGCGTGCTGCGCGCCCGGCGACCAGCCGGCGCCTCCCTGCGTGCGGATCGTCAGCGGCACCTTCAGCTGCCCGCCCGACATGTAGCGGTGCTTCGCGGCCTGGTTGACGATCTGCTCCATCGAGATCGTCAGGAAGTCCTCGTACATGACCTCGACGACCGGGCGCATCCCCTGCATCGCCGCGCCGATGCCGGAGCCGACGATCGCCATCTCGGAGATCGGCGTGTTGCGAACCCGTTCGGGGCCGAACTCGTCGAGCATCCCTTGCGTGACCCCCATTGAGCCGCCCATCTCCGCAATGTCCTCGCCCATGATGAACACGTCCTCGTCCTGGCGCATCGCCTGCGAAAGGGCGTCGCGAACGGCCTCGCGGTACGAGAGCTCAGGCATAGACATGGAAGGTTCCCCGGAGCCAGACTGAAGTCTGGCACCGGCATCTACGGGTAGCTGCGCTACGCGTAGACATTCTTTAGTGCGTCCTCGGGATTGGGATCCGTCCCGTTCTTGGCGAACTCGACCGAGGCGTCGACGAGTTCCTGCACCTCGCGGTCGAGCGTCTCGTATTCGGTGTCCGAAAGCCCGAGCTTCTCGCGTAGGAGCTCGAGCGGATCGGCGGTCTCCTCGAGCCGGTGCAGCTCGTCCTTGTCGCGGTAGACCTGCGGATCGCCGATGTAGTGGCCGACGAGGCGCTCCGTCTCGCAGAGCAGGAAGATCGGGCCCTTGCCGTCGCGCGCATGCTTGAGCGCCCGGGCGGCGACCTTGTTGACCTCCTCGACGTCTTGGCCGTCGACCTTCATCGATTTCATTCCGAACGCCTCGGCGCGCTTGGTGAGATCTCGGATCGGCGAGTGCTGACTCTCTGGAGTCGACTCGGCCCAGTGGTTGTCCTCGCAGACGAAGACGGCGGGCACCTGCCAGAGCTGAGCGAGGTTGAGCGACTCGTGAAAGGTGCCGATGTTGGTCGCCCCGTCGCCGAAGAACGCGACTGCAACCCGCGGCTCGCCGCGAAACTTGAAGGCGAGCGCCGCGCCGACGATCGCGGGCAGACCGCCGCCGACGACCGCGTTCGCGCCAAGGTTGCCGCGCTCGACGTCGTAAAGGTGCATCGAGCCTCCGTAGCCATGCGAGCAGCCCTCGACTTTGCCGTACAGCTCAGCCATCAGCTCGTTGGGATGCGTGCCCTTCGCGAGCGTGTGCCCGTGGGCCCGGTGGGTCGAGGCGATCACGTCGCCGTCCGCGAGCGCGCGGCAGACGCCGACCGCGACCGCCTCCTGGCCGATCGCGACGTGGAGGAACCCGGGCAGCTCGCCGGCGCGGAAGCGTTCCTCGACCTTCTCCTCGAAACGCCGGATCAGGAGCATCTCCCGAAAGAACTCGCGCAGCGTCTCGTCCGAGACCCCGCGACGCTGCTCGACTTTCGCCACGGGCGTGATAGTACGCTCCGGGCAATGCGCCTGGTCGAGCAATTCCGCCGCCTCGAGAGCGGTTTTTCCGACGGCTGGCGATCGGCCCAGCTACGCCTGATCGTCACCGACGAGAGCGACGCCGGACGCGCCGCCGCGCTGCTCGGTCCCACCAATCCGGGCCGACATGGCAAGGCGATCAATTTCTGGACAGGTCGCCGCGGAGCCGGCGTCGGCCCCGACGGGATCCGCGAGCTCTTGCGGCGGCTCGATGCTGAGAAGATCCGAGGAGAGCTCGAACTCATGCACGTCGAGGAGGAGGCCGCCCCCGTGGACGGCAGGCGTCCGAGCCTTGCCGATGCGTGGGACGCCGCCGTCGCCACGTTGCCCCCGGACTGGAGCGACCTCTACGCCGAGGTCGAGCTGAGCTCGAGCGACTACATCGAGCCGGGCGCGCTGCGGCTAAGCCCGCTGAACCCAACCCGGCCCGACGCTCGGCCGCTCTTTCGTTTCCGCGCCGCGCGCAAGTTCGGCTACGGCGCGTCGCCGGAAATGGTGCGCCGCTGCCTCGAACGGCTCGACGAGGCCGGGATGGCCGGCGAGTTGCGGATTCTGAACGTGGTCTCGGACTCGTATCCGGCGAGGACCCAGGGTCCGGTCTGGTACGCAGGCGGAAAGGTGATCTGACCTGATTTCAAGTGCCCATCGCCGCGCCCAGCTCGGCAGCGACCGACTTCGCCTCGGCCCCGTCCCGCGTGACCACGAGGCAGGTGTCGTCTCCGGCCAGGGTGCCGACCACTTTCGCGTGCTCGACGCGGTCGAGCGCCCGGGCGATCGCCGGCGCGGAGCCGAGCTCGGACTGAACGACGACGATGTTCTGGGCCGGCACGGCGCGCAGGCCGAACTGGGCCAGCATCGCCTTCAGCGACTCGCGCGGGTCGCCCCGGCTCCCCCGCTCCGGCAACACGTAGCGGGGCCGCCCGAGCACGTCGCGGGTCTTCTCGAGCCCGAGCTCGCGGACGTCGCGCGAGATCGTCGCCTGCGTGACCTCGCAACCGGCGCTTCTCAAGGCTCCCTGGAGCTCGTGCTGGCTGCCGACGCGGCGCCGGCCGACAACGCTCGCGATCAGGCGCTGCCGCTCGGGCTTCGGGAGTTGCCGAAGCTGTTGCATACAGCGAGAATAACTATTCAGGTTTCGAGCAACCGAAGGCGAGGCAAGCAACCACACATGCTGCGAAAGCTTCTCTGGTCAGGCCTGTACGCAGGTCTTGCCGCTGGCTCCGCGCTGGCGGCGCGGCAGGCGGCCTCCCGAATCTGGCGCCTCGCAACCGGCGAGCCGCCGCCGGCGAAGCGATGAGCAAGGCCGACCTCCTGGTCGAGCGCGGCGCCGATCGGCTCGAAGACCTATCCCGCAAGGCCGCGGCGAAAGGCGGCTTCGCGGCGAAGCTCGCAGACGAGCTGGCCGAGGACGCGGTGTTCCTGCGTAAGCTGAAGCCGAGCTTGATCAAGGCGCGAGCGAAAGGCCGGGCCCCGATCGCCCGGACGACTGAACGGGAGACGCCTGCGCCGA
>Ga0307277_10001046_pt1 | contig 10708 bp, 7 predicted proteins | sample ER_DNA_116_FD_194473 | JGI IMG/M metagenome (GOLD analysis project Ga0307277, IMG submission 194473) | Bulk soil microbial communities from the East River watershed near Crested Butte, Colorado, United States - ER_DNA_116 | ecosystem: Environmental > Terrestrial > Soil > Floodplain | place: USA...
CGTCGTCGCACTCGCAGCCGGGATGACGGTGCTACTCGTCTACATCGCCCATCGAAGCTGGGTCTCCCGCCGACAGAGCAGCCAGACCGAGGTGGCGCCGGGGCTCGTCGAACAGGAGTAGGGAGGGTCGGTCAGGTTGAGGTCACGAGCTCGACCGGCTCCGGCGCGGCCTCGATCAGCCGCTCCAGCAACGCGCGGTCGCCTTCGACGTTGACGCAATCGAGCCGCCGCTCGATGAACATGTAGTAGACGCCCTCCGGATCCCCCTCGACGACCACCTGGGGATCCTCCACAGGGCCGACCTGCGCCTCTCCGTCCACGAGCGAGGCGACCTCGTCGCCGACTCGGAACTCGAAGCGGCCAGGCGGAGCGAGCGGCGCGAGCACGGTGTCGAGCGCGTTCGCCAGCCAGCCGGAGAACAGCTCGTCGTCGTCCTTCGGAGGCCCGAGGGAACGGGCGCCCCAGAGCGCAAGCTCGCGGATGGCCGGGCGCAGCTCCCGCCCGTAGTCGGTCAGCTCATAGACACGTGAAGCGAAGGGAGGCGGCAGCACGCGCTTCGTGACGACTCCGCCCGCTTCCAAGTCCTTGAGGCGTGAGGCCAGGATATTCGTCCCGATCCCGGGCAGGCTGTCGACGAGATCGGTGTAGCGCTTCGGCCCGCGCATGAGCTCGAGCACGACGAGGAGAGCCCAGCGCTCTCCGACGAGGCAGAGGGCGTGGGCAACGGGGCAATAGCCGTCGTAGCGCTTGGTCATGGAGCCAATTGTAGCGGATGTGCTTGCTGTAGTTAAGCTACGACTTGCATATCGCAAGTAGTAGCTGCTAACTTGCTAGGACTGTCTACGCATTCGAAAGGAAACCGGACGACATGACTGCATCGGATCGACTGAAGTGGCCGGCGCTGGCGCTCCTCAGCGTCGTCCAGTTCATGGTCGTCCTGGACATCGCAATCGTGAACGTGGCATTGCCGTCCATCCAGGTCGATCTCGGGTTTACGCAGGAAAACTTGCAGTGGGTGATCAGCGCATACGCGCTCGTCTTCGGCGGGTTCCTGCTGCTCGGAGGCCGCTCTGCCGACCTCCTCGGACGCCGGCGGATCTTCCTCGTCGGAGTCGTCGTCTTCACGCTCTCCTCGCTCTTCGCAGGGCTGGCGTGGTCGGAGGCCTCGCTGATCACCGCCCGCGCGTTCCAGGGGCTCGGGGCAGCAATCATCACCCCGGCTGCGCTCTCGATTCTCTCGACCACGTTCGTGGAAGGCCGTCAGCGGAACATCGCGCTCGGCGTCTGGGGCGCGGTTGGTGGGTTCGGCGCCGCTGCCGGCGTTCTCCTGGGTGGGATCCTGACCGACGCGCTCAGCTGGGAATGGATCTTCTTCGTCAACGTGCCCGTCGGCGTCATGGCGTTCACGCTGGCGCCGTTCCTCCTGAGGGAGAGCCGCGATGCTCGCGTGAAGAGTTTCGACCTGCCCGGCGCGGTCCTCGTGACGGCCGGACTGTCCTCGTTCGTCTACGCGATCACACAAGCCGGGCAGGACGGCTGGCTGGCGGGTCGTACGATCGGCTTCTTCGCCGTCTCCGTCGCGCTGCTCGTCGGCTTCGTCGGCTGGGAGCTTCGGCATCCCGAGCCGCTCATGCGCTTCGGCCTTCTTCGCACCAAGACGGTGGCGGGCGCGAACGTGGCCGGGTTCATCATGGGCACGGCGCTCTTCTCGATGTTCCTGATGCTGACTCTCTACATGCAGCAGGTGCTCGGGTACTCGGCGATGAAGACGGGCGTGGCGTACCTCGCCGTCGCCGGGACGGCGATTATCTGGTCGGGCGTCGCCGCTCAGCTGGTCACGCGCATCGGCGTGAAGCCGGTGCTCGTCACGGGCATGACGCTGCTGACGGCGGGGCTCGTCTACTTCACGCAGGTCTCGGTCGGCGGCTCCTACGTAGGCGATCTCCTGCCGGGCTTCCTGCTGATCGGCATCGGCATCGGCTTCTCGTTCGTGCCGATCTCGATCGCGGCGCTGGCGGGGGTGGAGCCGGCCGAAGCCGGGTTGGCTTCCGGCCTGATCAACACCTCGCAGCAGATCGGGGGCGCACTCGGCATCGCGGCGCTCTCTACGATCGCCGCGTCGCACACGACCGACGCGGTGTCGACGGGATCGGCAGTGTCGACGGCTCTCGTGGACGGCTTTACGGCCGCCTTCGTGGCCGGGGCGATCATCGCCGCGCTCGGGATCCTCGCCGCCGCAACGCTAATCCGCCGCGACGAGCTCGAGCAGCCGGAAGTGGCCGGCGAGCCCGCGTTCGATCTCGCCGCCTAGTCAAAGCGATTCGGGCAATTACGGGGCTGCGCGAAAGGCGCGGCCCCCGCCATGGCAGACGCGGAGGCCGGCCCCCTCTGCCAGCAATTAGTTGAACGTACTCGCCGCCAGGCCGATCGCGGCACAGAATGCGACGACGCTAACGACGCCGACCCTGTAGCGCACGACCGCGACGAACGCCGCGATAGCGAGGGCGATCACGAGCCAGTCCGGATGGCCGTCGGAGAAGGCGGCGTGTCGGGCGACGAAGACGGCCAGGGCGGCGATCACTCCCACGACGGCGATCGTGATCCCATTCAGCGCTGATGCGAATGCACCTGTTGTTCGGATCCGGTCGATGAGCGGTGCGCCGCTGATGATGAAGACGAAGGAGGGGACGAACGTACAGAGCGTCGCGATCGACGCTCCGACAAGTCCCCAGGCCAATCCACCCTCGACGTTGTACCCGGCGAGGAAGCCGACGAAGGTATTGACCATGATGAGCGGCCCCGGCGTTGATTCTCCGAGGGCAAGACCCGCGACCATGTCGTCTGGAGAAAGCCAGCCGAAGTGGTTGACGGCCGCGTCGGCAACAAAAGGAAGGACCGCATAGGCCCCGCCGAAGGTGACGAGCGCCGCGAGCGTGAAGAATCCGGCGAGATCGGCGACAAGACCTCCGGCGAGGAGCAAGAGGGAGAGCGGGACGAGCCAGATCAGGAGCGTCTTCACGAAACGGCGTCGCAGCCCGCTCTCAGGACGCACACTGGAGTCGTCCTCGTCGTGATCCGTCGGCTTGCCGAGCAGGCTCGGCCTCGTTCGTCCGACGACGAAACCCAGGAACCCTGCCAAGGCGACGATCAGGGGAAAGGGCACTCCCCCGACCAGCAGCCCGAACGCGAGTGCCGCCATCCCGAGCGCCGCGGGCGTGTGGATCACGCGTCCTCCCACGCGAAGGACGGCTGCTGTGACCAGGGCGATCACAGCAGCGCCGAGTCCTCGTACTGCCCCTTCTACGGCTGTGACCTCGCCGTACTCGACGTAGATGGCGCTCATGACGCAGAGGAGCACGAAGGACGGCAAGACAAAGAGTCCCCCCGCCGCGATCGCTCCTCGAACCCCGTACATCGAGTAGCCGATGTAAGAGGCGAGCTGTTGTGCCTCCGGTCCCGGGAGCGCCATGCAGAAGTTGAGAGCGTGGAGAAAGCGACGCTCTGCGATCCAATGTCGCTTCTCGACAAGCTCGTCATGCATGATCGCGATCTGCCCCGCAGGGCCACCGAAGCTGATGAACCCGAGCTTCAACCAGAACCGAAATGCCTGACCTTCGGTCGGTTGTGCGATCGCAGCCTCATGGCTGGCCACAGGCGGCCGTTGCGTTCGCACGCCGGCGAAGCCTAGTCAGAAACCGCTCGACGGCCGATGCCAGGATCACTCGGGCCAGCCATCTGCGGATGCCGCAGCTCGAGCGCCCGCCGTGCATGCCGCCTCGAGAGCTTGGTCGAGGGCCTGACCGTCCCCCAGCGAAAAGAGGAGAGCGGCTGCGAAGGCGTCACCGGCGCCGAATCTGGACCGGCGCGCCACCGCGTCAGCCCTTGCTCGAGTCACGTGGTTGTCCTCCGCGGCCAGCGCCCCTTCCTCGCCGAGCTTCACGCATGCGAGCCCGAACCTCGCGGCGAGCTCCATGGCCGCTTCTTCGGGCTCCGAGCCCGTAACTGCTCGCGCCTCGTCGGCGGTCGCCAGCACGACGTTGGCGCCCGAGCACAGTTCGTCGAGGTCGGACGCGGCGGCCAGTCGCGGAGAGGCGAGATCCACGGCGACCCAGCGACCTTCGAAACGCTCCAGGGAGGCGCGAGCACCTGCGGCAGAGCCCGCCTGGAAGAGGCTGAAGCCGGACACGAGCAAGGAATCGCCTGTGAGCCGGCCCGGGATGTCCTCGGGCGCCAGCTTGGCGCTCGCGCCCGGCGCGGCCACGACCGCCGCTCCGAGCGCGACAGCCACCCCTGTAGGCAGCTCGCGATCCCGTGCGAGGTGCGCGTCGATCCCACGTTCGATCAGAACCCGCTCGACGAGATCGCCGGCGGGGTCGGCGCCGATGCGCCCCACAACGGTCGCCGTCGCACCGAGTGCAGCGGCCCAGACTGCAGCGTTCGCCGCCGATCCACCCGCCCGGATTGCGACCTGAGCGTGGGCGCGCGACCCGGGGCCGGGGGCTTCCCGCTCGGAGATGACGTCGACGAGCAGGTCTCCGACCGCGACGAACCGCACGGAGGCCAATCAGCGCGCTGCCGACCGACCCACGGCAGACAGGATCTCGGCGATCGCAGGCGCTTTCAGGAGGCGCATCGAGCGCTCCGGGGCCAGCGTGGCAGCGAAGGCCTCAACGAGGTCCGCCGCCTCCGTGGACGCTCTCGCGGCGCGGTTGTCGTCTCCGAGCGCGTACGCAGCCCGGCCGAGTGCCGCATGAGCGTTCCAGCGGCCCGGCGGGTTGACGAGCTCGTCCGCCAGTCCGACTCCGGCTTCGAGCGTCTGAATCGCCTCGTCGCGACGGCCGGCCTGGGCGAGCGCCTCCCCGAGGAGCGAAAGAGCTCGAGCTTCGTACTTGCGGCGTAGGGTTGCGCGTGCGAGCTCGAGCGACTTCTGCGCCCACTCGATCGCCGACTCCGGCTCCTCTGCGTTGAGCGCGATCTCCGCGCGGGCGACCGCGAGCCGTGTGTAGATGAGCCAGCGCGTCCAGCCTGTTGCTCCCTCCGCGTCGTCCCACCGACTTGGCCAGTCCGCCTGCGCCCTGCCGATGTCGCCCTCCAACAGGTCGGTGAACAGGAGGTCCGAGTGCGCGAATCGCAGAGGCATCGGGAACCAGTGGCCCATCGAGAGCTCGAGCGCCTCCTCGCTGCGGCGGCGGGCCTCTTGGAGGTCGAGAACTTCCCGAAAGGCGATCGACGAGTAGTTGAGGAGGCCGCGTGTGTTTCGTCCGAGCTCGCGCGCGGTCGCGAAGAGATCGTCCCAGATCCGGATGGCCTCCTCGTGGCGTCCGACGCCTACCAACGCGAGTGCCTCCGTGCCGCCGCCGCGCAGGAGCGCTTCGGGACTGTGAACATCGGCCGCAACTGTTCGAGCCTGCCTCGAAAGCTCGGCGCACCGGTCGTAGTCACCCACCCAGTAGACGAGGTCTGCGTGCAGGTGGAGGTGCTCTGCATGGTCGAAGCCGTGGGTCCCTGCCACCCAGTCGACAAGCGCCTGCTCCCCGAGCTCGAGCGCTCTGTCGACGTCGCCCGCCTCGCCTCGCTGGCCCAACGCTTGGCTCTGCAGGGCGAGCGCCGCCGCAAGACCGGCGGAATCGCCGACCTCCCGGGCCAAGGCGACCGCTTCTTCGGCGATCCCAACGGTCTCGGTGGTGTGCTCGGTCCAGAGGCCGGCGCGACCCGCGGCAAGGAGACCCTCGAGCCTCTCCTGCTCCGTCAGCTCCGGGAGAAGCGCGGCGAGCTCGTCCCAGGCCGTGGGGAACTCGTTCAACCGGACGAGTCCGAGCGTGCGCTGCAGGTGAAGGCGCCGCCGCGTATCGTCGTCGTCCGCGAGCTCGAGCGCCGTCGCATACAGCTGGAGCGCCGCCTCTTGCGCCCAGCCCTGGAAGGCAGCTTCCGCCGCTGCGAGCAGATAGGGAATGGCGCGGGCGCCATCCCCTGCTTCGCGCCAATGATGGGCGAGCAGCCAGGCAAGCGTGTCGCTCGCGGCCTCGAGCGTCTCCTCGACGTACCGTGCGACCGCCGCGTGTCGCTCCCGCCGTGTCGCGCGCGGGACGGTCGAGTACGCGACTTCGTGGATGAGCATGTGCCTGAAACTGAACTCGGTATCACCGGCCAGCTGGCTCGTTGGCTCCTGACGGATGAAATCCCGGGCCTCGAGCACCGCTAACGCCTCATCGGGGTCCTCCAGCCCGCCGACGTTTCTCAGTACGTCACGCCAAAACGTCTTTCCGATCACCGCGGCGGAGAGGAGTGCAGCGCGCGCGTTCTCCGGTATCGCGTCGATCCGCGAGGCGATCGCCTCTCTCACCGTCACCGGCAGAGCGCCCTCTTCACCGCGCTCCGCGACGGAGGCAGCGAGCTCTTCGAGGAAGAGTGGATTCCCTTCGGCCACCTCGACGAGACGGGTGGGGTCGACGGCCTCGCCCGTCGCCGCGAGGAGGTGACCCGCCAGCTCCGCGGCGGCCGCCTCCCCGAGCGGATCGAGAGCGATCGTTGTCTGGGCGAGCCCGCTGCCCCACCCCGGGCGCAGATCGAGCAGCTCCGCACGCGCCGGCGCGACGAACAGCACGGGCGCGTCGCGCGTGAACGTCGCCAGGTACTCCAGCAGATCGAGCTCGCTCGTCTGCGCCCAGTGGATGTCCTCGAACACGAGCAAGGTCGACCGCACGAGCGCCGTTGCCTCCGCGAACCGCCGGGCGGCGAAGAAGAGGAGCTTTGAGTCGGCGGTGTCATCGCCGACCCCGAGCCCGAGCAAGAGGCCCAGGTGACGGTTGTTGTCCGCGACTTCATCTGGCGGTAGCAGCTCCTCGAGAGCGCGCTTCAGCTTCTCCCGAGCGAAATCCGCGGAATCGGATTCGAAGATGCCGCTCGCCGCGCGCACGATCTGCGGGAAGGCCTGGTAGCCGGTCTGCTCGCCGTAGGGCAGACATCGCCCGCGCAGAACCTGGCCGCCGTCTCTCTCCACGAGCGCTGCGACCTCCCGGCAAAGCCGAGACTTGCCGATTCCGGGCGGGCCCACGAGCGTGACGAGGTGCGGACGGCGCTCCTCGAGCGTTCGCGTCCAGAGGGTGCGCATGAGGTCGACCTCGCGGTCCCGGCCCACGAGTGGGTGGGCCGCGATGGGCCGCTCCGCCGGCCCGCCCAGCGGCTCCAATGCGAGCCAGGCCTGCACAGGTTCGGCCTTGCCTTTCGCCTCGACCGGGTCCAGCGGCTCGTAGCCGATCGCGTTGCGGGTCGCGCGATAGGTCTCATCGCCGACGATTAAGCGCCCTTCTGGCGCCGCCGTTTGCAGGCGCGAAGCAGTGTTGACGACGTCGCCGATGGCGAGCGCCTCCCCGCCACGGTCGTCGCCCATCGCCACGACCGCGTCGCCGGTGTTGACCGCTGCACGCGCGGCGAGATCAAGATCGTGGGCCTTGTTCAGCTCTTCGAGGCTCTCGAGAACGGAGAGGCCGGCGCGGACCGCGCGCTCGGCGTCGTCGCCATGCGCAAGGGGAGCTCCGAAGACGGCCATGACCGCGTCACCCGCGAATTTTTCCACGGTGCCGCCGTGCGCTTCGATCCGCCTCCTGGCTTCCGAGTGATACAGGCTCAGTGCGTCGCGAACGTCCTCCGGGTCGGCGCGGTCGGATCTCGACGTGAAGCCGACGAGGTCGACGAACAGCACCGAGACCAGCTTCCGCTCCTCGCGGGAAGCTTGGGCCCCCTCGAGGTGAGCCCCGCAGCTACTGCAGAAGCGCGTGCCCGGAGCGTGCTCCGTTCCGCAGTTCGGGCACTGAGTCTCGATCGCCACGCCGGAAGTTTCTTCCGTTTTTCACGGCGTGCCAAGTCGGAGGCAAGCGCTGAACGAGCGTAACGCGCCTGTTCTCGCGATAGAGCGTTACCGGCCCGCCCGGCGAGACGAGGCCGACCGAGGGATCCGGGTTGGCTGCGCCTGTCGGGGCCGCGAAGAAGCAGAGGAGGGCGGCGCCGAGAAGGCCGATCGACACAGTGCGCTTGCGAAGTCGCATCGCACCCGGTTGGACCGCTGGTCCTTCAGAGATCTTCGCGCGGCGCTCGCCGAAATCGCACCCGCTGTGGCGGCAGCAACCTCACGTGAGAATCGTCACAGCCCAGGGGAGCGGGGACACTCTCCTCACGGTTAGTTGTCGCTCGCCCGCCGATAGGCACACGGAACGTGGGGCGCTTGTGCGTGACAGCCGCCGTCGGGGAGACTTGCCCCATGTCGCAGTTGCAGCTCTCATCGGCGGAGTTTCGCCGACTGGCCGAGAAGGTGATGACCGCCGGCTCCGAGCTCCTTTCGACAATCGATGACCGACGGACGGTCCCTTCGACGTCAGCTGCGATGACGGAGGCAGCTTTCGAACGCCCCGCGCCGGAGCAAGGAGCAGGGGAAGCTGTGCTCGACGACCTCGAGGCCCTCAATCAGCACGCCCGCCTGCCTACAGGGCGGCTCTTCCCGTACGTGATCGGCTCGGGAGAGCCGGTTGCAGCTTTCGGCGATTTCTACGCATCCCTGCTCAATCAGAACGTGACGGCTTGGCGCTCCTCGCCTGCAGCAGTGGCGGTCGAGCGGACGGTTGTGCGCTGGCTTGCAGAGGCGATCGGCTGCGACGGCTTCAGCGGGAGCCTGACGAGCGGCGGCTCGCTCGCAAACCTTATGGCGCTCGCGATGGCGCGCGAGGCGCGGGCGACGGCGAACGAAGAGGGAGCGGAGCCGTGCATCGTGTACGCGTCGGAGGAAGTGCACATGTCGATCCCCAAGGCTCTTGCCTTGATCGGTGTCGGGCGGGCAAACCTGCGCCTCATCCCTGTTGACGACCGCTTCCGCATCGACCTCTCCGCTCTGACCGACTCCGTGACGGCGGACCGACGCGAAGGCAGACGAGCGATTGCCGTGGTCGCCTCCGCGGGCACGATCACCACGGGTGCGATCGATCCGCTCTCTGAACTCGCGGAGATCGCACATGCGAACGACCTCTGGCTCCACGTCGACGGGGCGTACGGCGCGCTCGCCGCGCTGGCCGAGCCTGCGAAGTTCAGCGGCCTCGACCTTGCCGACTCGATCTCGCTCGATCCACACAAATGGCTCTATCAGCCACTGGATTGCAGCCTCCTGCTCTACCGCGACGCGAACATCGCGCGCCAGACGTTTTCCTACACCGGTGATTACGCTCGCGCGCTGAGCGATGACCCGGTCGAAGGATTCGCCTTCTTCGAGGAGTCTGTCGAGCTTTCACGTCGCTTCCGCGCGCTGAAGCTCTGGGTCTCTCTGCGCTACCACGGCTTGGCCGCGTTCAGAGAGGCGATCGCGCGAAACATCGGACAAGCTCAACTGCTCGCGCAGTTGGTCGAGTCGGAACCGTCTCTTGAACTGCTCGCACCCGTCGAGCTGAGCGCCGTTTGCTTTCGCTGGACGGGCGACGACGAAGAGGTGCTGAACCGCCGTAACGAGGAGATACTGCGCCGCGTGACTACTTCCGGTCGTGTCGCTCTTTCGAACGCAACGATTCAGGGCAAGTTCGCGCTCCGAGCATGCATCGTGAATCACCGCACGACCGACGATGACATGCACGAGGTGATCAGAGAGGTGCTTGCCGCCGCCGAGCGCTAGAGGTCGCTCGAGTTCTGGTTCGTGTCCGCCTGCAGCAAACGACCGCAATCCTGGGCTCCGTGGGCTGTGCGTAGGCACCCACCCGAGCGCGCTGGTCGGCTGGCACGGACTCTCCAAACGGGCAAAGTCCTCGTGCCCCCCGCGCGCTACGGGTGGTCGGGCGGGCTCATCACGCTCTCGTTGTGATGGTGACCTCCGGGGTATGAGACCATCGTTGCCAGGTCATGCAACGTAGTCATGCGTCTTTCAGACCGACTCGTTGGGTTAGATCACGTGAGATCGGCTCAGGCGGGCAAAAAGTGCGCAAAAACGTAAGGGGGATTGGTGGTTGCCCTCGGTTAGTACATCGCGCATTCCACGCCTTCGGCGCTCGTGACGAGTTCTACTAGTCAGCCCACCAGTCGCGCTGGCCATCGACGTCTTCGCGCGGAGCCTCGCCGAGATTGGGCGCGCCGATGACGAGGATCTCGAGGCCCTCCGGTCCGGCCTCGTAGCCTCGCCACGTACCGGGCGGAACGCGCACCGCGTCCCATTCCTTGAGCTCGACGATCTCGTCGTCGACCTTGATCCGCCCGCTCCCGCGGAGGACCACGTACACCTCCTCTTGCTTTTTGTGCGTGTGGCCGTACGGAAAGCGATAGTCGGGCGGGACGCGCTGGTAGCTCAGCCCGGATTTCTCGAGCGCGAGCGCCTCGGTCGCCGAGCGGAACTCCAAGTCCGGCGCGCCGTCGAACCTGGACCCGAGGTCCTCCAGATCCTCCTTGATGTTGCTGAGCGTGAACGGCACGGCGCAATCCTATGGCGCCGCACAGGACGTGCCATCGCGCTACATAACCTCGCCACGCGGCAGCGCGCGGCTCCTTCAACCCAGTTACATATGACCCAGTTGGGTTCCATAGTCGACCAGGTGCGCATGGCGGGAGAAGACATGCGGCGACTTAGACGCGAGCGGTGCCGGTTTTTTGGCGGTGGCGGCGTTCAGGGCTTCAAGAGGACCTTTCCGAACGTTTCCCGCTTCTCGATCAGCCGATGAGCCTCGGCCGCCTGCTCGAACCACCG
>Ga0307277_10001047_pt1 | contig 10706 bp, 8 predicted proteins | sample ER_DNA_116_FD_194473 | JGI IMG/M metagenome (GOLD analysis project Ga0307277, IMG submission 194473) | Bulk soil microbial communities from the East River watershed near Crested Butte, Colorado, United States - ER_DNA_116 | ecosystem: Environmental > Terrestrial > Soil > Floodplain | place: USA...
CGGGTGGGCGCCGGGACCGACCACCCGAGACGGTGTCGTCCGACTGGACGAGCGGTCGGTCGAGCCAGGGCGGTGGCTACGACCCGGCCGAGATGGGGGCCAAGGAGGGGCTCGGGGCGGCCGGTCCGCCGCCGGGCGATCCGTCGGGCAGCGTCCTCGTGTTCGGCCGGTTCGCCGGCTGGTCCCTGGGCGAGGTCGCCCGTCGCGACCTCGAATACATCGAGTGGCTCGACCGGATGCCGATCGGTCGTCCGTATCGCGACGAGATCGATGCGATCCTCCGCCGGACCGGCCGCCGGAAGAGCGCCAGTGCACAAGCCCAGGAACGGCGCGGACTGTTCCGGCGGCGCTGACTGACGCACCTGCTGGCGCCGCAACGTGACGCGGGGGCTGAGTCCGTACCTCACGAATCGGACCCGGCTCCTGTCCTCCGGACGACCCAGCCCGATGTCGTGCCCTGGACGATCAGGGTGAACAGGACGATCCCGAACACGATCCCCTGGAGCAGGTCGCGGTTCGGCAGGTCGGCCGGCAGCGACAGGGCGAGGGCAACTGACACCGCCCCCCGGAGACCGGCCCAGAACAGGACGTGGAGCCATGACCGCGGGATCGTCGCCACGGGCGCGGCCGATCTCCGAACACGGCGGGCCCCGAGCCGGTCGACGATGGTCGACACCATGCCGACGAGGCCGTATACGACGATCGCGCGGCCGACGAGGATCGCGACAATCCCCCACGCGATCGGCCCGGCGGCGTTGACCAGGGTCTGCGGCGCCATCGCCAGCCCGACGAGGAGGAAGACGCCGGCCGTGAGCAGGAAGGCGGCGAACTCCCAGACTGTATCGATCGCCTCGATCGCGCGCGGCGTCAGCCCGCCGCGGGCCGTCGCACCGAACACCCCTGCGGCAAGCAGGGTCGCGATCACCCCCGACAACCCCAGGGCATCCGCGATCAGGTACGTCCCGTAGGCGAGCACGACCGTGATCGCGAGCTCGGTCAGGTGATCGTCGACGCGACGCACGAGCCGCGCCGCACCGGCGCCGAGGACGGCGCCCAGGCAGGTGCTCCCGACCACGGCGATCACGAAGCTGACGACAGAGCCGCCGAGCGACCCACCGCCTGCGAGCATCTCGAGAGCCAGCGCGAAGAGGACGATCCCGGTACCGTCATTGACGAGGCTCTCCATCTCGACGAGCGTCGCGAGGCGGGCCGGGACGCGGATGCGGCGGAACGTCGAAAGGATCGCGGCCGGATCGGTCGCCGCGACCATCGCTCCCACGAGGAACGCCTCGGTGAACGTGAGTCTCGATGTCGCCGACAGGACGACGCCGACGATCGCCGCCACGATCACGACGCCTGGGATCGCGAGCAGAAAGACCCCCGCTGCCGCCGGTCGGAGGACCTCCACATCGGTCCGGAATGCCGCCTCGAAGACGAGGCCCGGCAGGACGATCGCGAGCAGGAGCTCCGGCGAGATCGGGACGCTGAGGTTCGGGCCGAGGACCGAGAGCGCGAGGCCGACGAGGACCAGGGCGACCGAGTACGGGATCGCGAAGCGACGAGCAAGCATGGCAACGGCGACGGCCGCCGCCACGAGGGCGATCAGGAGCCAGAGCGGTGCGAGGTCGTCGATGTCGATCACGGTCGCACGATCGTCGCACGCATGACCCGAGGCGGGAGCCGATTTCCGATCGGTTCGGCTGGTCGCGCGGTCAGGCCGGGTTGTCGTCCTGCACGTTCGCCGCCCGACGTGGGCGGCCTCTCACCACTCCGCGCGCGTTTGCCGGATGTTGATGCTCTGGACGATGCCGAGACCGACGGCAATGCTGATCAGGGACGCACCGCCGTGGGAGACGAACGGCAACGGGATCCCGGTGATCGGCATGATCCCGATGACCATCCCGAGGTTGACGATGAGCTGGAAGAGGATCATCGAGGCCAGGCCGGTCGTGAACATCATTCCGAACGGGTCCTTCGATCGCCAGCCGGCGACGAGGAGCCGCCACAGGAGCGCCGCGAACAGGATCAGCAGGACGAGGGCCCCGATGAACCCGAGCTCCTCGAGGTAAATGGCGGCGACGAAGTCGCTCTCCTGGACCGGCAGGAACTTGAGCTGGTTCTGTGTCCCGTTCGTCAGTCCCTTGCCGAGCCAGCCGCCCGACCCGACCGCGATCTGCGACTGGTACAGCTGGTAGCCCGAGCCCTGCGTGTCCGACGCCGGATCGAGGAAGGCGATCAGTCGCTGCTTCTGATAATCGCGGAGGATGTAGTTCCAGACCAGCGGGAGCGACGCAAGGACGAGCCCGACCATGCCGCCGAGCCAGCGCAGGCTGGCCCCCGACATGAAGAGCATGCCGCCCAGGATCGCGAGCATGACGAGCGACGTGCCGAGGTCGGGCTGGAGCATGACGAGGACCCATGGCGGCGCGACGAGGATGCAGGCGCCAAGGATCGAGGTGAGCGAGCCGAGCCGGCCCTGGCGGGCGCCCAGGTAGTTGGCCAGGACGACGATCATCAGGATCTTCGCCAGCTCGCTGAACTGGAAGTCGAACGGCCCGATCGAGATCCAGCGAGCGGCCCCACCGACCCCGTGCCCGATCGCGAGCGTCCCGAGCAGCAGCCCGATCTGGAGCAGGTACAGCGGCCAGGCCAGGGTCTTGAGCCACTTGTAGTCGAACACGGTGGTCAGGACGAAGGCGATCAGCGCGATGCCGGTCCACATCAGCCCGCGAACGAACGTCGTTCCGCCGCTGAGCGCCGATTGGCCCTGCTCGACGGAGTTCGTGTAGGCCATCACGAGGCCGAGGATCGCGAGCAGCGTCGCGTAGGCGGCAAGCTGCAGGTCGAAGGCGCGCCAGGCCGCTCCGACGGAGCGGGCGGCCCAGTCGGTCATCCTCGCGGGCTCGGCGCGGATCACGCCCATCGAGCGATCCTCCGGGTCGGGCGGTTCGGTTCGCTGATCATCGTCATCGTCAGTTCGACTGGTAGAAGTTGCCGCGCTGCAGCAGATTGAAGTTGCGGTAGTCGTGCTTGATCCCGAAATGGAGCTGGAGGTAGTACTTCACGATCTCGGTCGCGGCGTTGCCCTTCGTCCGGGAGTCGTAGGCGAAGGCGAGGACGATGAGGTTCGAGTCCTCGCGACCGATCGCCTTCAGACCGCTGGGGTCGCCGGCGGTCTTCGTGGCATGCTTCGGGACGAACCCGATGAACCACGAGTGGAACGGCAGGCGATGCTGCCTGTCGCGGAGCCCGAACTCGGCGGTACCCGACTTGCCGGCCACGACGATCGGCAGGTCGACCAGGTTGTACGTGTGGCGGACGAGGACGACGTTCCGGGCGGCCTCGCGCATGGTCTTCAGCACGCTCCGCGGCGCGGCGAGCTTGCGGATCAGGATCGGCTTGAACGGGCGGACCACGGTCCCGTCGGGCCCGATGACCTGCCGAACCAGCTGTGGCCGGTACAGCTTGCCGCCGTTCGCCAGTGCGGCGTAGGCATTGATGAGCTGGATCGGCGTGACGACGTCGTAGCCCTGGCCGATCCCGGCCTGATAGACCTCGCCGGGATAGATCGGCGCCCCGAGGGCCTGTTCCTTCCAGGCGTTGCTCGGGATGATGCCGGCGACCTCGCCCGGCAGGTCGATGCGGGTGGGAGCACCAAAGCCATAGTTGTGCGCCCAGTGCGCCAATCGATCGATGCCGAGCATGCCCGCGAGCTGGAAGAAGAACGTGTCGCTCGAGTGGGCGAACCCGTCCCTGATGGTGAGCGGTCCCCAGCCGCGGTGGTTCCAGTCCCAGAACCGCGTTCGCCCGAGCGTCAGGAAGGCGCGGGTCGTCACCCGTGACGTCGCCGAGATCTTGTGGTCGCTGAGGGCGCCGGTGCCCGTCACGAGCTTGAACGTGGAGCCGGGTGGGTAATGGGCCGCGACGGCGTGGTTGAGGAGGGGCTTGTTCGGGTCCGCGAGGAGCTTCGCGTACGCCTTCGCGCTGATCCCCCGCGAGAACGCGTTGTTGTCGTAGGTCGGGAGGCTGACCATCGCGAGGATCTCGCCTGTCTGGGGGTTCATGACGATGACGACGCCCCGCTTGAGACCGGCCGCCCGCATGCCCCACTGGAGCGCCTTCTGGGCGTACTGCTGCTCCTTGACGTCGATCGTGAGATCGAGCGAGTCGCCGGCCTGAGCCTGACGGACGGTGTCGAGCACCTGCAGCTTCCGCCCGGCCGCGTCCCGCTCGACCGTCTCGGTCCCGTACTGGCCGCGGAGGTCGCTCTCGTAATACGCCTCGAGGCCGGTCTTGCCGACGAGATCGTCCGGGAGATACCCCTGCTTCTTCAGCTCGTCGATCTGATCGGCGGACACCGGTGCCGTGTAGCCGAGGAGCTGCGACACGAGCGGGCCTGCCGGATACGAACGGCGGGCCTCGATCACGACCTCGACGCCGGGCAGGGCATCGCCGGCTTCGGAGATCAGGCGAGCGGTCGCGTCCGGCACATCCGAGGCGACCCGAACGAGATCGAACCGCGAGCCGGGGTTCCCGTCGATCGCGGCATTGATGTCAGCGGCGTCCATTGACAGGAGCGCCGAGAGGCGGGCGACGACCTCGTCCCGCCGTTGCTCGGGAAGGTCGACGGGCCGGATCTTGACGACGAAGGTCGGGACGTTCGTGACGAGTGGCCGCCCGGCCCGGTCGAAGATCAGGCCGCGCGACGACGGGATCGCCTGGAGCGCCGTGCGGTTGCCCTCGCTGAGTGCCGCGTATGCGCCGCCGCGGACGATCTGGAGGTAGAACAGCCGGGTCGTGAGCCCGCCGATCGCGAGGATCGCGGCCAGGCCGAACACGAGGAACCGGCTTCCTGGTCGGGAAGGCTGCGGCCGGGTCTCACCGTAGACGCTCATCGCGGCGCCCGCTCCTCATCGACGAAGCGATCGCGGATGGACACGGCGAGCGGTCCGAAGATCGCGGCCAGGATCACGTCGTACAGCACGCCGGGCGCGACGATCCGGAGCGGATCCGTGAGCGTCGAGGGCGGCCGCAGGACGGAGAACAGGAGAATGAGAGTCATGGAATAGACGAGGCTCAGGAGCAACGTGGCGATGATGGCGACGACGGGTCGGATGCGAGCCAGGGAACGACCGATGACGGCCGTCGCCCCGACCACGATGAGCAGAGCAAACGCGGTGCTGCCGAGCGGCCGCTGCGCGAGCGTGTCGAGGGCAAGACCCCCGACGAACGCCCAAACGAGACCGCTGTCGAGACCGACGGCAACGGTCCAGACGACCGCCATGACAAAGACGAAATGCGGCTGGGCATCGCCCACCCGGAGGTATGGAGTGACCGTTAGTTCAACAATTGCGGCCACCGTCGCAGCAATCGCGGCGACGAGCAGGGTCATGGCGATCGATCCTCGGCGGACCCAGGGTCGCGCGCCCGGCTCCGTGTTCTAGCTCTTCGACCGTGCGGCGGCGGTGACTCGGGGAGTATCCCACGGTCGGGTCAGGTGGGGCAATGGGCCGATCCGGCTGCGACGAAGGGCCCTGACGTTCCGACGCGGGGGACGCCCAGGGCCGTCTGCCCGGGCGGATGCTCCCGACCAGACGGCGGCCGATTTCACGTGAAACTTCTGCCTCCCGTAAAGGCCCGACAAACTGGCGATCAACCGCCGACAAATCGGCGATCGCCATGATCTTCACGCAGGTTCCCGCCAGGTTGCTGAACGGGTTCAAGGCGGGGTCCGAAGGCTCCAGATGGTAGAATTCGATCACGTGAGCGCATCTTCCGGACGATCCTGAGTGGTTCAGACGATCGCCTGCGCCAACCAAAAGGGCGGCGTCGGCAAGACCACCACCGTGGTCAATCTGGCGGCGTACCTCGCGCTCGCCGGCGACCGGGTGCTCGTTCTCGATCTCGATCCACAGGGCAACGCGACGAGCGGCTTCGGGATCGACCGCGGCGGGCCGGAGGCGACGCTCTACGACGTGATCCTCGGGGACATTTTGCTCGCGGACGTGATCCGGCCGACTGCCATCGAGGGATGCTGGATCGCACCGGCGTCTGTGTCCCTCGCCGGCGCAGAGGTCGAGCTCGCGGCGGTCGAGCGGCGGGAGCGGCGGGTCGCCATGACCCTCGACGGCGCGACCGATGAATACGACTACGTGATGATCGACTGCCCGCCGTCGCTCGGGCTACTCACGGTCAACGCCCTCACCGCGGCCAACTCCGTCCTCATCCCGACCCAGTGCGAGTACTACGCCCTCGAAGGCCTGTCGCAGCTGATCGCGACGCTCAACCTCGTTCGGGACAACCTGAACCCAGCACTCGAGATCAAGGGAGTCGTCCTGACGATGTATGACGCGCGAACGAACCTGTCGGCCGATGTCGCGGCTGAGGTTCGGGCACACCTCGGCGCGGCCGTGTTCGACACGGTCGTGCCACGCAGCGTGCGCCTGTCCGAAGCACCCAGCTTCGGGCTGCCGATCGCGCTCTATCGGAGCGATTCCCGCGGCGCGCTCGCCTATGCCGAGCTGGCGCGCGAGCTGCGCGGCCGCAATGGACGCAATGGACGTCCGATTGCGGACAGCCAGCCCGGTGCGGCTTCCTCGGCGTCGGCCAGCGCGGCCGAGCCTGACCTTCATGCAGCGGCTCCGGCCGGAGCACGTTGGTGACCGTGAAGCCGGAGCGCCACAGCGCCCTGGGTCGCGGGCTCACCTCCCTGATCCCGCAGCGCGGCCAGCAGATCTCGACGACCGAGATCCCCCTCGAGCGAATCCGACCGAATCCGCGCCAGCCGCGCCAGCGGATGGATCCGGCCGAACTCGAGTCGCTCGCGACGAGCATCCGCGACCACGGTGTGCTCCAGCCGGTCCTCGTGACCGAGACGATCGACGGCTATCAGCTCGTCGCCGGCGAGCGCCGCTTTCGGGCAAGCCAGATGGCCGGTCTCGAGCGGATCCCCGCCGTCATCCGCCAGCTGGCCGATCGGGATCAGCTCGAGCTCGCGCTCGTCGAGAACCTCCAGCGCGAGGACCTGGGCCCCCTCGAGGAGGCGCACGCCTATCGCGCCCTCGTGACCGAGTTCGAGCTCACGCACGAGCAGATCGCCCAGCGTGTCGGGCGCGCCAAGTCGACGATCGCGAACACGCTTCGACTCCTGGACCTGGACCCGAGCGTGCAGACCGCCCTGTCGGACGGGCAGATCACTGAAGGCCACGCTCGCGCGATCGGCGGCCTGCCGGTCGAGCTGCAGGCGCGTGTCGCAGGGACCGTCGCGGGCCAGCAATTCTCGGTACGCCAGACCGAGGAGCTGGTCCGGCGCCTGCGCGAACCGCGACCGACGCCCGTGATCGCCGGCCCCCGACGCCTCGACCCGGATCTCGAGCGCGTCGAAGAGGATCTCCGGCGCCGGCTCGGAACGAAGGTCACCCTGGCCCGCTCGCGGAAGGGCGGCCGGATCATCATCGAGTTCTACAGCGACGAGGAGCTCGGACAGCTCTACGACCGCCTGATCGGAGGACCTGCGTGACCGAGGAAGCGACCCAGACGCGAGCCAGGACCGGAGGCAACGGCGCGCGACGCGGCAAGGCGGCCGCGGGGTCCGACTACACCGCGGCGAGCATCCAGGTCCTCGAAGGGCTCGAGGCGGTCCGACGCCGGCCGGGCATGTACATCGGCTCGACCGATCTTCGGGGTCTCCACCACCTCGTATGGGAGGTGGTCGACAACTCGATCGACGAGGCGATGGCCGGCCATGCGTCGAAGATCCAGGTCACGATCCGGGAGGACGGAACGGTCGTCGTGGTGGACGACGGCCGCGGCGTCCCCGTCGGGAAGCATTCGACCGGCAAGGACGCCCTCGAGGTCGTGCACACGGTCCTCCACGCCGGCGGCAAGTTCGGCGGCGGCGGCTACAAGGTCTCGGGCGGCCTCCACGGCGTCGGGGTGAGCGTCGTGAACGCACTGTCCGAATGGATGCGCGTCGAGTCCGCACGCGACGGCTCGGTCTTCTCGCAGGAATACGTCCGTGGCAAGCCGAAGACCCCGGTCACGAAGATGGGCCCGGCCCACGGCCGGCGCGGCACGACGACCCTGTTCCGGGCCGATCCCGAGATGTTCGAGAGCGTGGACTACTCGTTCGAGCTGATCTCGCAGCGGCTCCGCGAGTCGGCCTATCTCACGAAGGGCGTCTGGATCACGCTCCGCGACGAGCGGATCGATCGCGAGCGGTCGTTCTACTTCGAGGGCGGCCTCATCTCATTCGTCCGCCACCTGAACCGGAACAAGGAAGTCCTCCACATCCGGCCGATCTATTGCGAGAAGCGCGAGGGGACGACGATCGTCGAGGCCGCGCTCCAGTACAACGACACGTACACGGAGAACGTGCTCGCGTTCGCCAACAACATCAACACGGTCGATGGCGGCAGCCACGTCACCGGCTTCCGAGCCGCCCTGACGAGCTCGCTGAACGACTGGGCGCGCCGCGCGGGCGTGCTCAAGGACAACGACACCAACCTGTCCGGCGACGACGTCCGCGAGGGCCTCACCGCCGTCATCAGCGTGAAGATGACCGATCCGCAGTTCGAGGGCCAGACGAAGGCCAAGCTCGGCAACGCCGAGGTCAAGGGCCAGGTCCAGACCGCCCTGGCAGAGGCGCTGGGGCAGTACCTCGACGAGAACCCGGCCGACGGTCGGAGGATCATCGAGAAGTGCCTGACGGCGGCGCGCGCGCGCGACGCCGCTCGCAAGGCTCGCGATCTCGTCCTTCGCAAAGGCGCACTCGACGGGCTGTCGCTGCCAGGCAAGCTCGCCGACTGCCAGGAGCGAGATCCCGCCCGGAGCGAGCTCTACATCGTCGAGGGCGACTCCGCCGGCGGCTCCGCGAAGCAGGGTCGAGATCGACGAAATCAGGCAATCCTTCCGCTTCGGGGCAAGCTCCTCAACGTGGAGAAGGCGCGGCTCGACAAGGTCGTCGGCAGCGAGAACGTCCGCCCGCTGATCATCGCGCTGGGGGCAGGCATCGAGGGGATCGGCGACAGCTTCGACATCGCGAAGCTCCGCTACCACCGGATCATCATCATGACCGACGCCGACGTCGACGGCGCCCACATCCGGACCCTGCTGCTCACCTTCTTCTACCGGTTCATGCCGCAGGTCATCGAGAACGGCTACCTCTACATCGCCCAGCCGCCGCTGTACCGGATCTCGACCGGCAAGGTCACCCGGTACGCACAGACGGAGCAGGACCGCGATCGGATCGTGAAGGAGATGGACCGCAAGAACGTGTCGGTCCAGCGGTTCAAGGGCCTCGGTGAGATGAATGCCGAGCAGCTCTGGGAGACGACGATGAACTCCAAGACCCGGACTCTGCTTCGCGTAGATAGCACCGATGCGGCCGCGGCAGATGAAATGTTCACCAAGCTGATGGGCGAGAAGGTCGCGCCCCGCAAGGACTTCATCAAGACCGAGGCACGGAAGGTCCAGAACCTTGACATCTGAGGTCAAGGCCCCGGCCATCACGGATCTCCGGTTCGAGGTGGAGCCCCACCGCTGCTTCGCCTGCGGATCGCTGAGCGAGCACGGCCTCCAGCTCGACCTGCACGTCGACGGCGATCGCTGCTGGACGAAGTTGGAGCTCGCCGACCGCTTCCAGGGCTGGGACGGAATCGCCCACGGCGGGATCGTCTGCACGATCCTCGATGAGGTGATGGCGTGGTCGCTCGCCTCGACCGACAACTGGGGCCTCACGGCTCGCATGACGGTCGATTTCAAGCGACCCGTCCGGCTCGGCGTGCCGATCCGGGCCGATGGCTGGATCACCCGCCAGCGGCGGCGCCTCCTCGACACGGCCGCGCGCCTCGTCGACACCGGGACCGGCGAGCTCCTCGCGACGGCCGAGGCGATCTACGTCGCGGCCGATGCCGAGCGCAAGCGCGAGCTCAAGGAGCGCTATCGATTCCGCCTGGTTCCGGAGCCGGCGGGCACGAGTCGCCGATGATGACGCCGACGGTCAGCCCGATCACCGCGCGGGCGACCGCCCTGGTAGCCGATCGCCGGCCGGCTGCCGAGGAGATCGGCCGGAGCGTTGCCGGCGTCGTGTCGGACCCGACCGCGTTCGCCGATCTGCTCCGAGCGGGGCTCGGCAGCCTTGCCGATCCCGAATACCTCGCCGGGCAGCGCCGGATCGCCCCCGGGATCGGGACGCTGCATGGCGTCCGCTGGCCGCTGATCGAGGCCATCCGTCGCGGGTTCCGCGAAGCCACGCGTAACGAACGCACCTCCGGCTGGCTGGAGGTCGCCGACCGGCTCCTGCGCGAGCCGGAGCTCGAGGCGCGCTGGTTCGCCTTCGGTCTGCTCGAGCGGCTCGTCGACGACGACACGGAGCGGGCCTGGCAGCTGATCCGGCGTGCGTCGCGCGACGCAGGCGACTGGATTACCGTCGACAGCCTTGCCCACCCGGTTGGCAAGGGCATCCTTCACGAGCCCTACCGGTGGGCCGAGCTGGAACAGCTCGTCTTCAGCCCATCGCGCTGGGAGCGGCGCCTCGTCGGGAGCACGATCGCGACGATGCCCTTCGTCGATCGCCGGCATGGCCGCGCGCCCGAGGTGGCAACGCACGGCCTGGGCCTGATCGGCGACCTGATCGGCGATTCCGAGCCCGAGGTGCAGAAGGCCCTGTCCTGGGCGCTCCGGTCCATGGCCGGGGTCGATGTCGC
>Ga0307277_10001049_pt1 | contig 10704 bp, 10 predicted proteins | sample ER_DNA_116_FD_194473 | JGI IMG/M metagenome (GOLD analysis project Ga0307277, IMG submission 194473) | Bulk soil microbial communities from the East River watershed near Crested Butte, Colorado, United States - ER_DNA_116 | ecosystem: Environmental > Terrestrial > Soil > Floodplain | place...
GGTCTCCTGCGTCCAGATGAGGTAGACGCGACCGCTGTGGGCGCCGCCGCTCCGATCCCAGGCGAGATTTGCCTCAGCATCGATAGAACGATCCGGCTGTGCAGGGATGAAGTCGAACCCGCCGACGTGACTGTGGGTGACATGGCTGCTGGCGGCAAAACTCCCCGGACCAAATCCGACCGGACCCAGGCCGTCCGGGTCGACGGCCGTGTAGATGTTCGTCCCCCCCTGACCATTGGTCGCGTTCTGGTAGGTCACCATGACCTGACCAGCCGGCCCGACCGCAGTGTCGCCGTAATCACCGTTGCTGTGGGGGCTGGGGACGTTCTCCGGTGCGCTGAAGCTCCCGAACCGCCCCAGTCCGCCGACGTGTGCCCCGAACGCCTGGATCTGTGTTCCCGGAAAGAAGGTGTAGCTGATCCAGACGCTGTTCCGCCCAACGGCAATCGACGGCTGATCGCCGTTCGTCACGACGTCGGCGACCTTCGTGAAGGACATCCCCCCGTTCGTCGAGAGAGCGACGAGCACGTGGCCGTTCGTGTTCACCAGGTACGTCATCCAGAGGTTCCCGAACCTGTCCCACGCAAGTTGTTCGTCGCAGCAGATCTCACCGAGTGGGTCGCCGGCAGTGCCGATGACACGTCGCGCCCACGTGTGGCCACCGTCAAAGGAGACGCCGACGGCGAGGCCCGCGACGACATCCGGCAACGTCGACATCGCCACGACGTTCGACGTATTGGTCGGATTGACCGCGATTGCGTCCTCGGCCTCGTTTCCGGGCATGGCGGTCACGTTGAAGTTAGGGAACGGCCCGGCGGCCGTCGCGAGGGTCACGATGGCTAGAGCGCCCGCGGAGGCGAGCATGATTGTCGAGGACGTCCTCGCGAGAAACCGGCCGCGCATTTTGTCTCCCCCTTCTCGTGACCCCGTAAGCGTGCGATCGTAAGCCGCTGCGGGGGCCAAATCAACTTCCTCCAGTTTGAAGGCGACGCGGAGTTGCGGCGGGGCTTCCGTCTCGTGAACGAGGCGGCTCGCGACCTCACGACGCGCGCCCAAAAAAGCCCGAACTGGAGGTTGCTGGCGTTTGCATCGTTGCTCGGGTGCTTACGCGCCCACAGTGGCGTGACTCATTCCCGGCTGACCTCGGCGCAAATCCGCAAATGGCGCAAATCCGCCCCTATGTTCTGGTGAGGTCGAGCGCCTTGCCCTTGACGCTTGATGAACAGAGTGAAGGACGAAGCCCGCGCCCGACGGTCCGGACTCCGCCGCTTGCAAAAACGCTTGCAGTCGGCTCTCGTTGTTTCCTAGCCGGCCAACGAAAAGGCCCCGTTTCCGGGGCCTTTAATGGAGCGGATGATGGGACTCGAACCCACGACCTTCTGCATGGCAAGCAGACGCTCTAGCCAACTGAGCTACATCCGCGCGGCGCAGCGATTATAGCCGCTCCTCTGCAGCGTCCAAGGCTTCGTTGACGAGGCTGTCGGCGAGCTCGTTCTCGGTGCGGCGCACCGCCCGGTACGTGACTCTGCCGATCTCACGCGCCAAACTTGCCGCCTCGAGCGAGAGGTCGATGAGAGCAGTGTTCTTGACGCGGTACTCACCGTTCATCTGCTTGACGAGCAGCTCAGAGTCGGAGACCACGTCGACCGCGTCGAGGCCGAGCTCGAGGGCTCTGGCGAGCCCGGCGACCAGGGCCCGGTACTCCGCCACGTTGTTCGTCGCCACGCCAATCGTCTCCCCGTGTGCGTGAAGGACGGTGCCGTCTTCTGCCTCGAGCACGTAGGCCGCCGCGGCCGGTCCGGGGTTTCCACGCGCCCCACCGTCTGTGTACAGCCGGGCCTTCACAGGAGCGGATAGATGTCGAAGGCCGGCTCTTCGTAGGGATGGGCGGCCCGCAGAGCGGCGAGAACCTCGTCCTGGCGCTCCTCCGGAAAGACCGTCTCGAGGCGGAGCTCCGCAACGCGCTCCTCCCTCCCCCGCTCACCGACGGTCGGGCTCGAACCCGCGCCGCCGAGAAAGGTCCCGGTCCCTGCCGTGTACCACGAGCAGCGCTCGTACTCCCCGATCCGGCCCGCGCCAGCGGCGAAAACGGCCGCCCGCACGTCGTCGAGCGCCTCGCGAGGCACGAACACGACCAGCTTCCGGTTCACCTGGTCAGACTTCGTCGATCTGGGCGCGCTGCAGCTTGCCCGAGTAGTCGACGTAGACCGACTTCCACTCGGTGTAGAAGTCGAGCGCGGCCTGCCCCGCCTCGCGGTGCCCGTTGCCCGTCTGCTTCGTGCCCCCGAAGGGGAGGTGTACCTCGGCGCCGATCGTGCCCGCGTTGATGTACGTGATGCCCGCGTTGAGGTCGCGAATGGCGCGGAAGGCCTTGTTCACGTCGCGCGTGAAGATCGATGACGAGAGTCCGAACTCGATCCCGTTCGCGATCTTGATCGCATCATCGACGTCGCTCGCTCGGATGACGGCGGTCGTCGGCCCGAAGATCTCCTCCTGGGCGATCCGCATCCCGGGCTCGACGTCGCCGAAGATCGTCGGCCGGTAGAAAAACCCCTTGCCGAGGCCGTTCTCGGTCGCGACTTCACCGCCCGTGAGGAGTTTGGCGCCCTCGTCCTTCCCGATCTCGGTGTAGGAGTGGATCTTCTCCAGTGCGGCCCGGTTGATCACCGGGCCGATCTCGACATCGTCGTCGAGGCCGTTCCCGAGACGGAGGCCTTCGGCCCGCTCGACGAGCTTCGATTGCAGCTGGTCGTAGACCTTCCCCGAGGCGACGACGCGGCTCGCGGCCGTGCAGCGCTGTCCGGAGGTTCCGAACGCCGACCAGACGATTCCGTCGACCGCGAGGTCGATGTCGGCGTCGTCCATGACGATGATGGCGTTCTTGCCGCCGAGCTCGAGATGAACGTGCTTCAGGTACGCCGCCCCGTTCTGGGCGGTCTTGATCCCGACTTCGCGTGACCCCGTGAGCGAGATCAGCGGGACATCGGGGTGCTTGACGAGGCGCTCGCCGACGGTCCCTCCCCCTCCGTGCACGATGTTCAGCACTCCCGCAGGTAGCCCGGCCTCCTCGAAGATCTCCACGAACCGCTCGCCGAGCGTCGGTGTGTCCGTCGCCGGCTTGAAGACGACCGTGTCCCCGCAGACCAGGGCGGGCGCGATCTTCCAGCTCGGGATGGCGATCGGGAAGTTCCAGGGGGTGATCGCGCCGACGACGCCGACTGGCATGCGGATGCTCATCTGGAACTTGTCCGGCATCTCGGAAGGGGTCGTCTGGCCGAACAGCCGTCGGCCCTCGCCGGCCATGTAATAGGTCATGTCGATTGCTTCCTGGACGTCGCCGCCCGCCTCGGCGCGCACCTTGCCCATCTCCTCGACCATCAACTCGGTGAGCTCGTCCTTGCGGTCGATGAAGCGCTGGCCGACACGGAAGAGAATCTCCGCGCGCTTGGGGGCGGGCACCAGGCGCCAGCTCTCGTACGCCTCCTTCGCCGCCTCGACGGCCCGGTCGACGTCCTCGGTCGTCGACTTCGGAAAGACGCCGATCAGCTCCCCGGTCGCAGGATTGTGGCTCTCGAAGGTCTCGCCGCTCGCCGCGTCGACCCACTCGCCGCCGATGTAGTTCTGGAAGGTCTTCGCCCCCGTCGTCGCCATTGCTCCCCTTCGTCGTTTGGGAGCGGATTGTAATTGCGGCTAGGCGGCTTCCTCGGGCATGTCGGTTTCCGGGAACGTTCCGGGAGCGCGGGAGCGGCGGCGGTCGCGCGTCTGCCTCCGCTCCTTCATTTCCGGTGTCGGCTTCCCCTGGCGGCGGTCCGGGCCGGTGCGCCGGTCGACGATGACCTCGACGTTGGGATTGTCCTTGTAGTACTCGACGAGCCGCTCGTAGAGCTCGTCCTTGAGCTCGAGCGGAATGACGCAGTAGATCACGACCGCATCTTAGAACGGCGCAGACGCTGTTCCCTCCCCCGGAGGGTTAGGCCCGCCTCGTGCCGCCTAGACCTTGGGGATGTCGGGCGTCAGGCGCCCGTCGGTCCCGAGGTGGCCGTTCCACGACTTGAAGCGGTCTTCGAGGTCGTCGAACTCGTAACCCCGCTCGGCCAGGCGAACGGGCTGGGCGGACTCGAAGACGACGCGGTACTGGTACCAGGAGATGTCCCAGGCCACGGTGATGACGACCTCGGGATTCGTCCCCGAGAGCGGCTGGAAGCTTACGCGTGCCTCGCCCAGGCTCTTGGCGATCCCGGCGATCGTGCGGCGGTAAGGACTGTCGTTGAAGAGCTCGGCGGCCTCGACCATCGCCTGCTCGGGCGGCGAGAGGCGCCGGAGCATCGGCTGCGAAACGACCGGCTCGGGCTCGACCCGGCGCGGCTCGCGGAGCGCGGAGAGGCCAGCGAACCGGCGCCTGCGCCTGGGCGCGTCCGGCACGAGCGGCGTCGTCGGGGTGCCTTCGCGGATCCAGCCGTGCTCGTCCGCCTGCTCGGTGCAGAGAGCGCAGACATCGACCCAGTCCTCACCACCGGGGGTGAAACGAAACGATCGCTCACCCATCAGAAGCGTGCGGTGGCAGACCGCGCAGGTGCGGTAAACATCCTGTCTCCGCACTATCAGCAGTGACCCTCTGTCACGACGCCTTCGCCTCCTCGCGCTCCCGCCTCGTCTCCTCGATGATCTTCTGCGCGATGTGAGAGGGCACCTCCTCGTAGCGGAGGAAGCTGAGCGAGTAGTCGCCGCGCCCGCCCGTCATCGAGGTGAGGGACTGCGAGTACGTCAGCACCTCGGCCATCGGCACCTCGGCGCGGATCGTGGTCAGGCCGCCGCTCGGCTCCATGCCGAGCAGTCGGCCGCGGCGTGAGTTGAGGTCTCCGTTGACCGCGCCGACGGTGTCGTCGGGGACGGCGGCCTCGAGCGCCATGATCGGCTCGAGGAGAACGGGGTCAGCCTTCTCGTAGGCGGCCTTGAACGCCATCGACCCTGCGATCTTGAAGGCCATCTCCGATGAGTCGACGGTGTGGTAGCTGCCGTCGACGAGGAGGACGCGGACGCCTCGCACGGGCGCGCCCGCGAGCTCGCCGTGCGCCATCGTCTCCTGGATGCCCTTGTCGACCGCGGGCCGAAAGCTCTGCGGGATCACTCCGCCGACGATCTTGTCCACGAACTCGTATCCCTCGTGCCCCTGCAAGGGCTCGAGAACGACGTGGCAGTCGCCGAACTGGCCGCGGCCGCCGGTCTGCTTCTTGTAGCGTCCTTGCGCTCGGGATTCCTTGCGAATCGTCTCCAGGTACGGGACCCGCGGCTGGTGCAGGTCGACGTCGACGCCGAAGCGGCGGCTGAGCCGCTCGACGGCGACCTCGACGTGGATCTGGGAGAGGCCGCCGAGGAGCTGCTCGCCGGTCTGCTCGTCGCGCCGGAGCGTCAGGGTTGGATCCTCCTCGGCGAGACGCCGGAGCGCTGTCCCCATCTTCTCCTCGTCGCCCTTGGCCTTCGGGGTGATCGCGAAGCTCATCACAGGTTGAGGGAAGTCGAGCGATGGGAGCTCGATGCCCTGGTCGGACGAGACGAGCAGGTCGCCCGTCATCACGTCCTTCAGCTTCGCCACCGCACCGATGTCGCCGGCGACGAACGTGGGCTCCGTCGTGTGCTCCTTGCCCTGGAGGACGAGCAGCTGGCCGATGCGCTCCTTCCCCTTCGTGCGCGGGTTGACGAGGTTCGAGTCGGGCCCGATCTCGCCTGAGAGCACGCGGAAGACGTTGATCCGCCCGGCAAAGGGATCGGCGACCGTCTTGAAGACGAAGGCTGCGGCGCCGTTGCCGCCGACTTCCAGCTTGAGCGGCTTCTTCGCCGGCGACGGGATGCCCTCGACGAGCAGATCGAGCAGCCCGCTCGTTCCGAGATTCTTCGTCGCGGAGCCGCAGGCGACCGGGAAGAGCTCATCGTTCACGACCGCGTTCTTCAACGCAGCCGCCAGCTCGTCTCCGGACACCTCGCCCTCGTCGAGGTAGCGCTCCATGAGCACCTCGTCCGTCTCGACGACCGCATCGACGAGCTTCTCCCGGTATTCGGCGGCGGGGCCTGCGATCTCGTCGGGGATCTCAACGTGCGCGCCCTCCTTGCCCCCCTCGGGCGACAGGTAGGCCTTCATGTGGAAGAGGTCGACGACTCCCCTGAGCTCGTGCTCGTGGCCGATCGGGATGTTGACCGCCACGCAACGGTCTGAGAGCTGCGAGCGCAACTGCTCGAGGACGGCGAAGAAATCGGCGCGCTCCCGGTCGAGCATGTTGACGAAGACGAGGCGCGAAAGTCCCAGCTCTTCGCTCCGGGCCCAGAGGCGGCTGGTCTGGACTTCGACCCCGTTGACGCCGTTGACGACGAACAGGGCTCCCTCGACGACGCGCACCGAGGCCAGCGTGTCGGCCTGGAAGCCTGGATCTCCGGGAGTGTCGATCAGGTTGATCTTCCGCTCCTGCCATTCAACGTGGCAGAGCGACGCGGAAAGGGACATCTGGCGCTTCTGCTCGTCCTCGTCCCAGTCGGCCACGGTGGAGCTCTGCTCCACGGAACCGAGCCGGTTCGTGGCGCCGCCCTGGAAGAGCAGCGCCTCGACGAGCGACGTCTTGCCGGAGCCGCGATGGCCGACGACGGCCACGTTCCGGATCTTGCTGGACTCCGTTGGGGCCACGGAGGCCGAGTCTAGCGACTCTCGAAGCGCCAAACGGCGAAGCCGGCCCTTTCCCAGGGCCGAGTACTTTTCGCTGCAAACTGCGTGTTACAAGCCTCTGCACGCGGTATTCTGTAAGGGAGCCCGGCTCGCTGCGGCCTTAGAGAGAGGGCACGTTTGGAACTAGGGGAGAGCACCGCATGGATCGTCGTCGGCCTGTCCGGCTGGGCCGTCCTCCTGACGTCGTTCGCGATCGTGCTGCACAAGCGCTCGCGGAAGGATGACCGTCCCCCGCGCGAGCTCGCGTCATCGAAGCCTGTCAGTAGTGCGTCGTCAATGAGCGACGAGACGGGCCCGACCCAAGCGGCTGGACGTCCAGCCCCGGACGAGTCTCGCCCCGCGAACGAGCTTGGTCTGTTGCAGGACCTTCTCCCGGCTGTATCCGCTTTGGACCTCGAGACGATCCTTGCCCGTGGTCTCGACACCGCCTCGCAGGTCGGGAACGCCTCCGCCTCGGTCATCCTGCTCGGTCGGAGCACGGAGAAGCCGCTCATCGCGACGCTTGGACTGACGACCGCGGACGCGTGGCACGACCGTCTCGGCCTGCCACCCGAAAGCGGAGAGGCGCGGGCGGTGCAGCTGGTGTATTCCCATCCGGACGACGTTAGTGCGAACGACGCCTTCGCGCTCCGCAGCGGACTCGCAGTATCGATCGGGTCGGAGGAAGAGAGGCTGGGGACGCTCGCCCTCTACTGGCGCCGCGTGCAGCACCAGGTCACTGAGCAAGAGCTCAGCAAGCTGGAAGTTGTCGCCCGCGCCATCGGCGCGGCGCTCAGGACTGTGCGTGACCTAGAAGAAGCCCGGCCTTTCGAGCTCGATGCTGTGACTGGTCTGCCGAACGCCCGGGCCATGCGAGAGGCACTCAGGCGGGAATGTGCCAGGGTCCGCCGTTACGACCGGAGTGTGGCCTTCATCCTCCTTCGGCTCGAGTTGCCGCTGACCGACCGGTTCCTCTCCACCGCCGGCCGCATCCTCAGATCTTCTGTTCGGGCGGTGGATCTACCGTGCTATCTCGGAGAAGGGTCGTTCGCGGTGATCCTGCCGGAAGCGACGCTCGTCGATGCCCAGCGCTTGCATCGCCGGCTGGACGCTGTGGTCGCCGAGCTCGACGCTCCCCGACTTCCTCCCTCCCGAGCTGCGGTCGTCGAGCTTCGGGTCGACGAAGACCCAGTGTCGTTCTTCGAGCGTGCACAACGAACTCTCGCCCAATTGACCCCGGACGACACGCAGGCGGCGGACGAGGTGAGCCGCGAGCTCGATCTCGCGAGCGCATAGGACATGGCAAGCATTCTCGAAATCGCAAGGCTGGCCAACGTCTCTGCAGACAACGTCCTGCGTGTGCTGAACGGCGAGCCCGTGAGCTCGGATGTCGCCTCAAGGGTTGCAAGTGCGATCGAGGCCCTTGGCGCCCCGCCCTCTGCTCGGTCGAGAGCAGAGATCGCAGCTGTCGGGAAAAGATCTGGCTCGGAGGCCAGCGAGCTTGCCTCACGGGTCGACCAGATGGCCGCTGAGCTCGAAAAACGTCTGCCCCAAGATTTCGGCAGCATCGTCTACGAAGCGCTTCGCGTCGAGGTACAGCCGGTTAGTCGACACATGGCGGAACTGGACGCGCTCTACAAGTTGATCAGCGCGCGGCTGGAGGATATGCGGCTCGAGATCGCCCGAGAGCGGAACGAACGTCTCGAGGACGTGGCTCTTCTCAGCGAGCTCGTTTCGGAAGGATGGAGAAGCGCCGACCGGCGTCTTGCTCGCTTGGAGAGCATGCTCACTCGGCTCGAGGATGCCATCGCCGGCGACCGCAACCCTCTCCAGTTCCACTTTCCCTCCGCCGCCGAAGGACGAGGCGAGTGATGTCGATCGGTTGGCTCCTGGTCGTCTGAGCGATGAGCCGTGACCTCCTGACGAAGCTCCAAGGGGCCCAGGCGTTCGACCCGGCACCGCGCCAAGACGAGCTTCATCTCCACCACGTGCCGTTCGACGAGCTCGCGGCTGGAAGCAGGGTCGAAGCGTCTCTGGGCCTTGCCATCCAGAACTCCGAGCGCGTGGCGGTCGTGGGTCTCGGAGGCCAGGGAAAATCCAGCCTGATCGCCTACTCGACGCGGACGCTCCAGCGCATCGCTCCCATCAGGGTGCCGATCTTCGCCGAACCTGCCGAGACGGTCACGGAGCCGAAAGCATTCGCCCAGCATTTCATCCGCACGCTGACGACTTCCGCGACTCAGTCCGGCCTCATCTCGCCTGAGCAGCGCGAGGCCGCACTCATGGCGAGCAGCGACCGGGTGCACATCCTCGGTCACGAGGTCGAACACACGCGCTCGGCGGCCGAGGTCATCGCCGCGGCTGTGGACCTCGTCGCCGCAGTCGCGAGCCAGGATCTCATACCCGTCGTCGTGCTCGACGACGCGGATGGTTGGTCCGAGCAGTCGGGCCCGAACGGAAGCGCTCTGGCTCAAGCTTTCTTTGGCCGCGTTCTAAGGATCTTCGCGGATTTTCCCGGTGCCCTCATCCTTGCTGTTCACGAGGACTACTTCTCTATGCCCGCGTTTCAAGAGGCTGAGAGTTTCCTCGAGACGCGGGTCGCGATCCCCGCCTTCGATGGTCACGCCGAAGAGGCGCTCGGGCGCATCCTTGAGCACAGGATGAGAGTCCAGGGAGTGGCCGGCGAGTTGCCCGATGTGTTCGACGATGGAGCGCTGGAGGCCCTCGCGCAGTATTACCGCGAGGCGGACTACAACCTGCGCAAGGTGATCCGGGTCGCACGCACGGCCCTCAGATACGCCTGGGCGGACGATGACGCAGAGCTAGTCACCCGCATGTACATGGACGCTGCGGTCGCTCAGACAATCGAGGGCATGCATGACCCGGCCTGAGCCTGAGCCGACCACGAGAAGCGGCGCAGGGTCAATCGGTCCCGGCGCGGCTGAGCGACGAAGCGAGCCGCGCCTTCAGGCGCAGGATCGCCTTCGTGTGGAGCTGAGAGACGCGCGACTCCGTCACGCCGAGCACTTCGCCGATCTCCCGGAGCGTGAGCTCCTCGTAGTAGTAGAGCGTGACGACGAGCTTCTCGCGCTCCGGCAGCCGCGAGATGGCGTCGCCGAGCGCTTCGCGGAGCTCGGTGTGCGCCATCGCCATCTGCGGCTCGGCGGCCTGCGGATCCTCGATCGTGTCGATGAGTGCCACGGCGTCGCCGCTGGAGCCCGGGCTCGCCCAGAGCTCGTCGAGCGCCGCGATCGAGGAGCGCGAGATCTCCATGAGTGAGTCCTGAAACTCCTCCTCGGTGATGCCGAGCTTGTCCGCGATTTCCTCGTCGGTCGGCGCACGCGTAAGTCGGGCTTCCAGATCCGCGATCGCCCGCTCGATGTCGCGTGCGCGGGCGCGAACGGAACGAGGCACCCAGTCCATCGAGCGGAGCTCGTCGATGATCGACCCTTTGATGCGGGCGATGGCATAGGTCTCGAACTTGATGTCGCGCGTGGGGTCGAAGCGCTCGATCGCCCCGATCAGCCCGAGGAGGCCGTAGGAGACGAGATCTCCCTCCTCCACGTGTGCGGGCAGACCGCTTCCAAGCCGCCCCGCGACGTACTTGACAAGCGGCGCGTAGGTGAGGATGAGGCGGTCCCGCAGAGCCCGTTCGCCCGTCCGTTTGTACTCCTTCCAGAGGACTTTGGTGTCTGTGGTTCCCTCAGCCATCCCGCAGAGAATACGGTCAGGAGCGGAAAGCTCGAAACGAAAGCTCCCCCATCCAGGCTCCTAGAGCGGCGCAGGCGACCGCGATCACCCATGCCGACCCGCCCGAGACGGCCGCATAGATGGCGATCGCGAGGAATCCCGCGCTCAGGAGGGCAAAGAGAGCGCCGAGGGCGCGCCGAGACACCTCGGTATCATGAGCCGCGCCGAGGGCCGTAGCTCAACTGGCAGAGCACCGGTCTCCAAAACCGGGGGTTGCAGGTTCGAGTCCTGCCGGCCCTGTCCCTTTGTTCAAGCCGAAAGCA
>Ga0307277_10001050_pt1 | contig 10701 bp, 10 predicted proteins | sample ER_DNA_116_FD_194473 | JGI IMG/M metagenome (GOLD analysis project Ga0307277, IMG submission 194473) | Bulk soil microbial communities from the East River watershed near Crested Butte, Colorado, United States - ER_DNA_116 | ecosystem: Environmental > Terrestrial > Soil > Floodplain | place...
AGTACTAGTAGGGCGGCAGCTCGGCCCACCATTGGCCGAGTGGCTTGAAAGCGTTCCAAAACTGAGTCTTCGCCGGAGCTTCGTCGAGCGACGCGTCGATGTCGGGAACAACCAATACCTGGACCGTTGCGGTGAATCGCTGGAGCTCGCCCGGCTTGTACTCCACGGTATCGGCAAGCGGGAACTCGATCGCGTTGAGGAACTCGACAACGCTCTCTCCCATCGCCACGATCAGCTTTGGCTGGACGATGTGCAGCTCGCGAGTGAGGAACGGCCGCGACTCGTCCTCGTCGCCGTCGGCGAACTTGATGCAGTTCGTCCCGTACACGGACATCGGATCAACGTGGAGCCGCTGAAGTGACTTCAGGATCGCCTGGCCGGCGCGGCCGTAGAAGGCGACGCCCTCCTGCACCTCGGCCGGCTGCGGCTTGAGTTTGAGCAGCATCACGTCTGCCAGCGGATGGCCGGAGCCCACGACGGGCACGCGGGTGCCGCCGCCGGCCTGGGCCACCTCGTGGGCCAGGTCGTTGATCTCGACGATCGCCTTCTGGAGGTACTTCTCGTAGATCTCGTCGGTGGTTGACACTGCTCAGACCAGGTTCGGGACTACCGAACCCGTTCCTTGGCCTGGGCCATCCACTTGAGGGATTGGAGGTACACCAGCGACCTCGGGCGACGCAGAATCTGGGCCGAGCGGAGGCTGAGCAGGAACTCCTCCGGGCCCTGGAATGCCCGCATCCGCACCCCGCCGGTGCCGACTCCCTGGAGCACGTGCGCGTCCGAGCCAGCTCCCATCGTCAGGTTGTACTTACGGGCGAACCTCAATGCCTCGTCGTTGTAGGCGTCGAAAAGGAGACGAGCGTTGTAGACCTCGAAGACGTCGATGTCCGCGAGGTGGCGCTGGAGCGTCGCCGGGTCGGCAATCGAGTGCATGCGGTCGAAGGGATGCGGGAGATAGACCAGGCCGTCCTGCTCCTTGATTGCCGCCACGGTGTCGGCGAAGGACAGACCGCGCGGGATCTCCTCGCGGAGGAACAGGCCGATCACCTCACCCTGGCCGTCCGTCTTCACTTCCTCGCCCGGGATCACGACGAGCTCGTGATCGCGTGCGAGCCCGCTCGTCTCCAGCGCGCCGCCGAACACGTTGTGGTCGGTGACGGCGATCGCGCCGAGCCCGATCGCCTCCGCGTGCATGATCAGGTCGGCCGGGTCGACGGCGCAGTCGTGTGACCAGCTCGTATGCATGTGCAGGTCGCAGAGCACCCACGGACGGTCCGCCAGCGGATCGTCTGACCGATGGGGCGCCTGACGCCGTTCCGTCAGCGAGCGGTAGAGCCCGTCGAGCTCGCGCGCGACGTCAGCGAAGCTTTGGCCTTCCGCGTCGGCACGCGCACGTTCCGCCTTGCGCTCGCGGAAGTCCGGGTCCTCGGCGAGCCGCGCAACTTCGGCACCCGGCAGCTCGGGCTGCTCGCGGGTTCCAGGCGGGGAAGCGATCGCGCACGCCGACGCCGATGCTTCGAGCCGAACGCGCTCGAGGCCGGCGAGTGCCGGCACGAAGATGCTCGCCTCCGCCAGCAGCGGTGCTCGCGCTGCGCCTTCGCGCGCTGTTCGCACGTGCACACGGTCGCGCAGGAAACGCGGGATCGTCGGACGTCCCGCGAGCGGCTTCGTCCGCAGGAGGACGAGCTCCCAGTCGGGGAGTTCCTCCAGCGCATGGAAGACGCCGCGCAGGAGTGCGCGCTCGTTCGGCCGCCACTCGAGCACGATCAGGTTGCGCTTAGGCCCGTGCCGGAAGAGCTCAGGGTCGACTCCCTCGCTGACGACGCGGTACTCACCAGGGAAGCGGATCGCGGCCGCCTCGGCCGTCTCTTCGTTCGTGACGACAAGCGCGTCGATGCGTCCGAGTAAGCGATCTCGTTGCGCCCGGCCGGGCGGATAGCCGAGCCGTTCCGCGTTCAGGAACGTCGCGACGGTCATGGCCTGCGCGTCACGCAAGGCGAGGTACGAAAGCGAAGGAAGCCCCGGCTCGAAGCCGTGGACGATGTCGAACCGCCCGAGAGCGAGCGCGAGCGACAGGTTCGCGCGCGCGCCTACCGGTACGCCGATCCGGCTGCGCCGCGAGATCGGGACGGCCGGGCCTAGGGCGACAACTTCCGCGTTGAGCCCGTCGAGCAGCGCTCGCCGGCCCGCGGCCAAATCGCGAGCCCGGTTCGACGACGCGAGCACGGTCACGGTGTGGCCGAGCGAGCGTAGCTCGCGTGAGATCCCTTCCACGTGCTCGTTGACGTCGTGCGGCTGCGACCAGGCAAAGGGAGTGACGAGGCAGATCCTCAAGCCCATCACTCCGAGTGTAGTGAGGGGGGCCCGGCCGTCACGACCGGGCCCCCAAAGCGGGCCTACGCGCCCGGAATGCGCAGGAGCATCAATTGTCCGCCCTCGCGCTTGTTCGTCCAGTCAGGCGCGGCCGACTGCTCTATCCAGAGCGTGTGCGCCTGGACGTTGATGAGGAACGCGCCGGGCCCGAAGACCGACGAGGCGTCGACGACACCCGTGGACTCCCAGGAGCCCTGGGCCCCGAGCGACGTCGAGGAGTCGACGTCCGTCGGGCCTTCGTCCGCCGACTGATTCACGACAGCCACCGGAGCGTCCACACCGGTCGTGAAGTTGTGCTGCCAGAGCCGTGCGGGAGTTGCATTCGGATCGGTGGAGCCGATCGGGAACTGCTGGCTCGAGCCCGGATCCTCGGTGATGTAGAGCCCGTTCTGTGTGGTCTCGAGGTTGTCCGGTTGATGGATCTCGCCGATCGTCTTCACAACGTGGTCGTCGCCTTCGATGAAGACGGAGAGCGACAGCACCTTCTTCGGATCGGCCGGGTCAAGGACGAGCTTCCAGATGCGCCCGTTCGTCGACGCAAACGGGTTCGTCCCCGCGGAATTGGAACCGCGGCCCGTGTCGGCGATGTAAACGACGTTCTGCATGCCTGGACGCTTGTCAGTTGCGATGTCCTCGAGCCGCACGAACTGGAACACGTGGGCCGAGTCGGACGCCGACTCCAACGCACTCTGATCGCCTTGCGCGGCGGCCTTGTCGATCTTCACGAAGTGGCCGCTGACGGACATCGACGAACCAACCGGGAAGTCGTAGTAATCGTCGACCGCCGGGTTGTCCGAGACGAAGCCGTAGAGGTCGCCCTCGTCGTTCCACAGGGCGTTGGCGCTGTCGGCCATGTAGGAGTACAGCTGCGATCCGGCCGGGTTGCTGACGAACGTGTCGTCGCCCGAGAGCACGACCGGATGGCCATACCCTGGTACTGCAACGTCGTTCTCGTGGTTGAGCCTCCCCATGCCGTAGATCACCTTGTGCTGACCCGAGCGAATGTCGTTTGCGATGACGACCCCTGCCTGCTCAGCACCGGTTACCGGTGGGAAGGCCTGTCCGGTGCGATTGACGAAATCGCTCGTCTCCTCGTTCGTGAAGAGGATCGACCGCTCGAATCCTTCCTTCGATGTTGCGAGGAAGTTCGAGCAGAACCGCTGGAAGTTCTCAGCGCTCGTAATCGTTAGCTCGCCCGTGAGCACTCCTGCACTGTGCTGGTTCAGGCGTAGCTTGCTTAGCTGGGCGTTGTCGAAGTCGTTCTGGTTGGCGGCACCTGCGCCTTGCGTATACGGGAACGGAACTGTCGAGGTCTCGTGATTGACGTAGACGTCGACGGTGCCCTGCCCGTTCGGATCGAGCGAGATCCCGTCCGGTATCGCCTCGAAGCGATAGCCCCTGACCGTGTCTCCGACCGTGATGATCGGCGTGACTGTCGAGCCTGTGACCAGCGGAGTCAGCATTGCCGGCTGGCTCGTCTTGAAGCCTGAATCGTTGTCACCGGCCCCTGCGCTGCCGGCCGTCAGTGTGACGCCGAGCACCGCAAACAGGACCGCCAGTGGTCGCTTCATGGATGTTCTCCCCCTTGTCCCCTGTTACAGAAGGGGGAGATTGTTTCATACCGGTGACGGTCGCTTAGCGGGTGGGCTGCGTCGCCTCTGCCGGCGCGGGCTTGCGCGCGTTGTCTCGGATGAACTTCTCCGCCGCGTCGTAGGCCTCGTCGTCGGGGACCTGCTTTGGCGGCGACTTCATCAGATACGAGCTCGGCCCCTCGAGGGCTCCGGCGACGCCGTTGTTCAGCGCCAGCTTCGCGAGCCGCACCGCATCGATGACGATGCCGGCCGAGTTCGGCGAGTCCCAGACCTCGAGCTTCAGCTCCAGATTCAGCGGCACGTCGCCGAAGGCCGAGCCCTCCATCCGGATGTACGCCCACTTGCGGTCGCTCAGCCACGGCACGTAGTCGGACGGGCCGACGTGGACGTTCTTCGCGCCGAGGTCGTAGTCGAGCATCGACGTGACAGCGTTCGTCTTCGAGATCTTCTTGGACTCGAGCCGGTCGCGCTCCAGCATGTTGAGGAAGTCGGAGTTGCCGCCGACGTTCAGCTGCATCGTCTTGTCGAGCCGGACGCCGCGCTCGCGGAAGAGCGATGTGAGCACGCGGTGCGTGATCGTCGCGCCGACCTGTGACTTGATGTCGTCGCCGATGATCGGCAGGCCCTTTTCCTCGAAGCGGCGCTGCCAGTACGCCTCGCGCGCGATGAAAACCGGCATGCAGTTGACCATCGCGCAGCCTGCCTCGAGCACCTGCTCCGCGTACCACTTGGTGGCGGCATCGGAGCCGACCGGCAGGTAGTTGACGACGACGTCCGTCTTCGTGTCACGCAGGATCCCGACGACGTCGGCGGTCTCACCGGGCGCCTTGGTGACGACCTCGGAGATGTACTTGCCGAGCCCGTCGTGCGTCATGCCGCGTTGCACCTCGATGCCGGTCTTCGGCACCTCCGCAAACTTGATCGTGTCGTTCGGGTGTGCCCAGATCGCCTCCGACAGATCCTTCCCCACCTTGTCCGTCGTGACATCGAACGCGGCCGTGAACTCGATGTCGCGAATGTGGTACCCGCCGAGGTTCACGTGCATGAGGCCCGGGACGAACTGGTTGTCGGGCGAATCCTTGTAGTACTCCACTCCCTGAAGCAGCGAGTTGGCGCAGTTGCCGACGCCGACGAGTGCGACCCGGACGCGGTCGTCGAGACGTCCCTTTCCATTCTGCTTGCCGTTTTGCTGGCTCATCCTGAATGACCTCCTATCGCAGTCCTGCTATGGCCGCAAGATAGCAGGTTTGCGATACGTCAGCGAGGCGGGACCCGGCGCGCGGATGGGCCTGTGATCCCTCGGCCCTGGACGAAACGCCGATACAGATAGAGAAGGAGCGTGGCGCCGAGGAAGGCAAAGAGGAGCCCTCCGGCCGTGCCGAGCAGGAGTCGCGCGATGATCCCGCCAATCAGGGAGCCTGCGAGGCCAAGGCCGATCGTCGCGTACCAGGGCATCGGATCGGGGCCGGGAAGCGCGAGCCGGGCCAGGCCACCGACGACGAAGCCCCACACGATGAGCCCGATGATGAAGAACAACATGCCCGTTACCCGCGTTCGCTCAGTTGCTTGCGGACGAACAGGATTCGCTGCACGACCGTCAGCCAGGCCGTCGCCGTGAGGAGGTAGATAGCCCATTGCAGGAGGCCCCAGGGCGCGAGCACGAGCCCGGCCGTGATCGCGACAACGCGTTCCGCCCGTGAGCCGAGCCCGACGTCGCCGCGGAGGCCCAGAGCCTCCGCCTTCGCGCGCGTGTAACTGACGAGGAACGAGCCGGCGATGGCCGCGATCGTCGCGCCGAGCGCGACCTCGTTTCCATGGCGCGCGAAGATCAATGCGATCGCACCGAGCATGGCGCCTTCGCCGACGCGGTCGGTCGTCGAGTCGAGGAACGATCCGAACGGTGTGGTCTTGCCGCCGGCCCGAGCGAGCGCGCCGTCGAGGATGTCGAGGATTGAACCGACGACGAAGACGAGCGCGCCGACCCAGTAAAAGAGGAGCTTGTCGTGGTTCTCGAAGTACACGATCACCGCCGCGGCGAGGCACAGCGAGACGCCGGCCGTCGTGAGCGCGTTCGGAGTGACGCGCGTACGTGCAAGGCCGACGATTGAACGGGACGCCAGCGTGCGCGCCCCGGTCGTGTAGCCCTGCTTGACGCGTTGCAACACGGCGGTTTCCCTCATGTTCTCGCCCATCGCATTCCTGCTATGTCAAACTATAGCAGGCGTGCGATGACGCTCTTGAAGCGCGCCCGGTAAATGATCGAGAGCGCGATCACGGCAAGCACGATGCCGGCGACGACATCGAGCCAGAAGTGGTTGCCCGTAGCCATCACGGAAAACCAGACCCACGCGGGCCAGAGCAGCCAGACCACTTTCCAGAGCGGATGCCGCACGACGGATGCAAGGATGACGCCTGCGATCAGCGCGTCCGCGGCATGCAGGCTCGGCATCGCCGCGTAGGGATTCGACGCGAATTCGATGAGGCCGCTGCCGTGATTCAGCCCGCCGAACGTGCTCAACGTATCGGTGAAGCCCATCGACGTGAAGAACCGCGGTGGCGCCGTCGGCAGGAAGACGTAGCCGAGCAGGCCGAGCACGTTCGCGAGCAGGATCGTGTTGCGGAATCGCGTGAACGCCTCGTTGCGCCGGAAGTAGACCCAGAGCAGCGCAAGCCCGATCACGGTGAACTCGGAATTCCAGTACGTCCACGAGACGAGGGTCTCGAGCACCTTCGAGGATTGGGTCCAGCCCTGCAGCGTCAGCTCGCCGAGGCCCGCAAGCCGCTGCTCGACGTCGATCACACGCCAGCCGTTGGCGAAAGCGCGAGAAGGATCGCGGTCGGCCACGCCCCGCGCCACCTGGTAGGCGGCGAGAAAGCCGAACCAGATCAGCAACTGATAGCCGAAATCGGCGTAACCACGCGGGAATAAACGCCTTCCGGCTGCAATGGCGGCAGTCATGACCTACGAATCCTAAACGTCGGGCGCGCTGTCAGAAATCCCCCGCATGTGGCCTTATCCGCCTATTTGCGACATTGAACGCGAGGCTCGCACGAAGCCGGGGTCGTTGATCTTGTGTTTCAGCTCCTTGTGCCGCACGGCGAAACGGAGGAGCTCGACCAGTTCCTGGTCGCCTGCGCCCTCGCGCAGAGGCGTCTTCAGGTCCCATTCCCTTCGTGAGAAAAGGCACGTACGGAGCTGCCCGTCGGCAGTGACGCGGATGCGGTCGCAGCTGGAGCAGAAGGGCTCGGAAACCGGATTCACAAACCCGAGCTCGCCCGCGCCGTCCGCGAAGCGGAAGCGCCGGGCCGTAGAAGAGGCCTTGGCGGGGAGCTCGACCAGAGGGCCGTGCTCGTTCTCGATGATCTCGCGGATCTCCGCGCCCGTCAGGACGTCGTCTTCGCGCCAGGCCTCGTCGGCGTCGAGCGGCATGAACTCGATGAAGCGCACGACGTACGGCTTGCGCCGTGCCAGCTCGGCGAGCGCCGGAACCTCCGTCTCGGTGAATCCCTTGACGGCGACGCAATTGATCTTGATCGGTCCCAGCTCCGGATAGCGCTCTGCTTCATCCAGTCCTCGGAGCACTGCGTCGAGTGCATCGCGTCGAGTGATCTCCGCGAAGCGCACGTGGTTGAGCGAGTCGAGCGAGACGTTCAGGCGCTGTAGGCCGGCTTCGACTAATGGTCCGGCGAGCCGGTCGAGCAAGACGCCGTTGGTGGTCAGGGAGAGATCACGAACGCCTTCGGTCTGCGCCAGCATTCCGACGAGCACGGGCAGATCGCGGCGGACGAGCGGCTCGCCGCCGGTCAGCCGCACCTCGTCGACGCCGAGGCGCGCAAGGACTCCGACGAGGCGCGAGATCTCCTCGAAGCTGAGGATCTCCTGCCGGCCGAGCCATTGCAGGCCCTCTGCCGGCATGCAGTAGGTGCAGCGGAAGTTGCACTTGTCGGTGACCGACACGCGCACGGACTTGATCTCCCGGCCCCACGAATCGCGCAGCGGTTCCATGGAATGAGCTTAGCCCAAGGATTTGGAGAGAATCGCGCGGTGAAACCCCTGCTTGCGCTGATCTTCGTCACCGCGGTCTGGGGCGTGACGTTCGTCCAGGTCAAGGACGCCGTGGCGATTTACCCCCTTTTCGCCTTTCTCGCGGTCCGCTTCGCGATCGCGAGCGCGACGCTTGCGTTCCCGGCGGCGAAGCGAATGCGCGGGCTCGGCCGCAGCGGCGTCACCGGCGGAGCGTTCCTCGGCCTGCTGCTCGCCGCCGGATACGCACTGCAGACGGCAGGGCTCGAACGCACGACGGTCTCGAGCACCGGCTTCATCACCGGGATGTACGTGGTGCTCACCCCACTGATCGCCCTCGTGCTCTACCGCTCGCGCATCGGGCTCGGAGCGTGGCTGGGAGTGTTGGTCGCGACGGCGGGTCTGGCGATGCTCTCGGGGATTCACGCGGGCTCGGTCACGGGAGACCTTCTCGTGCTCGCTGGGGCAGGGGTCTACTCGTTGCAGATCGTCCTGATGGAGCGGTACGCGCCACGGTTCGATGCGCTGGCTTTCACGTTCGTCGAGATGGCAGCTGCGTTTCTCGGGCTGCTCGTCGTCGCGCTCGCCCTCGGCGATCTCGGAGTGCCGCGGGGGTGGACGGTTTGGGGTGCACTGCTCGTGACGGGCGTGTTCGCGAGTGCGCTCGGATATCTCGTCCAGACCTGGGCCCAGCGGCGCACCTCGGCCACACGGACGGCGCTGGCGTTCACCATGGAGCCGGTCTGGACGGCGTTCTTCGGTTACACCCTCGCGGGCGACCGGCTTGGTGCGCTGGGGTGGGGCGGCTGCGTCGCGATCATGGCGGGCATCGTGCTCGCGGAGCCGGCGGCCGCGGCCGCGCTCGGACGCCTCGTTCGCCGCTAACGGTTGTAGACCGCGTTCAGGAGAACGATCCCGATCCAGACCACGACCATCGCAGTGATGCCACCGTGCGTGGCCGCGATCGCCGTAATCGGAATCGCGAAGATGAGAGAGGCGAGCGCGAGGACGAACGAGCCCTCCCGGCCCTTTCGCTGTGCAGGGATCCGCCGCATGGTGCGCTCGTCGATTCGCTTCTCGATGCGATCGACGAAGGACTCGATCACGTGGGGCTCCATCTCCCCGCCGAGCTCGCGGCGAGCCTCGATCGCAGCCTCGATGTCGTCTCGTTCCACCATCGCAGCCAGTCTAGGCACCTGGCCGGGGAGAAACTTGATATGATCTGGCTTAGATTTTCTCAGTAGACCCACAAGGAAAGGCGAATCCAGGTATGGCAAAGACAATCGGCATCGATCTCGGCACGACCAACAGTGCGATGGCCGTGCTCGAGGGCGGCGAGCCCGCCGTGATCCCGAACGCCGAGGGCGGACGCACGACGCCGTCGGTCGTTGCGTTCACGAAGGACGGCCAGCGACTCGTCGGGGCGCCCGCGCGGCGCCAGCAGGTGACGAATCCCGAGAACACGGTCTTCTCGATCAAGCGGTTCATGGGCCGCAAGTGGGACGAGGTCTCCGAAGAGATGACCATCGTTCCCTACGAGGTCGTCAAGGGACCGAACGGGGACGCGCGCGTGAAGGCAGGCGGCCAGGAGTACGCGCCGCCGGAGATCAGCGCGATGATCCTCCAGAAGCTGAAGGCGGACGCCGAGGCGTACCTCGGCGAGCCGGTGAGCGACGCGGTCGTCACTGTCCCCGCCTACTTCAACAACGCGCAGCGCGAGGCGACGAAGGACGCGGGCAAGATCGCCGGCCTCAACGTCGTCCGCATCATCAACGAGCCGACGGCCGCTGCACTCGCATACGGCCTCGACAAGGAAGGCTCCGATCAGACGATCCTCGTCTTCGACCTCGGCGGCGGCACGTTCGACGTGTCGATCCTCGATCTCGGCGAGGGCGTGTTCGAGGTGAAGGCCACGAACGGTGACAACCACCTTGGGGGCGACAACTTCGACAAGGCGGTCGTCGACTGGATGGTCGCCGAGTTCAAGAAGGACCAGGGCATCGACCTCGCGGCCGATCGGATGGCCCTGCAGCGTCTCTACGAGGCGGCGGAGAAGGCGAAGATCGAGCTGTCGTCGACGATGACGACGCAGATCAACCTCCCGTTCATCACCGCGACGCAGGAGGGCCCGAAGCATCTCGACCTCCAGCTCACACGCGCGAAGCTCGAGGAGATCACTGCCGACCTGCTCGAGCGGACCGTCGGTCCGACGCGGCAGGCGCTCGAGGACGCCGGCATCGACAGGTCGAAGATCGATCATGTCGTGCTCGTCGGCGGCATGACGCGCATGCCTGTCGTGCAAGCGAAGGTCAAGGAGCTGATCGGCAAGGACCCGCACAAGGGTGTCAACCCGGACGAGGTCGTCGCCGTCGGCGCCGCGATCCAGGGCGGCGTGCTGAAGGGCGAGGTCAAGGACATCCTCCTGCTCGACGTCACGCCCCTGTCGCTCGGCATCGAGACGAAGGGCGGCGTGTTCACGCGTTTGATCGAACGCAACACGACGATCCCGACGAAGAAGTCCGAGACGTTCACGACGGCGGAGGACAACCAGCCCTCCGTGGAAGTGCACGTCCTGCAGGGCGAGTCGGAGATGGCGGCGTTCAACAAGACACTCGGCAAGTTCCAGCTCGTCGGCATTCCGCCGGCGCCGCGGGGACTGCCGCAGGTCGAGGTCTCCTTCGACATCGACGCCAACGGGATCATCAACGTCTC
>Ga0307277_10001052_pt1 | contig 10686 bp, 16 predicted proteins | sample ER_DNA_116_FD_194473 | JGI IMG/M metagenome (GOLD analysis project Ga0307277, IMG submission 194473) | Bulk soil microbial communities from the East River watershed near Crested Butte, Colorado, United States - ER_DNA_116 | ecosystem: Environmental > Terrestrial > Soil > Floodplain | place...
ACGGCAAAGGGGGGTTTCCTAAGGCGCCGGCACGCGGAAGAACGCCATGCCTGGGGATCCGAACGAATGCCGTGCGCGCGCGGCGCGGTGTGAGGAACTCGCCAAAACGGCCGAGAACCCCGAGCACGCGCGTGTGCTCACCAATCTCGCACGGCAGTGGCTGCGATTGGCGCTCCAGCTCGAGCGCGCGCAAGCCGTGTTGACCGAGCGCAAGCGCATTCCCAGGAAGCGGTGATTCGCGGCTGCGCATCCGGTGGTGCTGGTTCCTCCAGTCAAGGCGCGCCCATAAAGAGCGCGGGCGCGCCTACTCCGCTACTGCCGTGCCCCAGCCGCGCGCGCCCCGGCGTAGATGCGTGTGCGCCGCAGGCACCACAGCATCCCCTCTTAAGTGCCTATAAACCCTGCCCAAACTCGCGCCCCGCCAAATTTGATTTTCGATAGGTAGCGCAGGGAACCAATGCCCGATCCGGGGGTTCTGTCGGCAAGCGCACAATCGGGGAAATGGCGAGCGGAATGCCGAGCCAGCGTTATTATCGGGAGCGAGCGAGAACGCTTCTCGCCTGGTCCAAGGCCACCAAAGACAAGGCCTACGCGGCGCAACTGCGCTTGCGCGCGGCAAACGAGCTTGAGCAAGCTGAGCAAGCCCGCGCGGCGGTGGCAGATCTCAATGCTCTGCCCAGCGAGCTTCACGCGCAGATGCAGAAGGAAGACTAGGGCGGCCTGATCGCTTTCGTCCGCGATCGGCTGGCCGGCGCTATGCCGGTTTCAGTCAGAAGTGCCCGATGCGCCTCTGGCCATTGGCGGAATGACCGGAATGGTACTCTAACACCCAAGCGGGGGTGAGGGCGGTGACCCGGAGCAAGGCGCAAGAGTACCGCGAGCTCGCGCGGGAGTGCCGAAAATTGGCGGGCACCGTGTCGACCGACGAGGCCGAGCCCATTTAATCGCGATGGCCGAGGTGTGGGAGCGTCTAGCCGCTCAGCAGGAGCAAGGGTCCGACCTCAGCAAAGCGACGGCCCCACCATCGCCCGGGAGCGAGCAGCCGGTCGTCCAGCAGCAACAGCAGGTTCAGCCCAAGGACGAGAACAAGGACGATTAGGTTTGGGCGCTCGTCAGCGCTTCTCGTAGCCGCACCTCTTTACCATCACGACCGTCCAGCACCCCGTTTCCATACAGTTCTCGAAACGCCTTTGGCAGACGCGCTGCTTGCCGCAATGGGCAAGGGCTTGCGAGCACGTGGATCGCTGCTGAGCCGCCGCCTGGCCGTAGGACAATGCAAGCAATGGCGCGGCCAGCATGCCGACGAGGGCGATTGCGACGGAAAATCGTGCCATGATTTCGTTCTCCGGAGGCGCGGTGCGCCAGCAAATCCTACGGCGAGATTGTGAAGCGAACCAGTGGCCCGCAGCCGGAAGCGCCGTTTCGATGCAAAGTTTTCCGCGGGTTCAAAGCGTGCGCGACGCTACCCGTCGATTTGAATTTTACCATTGCATCCGATCTCGGCAGAAATGTCACACGTGATCGTTTTCGTGCTCCGACTGTTGCCGAAACCGCGCCCATCGCGTTAACCTAGCGCATCACGATCCGCCAGAATCGTGGTGACACTTCTGCACATGTGAGAGCCCCGGACCTACCACGGCCGGGGCTTCTCTCTCTTCCCCGGCGAGACACCGTTCGATCGCGCAACGGCAACCCCCATCAGGGTGCGGCGTCCCGCCGCGCCCGCGCGCAATCCTGCACTGGTGGACATGGACCAAATGCGCCGGGCGGGTAAGATGCGGCCGTCTCGAGTCGGGCACCAAAGTGGGGCGCACACCAGCAACAGAGGAGTCAAAATCGATGCGCAAAATCACGCTTGCCCTCGCGATGGCGCTGGCCTTCGCGGGATCTGCGGTCGTGACCGCCGATGCGCAAACTACGCGCGGGGCCAACAACATCGCCGGCGCTGTCGAAAATTTCACTCCGATCCAACCGGCGGCCTGCCGCGGATGGGGGCCCTATTGCCGGCCGGGATTCGTGCGCACGTGCGGCCGGTTTCGCTGCTGGTGTCGCCCCTGCTGGTGACAGTGTTGCAAGGGCGAGCCCGCAGCGCGGCCTCGCCCTTTGTTTGATCGGGCGACTGCAACAATCTGACATGATTACGCGAGAGCGCAGGACCGCATCATGGTCGCGGAATTCAGAGGGCCGTCTCCGCATGACCTCGGCACGGCGGAACTGGCAACCGTCCAGGTGCTCGAGAAAAACATCGAAGTGATGCTGCATCTCCTCGATGACTGGCATCGTCCCATGGGGCCGGTCGTTCGCGTGCAGATGACGGCGGACGTGGCGCGCGCGCTGGCGGAGCGTTTGACGAACGCCGCCGCACAAGCGGAGCCTGGCGAATAGATCGGCGCCAGCCGAGCACGCGTCAGGCCCCCCAAAACACGATCCGCTCCGCCCCTGGACCGGCGCACGCCGCCCGCAGGCCCTTTCAGCGGCCGGAATGCTGTCCTAATTTCCTGATCTGATCCCGCGGATATCGAGAGAGGCTCCGATGCAAGTTCGCTGGTTCCTCGTTGGCTTGCTGTTGGCGCCCTTGGCGCTTTCCGCTTGCGAAGAGAAGCAGGTCGCCGCGCCGGGCGAAAAGGGCGATCCCGGCCCTGCCGGCCCCGCCGGCCCTGCCGGTCCCCCCGGCCCGGCGGGACCGGGCGGAATGGTCGTCCGATTCGTCGACGGCGAATGTCGCCAGGCCTGCACGGTCTCGTGCGAGGCGAACGAGCGAATCCTCAGTACCCACGCCCTCAACCCGGGCGGGACCTTCATCTTCGAGGAGGACAATCGGGCGACCTTTCGGCCGCAGCGGCAGGGGGTGGCCATCAAAGTCATGGTCGCCTGCGTCCCGAAATAATCGCCCGATCATCATTCGTTAGCCCTGTAGCAGCGCCGCCGGAACCTGTCCTGGCGGCGGCGCATTTTCCGCCACAAACGGCGGCTAGCCTCCCCGACAGTGCGACCGTTCCCGGGGGAAGCGAATGCGAACCGTCGTCATTGCTCTGGCAGCCACCGCCGTGTTGATCGCGCCGGCTCACGCGCAAATGCGAGGAGGAGGAGGAAAAGGAAAACAACAATCCGCGGCGCAGCAGCAGCAGAGCGCGGAGAAGAAGCAAAAGGCTGCAGAGGCGGAGAAGGCGTACAAAGCCGCCCTCGACCGCATCCCCGATCAAAAATACGACCCGTGGGCGCACGCACGCTGAGCACCCCTCGCCGATCGGCGAGCTTGATTCCAGCTCGTTTGTAGGCCGCGCCGGAAGCATGCACGTCGACAGCTCGCTCGGTTCTTACGACCGCCGCGGCAGCGCGCGGCGCGAGCGACGCGCAATAGCAACGATCTCTTCGCGGCTACAGGCGATGGCGCCGAGGGCGATCGCCCGCTGCCGCTCGTAGGATGTGAGATCGTAGTGCGGAACTGAAGTCCGCGGCGGTCCCTGATACGAGGCGCGGTGGATGCCGAGCTGCGCCGCGAAACGATGGAGATCGTCGATATCGTCGGCGAGGAGGTGGGACCATTTGAGCCCCTGCCACTCCCATATCGCCGCGTCGACGTAAACGCCGCGCCGGAGCGGCACCTCGCACGCGCCTGCGCCGTTCTCAGCACCGACGCGATCGGGAAGAGACTCGCCCTGGCGCACCGCGCCCCTCGCCTGCCCGTGAAGCGACCCGGCTGCCGGGACGGCCGAGCCGGACCCGCTGGAACTTATCATACCGGGCAGCTCAGCCATGCGGCTCAGTTAGGAACCTTTCCGCCTGCTCCTCGTTAAGTCCGGTTGTGAACATAGGGTTGGGGCGCGGGCCAGCCCGAGCAGGAGCGGTCGTATGAACCCATCGGAGGAATTTCTCAGGCACGCAGTGGATTGCCAGCGCATGGCCAAGTTCACGCGCGATCCCGCGAGCAAGGCAACATGGAACCGCATGGCCGAGCGATGGCAGCACTGCGCCGAGGTCTTCGACCGCCAGCGCGCGGCGGCAAGGCCCGCGCCGCGCCACCGCAGGGCCCCAGATCTTCAGGCGTACCGGCAAGCCGGCTAGCACATTTGGATCAGTTGGCTTGGCGCAAAGGCGTCGTGTTTGCACGGCGTCTGCGGTGGGCTGCGAGTCGTGTAAGGGTCTGCGAGTCGCGTAAGGACGACCGCCGCGATCAGCGCTCGCCAAGCCTCATCTGCGCCAGCACCGCGCGGCCGAGCAAGCCGTAAGGGTTCGCCAGCGTCTCCAGCATCTCGAAGTGGTTGTAGCCCTCCCCGACGAGGAGCTCGACCGGTTTGCCCGAAGCCTTCACCGCCGCATGGAAGTCGCGGGTCTGGCGCTGAAACTCCGGCGTCTCGCAGGTGCCGTAGCCGAGAATGAGCGGCGTGTTGAGCTTGTCGAGGTGTCGCTGCGCGCTCAGCGCCTCCTCCATCTCGTCGGTGAATTTGACGTATTTCGAACGCTTGGAAAGCCGCACGGGCTTGAGATCATACATGCCGCTGCCGAGCATCGCGCCCTTGAGGATGTCGACGGGCAGCCCCTCCTTGCGCCAATCGTGCGTCACCACGCAGCCGCCGAGATGCGAGCCGGAGGAGTGCGCGGTCAGATAAAGCCGCCCCGAATCGCCGCCGAACTTGCTGGCATTGTTGTAGACCCAGGCCACGGCGCGGCGCACCTGCTCGACCATGGGAAAGAGGCTGCCGCCGGTTTCGTCGACATTGGTGAAATCGAGGATGACGAAATGCGCGCCCGCGCGCACGAACGGTTCGGCGAGGCAAGAATAGTCGGCAGCACGATTCGCACGCCAGGCCCCGCCGTGCACGAAGACATTGACCGGCGCGTTTGCGTTGTTGGTGCGGTAGATATCGAGCTTCTCGATTTCGCTCTCGCCATAGGCGACGCGCTCGGGCGTGCCGATGGCGGCGCGAGCGCGCACACTGTTGGCGATGCGGCGCAGGGTGACCTGCTCGCGGTTGGGGGCATAGACGATCTGGTCGTAAGCGTCGTCGAGCGCCTGCTGGTCCATGTCGAGCCAAACGAGCGGACCCTTGGCGTGCGGTTGCTGCGCCCGCGCGGGAGCGCTCGCGGCGACCGCCGCGCTGCCCGCGGCAGCCGCGAGAACCGCGCCTCGGGTGGGACTGTTATCCTGTTGCATGGTCACGCTGCCTTTATCGATCGAGGCGAATTGTCGGCGATGAGCGGCCCTCGGCGCAAGCGCGATGTCGCTCCCCTGCTCTAGGGCCGCATCGCCACGCTGTCACCGACTCCAGCCGCGGCATGCCCGCCGCCGGTGTTACGGGCTCGCGTGATCGATGAACTTCTGCGGCGGTGCCTCGCCCCACTGCGAAGTGAGCGCCTCTTCCGCCGGCACCAGATTGGAGCCATTGGCTAGATTAAGCCGATCGCTGTCAGCCCAGTGCTCGTGCACGCGCCCCCAGGGATCGGCCCAGTAGTCGTAGACCTGGCTGCCCAACACGTGCCGGCCGATGCCCCACATGTGCTCGTACGTGCCGAACTGCGCCAGGTAATCGTGACCCACGGCGACGTCGTCGATGTCGGAGACCTCGAACGAGAGGTGGTTGAGCCCGGTCTTGGGATGGTTGAGGCAGAAGAACACGTGGTGATCGACGTACGTGTCGCCGCGGTCGCAGCGGTTGAACGACCCGATCAGGTTCGTCCTCTCGCCGGCATAGACGTCATCCGAGCACACGAAGCCGAGCATCTCGCGGAACCAGTCCACCGTCTCGCGGAACTTCGGTGTCATCAGCACGCCGTGGCCAATGCGCTTGACGTGCGAGGGCCCCTTGGGCAGCCGCATCAATTCGCCCGCGCGCAACAGCGGATCCTCCCCGGTGTTGAGCTTCTGCCGTTTGGTCACAATCGGCGAGACCGCGGCGATGCCGTGCACGACTTCGATCTGGTAGCCGTTGGGCTCGGTCAGCCGCACCCGTTTGCCGCCGCCGGGCTCGTCGAGCGTCTCGATCGCCGACGCGCCGGGCGCCCGCGCGATGCGTTCGAGATCATCCTCGTTCGCCGCGTAATAGGCGAAGCCGACGAATTTCGGCGCGCCCTTCTCGGTGACATGGATGTGGTGGACGGGATCGCTGCCGCGCATATAGAGCGCCGTATTGGTGCGCTCGGCGCGTACCAACCCGAATCGCGTGAGGAATTCCTCCATGACGTCGAGGTCGGGAGCGCGGAGCCGACCGTAGGCCATGTCCGATACTTTGATGCACGGCATATCTCTCACCCCAAATTCAGGTCCTGGAAAAAGTCGTTGCCCTTGTCGTCGATTACGATGAAGGCGGGAAAATTCTCCACCTCGATTTTCCACACCGCCTCCATGCCGAGCTCGGGATACTCCACCGTCTCGACCTTCTTGATGCAGTGTTCGGCGAGATTCGCCGCCGCGCCGCCGATCGAGGCGAGATAAAAACCGCCGTGCGTCTTGCACGCTTCCCGCACCGCCGGCGAGCGGTTGCCCTTGGCCAGCATGATCATCGAGCCGCCGGCCGCCTGGAAATCCTGCACGAACGAATCCATGCGTCCCGCCGTGGTCGGGCCGAACGCGCCCGAGGCGTAGCCCTGCGGCGTCTTGGCCGGGCCGGCGTAATAGACCGGGTGGTTCTTGAAATAATCCGGCAGCCCCTGCCCGCGCTCCAGCCGTTCGCGCAGTTTGCCATGCGCTAGGTCGCGCGCCACGATCATGGGTCCGCTGAGCGAAAGCCGCGTCTTGATCGGATATTTGGAAAGCTCGGCCAGGATTTCCTTTATCGGGCGGCGCAGATCGATGTGCACGACCTCGCCGCCGAGCTTGGCGGTATCGACCTCGGGCAGATATTTCGCCGGGTTGCGCTCGAGCTCCTCAAGATAGATTCCCTCGCGCGTGATCTTGCCGAGTGCCTGGCGGTCGGCCGCGCATGAGACGCCGAGCCCGATCGGCAGCGAAGCGCCGTGACGCGGCAGGCGGATGACGCGCACGTCGTGGCAGAAATATTTGCCGCCGAACTGCGCGCCCACGCCGAGCGACTGCGTGAGCCGATGCACCTCCTTTTCCATCTCGAGGTCGCGGAAGGCGTGCCCGGCCTCCGAGCCGTGCGTCGGAAGGTCGTCGAGATAGCGGCAGGAGGCGAGCTTGACCGTTTTCATCGTCAACTCGGCCGAGGTGCCGCCGATGACAATGGCGAGATGGTAAGGCGGGCACGCCGCGGTGCCGAGCGTGAGCACCTTCTCCTTGAGGAAGGCAATCATGCGATCGTGGGTGAGGATTGCCGGCGTCGCCTGGAACAGAAAGGATTTATTGGCGGAGCCGCCGCCCTTGGCGATGAACAGGAACTTGTAGGCGCTGTCGCTCTCGCCGCTCCCTTCGGCATAGATCTCGACTTGCGCCGGCATGTTCGACTTGGTGTTCTTCTCCTCGAACATGGAGATCGGCGCGAGCTGCGAATAGCGCAGGTTGCGCTTGAGATAGGCGTCGCGCGCCCCTTCGGCGAGCGCCGCCTCGTCGCCGCCGTCGGTGAACACGAGCCGCCCCTTCTTGCCCATGATGATGGCCGTGCCGGTGTCCTGGCACATGGGCAGCACGCCGCCCGCCGCGATGTTGGCGTTCTTGAGGAAATCGTAGGCGACGAACTTGTCGTTGTCGCTCGCCTGGGAGTCCTCGAGGATCGCACGCAATTGCGCCAGATGCCCCGGCCGCAGCAGATGGTTGATGTCGGTGAACGCCGCCTCCGCCAGCATGCGCAGCGCCTCGCGCTCGATGACGACGAGCTCGTGCTTGCCGGCGCGCTCCACGCGCACGCCGTCAGTGCCGAGCTTACGGTAGGGCGTGCGATCGGCACCCAGCGGGAAAAGGGGCGTGTGCTCGTACGTCGGGGCGGCGATGTCGGCGGCGGCGGTCATGACGATTTCGATTTCTCGCTTCTCAGCCCGCGGTTTTAGGCAGATTTCACTCGCATTGGAAGCACTGCAAGCGCATCGCCCGCCTGCGTCGCAGAACGGTCGCTCTTACCCGTCCAGCGCCTTGAAATACCGGTAGATGCCCCATTGGCTAAACGCGATGCGGCGCGGCGAGGCGAGATAGGCGGCGATCCGCGGCCGCGTGGCCACGCGCCCGTGCAGCGTGACGATACGCGGCACCTTGCGCTCGAACCGCTTCATCCGGCGCGGGAAGGCATAACGCAGCCCTTCCACGATCTGGAACAGCGAGAGGTCCGCGTAGGTGAGCTTGCGGCCGAGGAGACAAGGGCCGCCGCTCTTCTGCAGCACGCGCTCGAAATAGCGCAAGAATTTCGGCAAGCGATAGCGCCAGAAATACTTGGTGGCGAGCTTGGCGGCGGCGCGCTGCTGTTCGTAATAGAGATAGCCGGTGATCGGATGGTGGGTGTCGTGGATCAGCGCCACCAAGTCGGCGATGGTGAGTTGCAGCTGGTGCACCCACAACCGTCCGGCCTCCTCGCGCGGGGCAAGGCCGAGCCGTCCGCCAAGGTAGAAGAGGATGTTGGCGGTCTGCGCGATCACCAGCCGGCCGGCCTTGAGGAAGGGCGGCGCAAACGGCGGGCGCTTGATGCGCCGGCCGTCGATCAGCTGCATCATCGCGGGAACGCCGCGCTTGCCTGCGCGGCGCGCGACGTCGACATAGTCGGCGCCCGCCTCCTCCAAGGCGAGGCGCACGAATTCCCCGCGCCCCTGGATGGTCGGCCAGTAGTAGAGCTCGTAGCGCACGGCTCACCTTAGCATGCAAGCAAAACGTGATCCCGCACGCAGGTCGGCCATGTCGCCCGAGACGCGGCGGGGGCGTCCGTGTAGACTTGGGTACCCCTCAATACGGAGCACGCCGATGCCCATCGCTCAAGTGCGCGGAGTGAACATCAATTACGAGGTCCTCGGCAGCGCCGGCCCTTGGGTCGCGCTCTCGCCGGGCGGCCGCCGCGCGCTCGACAATGTGAAATCTCTGGCGCAGCACGTCGCCAACGCCGGCTACCGCGTGCTCATCCACGACCGCCGCAACTGCGGCCTTTCCGATATCGCCATCGGCGCTGACCTCTCCGAATACGAAGTCTGGGCGGAGGACCTCCACGCGCTCCTTTCGCAGCTCAATGCGCTGCCGACCGTCCTCGGCGGCGGCTCGTCCGGCTGCCGGCTCTCCGTGCTGTTCGCGCTGAAATATCCGCAGGCCGTGCGCGCGCTGCTGTTGTGGCGCGTCACCGGCGGGCCTTTCGCCGCGGCGCGGCTCACCGAGAATTACTATAGCCAATACATCCGCGCGGCGCAGGACGGCGGCATGGCCGCCGTGTGCGAGCTCGATCATTTCAAGGAGCGCGTCGAGGCGCGACCGCAAAACCGGGCCGCGCTCATGGCAATGGACGCAAAGACATTCATCGCCGCCATGGAGCGCTGGCGCGCGCAGTTCGCCAAGGGCGCCGAGCTGCCGATCATCGGCGCGAGCGAGAAGGATTTGAACTCCATCAAGGTGCCGACCTGCATCATTCCCGGCAACGACAAGACGCACAATCACGCCATCGCCGAGACCGCGCATCGCATGATTGCCGGCAGCGAACTCTACGACCTCTTCCCCGGCGACCTCGATGTCGATCTCGTGCCGCCGGAGGACTGGGCGCCGAAGGAGGCGGAGATGGCCGCAGTGTTCGTCGATTTTCTCAGCCGCGCGCAAGCCAAGGCGGCATGAGGGCGCGGGAGCATTCCAGCTATCCGCCTGCCAACATTCTTTCGCGGAGAAGCCATGCCGAAACGACCATTCGTGACATCGCTCCTGGCATCAGTCTTGGCCGCGATTGCGGCGTTCGTTGCTATCGTGCCGGCCGGCGCGCAGCAGGCGCAGGCGGATTTTCCCGACGGCCCCGGCAAGCAAACCTTCGTCAATCTCTGCGGCGCCTGTCACGACATCAACCGCGTGCGCATCGGTTACACGCCCGAGGGTTGGCACACTGTCGTGCGCATGATGCTCAATTTCGACGTGCCGATCCCGCCGAATGAGGTCGACACGCTCACGCAGTACCTGGTCAAGAACTTCCCCGAGCGGCCGCGGCCCGCCGCGGTGGTCATCCCCGGTCCGGTCGACGCCGCGATCAAGCTGTGGCAAGTGCCGACGCCGGGATCGCGGCCGCACGATCCGCTCGCCACACGCGACGGCGCCATCTGGTACACCGGGCAACTCTCCGGCAAGCTCGGCCGTCTCGATCCCAAGACCGGACAGTTCAAGGAATATCCGGTCAAGACGCCGCAGACGGGTCCGCGGGCCTCGTCGAGGACAAGGACGGCAATATCTGGTTCACCGGGAACCACCTGAGCCTGATCGGCAAGCTCGACCCGAAGAGCGGCAACATCACCGAATACCGAATGCCCGATCCAAAGGCGAAGGATCCGCATACGCTTGCAATCGATGAGAAGGGCATCGTCTGGTTCACGGTGCAGAACGGCAACATGGTGGGTCGGCTCGATCCCGCGAGTGGGGAGATCAAGCTCGTCACCTCGCCGACGCCGAATTCGCGGCCCTATGGCCTCGTGATCAACTCCAAGGGAATTCCAGTCTTCGTCGATTTCGGTAGCAACAAGATCGGCACGATCGATCCGAGCACGCTGGCGATCAAGGAATACGTCTTGCCGAACCCGGCATCGCGGCCGCGCCGCCTCGCGCTCGGCCCCGATGACGCGGTGTGGTACGCG